>Ga0233431_1000993_pt1 | contig 53954 bp, 44 predicted proteins | sample SI_118_April2016_FD_179867 | JGI IMG/M metagenome (GOLD analysis project Ga0233431, IMG submission 179867) | Seawater microbial communities from Saanich Inlet, British Columbia, Canada - SI_118_April2016_200_MG | ecosystem: Environmental > Aquatic > Marine > Inlet | place: Canada: British...
CGATCTACGCACCGCCAGTTGTTGCTTGAATAACACGGATCTTGGACATTGGCAGTCCCAGAACCTTAGAGACAGCCCTTTGCACATAAAAGGGGCATTGCATCGACGCGTAGATCGCCATGCTGCCGCCCTCTTCAGGAACGGCAATCGCACCTTGGGTCTCAATATAGGCATGTTCTTGATAACCCGTCTTGTAGTCACCCTCGATGACCACTTCGGCTTCTGCAAAGGCGGCGTCAGCATCGCCCTTATGAAGGACCATCTTGTTGAATAAATTGCCGCCACCCTCAGCAGCTTCGTCCAGCGAGACAATCACCGGGGATTCAGCGCGAAGTGCTTCGACCGGGTCACTCACCACTGGATACTCATCATAGACAATCTTCATGCCTTCAGCTGCTGCCTTCGCTGCTTTGCGGCTGGCTGCAGCGACAAGAGCCACGGGCTCACCGACGTAGCGAACGACCTCTTCAGCCAGCGCGGGTTGGTCATCATAGATGACATGCACGACATTGCTGCCTGGCACATCGGCATGAGTCACTAGGCAACTGACATCTGGACTTGAGAATGCAGACGCGGTATCCATATGCAGAATCCTTGCATGTGGAAGCGGACTGCGGACAACCCAGCCATGGAGCATCCCGGGAAACGCGAGATCATCGACGTAGTTCGCCTCGCCGCGAACCTTGTCGATCGCGTCGGGACGTGGTACCCCTTCTCCAATCAGGGTTGTCCGCACGTGCGTCATTCTACAGACGACCTCCCATGGTGAGGGTCATAATCGCCTTCTGAGTGTGCAATCGGTTTTCGGCTTGATCGTAGATCCACGACAACTCGTTGTCGCAGACATCGGGCATGGCTTCGTGCCCTCGATCAACAGGCATGCACTGAAGAAGATGCCCCGGGCTGGTCAACGCTTGCTTCTCAGCAGTGTAGCACCAGTCCTTGTGCTTCAGAGCGAGTTCGTGCTCTTTCTCCTTGCCAATTTCGTATCGATCCTTGGTGAACCAGTTGCGCGGGAATACAACTGTGGCCCCTGCGAGCGCTTTGTCGAGATCGTTCTCAACTGTGAACTGTCCACCTGTCTGATCTGCCAAGTCACGACATTGTTGCATCACATTAGGATCCATCTCGTATCCTGCAGGATGCGCGACAACAACGTCCATTCCGTACATCGACGAAATGAGCGCTGTACCTTGGACGGAGCAAAGTCCGCGTACCCATGGTGTATAGGCCCACATGATGACGATTTTCTTGCCCTTCACGTCTCCACCAAGCTTTTCATGCATGGTGTAGATGTCGGTCAGCGACTGACACGGATGGTTGATGTCTGATGCCATGTTGATGACCGGTACGCCAGCGTGCTCGCCGAATTTCCGCATGACTTCATCACCGAAACCATAGCGGTCAATCGAGTCATCCAGCAATCGGATGCCGATGCCGTCGCAGAATCGAGCCATTGCCTTGGCCGTATCTTTCACGGTTTCGCCGGCACCTGGTTTATCTTCAAGCGACATACGCATGGTGCCCGGACTCAGAAATTGGGCATGTCCACCCAATTGAGTCATCCCTGCTTCAAATGACATGCGCGTACGTGTTGAACCGGCAAAGAACAACATGGCGAACGTCTTGTCTTGAAGGGTGTGGTGCTGCTTTCTGCTGTAATACGCACCCTTCAGCTGATCTGTGACTGTCATCGCGATGTCATATTCCTCGCGCGTCCAGTCAAGTTCGCTAATAAGATTGCGTCCTGCTAGGTCAAACCAACTCATACTTCCTCCTTGAAGGCTGCGTTCATCACGGAGTTCGCAGCCTTGCGGTTGCGAACTCCGTAGGATGATTCGCGGCTCTAGGCCATGATTAGAGCCATCATGCCCTTCTGCGCATGCAGACGGTTGGCCGCTTCTTCGATGATCACCGAGTTGGGACCGTCAATGACTTCGTCAGTGACTTCCATGTCACGGTCTGCTGGCAGACAATGCATGTAGTAGGCGTCATTGGTGATTTCCATCTTGTCTTGGGTACAGATCCAATCCTTGTTGGCTTCAAAGATCGCCTTGGCAGCGGCTTCGTCCCAAGCGCCACCATCTGTCGGCTGGGCAGTCCATGCCTTAGGATAGACAACATGTGCTCCCTCGAAGGACTTGTCCATATTGTCGTGCGAGATCTTGAATGCCCCGCCGTTTTTCTTGGCCAGGTCTTTGGTCGCTTGGAGAATTTTGGGATCAAGATCGAGGCCTTCAGGATGGGCCAGCGTAACATCCATGCCCATCATGGCTGCGGACAGGATGGCCGACTGAGGAACAGCCAAGGGTTTGGCGACTGAACCGGAGTAGGCCCAAGACATCACGAATTTCTTGCCCTGTAGGTTGTTGCTCAGCTTCTCCTGCATGGTCATTACATCTGCAAGCGCCTGGCACGGATGATAGATATCGTCTTCCATGTTAATGACGGGAACCTTCGACCACTTGGCGAATTCGCGAATGATTCGATCACCCTTGCCATATTCCCAGCCCGTGGGCTTTCCGTAGATACGGATGGCAATGGCATCACCCATTTCAGCAAGCACGCGAGCCACATCAGAAATACGCTCCGTTGAATAGGCGACTTCATCGCCCTTCAGGGCAGGCGTATAAACGGCACCCGGCTGTAGGAAGTGGGCATGGCCGCCCAGCTGTGTCATGCCGGCCTCGAACGAGTTTCGCGTTCGCAGCGAGGAGTTGTAGAACATCATGTGCAGGGTTTGACCATCGAGAACTTTGTGCGGTTCTCGGCGAATGAACTTCTTTTTCAGATCGTGAGCGGTGTCGAGCATTGCCTCGATTTCGTCGCGGGAGAAGTCAAGCCACGTAATGAAATCGCGGCCACGAAGGGTTGTATTGGACATAGAAATGCCTCCTAGCTAATTCTTTGTAATCGTTGTACCGGCTTTGCCTTCCAGGGCTGCAACTGCCTGATCGAGAGAGGTAATGATTGCCTTCTCGCCACCGGCTTCGACAAAACGAACGGCCGCTCGCACCTTGGGCTCCATCGAACCCTTGGCGAAATGACCTTCTTCTGCATATTTCTTGGCTTCGTCAATAGTGATCTTTGAAAGGGCTTTTTCATCCGGCGTGTTGTAGTTCAATCGGACACTATCCACATCCGTAAGCACCATGAAGATCGACGCGCCGACATCGACGGCCAACCGCTCGCCAGCCAGGTCTTTGTCGATGACTGCGTCAACGCCGACCAGTTTTCCGTTTTCACGCATGACGGGAATGCCTCCACCGCCGGAAGCGATGACGAGGCTCTTGGCTTCCACCAACAGCCGAATAGCTGCCTTCTCGTTGATCTCAATCGGATCTGGAGAAGGCACGACGCGGCGCCAGCCACGGCCAGCGTCCTCGCGAATGTTGTAGCCCTTATCCGCTTCCAGCGCCTTGGCTTCTTCTTCTGAGTAGAAGGGACCTACGGGTTTGGTAGGATTAGCGAAGGCTGGGTCATCCTTGTCCACGACGACCTGAGTTACGATCGTGGCGACTGGAATGTCGCCATTGCCCTGCTCAGCAAGCAGGTTGCCCAGGTTCTGCTGGATCATGAGTCCGATGAACCCTTGAGATTCAGCACCCAACGCAAACAGAGGCATTGGCGCTGCGACCTCTTTGCCCGCTTCGTTTTGAAGCAGCAGATTTCCAACTTGCGGTCCGTTCCCGTGAGTAACGACAACACGGTACTCGCCTGATTTCACCATTTGTGCCAACTGCTCGCACGTGACATGCACATTGACCATCTGCTCTTCAAACGTGCCCTTCTGCCCCGGTTGGATAATTGCATTCCCACCAAGAGCGACTACGACTGTCTTCTTTCCACCATCCATTGGATCACCTTTCCGTACTGCAGTTTTTCTGTCTATTCGTTCAGATCGTTCACACGGATCTGTTTACGTGTACCTTCACAACCAACATCTCACAGCAGAGAACGCCTCCTCTGCTTGGTCGATCACCTGGTTCTCATCGCTGAGAACGCAGGAAGAACCGACAATTTATCACTATCCACGTAGAAGAATTCGTTCACGAATTCTCCAAGCAACTCAACGCCGTTACTTCATGTTGAGCTACACATCTCTACCCAGAGAATTCGTTCACGAATTCTCCAAGCAACTCAACGCCTCTGCTTCATGTTGAGCTACACGTCTCTACCCAGAGAATTCGTTCACGAATTCTCCAAGCAACTCAACGCCGTTGCTTCATGTTGAGTTGCACGTCTCTACCCAGAGAATTCGTTCACGAATTCTCCAAGCAACTCAACGCCGTTGCTTCATGTTGAGTTGCCTGACTCCTAGAAGCGTGAAACAGAACGTTTCACGCTTCCCATATCTCTCGCATTCGATCCCAATGCTCCACTGTCTTGGCAAATGCCGTTTCCCCATCGCGCACCACGATGGCTTCAAGGATCTCCTGATGAAGATCAACAACATGCTGAATGTCATCAACATTCTTCAAGTAGTAGTGCCTTGTAAACTCTCGATATACACGCTGATCCATCGTGTCGTGAAGCGGCGACAGTGCCGCTGTAATCAAAGCATTGCCCACAGCATCGGCCAGTGCAATGTGAAATTGCTTATCCGCATCGAAATAGGCATCGAAGTCATCTTTAGCTGCGTTTTCTCGCATATCTTTAATAGACGCTCTTAGCAGAGCCACAACTTCGCCTGATGCCTTGGTTGCAACCAGCGAAGCAATTGGGGGTTCAAGAACACGGCGTGCTTCCATCACTTCAAGGCATCCTGTCTCGGATTCAATGAGATGAACGGTGGCTGTTTCATCAGAGGAACTGGGCTTTCTCAGAATGTAGTTGCCGCTTCCTGGCCGAGATTCAATGATCGACATCGCCTGCAATGCCGACAATGCTTCTCTAATAGACGGCCGACTCACGCCCATCAATTCAGCTAACTCAAACTCGGAAGGCAACTTGCTACTCACCGGATAATCGCCGCGTTGGATCGCATCGACAATCTGCTCTGCAGCAATGGCGCTTACCTTGCGCGGTCGAACTTTTTTGAAAGACATCCAGCCTCCTGATTACAGTTCCTTCCAGTCGTGTCAACCTGTATGATAGCCTGACGGATTTACAACCGCAAAAAACGCTTAGGGAAGAGCACGGAACAAAAATTTACCTCGACCCTCTTGAGCGAGCAATTCTCCATCCTGAACGATGATTTCGCCGCGCGATATTGTTGATATAGACTTGCCCGTTATCGCCCACCCTTCATAAGGAGAGAAATCGGTGCGCATGTGCAAGAACGTCGCCTGCATCTCCCACTCGAGTGTTGGATCGAAAATTACCAAGTCTGCATCCATACCAATTTCTATCGCTCCCTTATGTCCATCGAGGCCGTACGTTCGCGCAGGGCCTTCGCTTAACAGCCTCGGAATATCTGTCACTGCCAGCAATCCCTTTCCTACGCCCTCGGAATAGAGAATGGGAAGCAATGTCTCCACACCAGGAAGGCCATAGGGTAGGTCGACAAACGATCCTTGCCACGACTTTTGCTCGCGGGTGAACGGGCAATGGTCAGTGGCCACGAAATCTACAGTTCGCTCTTTCAATGCTTTCCATAAAGCCAGTTGATCTGCCAGAGCACGCAATGCCGGGCTTGCTGCGAACATATGCCCATCCATTCGATCGTACGAGTCAGCCCCCAGCACAAGATATTGTGGACACGTCTCAGCCGTCATGGCAGCTCCTGCCTTGCGCGCGTCCTGAACAGCCGCCAATCCCTTGGCCGATGAAACATGAACGATATGAACACGACAGCCCGTTTCGAGAGATACGCGCCCCACTTGTGAAATCGCAGTTGCCTCACATAGATCAGGGCGTGCTCGAGCCAGGATGGACATGTCAGTTAGCTGCTGAGGAGATAGAGACTCCATAATCGAGCGAATCAAGTCCTCATCCTCACAATGAACAAGGGCCACGCAGTCCAGATCAGCCAGATGTTCAAAGGCCCGACGCATAGTTGCTGGCGCAGTTCTCCGCCCAGACGCTTCATAGGCCGTAAAGAACTTGAAGCTCGTGACCCCTCGACGGCGAGCATCAGCAAACTGGCCTGACTCCTCGGGCGTCCAACCAATGACTTCCGCATGGAGTCCAACATCGATCACAGCAGGCTGGATATCGTCCAACCGCCGGTCGATATCTAGGGGAATGGAAGAAGCAGGCGACCCAACAGTGAAATCCATGATGCTAGTCACGCCACCGAAGGCAGCAGCAACAGTTCCCGTATAGAAATCGTCCGATGATCGTGTTCCGGCAACAGGAAGGTCCATATGCGTGTGCGCATCGATGATGCCCGGAAAAACAAGCATGCCCTCTGCGTCAAGAACGCGCCGACCGGGCAAGGCAGTTCCGAGGGCGGAGATGATCTCTCCGTCGATTCCGATATCAAGTTTCTGCGCGGACAGAGGTGTAACCACTGTGCCGTTGCGAATGACAAGATCGTGCATATGCCGTCTTGATGCTCCTTTGCAGTGCAACTTGGAAAGTTGCCAAGCTGCATGATAGCATTACAGGTACAACTCCACAATCAGACGAGGTACAAAGCTATGATTGACCTGACAAAGCACGAAGACAAGCTTCAGAATACCGTAAAACGAGCACGTGAGCGCGGCATCGTCATCCCGACATTCGAGCAAATGAAAGATCCAGCCCTCATTCCAGCCTCAGTTAAGGAAGGCCTGAAGGAACACGGATTGTGGGATCTGCACCCCCTCAATCTATTCCGCATTAGTTGGAAGAACGAACCCGTTCTCCAAGGCGGAGGTTTTGGTAACGTCAATTATATCGAGTTCCCATCTGAACTCACGGGTGTCAACGCACGGATCATTGCCCTCGTTGGCAAGTGGTTCCCAACTGGGGCACACAAGGTAGGCGCAACGTTTGGCTGCCTCGTACCCCGCCTAGTGACCGGGCAATTCGATCCCACCTTCCACAACGCCGTCTGGCCATCGACTGGCAACTTCTGCCGCGGCGGCGCCTACAACTCAGCCCTACTCGGTTGTGACTCCATCGCTATTCTGCCGGAAGGGATGTCCAAAGAGCGGTTTGAATGGCTTGCCGAAGTAGCAGGCGAAGTTATTGCCACACCAGGAAGCGAATCAAACGTCTGGGAGATTTTCCAGAAGTGCAAGGAACTGCAAGCAACACGAGACAACGTCATGATCTTCGATCAATTCGAAGAGTTTGGTAATCACTTGTGGCATTACGATGTCACCGGCCATGCCATGGCTGAAGTACTGGACAAGGAACTCAAGGGTGGTCGCTATGCCGGTGTGGTCCTGACCTCAGGATCTGGCGGAACGATGGGCTGCGGCGACTATCTCAAGGAGCAGTACCCAGGCTCCAAGCTGATCGCTTCAGAAGCACTGCAGTGCCCAACCATGCTAGAAAACGGGTTTGGTAGCCATCGCATTGAAGGAATCGGCGACAAACACATCCCGTGGATTCACAATGCCCGCAACACCGATTTTGTGACTGCCATCGATGATGAAGATCCCATGCATTTGATCCGTCTCTTCAACGACCCTGCAGGCAAGAAGCATCTGCAGTCTCTCGGCATGTCTGCGGACTACATCGACCAGCTGGAATTGCTGGGGATCTCAGGTGTGGCCAACATGCTGTCGGCCATCAAGTTTGCCAAGCACAACGAGCTCACCGGCTCTGACGTCGTGCTCACGGTCCTTACCGATTCCATGGAGATGTATGGCACGCGCCTCGCAGAGCTGAACGACGAGTTCGGACCCTACAACGAGACCCAGGCAGCCGTCGATCACAGTCGCCATCTACTGGGGATTAAGACCGATTCCATGCAGGAGCTTGGCTATCAAGAGCGTAAGCGAATCCACAATCTCAAGTACTTCACGTGGATCGAGCAGATGGGCTTGAGCCCGGACGAGCTGGATCGACAGTGGTACGACTACGACGCGTACTGGGGTAACATCCACAGTATGGTGCCTGAAATCGATAAACTGATCGTCGAATTCAACGAAGCCGTTGGTTTGGAAAACAAGGGCTAGCTTGGAACCCGTCTTTGGATCTCCGCTTGCGCCAGTTGTCGAGCTTATCCGTGCGCAAATGGAGAAACAAAGCAAGAAACAGCCGATCTTGCTCGTCGGCGGAATTGGATCGGGCAAGACGGCGGCCGGCCTCCGGCTTCTATCCCTGCTTCGCAGCTACGGGATACAAGTCGGAGGCATTCTCGCTCCTCGTATCTTGAAGGGCGAAGAGACAATCGGGTACTCACTCATCGACCTTTCCAACAATGCGACCCATCCTTTTGCCGGGCTGGAGCCATCAGATGTGCAAATCGGCAAATTCTACTTGTCGCAAGCAAGCCTGGATCTGGCCGAACGAACCATCCGAAATGCCCTCAACGAACGCCCCGTCGTGTTCCTTGACGAAATCGGTCGACTGGAGCTAAGTGGCGGAGGTCACGCGCACGCCGTCCGACAATTGCTGCAATCGAGCAGCGTGCCCGTGCTGCTTGTCCGTGACACCCTTGTCGAGCAAGCCATTCGGACCTTCGACATTGCCGACCCGTTCATCTTTCACTCGTCGGATATGCGAGACACAGAAGAAATGGTGCCAGGCGGCACACAGACATTCTGGCAGATCGTCGATTCGATTCCCTATCCCTTGTTGGTCACCATCTGCTCGATCGACGGATTCCCCCAATCACGTCCGATGCATCTAGTCGACCATGACAGCAAGACAGCATGGTTTGCCACATCACGAGCCTCGAACAAGATCAAGCAGATCAAGGCCAACTCCCATGTGACAGTACTATTCGTCGACTCTGCTCGCTACAACTACGCCGCTTTTCATGGACATGCCAGCATTGTTGATGATGCAGATCGTGAGAAGACGCTCTGGCGTAACGATTGGGAAGACGATTGGCCAGATGGCCCCTCTGACCCTGACTATGTCCTCATCCGTGTTGACGGCATCCGCGGACACTTTCTACGCGGGCACACAGGCGAGTCAGGCGAGATCAGATTGGCATAGCCAATCGATCTCACCCGACTCTTGCGAATGCCAACTCAGCGTGCCGCTGAGTTGGGTGCAGAAGCTCGAAAACCGAGCTTCTGCTGGCTGGATGCGCTGTGAAACTAGCTGTTTCTCGAACCTTAATAAATACCCTCATCTCAAGCTGCCTCGCTTGATCGAGCACACCTCGTGTATGATTGTTTTGAACCAATACTCGGAGGGATTTCATGGAGTGGTTGTATCTAGGCGCAGGTCTTATCATCGGTTCGCTGGTCAGCTGGCTGATTCTTCGCACGCGTGCTCAAGAAAAGACGGCGACGCTGCGCGTTGCTGCTGCCAAGTTGGAGGAGGAACTGCGAGCCGAGCGTGACAAGGCTGCGTCGCAAGATCTCCTCCAAGAACGCATGAAAGAGACGTTTACGTCTCTGGCTCACCAAGCCCTCACTTCCAACTCCGAGCAGCTCCTAGCACGCTCTCGCGATCAGCTAGCCGCACTCCTACAACAGGTGCGCGGTGATTGGGGCACCCAGAAGGAGCAACTCAAAGGCTTGGTCGATCCGCTCAGCAAAGCGTTGACCACCATGGATCAGCAAGTGCGTGCCATGGAGCAGAAGCGTGAAGGTGCGTATCAAGGCTTGGGCGAACAACTTCGCAATCTGGGCAATGCGCAAACCGAGCTTCGCCAATCAACAGTTCGGCTGGAGGAATCGCTCAAATCATCAACGGCTAGAGGGCGCTGGGGCGAACTGCAATTGCGCCGTGTTGTCGAACTTGCTGGCATGACCAAGCACATCGATTTCTCAGAGCAAGTGTCTGGCGAACAAGGTCGCCCTGACATGATCGTCCGACTGCCCAACGAAGGCATCCTGCCTATTGATGCCAAGGCTCCGGCTGCCGCCTATCTAGACGCGATGAACCTTGAGGGAGAAGCCCGCGCACAGAAGCTGGTCGAACATGCCAAAGCGATGCGCTCGCGCATACAAGAGTTGTCACGCAAGGCCTATATGGATCAATTCGAGAAAACTCCAGAAATCGTCATTATGTTTGTGCCATTCGAATCTGCGTTGTCAGCAGCCTTCGAAATCGACCCCGGCTTGTTGGAGTATGGTATCGAGCAACGAATTCTCGTCGCATCGCCAGTGACCTTGCTGGCCATGTTACGGGCCGCAGCATTCGGCTGGCAGCAGTATCACATTGCTGAGCATGCCCAACTTATCGCTGATCAAGGCCGCGAACTCTATGCGCGATTCCTCAATGTCATCAAACCCATCGGCGATGCCGGTGACAAACTCGGTAAGGCCGTTGACGCCTACAACAAAGCTATCGGCTCAATCGAGACTCGGCTCATACCTTCGTTGAGGAAGCTGAAGGAGTCTGCTGCAGTCACTGAGGAAGTGCCTTCCCTAGAACCTCTTGAGCAGAATCCCAGATTACCGCTGGATGTTGGGGAATAGGCGCCTACGTATCCTTCCACGAGCTGCAAGATGAACGCGGAATCCCAAGAATCGAGGCTCACCATTCGACGATATTTCAAGATCGAATGGCTTGATCACCATATCGCTCAACATCAGAATGGATACGAGTTGAGTCGATTCAGTTCTTCCGTCCGCGAGATCGAGGCAATGCACGTGGAGTGTCGGAAGGCCGATTCCGTCGGAGAGATTTAGCCTCGTCCCACATCGCATAGACAATCCCACCAACGCATCCAAGAATGGCACCGAGAGCCGCGAGCACAACCGTCATCACGAAGAAGCTATTTGCAGCGGTTAGAACGTACGCAGGGAGGATCGCAGTCAATGCCCCGCCGAAGCCCAGCGCTGAAATACTGAGATCGGTGCGACATTTCACTGTGATCCCCACATAGAAGGCTCCGCTTGCAATGCAGAGTGGAAAGTAGATCAGTGTGTGGAGGATCTCGGTTGGACCGATGTCAAAGTAGAGGATTGGGAACGCACCCACGCTCAAGCCAAGCGACACGGCTGTCGCAAGTAGCAAACCTCTCAGATCGATTTTTCGTCTCATCGGACATCACCCTCCTTTGCCATGCGTTTTATTCTAGTTCGTTAGGCTTTCGCATACAAACGACACATCCATCTGGTGAGAGAGAGCAAACCCCGATTCTCCTTGGAGCTTGCCTCATCTGGATCGACTCTCCGGCTTTCGGCAAGACACTTGGTATCTGGGCTCGTTGGTCGCCCAAATAGGCAAGGTTACTGGCTCTATCGCATTCACTTCCGCAAAACGCCCAAACATCATTGTCTGGACAAAATGACACCCCTCTCATTGAGAAGGAAAGCTACTGTTGCGAGTTCGAATCCTCTTGCGTGTACCAGTTCGAAAGTTGCATACTCAGGGTTCCTCAGTGTGCAATTCTCGAACTCCGATTCGAAAGTTGTACACCAAGGGGTAGCAGTTCGGGAGCTGCATACCCGGAACATCCAGAACACATGACTCTCGAGCCGCGAGGATGTCAGTCGGTTCGCTTGTTGCAGCTAGGTCATTACTTGGCTGACTCAATGAGCTGAATGCGGAGGCTCTCTGTTGACCCATCCGCAAAAACGAGATACAGCTCATAATATCCAGACAGCTCATCAGTCGTATCCCAGGCGAACTCATGTCGTCCGGAAGCTCTATCGTATCGGGCGATCCAGTGATCTAGTAGCGTCAAGTAGTTTGGCCGTACCGCAAGGTTTACAGAATACGCATAGACATGAATCCAGGAGTGTCGAAGCTCGACGCCAGAAGGATCGTAGATGAGGCATCCGCCCATCACTTGCTCGCCACTCTTGTAGATGGCCACCAGAGGTTTCAGACCGATCATGGGAGTTTCTTCTCCCTCTTCCCGGAGGAAAACCCTATCAAGGAAAGCCTCGTGTTCTCCAAGTCCAGCCGGGATGATGACGATAATCCCGTAAGGAGACGAATCGCACTCATCGCCGATACCATCAGCGTCAGCATCTGCCTGATCCGGGTTGCTGGCATCGGGGCAGTTGTCGTCGCACGAGAAGTAGCCGTCACCATCGTCATCCGTTTCGGTGACGCCGCACCCGCAAGGGCCAGGCGACGTCTTGGCCGGATCCTCCGGGCAGCCGTCATTGCAATCGGCGATTCCATCACCGTCGGAGTCAACGTCAGGAGTCCCGCAGCCGCAGACGCCTTGAACTGTCTTGTTCGGGTCATCCGGACAACCATCATTGCAGTCGGCGATTCCATCACCGTCGGAGTCAATGTCAGGAGTCCCGCAGCCGCAGATTCCGGGGGCAGCCTTGTTCGGGTCACTCGAGCAGTCGTCACAGACGTCGCCGACGCCATCAGCGTCAGCATCTGCCTGATCCGGGTTGCTGTCATCGGGGCAGTTGTCGTCGCACGAGAAGTAGACGTCACCATCGTCATCCGTTTCGGTGACGCCGCACCCGCAAGGGCCAGGCGACGTCTTCATCGGGTCATCCGGACAACCATCATTGCAGTCGGCGATTCCATCACCGTCGGAGTCAATGTCAGAAATCCCGCAGCCGCAGGCTCCGGGGGCAGTCTTGTTCGGGTCACTCGAGCAGTCGTCACAGACGTCGCCGACGCCATCAGCGTCAGCATCTGCCTGATCCGGGTTGCTGGCATAGGGGCAGTTGTCGCCGCACGAGTAGCCGTCACCATCGTCATCCCATTCGGGGAAGCCGCAACCGCAACCGCCAGGCGCCGTCTTCAGCGGATCCATCGGGCAGCCGTCATTACAGTCGACGATTCCATCCCCGTCAGAGTCAATGTCAGGAGTCCCGCAGCCGCAGATTCCGGGGGCAGCCTTGTTCGGGTCATCCGGACAATCATCATTGCAGTCGGCGATTCCATCACCGTCGGAGTCAATGTCAGGAATCCCGCAGCCGCAGGCTCCGGGAGCAGTCTTGTTCGGGTCACTCGAGCAGTCGTCACAGATGTCGCCGACGCCATCAGCGTCAGCATCTGCCTGATCCGGGTTGCTGGCATAGGGGCAGTTGTCATTGCAGTCGGCGATTCCATCACCATCGTCATCCGTTTCGTCGGCGACGGCGCACCCGCAAGAGCCCGGCGACGTCTTCAGCGGATCCATCGGGCAGCCATCATTGCAGTCGACGATTCCATCCCCGTCGGAGTCGATGTCAGGAGTCCCGCAGCCGCAGGCTCCGGGGGCAGCCTTGTTCGGGTCACTCGAGCAGTCGTCACAGATGTCGCCGACGCCATCAGCGTCAGCATCTGCCTGATCCGGGTTGCTGGCATGGGGGCAGTTGTCCGTGTCGTCAAAGACGCCATCACCGTCTGTGTCGCCTAACTGAACGAGTGCAGCAACCGCAATTGCCGCTAGGAACAGGAGAACCATCCCGAAAGCCCAAACCAAGCCCACCCTACGTCTGCGTTCCATATGAGTCTCCTATTCAGCGAATGCTCTGGGCCTTCGCAAGAGCTATGCTTCAGACACTTGTTAGGCTAGGGAACTCGTGGTTTCCAACTGGATTCGCTGCCTTCCTTCTAAATCCACCACAGAAGGCTCTTCACCAGTCCGAAAACGTCCGCAATCAGGTTTAGGCATTGCCAAGCTGCCGTTGAGAGGCAGCCGCCTTCTTCGTAGCCTCAGCAGCAATCTAGCGAACTCGTGCCAGATATGTCAAACATCGCTTCGTCGTACGCAAGTCGGATTCAACACAGTAGAACAGTTATCCGTCTCTCGATCCAGTTGCTGGGATCAGATCCGCCGACATCTACTACTCATGCACGTTAAGGTGATGAGTTCGAAAGCTGTACACCAAGGGGTACCTTGCTGGAGCCTCTCCCCCAAGATCAGATAGGCCCTTCGCCAGACTTCTCCTCACGCTGTATATGCCTGTCTCCGCATGCTGATGACGCTCAACAACAGCGTCACGAATGCGATGGCTCCTAGGACGGATAGTTCGAAGGTCAAGGCTTCGATGCCGTGGCCGGTAAGCATGATCTTCCTCAACGCGGCATTGGCGTAGGTGAGTGGGATTGCGTAGCTCAAGGCGCGCATGGTCCCTGACATGGTTTCAAGTGGCCAAAACACACCACTGAGCATGATTGACGGAATCAGCAAGAACAGCACGAATTGCATGGCTTGTGCTTCGTTCTTGGCCAACGTAGACATCAGCGTCGCCAGGCCCTGAAGTCCAATCGCAAACAACACGATCACGAGGATGACGGCACCGGGATCTCCGACGAAACGGATGTCAAACAACCATAGCGATACAAGGAATAACTCAGCTGCTTGGAACAGAGCGATCAGGCTGAATGCCAGCGTATAGCCAAGGGTCACTTGCCACGCACTGACTGGGGCAATGAGAATACGCGTCAACGTTCCGCCTGTACGTTCACGCACCACAGCCATGGCTGTCAGCATGACAGTGATCAGCGTCATGGCGAAACCGATGATGCCGGGTGCTGTGAAGTCGAGCATGCGGATTTCACCTTCGTACAATCGCTGGACGTCGAGCAGCGACTCGGTGGTCACTGACGATTGCTGTGTCTCCAAAACAGTCGCAAAGGCGTCATTGAATGCGGCAACAATCGCTCCGGCAACGAGAGGATTGGAATCATCAATGATCAGTTTCGTGAGCGGTCCGGCTACGGGGTCACTTGGCAAAATCGTGACACTGTCTCCCTCAAACTCGACTTGGCGTTCTCCACTGGAACGCACTGCTTCGCTGACGACAGCGTTGGAGAAGGATTTTGGGAACACCAAGGCAGCCCATGCATCCTTGCCAACCATCGCCATGGCTTCGTCTGAGTCTTTGAGGACGACAATGTCAAATACAGTCGTATCCAGGGCATCCACAAAAGCTGATGCGAGATCGACGGTCAGTGTCACACGTCCGACTTCCATGGTGCGAACTGAAGCGAGACCGTTGTCTTCATTGACGATAGCGATAGTCAGATCGGAGTAGGATCCAGAGAACGAGTTGCCATAAATGAGCACAAAGAACAACGGAAGAATGACGATAAGTGCTAGCGTACGTCCGTCTCGAAGAATGCGGCGCAGGACATTGAGAGCAACAGCAAGACTGGTCATGAGGCCACCTCTCCGCGTTCTTGAAGCACGATGAAGGCATCGTCCAGATTGCTCGTTCCTGTCTGTGCGAGGATCTCTTCAGGCTGGCCTTGTGTAAGCAAGCGTCCGGCCATCAGGAAGCCAACCATATGACAGCGCTGCGCCTCTTCCACAAGATGGGTAGTGACCACCAGGGTTACATTCTCATCAGCGAGGGCATTGAAGTAGTCCCAGAATGAACGGCGAAGCTTGGGGTCGACACCAGCTGTAGGTTCATCGAGAAAAACCAATCGCGGTTTGTGTAGAAGACTGATTGCTAAAGACACGCGTCTGCGCATGCCTCCTGAGAAGGTGCCTACTCGATCGCGACTGCGATCACTGAGCTGCACGAGATCAAGCAGCTCTTTTGCCCGTTCGCGTACTTGCGAACGCTTCAGGCTGTATAGCCGTCCGAAGAACTCGAGGTTTTGCATCACACTCAAATCGTTGTACACAGCGAAGTCCTGAGGCATATAGCCAAGCTGCGATCGAACCCGCGTGCTCGGCATCTTCCACCCAAGCAGATTCGCCTCTCCCTCGTCAGGTCGGAGCAGACCGCAGAGTGTACGGATGAGCGTTGTCTTGCCTGCACCATTCGGCCCTGCCAATCCGTACAACTGACCTTGGGCAACAGACAGGCTTAGTCCATCGAGAGCCGCTCGTTTGCCATAAATCTTGCGTAATCCCTGGGCGCGAATGACATGATCGGCAGGCATTAGAAGAGGTCCGTTTCCATATACACGGCGAGGGTCAGAGTGACTTCTTCATCACCCGTGTAGTACTGGGCACTGCCCACGAGACTGAGACCGACGGTTCCGAAAATCTGTGTCGTCAGGCTGCCTGAAGCAGCATGCGAGATCGACGTTGCACTTGAATCAGACCACATGCGATCCAAGGCAAACCGATACTGAGCACGTGCAGTCCAGCCGTCCGGCAGCTGGCGCGCATAGGATACTTCAGCCTGGACGTTCATCTGTTCGGGAAGAGCGAGACGAATCTTCGCTTCAACGCTGGAGTCGAATTGCGAGACAGGATCCGGGACGGCTGCATATCGAGCCAGCAACATGCCCGTGGTTGCGAGATTGAATTCGGGAAGGATCACAGCCGAAACACCCAGACGTGCCTGAATATCGCGGCCACATAATCGGGTTTCGTCACTCACCTCCAGGATCTCTTCGATGGCAAGCAGACCTCGTACGCCAAGGTCTTCTCCCGGGAGCAGGTCTGTCGCCACCAGCCGATTCACCAGCTGAACAACCTTCTCATCGTCAGTCGCGTCAATGCCACCCAGGATCTGTGCAAGCTCAAGCAGTGTGTCGTTGCTTACAGGGGCCAGCAATTCGCCAAGATCAAGCAATTCGTTTTGAATTCCAATGGCATGTGCAAGCGGTGTGACATCGCGAAATCTGCCAGTGCCAACGCCTCCAGTGAGGTCAACTTCAACTCCTGCTCGAGAAGAAAGGGAGAATCCAATCGCACCAACACCAAACAAATCTGCTGAGGATTGGGCATCAAAGAAGCGGCGGAGACTGCCTGAGCCGAAGGCATTGGTTGTCCATCCACTTTCGTCAGCCCGAACTTCAGCTCGAGCATCCAGTGCCTGTCCGAATGTCGAAGAGGAAATCATGCCTGTGTAATCGCCAACAAGGCTAGCAGAGATGGATCGATTCCGGTCATCTGCATAGGGACCGTCATACCAGTTGAATGACCCCAGCACTCCAAGATCGGCAATTCGGCTCTCTGGCGGTTCATAGTCGCAGACAGAGAGTCCGGCTCCCGATGCAGCAACAGCCAGCAACGGCACCAAAAGCAAAGCAGAAACTGTGTAGCAAATCGTTCGATTCATTGTCCTCCGATAACACATCGACATCTTAGACAACCTACAGCGGTTCGCAATCCTGGTCAAGCATGCGCCAGCAAGCACATCGGATCCCTTCTGGTGAGTCTGAATGCGCAGGCTACGCAGTTCTAGTCTTGACGATCTCTCTCCGGTAATGCATTGCGCTATACTGCAATGCTCGAGGGGGCAGAAGTGAGAAGCCATTGTAAGCATCTGACATGTAACACGGAATATGGTGGCGCGATGCAGCGCCGAGGTTTGGCAGGGTCTCTGCCGATTGTTCTGTTGTTGGTTATGCTACTGTCACTTCCCTCTCTTGCCGAAGGCGAATCTGTGTCGACTGCACTCTCTCCCTCGATAGTCCTATCACACAGCGGAGACGCATTCCCAGGAATGGCAATCGAGCTTGATGCATCTGACTCAACCCATTCGCTGTCTGAGGAATTGGTTGGCGAGGTTCGCTATATCTGGGATCTCGGCGATGGGACTGTCCAGATGGGCAAGCAAATTACGCACAGGTACGCCGAAGCGAGGATCTTCCAAGTTGTCCTCACCATGGAAGTATTCGAGAACAGCGGTATCTTCCACCGGAGTGCAAAGACTATTGAGGTGGCGGTGGCGCAACCATCCCTGCCGAGGTTCGTCACTGTGCTCAGCCTCGATACTGGGTTCACGTATCCAGGAATCCTCATCCAGTTGCAGGATTCGTACGTGTTGATTGATCCAGAGAAGGACTCCACAAACCCTCCTACTGCGCCTTTGGATAATCTGTTCAAACCGACGTTGGTTCTGGAGCGGTTCGTCCTCTCGGGGGGCCTCTTATCTGTGGGGGAACTCCAACTGTGGGACATAAGGATTGCCATAGAATTGCCCGCTGATGGATGGCTTGGATTCGTCGGATTTGGACTAGCCCCGACGGAGGCTTCGATCTCTCTCACCGAGCTGTATCCTGCCGTTGAGGACATGGGATATGACTTGGTCGGCGTAGTCGATCAGGCGAATCTGCTTACACTCGGCGTAGGCTATGAACTCACGCCCACCTTCTATCTTCTAGCAACCATCGGCTCGTTATACGTATCAGGCGCGTACGAGGGAAGCTCACGCCTGGCTCTCGATGATGAGCTCTTGCCTGCACCTTTCACCAACAGAATGAGCACCTTGAGTTTTGGCCTTGGGATTCGAATGGGTTGGGCAATGCTGTCTCTCCAGGTTCTGTTGGCGCTATGAATCAAACCAGGAGGCATGTTGTGCGAGGAACTGTCTTGAAGATGCTACGAATGGCGACCTTGGTTTCATTGTCTTTCTCTCTCGCGCTTCTTCTTGCTTCGTGCTACTTCTTTGTGGGAACCCCTACGGAACTGGTGCCTTTGCCAAGTACAATTGTGGTGCAGGATCCTCCGCAGATTCTGAGCAGCACTGCGACAATGATTGACAAGACTTGTGAGGATCGCTACGAGCGCATTTGTGGATGGTATTTCTGGACGGAACCAGCTGTCCAAACACCCTCTACTGGATGGATCTACACATGCCGCAACGTCTGGCGTGCAACAGACTGCCTCTACGATATTGCGATTCATTTGGTAGTGTATGATCCGTCTGGCGATTTAGACTCCAACAAGTTTGCACGAGTACGTGTATTTGATTCGGAGCCCACGTCTGGCGGTATCTCAGGCCGCCAAAATTGTCTGCTCGATGTGCCACAGACAGATATCGTCATCCAGCCATCAGACGTCGAAGGCAGTGGATTGACGAAGACGGTCTCAGTGCGCTTGAAAGATGTGATGGCTCGTTTCACTGGCACCTGCGGCACATTCTCTGCGACGTTGCGGTTTGCCATTGTTTTCGATGTAGACGGTGAAGAGCTATCGAGCGCCAACACTCGGGAGGCTGTTGTGGAAGGCGATCGCCCTTACACAACACCGATCTACCTTTACTCCAACCCGCCCAATATGCTAGGCCCATAAGACAACTGATCAGTGCTGTAGTAGTCCTGTGAATTGAGCTATCCCATGTGTCGCAATAGATGGTTTCCCAATCCAGAATCAGAACCTAGGCATCTTGCTGCAGCAGTGTTTCTAGGGCTTGATGTTCAATGCCATACGTCGCCTTGAGTGACTGTACCTGTGCAAGCACATCATCTCGCGGAGCCGCCACTGTGCCACGAACCGCAAGAATGAGCTTGTTCTTGCTCGTATGTTCCAGGGACACAAACTCCAGGATCTGGACCTTGTAGCCATGAGCCTCAAGCAAAAGAGCGCGTAGGGCATCAGTGACCATATCGGCTTCCTGCCCCATGTGTACGCCATATTTGAGCAGAGGCTTCAACATCTCGGGGCTCTTGATCTGCCGTCGAATCTCTTTGTGGCAACAAGGCGAACACATAATGATTCCCGCACCGGATCGAATCCCCAGGTGAATGGCCAAGTCAGTGGCCGTGTCACAAGCATGCAGGGCAATGAGGGCATCCATGGTTTCAGGAGGCGAACTGCGTACATCGCCGATGCGGAATCGAAGGCCATTCATGCTCAATCGAACGGCTAGATCCATACATAGATTAACCAGATCTTCACGCAGTTCTACACCAGTAACACTTACTTCCTTCTCTAGAACGGACTGAAGATAATCGTAAATTGCGAAGGTTAAATAGCCCTTGCCAGATCCGAAATCGACGACGTGAATGGCACCTTTACCAGCCAGATCGGATGAAGCGACTGCATGGTCGAAGATCTCAATGAATTTGTTGATCTGCTTCCACTTGCGCGCCATAGCAGGCACGATTCGCTGGCCTGTCTTGGTCACTCCAAGTGTTCGCAAGAAAGGACGCGATGGGTCAACGTAGCGACGTTTCTGCCGATCGTGTCCTGCCACGACAGCAGCAGGCGCACGCGATGGCTTGCTCACACCCAGCTTCGCCTTGCCCTTCTTGCTGAACTCAATCTGGATATCCTGGCTCGCGGTGAACAGATGCGCACCCTTAAAGGCGGTTCCCAACAGTCCACGAATTCTGTGTAACCCATGGTCCACTGGGCCATTCTTTGTGATATCTCGCGTTTCGTAGCGATAGACGAACGACAAATGCGGCTGGTCCTTGAGAATGACGTGGCGGATGATGATTCGCTTGAGGTCAGGTTCTTCACCTCGATGCTTGGTCAACAACAACTCGATGAATGATCCATCGGCTAGAGACGATGCCAGCGCGTCGAAGAATGTCTCTATCTTCTCCTGATCAGGATTCGTTGTCGTGTCCATCGTGACGCTAAGGATACTGCAGGAGACGTCGCGAGCCTATGTCAGATGCTGGTGCTGTCGATGTTGGAAGCCAGCCTCTCAAATCGCGCCAGCCTGATAGCTAATCTGCCACTGGATTAGGCCGAGCAACGGTTCGTGTACCGACGAGAACGATGACAAACCCAACGGCTGCACATCCCGCCATCACGCCGATCATTCCGCGGAACCCGAGTACTGGGACTAGCAGGCCGGCTAGCAGCGGTCCAAGGACGCCGCCCAATCCACGGCTTGATTCGAAGAGGCCAATCATCGCACCTTGCCGATCTGAGGAAACGGCATCCCCTATGAATGCTGTTGAGCCGACAAACAAGGCAGGAAACGCGATCCCGATGATCGAATAGGCAATCGCCATACCCACGATTCCCGATGACACGGCAAACAAGGCCGTCGATACCACAGAAAGCGCAAAGCCAAGCAAGAAGATCTGCCGACGCCCAATGCGATCGGCCAACCAACCGAAGCCAAGCATCGCTAGGATCTGTACGAGAGGATTCACTGCATTGAGAGCGCCCATTGTGGCTGTTCCAATTCCCAGCGTAGCCATGAATACATAGATGAGGGATCGAGTCCCCGTATTGCCCATCTGCCGAAGGACAACGCCGACGTAGAGACTCAGAACAGGAAGGCTCCACGGAATTGATCTCGGTCGTCTTGGCTGTTTTCTAGCACTTTGATTCTCCCCTTCGATGGAAAGCAACCCCAGTATCGCGATTATGGGGAGAGTTGATAGCAGGGCGAATGCTGAGCGAAAGCCGAGGCGTTCAAGCGTCAATCCCGCAAGCATCGAACCAACGGCAAAGCCAACCGAACGCACGGCGCTGAGAATGGCCAAGTTGCGACCTCGGTCTTCCAGCGTGCTGCGATTGGACTGGATGCCCAGAATAATCGGTGCAATACCGGAAATGAATAGCACCCGCACAAAAACAAAGACAAGGGCAGTAGAGGTCGTTGGCAATGTTGCCATTGACAGCATCATTGCAGCCCCGCCAATGAGAAGGACCGCCAGCAACGCTCGTTTGGCTCGTCGATCTGACAAGCCCCCCCACAGGGCACTACCAACAAAGATTCCCAGCCAACAGAGACTCGTCCCCAAAGCAATCACAAACGGAGAAGCTCCCAATCCCTTGAGATAGAGCTGCATGAGGAAGCGATAGGCTTCGTCTGCAGCAATAGGAAATGCCATCAAAACAGCTAGACCGACTATTCCCCTGCGGCTATTCGACGCCCCCACCGACTGACTCATGCGGCTGATTATGTCAGACAGCCAAGAGCAACGCGAGCCGCTTGTCGGGGGCAATCCTCACTTTTTGGGGCATGTAGCAGCGCCTCTAGTAATAACGCCCCTGCATCAATGGGTTGTGCGCGCTGTCTGGCGAGACTCGAACACCGTTGGTCAGTGTTTATCCGAGCTCGACCAGTTCAGCTCTTGGGAACGAGGATAGGAGTTCATATCCCGTGTCAGTCACCACAGCCATTTCCTCAATGCGAACACCGCCGAATCCTGGGATATAGATGCCCGGTTCGACAGTGACCACTGTGCCTCGTTCAAGCTTTGCATCCATTTTGGGCCCCATCCTCGGTGATTCGTGGACCTCGAGTCCCACACCATGTCCGAGAGGAGAGAGGAAGACATACTTTGCATAGGGCGATGCTTCTATGACCTGACTTGCTGCACGATGCACATCACAGCCAAGCACCCCAGCTCTCAACGAAGCAAGTCCGGCATCAAGCGCCTCGTTGACCCATCGGTAGATCTCTCGGTGCTTATCAGAGGCCTCTCCAATGACGAATGTGCGCGAAATATCCGAGACATACCCATCGACAAGAACGCCGAAATCGAAAAGCAAGAAGTCACCGGATTCAAGTACACGCCGCCCGAGCGAAGGCCGGTAGTGAGGGAGCGCGCTATTCGGACCCGCTGCAACGGTTGGGCCGAATGCTGCGCCCTCGCCACCCAGATCCTGCATGAGTGCTGTGAATTCGAAGGCAATGTCCACCTCGTTAGTACCGGGTCGAAGCGATGGAATCAGCTTCTCAAGAGCTGCTTCGGAAATCTTTGCAGCACGCCGCAACGTTGCCAGTTCAGCCACGTCCTTGCAAACGCGCAATTCGCCAACTGGATCTCGAAACGAAACCATCTCCATGCCAGTGCGGCGGGTCAATTCACGCACAACATAATCGGTCATTCGCCATGACGAGAATCCTAGTCTCTTGACTTCAAGCTCATTGAGAATGGGCCCCATATCGTCGAGATAGTCGCTTTCAGCATGAACCCGGCGAAGGTGGGGAACTTGGCGCTCCGCCTGCTCGAGGTAGCGTGAATCGATGAACAGCACCGTGTCATCACAACTGAGCAGCAAGGCGCCCTCGCCCGTGTAGCCAGTCAAGTACCGAAGGCTAACCTGGTCCATGCCATGGGGCATGGTCCGATCAAGATCGAACACGAGATACGGCATCCCTTTGGTTCGCTTCAGCAGTTCACGACGTCTTGCTTGATAGATCTCCGTCATCGGGTGTTTCCCCCTCAAGGTTGGCGTGACAGCCAAGAACCTGGCCCGTTCTAGTGAGTGCCTTCGCTGCCATCTCAACTCAAGGATACAGCATGAATCCTGGAACCCCGAAAGCTGCCAGAGATCCAAACGCGTCGCCATGACAGGTTCAATTCACGGAAGTCGCGAGGAAAGAGCGGATTCCGTTGAAGGGAGTTAGCGAGGAATGAGTGATCGAGAAGCTGCCTCGTATCCTACGGGTAGGCGGCACGTACAGCAGCCATCTCATCAGGATTGTTGGCTGTAGGAACAGAGATACTGCCATCAAGGATGCCAGTCTCCAGGATATCGACGGCATCCCAGATCCAGGACGGAACTGTCGCTCGGTTCTGGGCCCAATTGGACAGCGTGCTATAGAAGGCGTTGTCTGCAAGGACTCCCGCTTCAATGCCGAAGTCGATGAATTCAACAAGATCATCAAGGTCGCTGATTCCCACACCACTCTCATCCAGCCCAAGACTGACAATCCCGCCACTGAAACTGCCATTGACGACAGATTCAATCGCTTGGTACGTCGCTACGTCAATCCGCTTCATCCCACTTGCCAAACCATGGGCCCCACCGCCGAGATAGTCTTGGTTGGCATCTACTCCAAAGTAGTAGGGAGGGCCGAAACTAGTATCCGCCAGTTCGTGATGCTCGGTAATGGCTTCCAAGTCGCCCAGTCCGAGTGCTCCGGCAACGTTGTAGATGGACGCTGCTCCTTGTGCGAGCATCGCTTCAGATGCAGCTTTGCCCACAGCCACGTCTTGGAAGGTCCCCGTGTAGGTGTAGAGCACGCCAACGGTAGCTGCGTTTCCTGTTGCTTCTTTGTAGCGCTTGAGGCCCCAATCTATGCCAAAACGATAGCCAGCTTCAAAATGATACAGAACAGGAATTTCAATGCCCAAAACGATGCCTGCGTAGGCATAGCCATGATACGCGGCTGCCATCCCTGCTAGGGCACCGACAAGCGCTGACATTTCATTCTCACGGAAAGTAACAGACATCACATTAGCCTTGTCTGGAACAAAACCGCCAATCGTCACAAACCGTTGCTCGGGGAACTCATCAGCAGCCTGAGAGACAGCATCTGCGAAGAACGATCCAAAGCTAAGGATGACATCGAAGTCTTCAGTTCGCGCCAAGGATCTTAGGTTCGAGAAGTAGTCGCCTGTCGCAACACTTTGGACAGTTACCAGCTCCAGGTCAAGCTTTGCAGCTGCCTCACTGGCACCTTTGAAACCCATGTCATTGAACGAAAGATCACCGCGTCCGCCTCCGAGTACAACGGCAATCTTGCCCGTCAATGAATACCCGACAAATCCGATTGCCATTGTCAGTACAATGGCCAGAAGCATGCTTCCAGTCCTTCGCATCTAGCGTCTCCTTAGTCTGTCGCCGAGCTTCAATTTCATAGGCTGCTGATCATAAGTTGCTCGACTCGCTCAACTATATACAAAGTTCTCTCTCTTATCCTCCACAAGTGACCATTTGGCATGCAGATTGATTGGCTCTTCCTAAACGATGAGATCCGCGGGCACGGAGTGGCACGCACTCTGGAGCATGTTACATTCCGATCCAGCGAAGACGCAGAGATATCTAGGAGACATTCGGTTCGTCCATCAGACGCTCCAGTTTTCCAAGCCGGTGTGTGGACTGTATTCTGCGAACTGTGCCCGTTAATCCTCGAATGACAATGCTCTCTGTCACGGCCCCGCCGCCGAAGTATTCGACCCCCTTGAGGAGTTCGCCATCTGTCACGCCAGTGGCTGCGAACAGAACATGATCTGATGCGACGAGATCATCTACGTAGAGCGGGTCGCCGAGACTGAAATTGTCCCAGTGGATGACATCCTCGGGGAAGGTCACGAGTTGAGCCTGGAAATCTCCGCCAAGGGCGCGGACAGCGCAGGCAGCTAGCAGACCTTCAGGACTGCCTCCAATACCGAGCAAGAGATCAATGCCTGTGTGTTCCCAGCATGTCATCAGGGCCGCTGCAACGTCACACTCCTTGATCATGCGGATACGTGCGCCGCACGTTCGAACATCATGAATCAGTTTCTCATTTCGCGGGCGATCCATGATTACGACAGTCAGGTCAGCAACTTCGCACGCTTCAGCTTTTGCCAAAGCATCGAGGTTCTCAGCAACAGGTCGCGTAATGTCTACCAACCCGCGGGCCTTGGGTCCGACTGCCAGCTTATTCATGTACATGGCTCGACCGGGATCAAGCATGGTCCCGCGTGGCGACGCTGCGATGACGGCGATCGAGTTGAGTGTCCCGGCTGCTAGCGTTCGCGTTCCATCAATCGGATCCACAGCAAAATCAAGCAGCGGAGGGACTCCCGTACCCACGGATTCCCCACAGAAGAGCATGGGAGCATTGTCCTTTTCGCCTTCTCCAATGACGATTCGCCCATCGGCTTGCACGGATTGAAGCGCAATACGCATGGCGTCGACGGCAACTTGATCAACCACATGGCTGTCACCTCGCCCCATGTAGCGACCTGCGGCCAGCGCTGCCGCTTCTGTGACACGGACCAATTCAAGAGCCAGATTACGCGAGTGCTGAGGAAGCATAGAATCCTCCGGAAGCTAAATTGCGGCGATTGTACCCACACGGCAACCCTTTGGCAGGTTTCTGAGCCCACCGCGGCCGCGAAGCAAGACCCTGATTCATCTTGGGATCATTCAGAGGAACCAAGATGATGGCCCTGTGAACCGCGAGGTTCTCAGGGCCATCTTGATTCATGTCGTCTCGTCGCTATGCAATGAGGTTGCTAGGCGAGACCATAAATTTCTGAGTACTTGGATTCCACGTAGCGAACGAAATGCGACGAATCCAACGGCTCTCCCGTAATACGGTTCATCAGCTCGTCTGGCTGGTACACAGCACCATGCTGGTGCACATGCGTCTTGATCCAGTCAATGAGCACGTGGATGTCACCTGCGGCAATACGTTCGTCAAGGTCGGGCAGATCCTGCCGAATTGTCGTTGCCATCTGAGATGCGTAAAGGTTGCCGAACATGTACGACGGGAAATACCCGTAGTAGCCGACAGACCAATGGACATCCTGGAGCACGCCGACAGCATCGTTGGTCGGTATGATACCGAGGTAGCGCTCCATGGCGTCGTTCCATCGCGCAGGCAGATCAGCCACTTGGATCTCACCCGCAATGAGTTCAGCCTCTAGCTCTGCACGAAGCATGATGTGGAGGTTGTAAGTCACCTCATCGGCTTCCACACGAATGAACGAGGGAGCCACAACGTTGACTGCCCTGTACAACGCCTCAGGCGAAACATCTCGGAATTGCGGGAAGATCTTTGCCAGGAGGGGCTGGAAGTATTTCCAGAACGGAAGACTTCGTCCCAGCTGATTCTCAATCATTCGGGATTGAGACTCGTGAATACCATTTGACGATCCGCCACTCAGTCGAAGGTTATACAGATTCTCTGGCATACCTTGGTTGTACAACCCGTGTCCGCCCTCGTGCAGTGCACCGAATAGACCAGACGTTATGTGGTCCTCGAGGTAGCGATTGGTCACGCGCACATCATCAAAAGCAATGGCTGTGGAAAACGGATGCGCCACGATATCGAGAGCGCCCGCATCGAAGTCGTAGCCGATGAGGTCAAGGGCCACTCTTGCCACTTCAAGTTGCCTGGCCGTGTCAAACGATCCTTCGATAACTGTTGTGTCGGGAGCCGTACCTTCTGTTGTCAATCGCTTCAGAAATGGCACGAGTTGCTCTCGCAAGGGATCAATGATTCCCTGAAGCTTCTTCACTGTCATCCCTGGCTCGAATCCTTCAAGCAAGCCGTCGTAGGGATGCTCCTCATAGCCATAGTAGTCGGCAAATCGGCGAGCGAAGTCGACCATTTTCGTCAGCAGTGGCTGAAACACGGTGAAATCTGATTTCTTGCGCGCCTCAACCCAGGCCGCTTGCGCTTGTGACTGGGTGATCGCCTGTTCCTCAATCATTGCAGGCGGAATCGCCTTCTGACGATGATACGCCTTGGCCATATCACGAACGCTGGCACGCTCCTCAATGGTCAAGGAATCGTCCTTGCCTAACGCCTCCAGATACTCGCCAAGCTCTGATGCGATGCTCAGCTCAAACAGCTTCTTAGAGAAGTTGCCCGTCACCTGAGATCGAGCGGCAATGCCTCGCGATGGCATGTGCGTCTCCTGATCCCAAGAGAGAAGTGCCAGGGCAGACGTAAGCATATTCATTTCTTGCAGATGGGCCTTGTAGGAAGCGAGCGTGTCCAAGTTGTTCCCTTCAAGCATCTCCGACAGAGCGGAGCGAGATGGTGTCAGTATACCCGACGGTTCGCTTCAATGAATAGGCAATTCAGCGCGTGGCTATCCGTACCCTTGCATGTTGTTGGCCAAGCTGGCCCAGTCGAACCAGGTCGCTGCCTAGCTCTCAAACTCCGCCATCAACGGCGTATGGTCAGACGGTTTCTCGCTCATCCGTGGTTCGAGATCGATCCAGCTGTTGATCGATCGATTAGCGAGCGATCTGGTCGCCTGTATGTGATCGATACGCCAGCCCTTGCCATCCGCAATGCCATTGCGAGCGCGGTAGTCGTAGTAGGTATAGTGTCCGCCTTCGGGAACGTGCTTGCGGAACACATCAGTGAACCCCCAGTCGGTTACTTTGTGGAAGGCGGCAGTCACTTGTGGATTGAAGCAAACATGCCCCAGCAATCGTTTCGGATCATGAATATCGATATCTGTCGGCGCTACATTGATGTCGCCAACCCAGACAACGGGCATGTCTGGAGACAGCTTCGCCTCAAACAATGCGCGCAATCGATCAAACCAGGCGAGTTTGTACTGATACATCTCATGATCCACATCGCGTCCCTGCGGCACATAGGTGTTGACCGCTGTGATCCCATCGATGTTTGCTGCAATCAAGCGCGATTCATCTGCAGGGCCGCCGTCATCGAATCCGTTGATGATCGACGAAGGCTCACTTTTCGATAGGATTGCCACCCCGTTATAGGATTTCTGCCCTTTGAATGTGACATGGTATCCAGCTTCCTGGAATGGGATTACTGGATACTCGTGGTCTTGCACTTTGGTTTCCTGCAAACAGACAATGTCTGGGGATACCTTGTCCAGCCAGGGCAATAGGATATGCATGCGTGAGCGAACGGAATTCACGTTAAACGTAGCTATCGTAGTCGTCACAGGACCTCCAGGCTAAGCGGGAACGATGCCACTTAGGGTGGTAACATCGATGCCTCTTTCGCGCAACTGTTCAATATAGGGATTGATACCAATGGAATCGGACACGATATGTCCTGTGACAATCAGGTTCTTCGCGTCCCCATACTCGTCGATGAGTTTCTTGGAATCGGCTGGGCGACAGTGAATGTAGATGACGGTATCGACGCCGTGATCAAAGAAGGCTTTGGCCACAGGATAGCCACCATTGGTCCCTGCACCGTGCGACATCACGACCTTGCCGATCGGGTTGTCGATGTTGCCCATTCGTAATTCGATCTCGGTTTCCGCATTACGGAATTCACCAAATGACGTATTGAAGTGAGCGATCAACGTAGCAATCGTGTCAGTTGTTGACAATTCATCCGCTGCAGCCTGCAGTCGACGACGTCCGATTTCGTCCAGCGGGGTATGAATGTTCATGTACGGCATGTCAAGTAGCCGCGCGACAGATGGGTCGTGATCGAAATTCGACATGGCGGCCATCACTCGATGTCCCTCGGCCAAGTCATCAATCATCGCTTGAACCGCTTCGAGAGGTACCCCAGCTGCCGTAAGCTGATCCAAATGCCTGTACAGCACCTTATAGAATTGCAGCCGTGCTTGCCCTCCCGTTGGGTGATGACTGATAGCAGCATCGAACCCCATGTCTGCGGCCATCTTCACTTCGGGACCCTTAATGTCAATGCCCAACATCAGCCTCTTGATGTCGCCGCCGGGATGATAAATCGCGCTATCTCCAGGAATCTCAGACAATCCTGCCATCTCCAAAGCCAGCGTCATCAATTGATCAGTGTTCATCGTGTATGAGGGTCTCCTTTGGAGGCTTCAGAGTCACCAAAGCTGGGACTCTTGCCATTAAGCGGCTCAACTACAAAATTACGCAACGTAGATCCGCCAATGAACTCGCGCAAGATGGAATTGGATGGAATGTTGTCTGTCGACAGCGGTTCGAACCAGCGCAACAAGGATAACAGTCGATCTGCTTCCATACGCATCGCCGGATCTTGAATCTGGAGCAGGTGCGATTGGACAAACGGCTTCAGCACCGCGAGCTCGTAGCTTAAGGCAGAGTTGAACATCATGTCGGCCTCTTCTTGATAGGGGAAGATGTAGTTCTTCTCGCCACGCCGCACATTGTCCCATAGCTTGAGCGTGTCTTCTGCTGGATAGCCCCGGAATACGGCGTCACGCACGATACGACGAATAAGGCGTGTGTCTGTCGTAGACACACGATTGTGGGCATCCAGATTTAGCTGTGTCAGGGCAGAGACAAAGATACGCACGCAGGAATCTGTCGGAGATCCCTCTAGAATGTCGGGATTCAGGCCGTGAATGCCCTCAACCATCAGGATCTGGTCTGGGGCTAGCTGAATCGTCGGCCCCTCTTCACGCTCGCCTGTGAGGAAATCGAAATGAGGCAACGTGACGGATTCGCCACGTCCCAGCCGATGAAGATGCTCTTGAAGAAGGGAGATGTCCATGGCTGTAGGTGCATCCAGATCGATGTCATCACCGTACCGTTCAAGCATCACAGATCGCGGGTTGAAGTACTCATCCATACCCAGCGGATAGGGTTGCAATCCAGAGGCCAGAAGCTGGATGGAGAGTCGCTTTGAAAACGTCGTCTTCCCCGAAGAAGAGGGTCCGGCAACGAAGATCAAGCGGGCGCCATCAGCATGTCGTCGCTTGATCGAAGCGGCAATCTCGGCAATTCGTTTCTCGTGCAGAGCCTCGGAAATCAGAATGATCTGATCAATACGTTCGGATCGAATGGCTTGATTGAGCGATCCGACATCGCGGACGCCGATCACTTTGAGCCATTGTCCGTATTCATCGAAGACCTTGCGCAATGCCCGGAATTTGACGTTTGGCACAAGTCGCGTCGGATCCTTTCTGCGAGGGAATCGCAGCACAAAGCCACCTTCACAAGGTTCAACGCCGAACGTCTTGAGCACGCAGGTTGAGGCAACCATATAGCCATGAAAGTAGTCCGTCATGCCATTCAGCTCATAGAGGTGATAGTGATCCTCGTTGAGCGAAGCTACTAGTTGCTCTTTGTCCGTATCCCCCTGGGCACGGAAGGACTCGCGCGCTTCTTCCATCGTGACGCGCTTGCGGAGAATGGGAAGGTCAGCAGCCACCAGCTCCTTCATCCGGTTCTTGATGGTTTTCAGTTCCTCGTTGGTGAAAGGCGCGCGCCCCTTGAGATGACAAACATAGCCTCCATGGGGAACCGAATAATCAATGTAGACTCGAATATCGGGGAACAGCTCTCGCACGACGATAACCAGTAGAAACGAGAGACTACGAGCGTAGATACGTGCACCGTCCGAATCTGTAAGGAAGACCGGTCTCACCGCCGTGTCCCAATCCAAAGGGCGCGACGATTCGACTAAGACGCCATCAATAATCGCAGCCACGGGCTGACTGTTGATGTCATAGGCAGCGCGGAATACGTCAACGAGCGGCGTTCCCCGGTTGAACTCGAATACACGCTCATCTGGGAGTTGGATCTGAACGGTCGCACGCAGTTCGGCTTCATGGATCTGATGATCCTGCTTCTGATTCGTCTCCTTCTTGTTCTTGGGCAAAGGCCAACTCCGTTTCTAGGTGTTCATTCGTTTGAGCACGTTCGTTTTCAGCTGCTCGATTGTCTCGTTCAAATCGCTCAACACATGATCTGGAGAGCTTGTTGGCTGTTCGTTCCCGCGCAAGGAGAAGGCTCGCACGTCATGTGCAGCAGCTTCGGTGATCCATTCAGGCGGGAGTTCGTCAGGAAGCTGGCGATCCAACATCGTCGCCCAAGCCAACGCCCAGGCACGCACAACATTGGCCACGTCATACCCACCGCCACCGATCGCAATCCACGGAAGATCTAATGCGCGGAACTGCTGTAGGCAATGCTCGAATCCGCGCAATGACAATCGCAGATTGGCAACGATATCACCGAGCACAGCATCGGAGCCGAGCTGCGTGACCAAGACATCGGGTTTGTAGGTTCGAAGAAGCGGAAGGATGATCTCTGCAAAGGCACGTTCATAGGCATCATCACCCGCACCAGGAGGAAGGGGGATATTCGCAGCAAATCCCGCACCCTCTCCTTCGCCGACATCGTTGGCAAACCCAGTGCCCGGGAAGATCGTTCGCCCTGTCTGATGAATCGAGATGGTGAGAACATCGGACCGTTTGTAGAAGGCATGCTCGACGCCATCACCATGATGTGCATCGATATCCACATAGGCCACCCGCTTGCCCGCATCGGTCAATGCTTGAATGGCTAGGACACCATCATTGATATGGCAGAATCCCGATGCGCGGGAGGGCATGGCGTGATGGAGTCCTCCTGAGAGGTTGAATGCTCGATTCGCTCTGCCCGATAGAACCTCTTCGGCGCAAAGGATTGATGAGCCCGCCACAGACATCGCCCAGTCATAAACTCCCGGGAATACGGGATTATCAGAGCTTCCTAGCCCGTGCGTGAACAGGTTGGGCGTCCATGTTCCATCGCTGGAAAGGCGCAGACACTCAAGATATCCCTGCGTATGGAATGCTATTGCCTCGGGATCCGTCGCCATGCGGGGAGATAGAACGCGGATGTCTTCGGCTTCAACCATTTTGTAGGACTCGATGAGGCTGTATGCGAGTCCAAGCCGGAATATCTTGAATGGGTGATAGGCACCAAAGTCATACTGCAATAGCGTTCTGGGATCAATCAAACTATGATTCACAGCACCTCATTTGGACCGTGTTCGGCCCTGTTGGACTTTCTAGGACTCCGATCTTACGAACCGGGGAATGACCATAGCTCTACAAGGTCTCCTTCGTCAAGACCCCAGGGGTCGCACCCAAGACCGTACACTCCATGATCGACTGCAGTCTCTGCAACCACAAACGTGCCATCGGCCCATACAAACGGGAGAATCGTGTTCGCGCAGTCCAGCTCAGACAGCAGCTGATCAGAAACAGCAACCAGAACCAGCACGTGATCAGGACTGATATCATCATTGGTATCGACAAAGGCCAGCTTGCACGAAATGCCCATCGCTTTGAGCAGACTTACAAATAGAATGGCCGTATCTTCACAATCGCCATCGCCGTCAGCCAACGTTTCCAGCGGATACAAGGGATGATCAATACCGTTCGGATCAGCTTGATAACGAATAGCACCTTGAACGAAAGCCAGTGCCTCGCGAATGAATTCATCATCGTTCTGGCCGGCGCGATTCCAAAGCTCAAGGGCATAGTCGCGAAGCGTTGGATCATCAAGTGGATCGTTGACGAAATCGACATACTTGTCAATATACGGACTATTACGCAGGCGTCCCCTGTAATCCTGATAGAGACCGTAAGGAATGAGCATATCCCAGACCTTTGATTCGCCATCTCGCGCCCACCGCAGAGTGCGCAGTGTGAACCCATCAGGGATGGTTTGAACAACAATGGGAACAATGACCACGGCGGTTTCCCCATCTGCATCCGTACCCGTAACACGAACTTGATACGTACCCGCGGTTCTGTAGGAATGCGTCGCAGTTGAGCCTGTTGCTGAATCTCCGTCGTCAAAGTCCCACTGAATTGTCAGAACCTTCCCCTCGGGATCAAAGGAATCTGAGGCATCAAACCCAACAGCCAGAGGTATGTACCCTTCACGCGGCAGCACATCCAACACAAGAACCGGAGCGCGATTGGCCCCCGGAAACAGACACCCAGACAGGCCCAAACAGACCGCCAAGCCAAGAACCAACGACATACTTCTAAGATTGAAAGCTCTATTCTTCCTCATCACGGGCCGATTGTAGGTCCTTTGGAGACGTGACTCAATGTCAGAATCCTTTCCTGTTGTACATTCCGAGGATTTCTCCCGTTGACCCAAGATTTCATCTATGCTACCATCCAATGCGGTAAGGGGGCTTCAATGTACATGATCATTGTGGGGGCTGGCAGTATCGGTACGAGCTTGATCGATATCGCCGTCTGCGAGAAGAACAACGTGGTGCTCATCGACGCGGATCCTGATCGCGCCAGAGAGATAAGCAATAAATATGACATCACAGTACTCAGTGGCAATGCAACCTCTGCGGAGACAGTTCGCGAGGCGGGGGCAGAGAGAGCCGACGCACTTATCGTCACGACATCGGATGATGCCGTTAATCTGATGGTCGTATCCATTGCCGCACACCTGGAAATCCCTTCCATTGTGTCCGTGGTTAACGAAACTGAACACGCTGACTTCTTTCGCAAACTGGGAGCCAATGTCATGGAAAACCCGGAAGAAGTTGTTGCCCAGCATCTGTACAACGCAGTCAAACAGCCGAATGTGCAGGATTTTGCTCTGCTCCCCCAAGGAGCACAGATCTTCAGGTTGCCTGTCACGAGCGAATCCCCCCTTGCTAGCCGTTCGATCGCCGACAGCATTCAACGAGGATTCATTCCAGAGTCTATCCGCGTCCTAGCCATCGCTCGGGATGATGAAGACACACAATCTATCGCTATGGGCGATTCTATTCTCGCCGAGGGCGACATCCTGACCCTGTTCTCACTACAACGGGTTCCTGATGACGTCATCGCCAAATTGGTGGGATGAGCGTATCAATCTTTCGTGCCAAACAAGATCTCTTCATCATCCTTCGCGACCTAGGGTTGCTACTTCCCGTCGTTGGATTGATGGCGCTGCTGTCCATGATTATGCCGCTGGTGTTTGGCGAAACCTATGCGCTTGCCCCATTTGCCATTACGGCTGGAACATCCTTCGCACTTGGAGCTCTACTGTACTTCCCGCTACGAAAGACAGCGGGTGATACACAACTCAAGCACGGACTCATCATCGCGGCAATCGGCTGGCTGTTGATCGCCACACTGGGAGCCATGCCTTTTGTCCTAACGTCACTCATGATTGATCCAAGCGCGGCCACAGAAACATTGCAGGTCTTCAAGGATCCAGCCAGCGCTTTCTTTGAGTCGATTTCTGGATACACAGGCACGGGACTAACCATGGTCGCCCGCGCTGATCTTTTGCCCAAGAGCTTGCAATGGTGGCGCAGCTTCACTGAATGGATCGGCGGAATGGGTGTCATCGTTCTTATGCTGTCCATTCTGGCCGGACCTCGTCCTGGAGCAGCCAGCCATAGTCTGTACTACGCAGAAGCCCGATCTGAGAGGATTCACCCAAGCATCAATTCAACACTACGCACCATGTGGTGGATTTTCTTCCTCTACACCTTCATCTCTGTCATCGCCCTTTGGGGCGCGGGGATGCCAATGTGGGAGTCGATTAACCACGCCATGACAGCGATCTCCACAGGCGGATTCAGCGTCACAGAAAACTCAATCGCCTCCTATAACAGTGTGGCCATCGAACTCACGCTTATTCCAATCATGTTGCTCGGTGCCATTAGCTTTGCCGTTCACTATGAAATGATGCGTGGCAATGGTTGGATTCTTTGGCGTGATTTCCAAACCCGCTGGTTCCTCATCCTCACAGTGATTGGAATTGCCGTATTAACACTAGAAAACATAGGCGTGATCGGCGGGTTCCAATCCTTGCGAGATTCTGCATTCCAAATGGTCTCCTCAATCACCTGTACAGGGTTCCAAACCGCAAATCTGGGTGCATGGAGCCCTACAGGCAAGTTGCTGCTTGCTGCCGCCATGTTCATTGGGGGCGCTGCCGGATCGACGGCAGGCGGAATCAAGGTCATGCGCATGCTCATCTTGATGAAGGGCGTTCAATGGCGTTTTCGCAAGATCGTGTCTCCTCGACAAGCTATCGTACCTTTCCGTTTAGGAGATTCGACAGTCGACGAATCTCAGGTTGGCCAACGGTTGGAGGATGCCTCGCTCATTACGTTTTTGTGGCTAATTTTCTTGGGCCTTGGCATTATTGTGCTGCTGCACACTGTTCCTGCAGAGTACACATTGTCTGACGTCGTCTTTGAGGTCGCCAGCGCACAGGGCAATGTTGGGCTATCTGTGGGGATTACCCATCCTGCCATGTCGTTGATTAGCAAACTCACCCTTTGCTTCAATATGTGGATCGGTCGGCTAGAGATTATTCCGGTTCTCATGCTTGTGCGCGCCCTGTTCTTCGGCGTGCAGTAAGCCGACGATTCCTTCACATCTCTGCCATACGAGACCCGTATACTACCCTTGTGAAAATCAAAGGAGGAACTGTGACGAAACGCTCCGTTCTCTTTTCTTGCCTCTTGCTTGTCGTATTCAGCAGCGTGGCATTGGCTTATGACCGCTCTGAATTCTTGTTCCTAGACGAAATCGAAATCGGCATGACGGGTGTCGGTAAGACAATCGTGGCTGGAGATGTTATCGAAGAATTTACAGTGGACGTTCTTGGTGTCATCGATCAACCAGGCACATTGTCAGACTTCATCGTTGTGCAGGTTTCCGGCGAAGTGATTGGCCGCACAGGTGGCATTGCCCAAGGCATGAGTGGAAGCCCCGTTTATATCGATGGCAAGCTTATTGGTGCAATTTCTCGTGCTGCCAACTGGTCCAAGGCCATTACGCCCATCGGATTGGTTACGCCCATTGAACCAATGCTCGCAGTCCTCGATGATGCCCGCACTGCAACGATTGCAGCGACACCTGCACCATCTGCTGTTCTCGCCGATATCGGCTTCATTGAGATGAAAGGCCAGGCCAATGATACGCTCGTGGCCACTCTTCCTGACGTCATTTTCTCCTATCCCGTATCATCACCGCTAGTCACAACCGGACTCTCCGGTCGATCCCTCGACATCCTGATGTCGGGTCTGGCCACACATGGCACTTCAGCCAAGTTCGTCGCAGATGTACTGGATACCGGCTTTCAACCCGACTTCGCCGGGCTGTCCTCTTTGGGGCTCTCATTGATACCGCTGGCTGGCTCTGGTGCGGGGACTGCCACGGATCCTGCGACATTGGTCGCTGGCGGATCTGTCGGTGTAGCCTTGGCTACTGGCGACATGTCAGCCGGGTCCTTAGGCACGATCACCTATCGCGACGGAGACACGCTGATTGGCTATGGTCACCCATTTATCAACAACGGTCGCTCGCAATTCCCGCTAGCCAGCGTATCGATCATCAGCACCATGAAATCGTTCCAAGCCTCGTTCAAACTGGGGACCTTGGGCGATCCGCTCGGAACGATTCTTGAGGATCGAACTGCAGCCATCGGGGGCCGATTGGGCCCAGTAGCCGATTTGATTGATTTGTCGCTTAGCGTCAAGGATACGGATCGCGGCCTGTCCAAAGATTACTCCGTTGGTCTAGTCAAGGAACCACAGCTCGTTCCAAATCTGTTGTTGTCCATGGGGTATCAGGCTATTGACACGACACTTGACCGCGTAGGCCAGGGGACCGTCGAAGTGACGTATACGATTCAGGGTGACAATATGCCGTTCCCGTTGGAGCGCAGAGATGTATTCTTCAGTTCCGCAGATATTGCCATCTATGCGCCCTGGCAGCTGGCAAGCATGGTCTCCTTCCTGGAATACAACTCGTTCGCAGATCCGGAAATCACAAGCATCTCGGCGTCAATGGAGATCACAGAGGAAATACGAGGCATCCAGATTAACGGACTGGCACTTGACCGTCAGTACTACGCGCCAGGAGATACAGTGACCTACGAGGTCATTCTTCAAACATTCCAAGGCGAGTCACGCGTCGAGACTGGATCACTGGAAATCCCAACTGATCTTCTGTCAGATATTATCGTCATTCGGGCCTATGGAGGACCTCGCTATCTTGAAGATGGTGAAACTGCGCGAGAATTCGATGGATTGGGTGACTTGATTGACGCCATCGAGAGCATCCCTGCCTATGACGAATTGACCGTTGAATTGTTTGCCGTCAATCTACTCAGCTTCGACCCCAAAGCAATCTTTGGTGTCGCTGAGGAAGTCTACGGATTTCCCGGCTATGTCATCTATGATGAGCGCGAGATTGTCGTTCCGTTGCTGCTAGATGCCGCTGCGACTACACCGACAGATGCACCTGACACCTCAGGTAGCGGGCCTGGATGGTAGGTTCCATGTTCCCTGTGGAGAAGATTGCCCAGATCGTTGGGGGCGAGCTTCTCCGCAGGGAGAGCGTTTCACCCACACGCGCCATTCACGACTCGCGGCTCGTTGAACAGGGAGATCTGTTTGTTGCCCTCTCTGGAAACCAATCCGACGGGCACAGGTTTGTGGCCGAAGCTTTCGATCGCGGAGCGAGTGCCGCCATCATATCTGATACCTCCAATCTCCCTAGTAACGCCCGCAATCTCGTTTTCGTTGCGAATCCAGCCTTGGCCTTGCAACAGTGGGCAGCCGCCTGGCGCGATACGTTGGAAGCGACTTTTGTGGCTATTACGGGAACAAATGGTAAGACAACAGTTAGGGCATTGCTGCATCATCTGCTGTCAGCACAGAGAACCGTTTATTCCTCTCCCCACAATTACAACACTGAAATCGGTCTGCCTATCGCTCTACTATCCATGCCTGCGAGCGCTGAACTCGGCATATTTGAGCTGGGAACGGAGCAACCCGGTGATATCGCACTACTCGCTCGCATCCTGCGTCCACACCTGGGCATTATCACATCTGTGGGACCAGGTCATCTCGACAGATTCGAGACCGTCGCTGCTGTCTCCTCAGAGAAATGGTCGCTGGTGAACCAGCTGCCTGAGAATGGAGAGGTCATCATTAACGCAGATGTGCCGATTCTTCTGGACTTGGCGTCTTCAGCAAAGGCTTCTGTTGTCACGGTCGGGTTGGACCACGGCGATGTTCGCGGTCACATCCTTCAGACAGTTCCTAGTGTGAAGGTCTCGTTGGATGCCCCTGCTGTAACGCTGACGGCTGCGCTCGCTGGAACACATAACGCAGAGAACCTCCTGCTAGCGTCAGTTGCCGCTCACAGGTTGGAAATGAGTTGGTCCGCAATTGCTGACCAGACAACAACTTTCCGGCCTATCCCCCACCGTCTGGATCCGATTCGCGTGTCATTCGGAACCGTCCTTGATGATACCTATAATGCCAATCCTGCTTCGATGAAGGCAGCCCTCAAGGTGCTGGCTACGTTCGGAGAGGACAACGCACTCCGAGTATTCGTGTTCGGAGAGATGCTGGGATTGGGAGCAGATAGTGAGAGCTTCCATCGCACAATCGCACAGTTGGCACTGAATCTTCCCATCCATGCCATTTTGCCTATCGGCAATGCAGCCATTACAGCCTGTCGCACTGTGGCAGATGCCTCTGCCCTAGCAGAGGGGTTTGAGAATCCCAAGGTCATCGTTCTGCCTCGGTCTGAAATCGCAAGTTGGATCAGAAATCGAACAGCTCAGATGGTCGTGCTAGTCAAGGGTTCACGGGCATTGGCGCTCGAGAGCCTGGTTGACGAACTGAAGAATAGCTAGTCGTCTGCGAAACTAGCCTGGACGTGACCCAAACCAGCGAAGCCAGTATCGGGAAGGAATCCCAGATCTCGCAGTGTTTCCGCATCGGAGTAGGGTAGGCGCTCGCCTTGGACGAGTTGTTCCGTCTCGTGTCCCTTTCCCGCCACGACGACGAGGTCTCCTGGGGCAGCTAGACCCACAGCGATACCAATGGCCTTGGCTCGATCGAGAACGCTGTTCACACAAATGCTAGAGTCCGCCATGCCTTCTCGAATCTCCTCTAGAATGGAACGAGGCTCTTCACGCTTTGGATTGTCAGATGTCAAGATGATTTCGTCCGCCCACCGGACACTGGCCGCACCCATTGACAGTCGTTTCTCTCTCTCTCCGTCCCCAGGGCACCCAAAGACGACAATTAGACGTCGAACATTCGGCTTGAGGGAAGAGAGCAGGGCCTCGAGTGAAGCTCCGTTATGTGCGAAGTCAATCACTGCCACCCGTCCGTCTGCATGGCTGACAAACTCACACCTCCCGGGTATGGGACGTGCTTGTGTCAATCGATCACAGATTACTTGTATGGGTAGGCCTGCAGCCACGCCTACGCTGATTGCGGCCAAGGCATTGGAGATGTTGTGGCTTCCTGGCAATGATAGATGCACATCCATCTCCTGATCCTTGCCGACGGTCACTGTAAACTGACTGCTTCGAGGTTCTAGGTGGATATTGGAGGCTCGAATATCGGCCCAACAATCCCACCCGTATCTCATGACATGAGCAGATGTTGCTGCAGCCAAGACCTCTATCATTGAATCATTAGCATTCACTATGGCCCAAGCTTCGGGCTTCAGGGTCGCGAATAGCCTCAGCTTGGCATTTCGATAGGCAGCCAATCCGTTGTGATGGCGCACGTGTTCAAGAGAAAGGTTAGTGAAAACACACGCATCAAAATCGACTGCGCTGACTCGCTCCTGATCAATCCCTGCTGATGAGGCTTCAAGAATGAGGTTTTGCGCACCAGCATCGGCAGCATTTCGTGCCACTGATTGAATAACGGGACTCGGCGGCGTCGTCAGGCCGGGGAGTCCAAGAGATGGATTTCGGACTGTCGACACGATGGTCGTTTGGTTGCGTCCTAGAACATCAGCGGTCCAATGACACACCGTTGTCTTCCCGTTCGTTCCTGTAACTCCGACAGTGAAAAGATCGCGAGTCGGATGGCCGTAGAAGGCAGCGGCAAGTTGTGCTAGAGCGACACGTGCAAGCGGGACAACAAGCACAGGCACGGTTGCTCGAAGCTCACGCTCTGCTAGTACGGCCACGGCGCCACAATCAACAGCACGAGCGACGTGCGAACTTCCGTCTTGGTCCTTTCCTGAAATAGCTACGAACAGATCACCAGGGACCAGCCGCCGCGAGTCTTCGCAGATACCTGTGACATCGACTCCTGCCCAGCTTGGCTGGGCTGCAAGTCCGAGCGTTGAAGCAAGCTCAGCGAGAGACTTTGCCAAGGCTCTCTCCCATGCGATAAACATAGATGGGATAGCCATCGCGGGCTTTGCCCACCATGTCAGGCTGCCATCCCCACATCGGATGATAGTAAGAGACGACGCGGGCTCCATCCCTCAGTTGCCCGCGCAACCGTTTCTGCAATCGGAAATTGGATGTCGCAGATAGAAAGAGAATGACCACGTCTGCGTCCGAGACATCTACCTCGTACATATTGCCTCGAATCACGTTGGCTCGATCAGACAGTCGCGCCAACCAGATCCAAACCTTGGCATATAACACGCGGAATGGATCAATCTCAACCCCTGTGGCGCGTGCACCAAAATCCTTGGCTGCTGCGACGACGAATCGTCCATCGCCGCATCCCAGATCGACGAGTTTCTCGCCGGGCTGAATCTCGGAGAGATAGAGAAGCCTCTTCATGGTGATTGGATCCGTCGGTTGCCAGAGGGCATCCAGGGTCAGATTCCAACCGATCCACAGAAGCGTCACGCCTCCGAGAAGGATGCCAAGGGGCCAAGCCATCTAGAAGTTGATGAGGATGCCACCCTCAAAGACAGGCCCGGATGTCCAGATCCCGCCAGTCCAGCGCAGGAGATACCTTGTCTGCAAGATGATGGAAACGACGTCTGCAGGAACCAAGCGAATGCCAGCTGCCCCTTCCACAACAAGTCCTGTAGAGAAGGGCGGTGGAGTCAGTGCGACGCCCAAGCCAAGCCCTGCAAACAAGTCGATCGGAGGTAGCATAACGTGCGGCAGGATAGACAAGCTAACAAGCATCAACCCTTCGATGTCTTGAGTGGCAAACCCGATTTGTGCGCGGACATCGAACACTTCCGTGATTGACAGTTCTGTCATCGCACCGATGAGCCACAATCCTGTCGGATCAACACCAGCGACTGCACCAACACCGGAGCCCATCCCAGAGAAGGACACACATCCCAGCAAGCCAATCAGAAGACTTAGGACAAACCACTTTTTCATCATGCCTCCCTTGCTTTCGCAACGCTCGGCGGCTAGATGTCGAGCGTGGTGATCTTGTCGGAGTTTTCCCAAATGAAGTCACGCCTCAAGGCCACGTCATTCCCCATCAGTGTCGAGAAAACTGCATCGGCTTCAAGATCACTGCGGATATCAATAAGCTTCAAGATACGGGCCTCTGGATCCATCGTCGTGTCCCAAAGCTCGCGCGGATTCATTTCTCCCAATCCCTTGAACCGCTTGACAGTGTAGTTGCCCGTATGTTCCTCGCGATATTTATCGAGTTCACCATCAGAATGCAAATACGTCGCTTTCTTGCCAGATTTGATTTGATACAACGGCGGCTTGGCAATGAAGACATGTCCATCTTCAATCAACTTGGGAAGGTAGCGATAGAGGAATGTGAGAATTAGCGTGGTAATGTGAGCACCATCGACATCAGCGTCAGACATGATAATCAGCTTGCCGTATCGCAACCGTTCCGGAGTGAAGTCTTCACGAATCCCCGTACCGATGGCCGTAATCATCGCCTTAATCTCAAGGTTATCGAGCAGCTTAGCTAGCCCGGCCTTTTCTACATTGAGAACCTTGCCACGCAATGGAAGGATCGCCTGGAAGTTGCGATCACGACCTTGCTTGGCACTGCCACCAGCCGAGTCACCCTCAACGATGAACAGCTCGCTGAATTCGGGATTCCGATTCGAGCAATCGGCCAATTTGCCGGGCAATGCAGTCGAAGAAAGGGGTCCCTTTCTTCGAGCCATGTTGCGTGCCTTGGAGGCCGCTTGCCGGGCACGACTCGCGCTCACGGATTTCTCAATCACCGTGCGGGCAATCTTCGGCTTCTTCTGGAAGTAGAGGCCCAACTGCTCTTGGACAATACTCCCCATAATGGCGGCGACTTCCGGGTTGCCAAGCTTCGTCTTCGTTTGTCCTTCGAATTCCGGATTGGGAATCTTGACACTAATAATGCAAACCAAGCCCTCGCGAATGTCTTCGCCCCGAAGATTGGAATCAGCTTTCTTCAGGATCTTCTTGTCTCGTCCATATTCATTCATGAACTTCGTCAACGAGGACTTGAACCCTGTGAGGTGGGTTCCCCCATCAACAGTGTTAATATTGTTGGCAAAGGCATTAATCGACTCGTCATAAGCTCTCGTCCATTGCAAAGCGATTTCAATCTCAATGCCTGCGTCTTTGCCCTTAATGTAGACGGGCTTAGGATGAATCGGTTCCTTCTTCTCAGCCAATTCGAGGACGAACGAGGCAATGCCTCCCTTGTTTTGGAAGGTGCGTTTCACGTTGGCTGCTTCATTCTCCAGGGTGATCTTGAGTCCACCGTTCAAGTAGGAGAGTTCGCGAAGCCGATGAGACAGCTTGGCGAAGTGATAACTAATCTCTCCGAAGATCTCGGAATCAGGAAGAAACGTGGTTAGTGTTCCGCGTTTTTTTGTCGGGCCAGTAACCAGCAACTCAGTTCGCTTCTCGCCCCGAGCAAATTCTTGCCGATGGATGGACCCGTCCTTGTGCACCTCAACGGACATGAACTCAGAAAGCGCGTTGACTACAGAAACGCCCACACCATGGAGTCCACCTGAAACGTGATAACTCTCATTATCGAATTTGCCGCCAGCATGCAACGTTGTCATTACCAATTCTAGAGCAGGCACACCACTCTCAGTATGGATGCCAATAGGCATGCCTCGTCCGTTGTCTTCAACAGTCACACGGTTATCAGAATGTATAATTACGTTGATCTCGGTGCATGCACCAACCAGAGCCTCGTCAATGCTGTTGTCGACAACTTCCTCGATAAGATGCATGAGGCCACTTTGACCAGTACTGCCAATATACATCCCCGGACGTAGACGAACTGGTTCGAGATCTTCAAGAACTTTGATTTGATCGGCTTCATAAGCCGGCATATTCTGAGGTTTCTTAGCCATCACACCACCCAATGGAATTGTAGCGAAACGCTGTTTGGATTTCAATCTTAGGGCCACTTGCAATATTCAATTAATCCCCGTAATATTCATAGAACCTCGTAAACGAGCTTATAAGTCGAGCGGGCAGGATCGGACATTGACAACAACTAACACATACCAGCAAGTACCTAATCGGAGACTTGTTCCCTTTCTCATCGGCACTGCCTTGGGGAATGCGGGAGACGTATTCACACAGATCGCTGTGTTTTGGACAGGGTTGGCCATCACAGGGTCTGCTCTTTCTATTGCGGGCCTGGGCGGAGTCTGGACACTGTGTGCGGCGGTTTCAGGATTGATCTCCGGGTCGATTGTTGATCGCTTCAATCGCAGGAATCTGCTTGTATACCTACACGCAATGCTCGCCGTCTTGTGCTTTGTCATCTTTGCCTACTCCGGCGCAGGTACCCTGCGCATGTGGCACCTAGTGATTTTTCTTGTTGGCGAAGCTGTGCTCGGGACACCCGTGAGCGGCGCGTTTTCTTCCCTACTGCCTGATATCGTCCCGAAAGATCGTTTGGTTCGCGTCAACGGCATGCTGAGCTCGTGGGGCATGGCAGACAACCTGCTTGAGGCCGCCATGAGCGGCATTGTTCTCGCCATGTGGGGTCCAGCGCCCGTCTTTCTCTTCAACGGTATCATGTATCTCGTGGGCGCAGCAGCAGCCCTGTTTCTTCCCCTCAAGACCGGCACTCCGCACTCAGAACCAGAAAGCTCACGATGGCAACCGATCCGTGATTTCCGCTGTTCTCTTGCATACATACGCAAGGAAAGAATCCTTCGCCGAGTCGTGACCCTTGATTTCGCCAGATCTCTAATTTATGCACCATTGTTCTTCATCGCTCCCGTGGTCGCGGTTGCAGTTGGAGTAGGATCAGAAGGCTACGGCTTCTTCCAAGGCTTGTCTGTTGGTGGCGTGCTCGTGGGGAGCTTGATCGCCTCGTCCATTGGAACAAAGTGGCCCAAGGTCCCAATGTGGATCGGCGGTATGGCTCTCTATTCGCTAGCGTTCCTTACTCTGGGAGCAACGATGCTGCCCGCTGTTGCTTTGGTGGTCTTCTTTCTATTCGGATTCGGGGCCACAGGCCAGCAGGTGTATGGCTTCACGCTCGTTCAGCAAGTGCTCCCCTCCAAGATCAGGGGCCGTATCAATGGGATCAGGTCCTTCGTAGGAGGCGTGGTACAGCCTCTGTCTCTGGCCATCGTCATGGCCTTGGTCGATAGCCATGACGTTGGACAAGTGCTCATTTGGCTTTCGATCCTCATGCTCGCGATCGCCGTGAGCTACCTTCTGTTGCTGCCACTGCGAGAGCGCGAGTGGGTACTCTCAGACCCTGAATAGCCGCACGAACAGCGGCTTGCTCGCCACCATGGCATCCTATTAATGAAGAAAGGGTTCGCGCTAGCGCGAACCCTTGGTATGGAACTTCAACGAACTGGCGAACACTACTGATGCGGTGTCACCACTTCGACCACATCAGGAAAATCGATTCCCAGTTCCTTCAGCTTGGCGATCGTAGGAACTCCATTGCTCGTCCATCCGCGACGCTTGTAGACAGCGTCAATGAGAGTCTCGTACTGCTTCTCACGATGAGCTCGAAGGATGGCCACTTTCTCAGCCGTCGTCTTCCCAGATGGATCTACGTTGAGCTGATCCTTGAGCTGTCCGTCATAGCGCTCTGCTCGGGACTCATACTCTTCCTCGGTTACGGGTCCAACGGATCGATAGGGAATCGCGTCATGCTCTCGTGTGCCCAAGCCCAACCGCGCCCCAAACACGCGTTGGAAGTTATAAACGCGTTCAGATTGAAGGATGAGGTCTGCTGGTGTGACTTCAGTTCCTGTGACGCCGGCAAAGACATTGCAGTAGTTGTCGACGTGTTCCGGAACTTTGGCAGGCTCGAACGTCTGGGCATTGTCTTCAGGTTCGACGTCATTCCACGGCAACTTGCAGTGCCCGGCCAAGCCAAACCACGTGCGCCACATGGGGAAGTAATGTAAAGCCTCGGCCTTATCTGCGAATGTAGGGATCTGGTTGTTCACCATATCCATGAAAATGAGCCAGGCTTCGTCATGCTGCGGCCCCTTGAGGGCCAATCCATATCCACCCTGCATAGCCAGCGATTCCTTTGTGACGTACTCCGAGTATTCGAGGCCCTTGGCTTCCATGCCAATGTCTTGCATGAACTCAGGATCCGCGCCAAAATCTCTCGCAAAGATGGCCTTCATCTTGCGTATTCCCTGGCCAACGATGGCGCCAAACCCGTCGCCACGCCCAATCTGATGCAACACTTCCAGGGCGGCTTCCTTGTTGCCAAATCGAAGATCTAGTCCGCCAGTTACCTCGGGGCTAATGAGCCCTGCCTCGTAGCACTCCATGACAAAGGCAAGTCCTGTGGTGAAGGAAATGGTGTCGATACCATAGGTGTCGCAATAGAAATTCATCTCCAACACGAATCCAGGATCAAAAACACCCACATTGGCACTTCCGCCCGCAGTTTCATATTCGGGTCCATCCACGAGAACCTTCGTGCCCTTATAGGGACCTGACGTCAATGGAAAGTCATCAACTGCATGGGAACAAGACATGGTGCAGCCAAGCCAGCATCCGTCGGGCATGTTTTGGCCAAACCGTTCACGCCACACAGGAGAGCTAATCTTGCCAGATTCGGGATGTCGGCCGAACTTATAGTTGTGGGTTGGCAACAGATCGTACTCGTCCATGATTTCGATGAGGTGGGATGTCCCGACGCGACGCATATCACATTGGTCGGCATCAAGCGTCATGATTTCTTTGGTGATACGCGCTCCCACCGCCTGAATGCGCTTCAGGTCGGCCGGCTGATTCGACATGGGTCCCACACCCGGACTCTTGACGACCAACCCAGCGATTCTCTTGTCGCGGAAAACGGTTCCCGTTCCTCCACGACCTGCCTGCTTGACTCGCAATGCCTCACGCTTTAGATCAAAGAAACTGAAGTTAAGACAACCCCAGCGAGAATGCTCAGCCCCCGCGCCAGCAGTCACTGTAGAAACCGCAGCAATATCCCTCTTGTTGTCTGAGTCAGCGAAATCATGAAGGAGTCTTTCACCCAGGACATGCGTATTCATGTCCATCTCCGGACAGGCCAACAACTGAATGACGCCCTTGGTTCCATCGATGAAGACAATGACATCGTCCTTGGCCTTTCCCTGCAGCTCAAGGGCATCCCACCCAGCGAACTTAAGATAGGGACCGAAATACCCGCCAGCATTGGAGTCAATCACACCGTCTGTCAATGGAGACAGACTCACGACGATCGACTTGCCCGACCCGGGATAATTGGTCGTTCCGCCAATGGGTCCCGATGAGATGACAAGTTCGTTCTTTGGATCATCCCACTTGGTCGTGCTCTCAACGGCATTCCACAATCGCCAGACACCGAAACCACGCCCGCCGATGAAGACATCCTTCATCTGCTGTGTTACGGGACGCTCCTCTATCACTCCGGTATCCACATTGACATAAAGAGATCTGCCAGTGTAGCCACGCTCAACCTTGCCTAGCGCGTAGCTTTGCTCGCAGATGACTCGATAGTTTGCCAGTCCTGTCATTTGCCCCTCCTCCACGTGCGGGAAACGCACGGCCGAATCAAATTATGCTGCACGGGCAAGTGTAGGAAAGCCAACGCATCTCCACAAGCCTATGATGAGAATCAAGTCAATAGCTCCGGTTGCCAGCCAACGCTGGCTCGTCTATGCTTGCGTGCGGAGGCCGCCAAATGGACCGAACCCGTATCGAAGCAGCTGTGAAGGAACTCCTTGCTGGAATCGGCGAAGAGCGACTCAATGAAGAAGTGTTGGCCAATACACCTCGAAGAGTTGCCGCCATGTACGCCGAATTCTTCACTCACATCGATCGAGATCCGGCAGATGTGCTCGAAGCCCTCTATCAGGAACAGTACGAAGAGATGATCGTGCTACGAGACATCCCCTTCTTCTCCATTTGCGAGCATCACTTTCTTCCCTTCGTGGGCACAGCAGATATTGTCTACATCCCAGAGGGCGGACGGATTGTCGGTGTCAGCAAACTGGCCCGCGCCGTTGATATCGCCGCGGGACGTCCACAACTTCAGGAACGATTGACACAGCAAGTCGCTGACGCCTTGGTTGAGAAGCTCAATCCTATGGGCGTGCTAGTGAGAGTTCAGGCTACACATATGTGTATGACGTTGCGAGGTGTGAAGAAACCTGGCGCCATGATGGTAACATCAGCGATTCGCGGAAGCCTCTACAAGGATCAAGCCTCTCGTGGCGAAGCTCTTACGCTCATTGGATAGCCTTTCCTAGCTAGCCAATCCGCCATTTGAGAATGCGCGGGTCGTCAGTAGATAGAGGAAGGACACTGAAGATTCGCTCACCGTTTTCTGAGACCACTTTCAACCGCACCTCTTCACCCGCTTTGTGATCACAGTAGCGGGCAGCCAATGAGCAACAAGTGAGTAGCTGTTCGTCAGATGGACTCCCTTCGACAAGCGTCGTTGGTCCCATCACATCGATTGGATCAATGCGAATCCGTCCTTCTGACAGCGTTGCCAGTTTCTCATTCTCCTCATGATTACGCCCAACAATGACCTTGACGTTTTCTGCGATTCGCGAATGCCTGCCCAAGCCAAACAGTCGAAATTGGGTTAGACCGACTGCCTCCTTGCCCAAGTGACCAAAAGCATCACGCACGCGCTTGGCATACGCTTTTTCAATGAGAACACACCCGCCTGCTGGTTGAGGATAGTCACTGACTCCAAACTCCTCGGCCATTCGCATCTGCGCCCCTCGGCTTCGTCCCTGAATGGCAAGCAGTTCGCCTTGCTGAATCCAACCCTCTGTGACGGGGAGCGTTTCCGGAAGCAACTGTGCACAAAGGGGGCGTACCAATCGATTGCCAAGCCCTGATTCCTCTGACGCCTGTAGCAGGGCCTTGTAGTGTTGAGATTTGGGTCGCTGGCCGAGAACCTCCCCTGTGACAACAAACGAGGCGCCTTCGTCTTCCATCACTTGCTTGGCGATTCTCAGCATGAAGATGCGACAATCAACACAAGGATTCATGCCTTGTCCATAGCCATGTTTGGGATGTCGAATGGTCTCCAGGTGTTGTTCGGATGCATCAACGATCTTCAGAGGCAACCCTGCTCGATCCGCAGCATCGCGAAGCCGTTGACGTCCCGCCTCATTGGCACTGAATAAATGCTGAACGTGAAGCATTAGGACATCAAACCCCAATCGCTTCATGAACACGGCAGTTAGAATACTGTCCAACCCACCTGAGAAAGCGGCGATCACACGAATCGTCGATCTATCTTTCGTCAACTCCACGTTGCTGACCATTGTTCTCCACGGCTCCTTCACAACCCGATCTATAATAATAGCGCAAAGTCCGATTTCCTTGATAGCAGGAGGTTCATCATGCGAAAGATTGCCCTTATTGGATTCGTCATTGCCTTTCTCGTAGGTACAGGATTAACCATTGCTTGGATTGGCCAGTCAGAAGGACGACTGGCTATCCAAGTGCCCACTGCCATTGCGCAAGAAGACAATTCGTCATCGGCTAATGAACAGACACCTTCCGATGCCGGAGCAGTATCTGGATCCGTGAATCAGGCGATCACAGATTCTGGACAATCAGCGATCAAGGCGGCCATCGCTGCTGTTGGACCAGCCGTAGTACGTGTTGATGTCACAGGAACCGCCGAAGCATCCACATCCATCTCTGACTTATTCAGCGACCCATTCTTCGAGCGCTTCTTCAATACGCCCGATGAAGAACCCCAGGAACGAACAACACAATCGTTGGGATCTGGCTTTGCCATACTCTACGAAGGTGAGAGGTTGATTATCACCAATCATCATGTTGTCGCCAATGCAGACAGCATCGTAGTATCAGACAATGACGACAACTCCTGGAGCGCTGTCGTCATAGGCAGTGATGACGTTCTCGACGTTGCCGTACTGCGATTGGAGGGTGATACCAGCGAACTCCCTACAGCCGAATTGGGCGACTCGAGCAACGTAGAGCTTGGCGATTGGGCGATTGCCATTGGAAGCCCTCTCGGGCTTTCCTATACCGTAACCATGGGGATCATTAGCGCCACGGATCGTAACATTGAAAAGCCGTCGGGCATTGGTAACTTCAGCAATCTCATCCAAACCGATGCAGCAATCAATCCCGGCAACAGCGGCGGCCCCTTGGTAAACGCTTTCGGTCAAGTCATTGGGATCAACACCATGATCGCACGCAGTACAGCTAGTGGAGTTCCCGTCGAGGGCATCAACTTTGCCATTGCCATCAACGGGCTGACAGACGTCCTTGGACAGCTGATTCAGTTAGGCGAGGTACAACGCGGTTGGCTCGGCGTGCAGCATGCCGAGATCACAAAAGACTCCGCAGCGGCCTATGGCATCGATCCAGATCAATTGGGAACCATCGTTGTGTTCGCCTTCCCAGGAGACCCCGCTGATCTTGCTGGCCTTCAAAAAGGTGATGTCATTACCTATGTAGGCGAGGTCGCTATTGAAGATAGCAACGATCTGAACCGAACCGTCGGCTTGCTATCAGCAGGAACCACAATCGACTTCACGATAGTCCGAGATGGACAGTCCCTGACACTGCCCGTAACCATGGGCCTGAGACCCAGCGAGCAAGAGCTTCTCTCCTATCAAGGGCAAACGGCAACCAGTTCTGAATCGTTCCACGGAATCACAGTGGGATCGATCAGTGACATCATCGCGCAGCAGTTGGGATTGAATTCAACTGACGGCGTAGTGATAATGGATGTCGCAACGGGGAGCAAGGCCGAAGAGGTCGGGCTTTCTGAAGGAGATATCATCCTGGAAATCGACCATGATTCTATTGCGTCTGTAGATGCATGGGAGACCGTGATTTCCGAGTTGGATGAAGATGCTGAAGTGACGCTCACGATCTATCGAAATGGGAATCTTCATTTCATCGTCGTAGAGTGATCTGACCCAAGCGGAGAGTGGCGCAGCTTGGTCAGCGCGCAGCGTTCGGGACGCTGAGGCCGCCGGTTCGAATCCGGCCTCTCCGATAGCGCGAGAGTAGCTCAATGGTAGAGCCCTGGCCTTCCAAGCCAGCTATGCGGGTTCGATCCCCGTCTCTCGCTCAGAATGACGGACTCCGAATACACGTTCGGAGTCCGTTTTATTATCGAGCGCGAACTCATGAAAAGCATGAGTTCGTCAGGGTTTGCGCGTAGCGCAAACGCCTGGTAGGAGAGCAAGCAAGGCTTGATGCATCCCAAGGTTTGTCTGCTCCTCCAAGCATGAGTTTGCAGGGCAGACCCGAGCGAGCTGCTAGCGAAGTGAGAGTATGACTTGCAAACTCATGGACGAACGCGAACTCATGCAAGGCATGAGTTCGCCAGGGTTTGCGCTACGCGCAAACGCCTGATTGGTGAGCACTCGAAGCGCGATGTATCATAGGATTCATCGCGAACGCAAAGCGTTCGTCAAGAGTTTGGCTTGAGCCAAACTCAAACGAAGTCGCTTGCCATTTAGGCAACCGAGCTTCGCAAGCGCCCGTAGCTCAGGGGACAGAGCAGCGGCCTTCTAAGCCGCTGGCCGAAGGTTCGAATCCTTCCGGGCGTAGAGAAAGCACGAGACAGTTTTTTGTCTCGTGCTTTCTCTTTGTTCCGGCGGAAAGAGCCTGTCCAAGTTTGCGTCAGCAAACTCAAAGGAACTGGCTGCCATGCAGACAGTTCCCAGGTTCAGAATCCTTCCGGGCGTATAGAAAGCGCAGGACCGTGTGGTCCTGCGCTTTCTGTTGCCCTTAGGTTCGACCTCCCTGGTTTCGCAAAGCGAAACCAACAAGCTGCTCGAAGAGTAGCCAGGTTCAGAATCCGCTCGTCCCTCGCGTTCCCAAGGTTCCACGAATCCGTCACAGGTAGAGCGACAGCTTTACCCTCGCTTTACGTTCGGCTGGCAAGAAGCTTCCGAAGTTTCGCACAGCGAAACTCAAAGGAACTCAGTGCGCAGCGGTGAGTTCCCCGTGTAGCATCCCAAGAAGCTCACGAATTGACGTCGCGCGGGTCCTCCATCAACCGTGAAATCTGGTAAACTTCTGAACATGACTGGTGGTCAATCGATTCAGCAACAGACAAATCAGCTCCGTATGTTTCACTTCAACCCATTGCCAGGTAAACGTTCTGCGGCTTTGCTTCTCCTGCTCTTTTCTCTCGCTCTCATCTCCTGCAATTCAGTCTCAGACAACACCTTAATCAATGCAGGCGGTCTCCTGCTTCGGCATGAGCTGGATATCAACTACCGCGATGAGCTTGGACGCTACATGAGAGCGACCCCCTGGACAGGGACTCCGGCGAGCGAAGGAAAGCTAGCCAATGATCAGATGCCTGACTGGGCAAGAGATCAATACGTTGCTTGTGTGTATTGGGAGGATGGGTTCCTTACCGAGTCAACAGTTGCTCAGCCTGGCCCCGACCTGATTCGCATCCGCCGCGGAGAAGGATGGGGATGGGTTCTACTAGACAAGGATCTCGGATTCCATGTCTTGGAGACGAACCTTCGCTGGACGGTTACGGAAGACGGTGTAGAAACGGAATCCGTCTCAAAAACGTTCATTGATGCCTGGGAGGACCCCGATGCGTCGTAGGATGCGTGCACAATGAGAGCAGCGAGAGCAAATCGCCTATAGATCGAAGACCGTAATGTCGGCCTTCGGCTGCACCCCAGCAAGTGCTGCAGCGTAGCCCTTGGTGACTGGAATGTCGGTCAGAATACTCTCCGCCGCCGTAGACTCGAATTTACTCCTACATAGCCGAGGTCCATCTTTATCAAATGCGATCTCGCATTGGGAGAGTCCGGCTGGGATCCGCTCACCATGAGACTTGAGATGAGCTTCTTTGAGAACCCACAAACGAAAGAACATCTGGATTCTCTCTTCTTCAGGTCGTGTGCTCAATCGTTCGGCCTCGCCTGGCGAGAAGAACCGCTTCGCCAATCGTTCGATTCTCACCGAGGCATCAACCTTTTCGATATCGACACCGACTGCATCCCTGGAGATCCCAGCCAATCCAAAGCTTCCAGAGTGGGAGAGATTGAATCGTAGACCCGGCGTTTCTGGATAGATAATCTCTGGACGTTCGAACTTGTCACGGGCAATCTGAATGTCTCCTGGCACGCAACCCAAGTACCGAGACAGAACGAAACGAAGGCGTCCCCAGGCGACGATTCGCTTGTCTCTCTTGGCAAATGAGCGCATGCGATCGAGTTCCGCTTTCTCACGCTCACTCAGCCAATGGCTCAAGGAAGTCATTTCCTGGCGAGCGGCAATCAGCGGAAATCGCCACACGTGAATTTCATGTTCAGACAGCGCTGTGCGTTGCGTTGGGTTCATGGTTGTTCCTGAATCGTATCCAAGAAAGGGAGGTGCGGCATCCCGCGTGAGCGGATTGCTACGCAGGCTCCTCGAACTGAGGAACCAGTTCTCGAAGCGATCGCAGGACGACCTCGTCATCTCCGCGTTGCGCATCAATCGCCAATTGTATGAGCGCGTTTAGCCATTCAGAGGTCGGTCTCCCCAAACGAGCGATAGACAACTGCTTGTGGGATGTAGCTTCTGAGCCTTCTTCGGACGTGAGGAGCTCTTCGAAAAGTTTTTCTCCAGGCCTCATCCCTGTGAAAACGATGGGCAAGTCGACATGTGGCTTCAATCCGTAGAAACGGATCACATCTTCGGCAAGATCAACAATACGGACTGGCTTCCCCATATCGAGCACAAGGACCTGTCCCGATTGGCCGAGAACGCTCGCCTGGAGGACAAGCTGCACGGCTTCAGAGATCACCATGAAGAACCGTTCCATATCTGGATGGGTAACGGTAATCGGTTGCCTGGCCTCTACTTGATCCTGGAATGTCTTCAGCACGCTACCTCGACTTCCAAGCACATTGCCGAACCGGACAGTCATGCAACGTGTGTTCTCACTTTGCTGATCCCGAACGAGCAATTCCGCAATTCGTTTGGTTGTACCCATCACGGAAGTTGGCTCAACAGCCTTGTCCGTCGAGATTAGAACGAAGGCGTCTGCCTTGGCTTCGCAGGCAGCACGAAGCACATTGGCAGTGCCTCCAACGTTGGTTTTAACAGCTTCGCAAGGGAACGCCTCCATCATCGGCACATGCTTGTAGGCAGCTGCATGATAGACAGCGTGGGGGTTCTCCTGCTGCAGGATTCGACTGATTTGCGCTGCATCGCGCACGTCGGCAACAACCACGTGAACGTCTTTGTCGGGAAATCGTTGACGAAGGTCGGCCTCCAAATAGAAGAGTCCAGTCTCATTAAAATCTAGCGCAACCAGGCGGGTAGTACCGAACTTCAGCAGCTGTCGGCAAAGTTCCGTGCCAATGGAGCCTGCAGCCCCGGTGACCAGAGCAGTTCGGCCCGTGATGTAATTGGAAATGCCTTGTGTATCCACGCGTACGGGGTCGCGCCTGAGCACATCCTCAGGCCGAACCTCACGAAGACTTGAAGCGCTCACAATCCCAGTATAGAGCTCCGAAAGCTGAGGAATAATCTTAACGTCTTGAATGCCCGCACTTCGAGCCAACTCGATCGTCTCACGTATTACACTGGGTGACGCTGATGGCATGGCAATCAGCACGCTCTCCACATCAAGGCGAGACACTTCCCTCGGTAGCAACTGACGATTGCCCCTTACCGAGACACCGCGAAAGACCAGCCCTGTTTTTTCAGAATCGTCATCAATCAACCCGACAACGGCATGACCTTCGTCTCGCTCAAGAGCACGGAGGAGCTCGACTCCCGCATCCCCAGCCCCTACAACCAAGGATCGCTTCCCGCGTGTTCTTGCGGAGCTAAAGGTATGGATAATCAGTCGCCTTGAGATGCGAATACCCAGTAGACCTAGCAGGCAAATGGCAAGATCGATTCCAAGAATCGACCGAGGCATGGCTGTCCAAAAGCCCACGTCTCGCAATGCAAGTTCAATTGTGGCCAATACACCCGTCGCAGAAATACATGCCACCGCTGTATGAGCCAGTTCTCCTAACCCTATATTCCTCCATGTGAAACGATAGATACGGAACGCAAA
>Ga0233431_1000994_pt1 | contig 53872 bp, 64 predicted proteins | sample SI_118_April2016_FD_179867 | JGI IMG/M metagenome (GOLD analysis project Ga0233431, IMG submission 179867) | Seawater microbial communities from Saanich Inlet, British Columbia, Canada - SI_118_April2016_200_MG | ecosystem: Environmental > Aquatic > Marine > Inlet | place: Canada: British...
TTGTATCTGTTTCAACGCCTCTGGGAAAAGTGGTACAAACACATTGCCAATAGTTAACAAAGTTTTTGCCACCACTGAAATAGACATCTGCCAAAGCATCCAGTCATTCAATGGATATTTCAAAATAAAGTGTAATACAACCGCCAAAACAAAGATCCCCTCAACAAACCCTAGTATCAAACCCAACAATCTATCAAATGATGAAACAAATGGCAAAACTGTAATAACCTGAAATATTTTACTGAGCACCCAAAACAACAAACTTACAACCTTTATCGTCAAACTGAAAATTAAAATGAATGCAATTACATTTGAAAAATTTGTTCCTCCAAACCACACAGCAGCCACGGTATAAAAACGGCTTGCAACTATAGCTGCTACTATTATTCCAACAATTGAACCCAAAGATTGCAAAAATCCTTTCTTTAGGCCAAGTAATGCCATAAGAAGAATTATACCAATTAAAATGTAATCTAGTGTTACCATATACAATTAATTCAATAAAATTATACCACAAAAATGCCCAATTAAAAAACACCATATCAAGAGTGATACAGTGTTTTGTGTGGATCAGTACTGATCCTGTTCCTCATCAACTTCGAGGATACCCATGACGGCATCGTCAAGAGGAACATCAGCCTTGATGACATGAGACTTCCAGCTCCGACCATTCTTGGTCATGAAAGCGAGGTAAACCTCAACCCCCTCATAACGGAAAGCGGCCTTGATCAACTGCTTGGCAGTCATCATGTCTGCGACCACTCGTGACACTTCGCTACTCAGTTCACCGAAGGCCTCAGATCCACCGTAAGCACCACAGTCCTGATGACCGATCAACAGAACCTTGCGAACACCATGCAGCTCTTTGGCCAGCTTGAGCTGATCCATCACACGACTTCGTGTGATCACGTCAGTAATCCGCTTGGGACCACCAGCCATCGACAGATAATCAAACCCGTCCTCGAAGTTGTGAGACGCAAATCTCATCACTGCGGACTGGATACGATAATCCATACAACTGACCACTACTGCGGAACATCCATGTTGACTCATGTGCACCTCCTTGGTTGAGTCTTTCGTTGCTTGCTAAGTTCACAACAATTTAACACAAGCCAATACTTTTGTCAATACTAAAAAAGAAGCCAATTGGCTTCTTTCTATATATTGCAATTATACTTAAACTTCGTTTATTTCTACGTTATTATCTTCATCAAAAGTCAAAATCATTTTCTTTACCATTAAACCCTTGAATTTCTTTACAATAATCTCTTCGGCAGCATTCATATCATCAATATACCTCTGCTTTTCATCTTCCCAGGAGTCAAATGCATCACTTCCGCCATATGCACCACAATCCTGGTGAGCAATCAACATAACAGTATTTACCTTGTGCAAACGCACAGAAATATCCAACTGCTTCAACGCAGCCTCTTTTGTATCTTCATCAAGAATTGATTTCTGTACACCTGCAATAGAAACTAAATCATAATCCTTTGTTAACCCATTCTCGTTTGTCCAATCAGCAATCGCCCTTTGAAAACGAAAATCAATACAGGTCATTAAAAAATTATTACATTCATGTGACATATCTTTTTCCTTTATTTAACTATTTTTGATATTTTTTCACACCAACACCACGTTGTTCAACTCTTTGAAAATGTTTTCGTCCAACTTTGACACGTACCAACTCTTTTTCAATCTGAGCTGACAACTTAGCAAACTCTCTAACATCAGAAGACTTCTGTTCCCTTAAATCCCTTGCCCTCTTCATAGCAGCTTCTGCTCTTTCAATATCAATCTCCTCTGATCTTTCTGCCCTGTCAGCCAAAACAACCGTTTTCGTTGAAAGAACCTCCAAAAAACCACCAGATACAGACATTGAAAACTCTTTGTCTCCAGTTCGAACCACAATTTCTCCAGCTTGTAACACTGAAATCAATGGAACATGATTTGGCAACACGGTTATTTCACCTTGTTTAGTCGGCAAAGTAACAGAGTCCACTTTATCTTTGAACACTACTCTTTCTGGCGTTGCAATTTTGAAATTTATTTTTTCCATAGTTATTCAACCTCGTCAATTGAACCCTTCATATAAAATGCTTGCTCTGGCTTGTCATCATGCTTTCCTTCAACGATTTCCTTGAAACCTCTAATAGTATCTTTTAGTTTAACATACTTACCTGGAGTTCCTGTAAATGACTCTGCTACAAAGAAAGGTTGTGACAAGAACTTTTGGATCTTACGTGCACGTGAAACTAACTGTTTGTCTTCATCAGATAGTTCATCTACACCCAAAATAGCAATAATATCTTGTAAATCCTTGTATTTTTGCAAAACTCTTTGGACTTCACGAGCTGTATTATAATGTTCTTCACCAACAATATTTGGATCCAAAATTGTTGAATTTGAATCTAGTGGATCAACTGCAGGATAGATACCAAGCTCAGCCAAACTTCTAGCCAAAACAACCGTTGAATCTAAATGAGCAAAAGTTGTAGCAGGAGCCGGATCAGTCAAATCATCAGCAGGCACATAAACGGCCTGTACTGAAGTAATTGATCCTTTGTTTGTTGAAGTAATTCTCTCTTGCATTGCACCCATCTCAGTTGCCAAAGTTGGTTGATAACCCACAGCTGATGGCATACGACCAAGTAAAGCAGATACCTCGGAACCAGCTTGAGTAAATCTGAAAATATTATCAACAAAGAATAATACATCTTGGCTCTGATCACGGAAATATTCAGCCAATGTCAATCCAGTCAAAGCTACTCTAGCACGGGCTCCAGGAGGTTCATTCATTTGTCCAAACACCAATGAAGTTTTGTCCAACACACCTGAATCCTTCATTTCATGATAAAGATCATTACCTTCACGTGTTCTTTCTCCAACACCAGCAAATACAGATTTTCCACCATGTTCCTGGGCAATACTACGGATCAATTCCATAATAACAACGGTCTTGCCTACTCCAGCACCACCAAAAAGTCCAACCTTACCACCTTTCACAAACGGACAAATCAAATCGATAACTTTAATTCCAGTTTCAAAAACCTCAATCTTACTTGATTGATCAGCAAATTTTGGAGCTTCTCTATGAATAGAATATCTTTCTTTTGCTTTTGATTCACCCAGACCATCAATTGGCTGTCCAAGTACATCAAACATCCGTCCCAAAGTCTCATCACCTACCGGCACGCTAATTGGGGACCCAGTGTCAACCACCTCTTGCCCACGTTTCAATCCATCAGTAGATCCCATGGCAACCGTTCTAGCCTGTCTATCACCCAAATGTTGTTGCACTTCAAGTACTAATTTTTTATCACCTATTTCAACATCCAATGCTTGAAACAATGGAGGAAGATTTTCTTCAAACTCAACATCCACTACTGGACCAATAATTTGTTTTACTTTACCTGTTTTCATATTTATACTCAATTATTTATTTCCTAAAGCAGCTGCCCCAGAACTAATCTCAGCAATTTCCTGAGTAATACTAGCCTGACGAGCTTGATTATATGATAATGTTAAACTATCGATCATGTCTCCAGCGGCATCAGTAGCATTTTTCATAGACAACATTCTAGCACTGTGTTCTGAAGCTTCTGACTCCAAAATTGATTGATACACTTGAACTTCAATCAATCGAGGTAACATCTCTTTCAAAACATCTTCTGGAGACGGTTCAAATATATATTCAAATTGGATATCACCCTTTTTCAAATAACTTTCCCTTTTTTCATCAATAAAATCCTTTTTTGTTCCAACGCCAGTTCCTTCACTCTTACCAACAACACCTAAATACTCTTCTGGATCTGACTCAATTGGTAACAATTGTTTTACTCGTGGTGTTTGTTTCATTGTTGATTCAAAATCTGTAAATGCCACAAACACTTTTTGATATTTTTTCGCAATAAAATCCTTTATAATCATCTTTGCAACTGGAGATACATCTGCAGCTGTCAAAGTGATATCCTGTTTTATAAAATCAGCCACAATATTATAACCCAATGACTTTATAACATCCCTAGACTTGGTTCCCAAAGTTATAATATCTGTTGTTCTGATATCTTTTTCATGCTTCTTGATTGAAGCAATAGCTTTTTGTGTTACTTGTAGATTGAAACCACCACACAAACCTCTATTTGAACCCACAAGTATCAAAGCTACACGCTCCACCTTTGCAGGCTTTTGCAATAAATCATGATATGAAGATTCGGTTCTCTCAGCCAAACTCAACACTGTAGCCCAAGCCAAATTGGCATAATCTCTTGTAGACAAAACAGAAGACACAGCCTTGCGCATCTTTGCGGCCGATACCATCTCCATTGCTTTGGTAATCTTTTTTGTATTAGCAATGGATTTAATTCTTCTTTTTAGTTCTCTTGTTCCACCTGCCATATTAAGCTTCTACTTTTTCTTCTTTAATTAACATGTCTTCTACTGTAGATTTATATTCCTTCATCAATCTAGCAATATTTTTTTCTATTTCTTCTGTAAAATCACCCTTATCTAAAATTTCTTTCAATACATCCTTGGCATTAGCTTCGAAATACTTATGAACACCTAGTTCAAATTCCGCTAATTTCTCAACTTGCACATTATCCAATAAACCATTAATAACTGAATACATCATCACAACTTGATTTTCTACCGCCACAGGTGCATATTGACCTTGCTTCAAAATCTCTACAATTCTTTTTCCTCTTTCCAATTGTTTTTGAGTTGCTTCATCAAGGTCTGATCCAAATTGAGCAAAAGCAGCCAATTCTCTGTACTGAGCAACCTCTAATCTCAACTTACCAGCTACTCTCTTCATAGCTTTGATCTGAGCACTTGAACCTACACGAGAAACAGACAAACCTACATTAATAGCAGGACGTACACCTTGATAGAAAAGATCACTTTCAAGATAAATTTGTCCATCTGTAATAGAAATTACATTTGTAGGAATATAAGCTGAAATATCACCAGCTTGTGTTTCAATAATAGGTAAAGCAGTAATTGATCCACCACCATGATCTTCATTCAATTTTGCAGATCTCTCCAACAACCTTGAATGTAGATAAAACACATCACCAGGATATGCCTCACGTCCCGGTGGACGCCTTAGTAGCAATGAGATTTCACGATAAGCTACGGCATGCTTTGACAAATCATCATACACGATCAAAACATCCTTACCTTGATCCATAAAATATTCAGCCATAGCACAACCTGCTTGTGGTGCAATATAACTAACAGATGCAGGCATTGAAGCACCAGCCACTACAACAATTGTGTTCTCCATTGCTCCCTTTTCTTCAAGTTTAGCTACTATCTTTGAAATTTTTGATTCTTTTTGACCAATTGCTACATAAACACAAATCAAATCTTTTCCTTTTTGATTGATAATAGCATCCAAAGCAATTGCAGTCTTTCCAGTCTGTCTATCACCAATAATCAACTCACGTTGACCACGTCCAATTGGGATCATTGAATCAACAGCTTTGATTCCAGTCTGTACTGGCTGATGAACTGACTTACGAGTAATTACACCAGGAGCAATCTTTTCTAACGGATATTTTTTCTTTGATTTAATTTTCCCTTTTCCATCAATAGCATTTCCAAGTGGGTCCAAAACTCTTCCCAAAAGTTCCTCTCCAACCGGTACTTCCAAAATACGGCCTGTACTTTTTACAATATCGCCTTCTTTTACCTTTTGCCACTCACCAAAAATAATTGCCCCAACCGTATCCTCTTCCAAATTCAAGGCTACTCCAAATACATCATTACCAAAGTCAATCATCTCTGCTGACATCACCTCAGAAAGGCCTACTATCTTGGCGATACCATCACCAACTTGAATAACGCGTCCTACTTTTTCAACAGAAACATGTTCCTCAAAATCAGTTATTTGTTTTTTTAACGTTTCAATTACATAATCTTTGTTGTTTTCTTGTGCCATATACAAATATAATTATTATTCGAATTTTTCAATTTTATCTTTTAATCGCACAATCTTGCCATACAAACTTCCCTCTATCAATGTATCGCCGATTCGGATGCGTAACCCTGCAAGAATTTCCTCGTTTACTCTACTTCGAACAACTATTTCTTGCTTTATTTTATCTTCAATAATTTTTTGGATTTCTTTTTCTTGTTTTGGCGCCAAAGGAATAACAGATTCAACCAGAACCTCAATCACATTGCTTGTTTCCAAATTCAACTTGTTAGCCTGTACCAATATAACTGCAAGATAATTCAATTTGTTTGCCTTTATCAATATGTATATAAAATTATATGTTCTCTTACTAACAAAATCCTTAAATATATGCTCCAACGCTTGTTTCTTTTGCTTGAATGTTACTTGTTTATCATTCAAATACATTTTGAACTCCAAGTTTGAGTCCAGCTTCTCCTCAACACTTTCAAGGTCTGCAATAAGTTCACTAAAACAGTTGGATTCATTTCCAATTTCTACCAAAGAGCGTGCAAAATGTTTTGTTCGAGCAATTTTCATAACTATTTAACTTTTGCTTTTTTTAAATCAGCAATTGCTTCTTCAATTAATTTCTTGTGTGCTTTTTCATCAATTGAGCTTGATGCAATTTTATTCAAAGCCAGTGAAACCAATCCACCAAGTTCATCCTTCACTCCCTTTACCATCAATTCTCTTTCAGCATTAATCTGACCACGAGCATCACCAATAATCTTCTCAACCTCTTTTTGTGCCTTAGCCAATCTGTCTTGTCTTGCTTCATCACCTTGCTTTTCTGCCTTACCAATAATGGTTTGAGCTTCTTGTCTTCCTTTTTTCACCTCAATCTCTCTGTCCTTTTCAACCTGTTTCAACTTTTCTTCCATTTTCTCAGCATCACTTAGACCTTTTGTGATCTTTTCCTCTCTGTCCTTCATTAACTTAACCAAAGGTTTCATGGCAAATATTCCAAGCACAACCAACACTATTGTAAAGTTAATAGCTTGTGCAATTAGTAATCTCCAATCAATGTGAAATGTTTTTATTAAATCATCCATATTAGCATATTAATATTCTTGTCTCTGCCTATCAATACTGACAAGCAGAATAAAAATACTATTTGATACTAAATGCAATAACCAATGCGTAAATAGCAATAGCTTCAGCAAAAGCAGCTGCCAATAGCATAGGTACCATGATTTTTCCAGCAGATTCTGGGTTACGTCCAATTGATTCCATAGCCTTTGAACCAATCTTACCAATAGCTAGCGCTGGAGCAAATCCACCAACAGCAATAGCAATAGCTTTCGCGATCAATGCAATTTCCATAGTGTATTTTCAGCCTCCAATCGACGGGAATATTATTGTTTAACGTCGTTGTTCAACTGAATTATCCTTTAAGAATTAACTTGTACTTTTATAAGAAAACACAAGCCAAGTCTCAATATCTAGTGCTCTTCATCAGTCATGGCAATTGAGAAATAGACCAAACTAAGCATAGCAAAAATCAAAGCTTGGATAATTCCTACAATTATTTCCAAAAACATAAACGGAATTGGTAAACCAAATGCAAAGATGACAGCAATTGATGACAATAACACTTCACCCGCAAATACATTACCAAACAAACGAAAAGACAACGATGCAACTTTGGCCACCTCACCTACAACTTCAATCAATCCTACAAAAAACTTAATTGGATTAACAACAGCAATTGAAGGATCTTTCTTGAATTTCATTGGAATATGTAGCAAGGATTTTACATTTACAAACTTGTTAACATGCTTGAAAATTCCAACTGAAAACATCCCAAATATATTCGCTGTAATTACTGAAATAAGAGACAACGCCAGAGTAGTATTCAGATCAGCTGTTCCACCTCGAAAAAACGGAATGAAAGTTTTGTGACCTCCAGCCTCCTCAATAAAACCAATAGAACCAATTCCTGGCAAAAGCCCTAACCAGTTATTCAACAAAATAAATATAAAGAACGTAAACACAATAGGAAAAACCTTCATTGATTTTTTGTGATCGTTCGTCACGGAATCACACAACTTCACACCACCATCAACAATAATTTCAAATATATTCTGTAACCCCTTCGGTATCATTTTCAACCTTGTTCTAATAAAAATAGCTATAACAATAAGTATAGCTACAACTATCCAAGTATTCAACAATGAATTTGTCAGGGGAAAACCACCAATACTACCAATTTGTTCTGCGCCCAAAGTTATTTCGTGGCCAATATGTTCTTCTGAAGCATGGGTCTCTGTATTTGCCCCCTCATGCAAATTATTCTCAGCATGAACTGCTTCATTTTCAATATCTGAATGATTATTGTTTTCTTCAATTTGATTGTGATTATCGTCAACAATCGGACTTTGCATAATTAATCTTTCTTTTTATTTTCACTTTCTTTATCCATTTTCTTCATTGCAGACAAGGTTTGCTTGACTAACCCAACGTTAGTTAGAACAAATGCAATCGCTAAACAACTCAACAAGAACATTGGTTCTTTATCATAACGTTCGTCCAACCATCTCCCCAAGAACAAAGCAGATATGATTGGCAAAACAATCCAGCCTGAAACTTGAGCAAACAACTGTATCGCCGCTGCCCACAAAGTTGCATCTGACTTTTTCTGTTGATTTATCATAAATAAAAGCACCTTCATTCTAGCCTAAAAATAAAATAATTTCAAGGCTTTTGTGTATAACTATAACACAAAAGACCACTTTCATGGCCTTTTGGCAATTTATACTACTATATTGAACAATCTTTTAGCATTTGTATCTGTTACTTCTTCCGTCTTTTCCTTTGTCCAACCCTTGATATCAGCAATCTTTTCTATAACGAACTCTACATACGCAGGTTCATTCCTCTTTCCTCTATATGGTTCAGGAGCCAAATAAGGACAGTCAGTTTCTGTCAAAATCCTATCTTCAGGTGTTGCCAACAGGTTTTGTTCTATCAAACCAGTTTTATCAAAAGTAATAATTCCATTAAAACTCACATAAAAGCCTAATTCAACAAAGTCTTTCAACAATTCAGTAGAACCACCGTAACAATGCATAACTCCCCTTTGTTTAGGCATATTTTTTTTCAATTCACTCAAAATGTCCTTGTACGCAACATTCATATCTTTTTTTGTGCCTCTACAATGAATAACCAATGGCAAATTCAATTCATTGGCCAAATCTATATGTTTATGAAAAACCTGTTTTTGTTTTTCTATTATTTCATTCCTTTTGTCTTCATTATATACGTGATGATAATCCAAACCAGTTTCGCCAATTGCTACTACTTTATCAAGCATCCCCAACTCTCTATAAGCTTCATAGTTAAACTCTTCTTTTCTGGCAGTGAAAACCACACCTTCCTCTTCAACTTCCATGTCCTGCAACTGAATTGGATGCAAACCCACTACAGCAAAGGTTTTTGCATATTTATCAGCCAAATCAACAGCTCTTCGACTCGTAGAGATCTGCGAGCCTACATTAATCACAACGAGATCCTTGTCACGAGCCCTTTTCATGACTTCATCGCAATCATCTTTGAAAGATTTAAAATTCACATGTGCATGGGTATCAAACATATGTTTAAATTTATTAAAAATTTCAAATGCCTGTGTCAACTGACAACTGACAAAATAATTTTTATATTTGTTTAACTTTAAATATGAAGTTTGTGATGTAACCTACTTTCTGGCAAACAGAGGCTCACCTTTATCAACTGACACACCTGCATGAATACCACCAACCTTGGTTACATTATCATAATCATCAGGCTGACAACCTACCCTAGAAATAATATCAATTGAAGTTGTCGGCAAAATAGGTGCTAGAAGCCAACCCAAATGCCTTACTATCTCAAGTAAATTATAAATAATTTGATCCAATTCATCCTGTTTACCTTCTTTACTCAAAACCCAAGGTTTAGTTTCATCAATATAACCATCACACCATCGAATAACATCCCAAATTTCTTTTAGATTTTCATAAATCTTGTATTTCCTATAATTTTCATCAACTCTAAACCAAATCTCAGGTAAATCAATGTCAGCAGTAAACTTTTTATCAGGCACCTTACTATCACAATACCTCTCAGTCATGCTAAGAACACGGCTTACCAGATTACCAATCCCATTTGCCAAATCAGCGTTGTATTTAACAGGAAATTCATCAACCTTCACATCACCATCCTGACCAAACACAAACTGGGACACAATTAAATATCTTGCGGCATCTACACCATATTCCTTCACTAAATCATTTGGATCTATCACATTCCCCAACGTTTTGCTCATCTTCTTGCCATTCAAAGTAAAGAAACCATGAACAAAGAGTTCCTTTGGTTGTTCAATTTCTGCCGCATCCAACATCGCTGGCCAAATAATACAATGAAACTTCAATATATCCTTGGCTAACAAATGAACATTGGCTGGCCAAAACTGCTCAAATTGCTCTCCCTCAGGAAAGCCAAGAGCTGAAATATAATTTATCAAGGCATCTACCCATACATAAATTGTTTGATCCTTGTCAAAAGGCACCGGGATTCCCCACTCCACATTGGCTCTACTAATAGCAATATCTTCCAAGCCTTGTTCAATGAAACTCAAAACTTCCTTTTCCTTGTCCTCTGGTAAAATATGAATCTGTTTTGTTTCAATTTTTTCCTTTAACAACTCTTCATAATCAGACAACTTGAAATACCAATTTTCTTCACTTAGGTTTTCTGGTGCTTTGTTGTGATCAGGACATTTACCTTCGACCAGGTCATCTTCCTTTTTGTATGACTCACAACCTACACAGTACAAACCCTCATAAGTCCCTTTATAAATAACGTCATTTCCTTTTGGAGTTTTTGCTTGTTTCAGTTTCCCCAAAATCTCCTCAACTATTACCTCATGCCGTTCATCAGTTGTTCGAATAAAGTCATCAAAAGTAATATTCAACTCATGCCATGAACTTTTAAACAGTTCAGACACCTCATCACAAAACTGTTTTGGCGTTTGCTTGTTCTTTTCTGCTGATTGAGCAATCTTGGAACCGTGCTCATCTGTACCGGTCAAAAAATGAACCTTTTCAGGGCCCAATTTAAAACGATAATACCTAGCCAAGATATCTGCAACCACAGTTGTATATGCATGACCTATATGTGGTTTATCATTCACATAATAGATCGGTGTTGTAATGTAATAATTTTCCATATTAAATTTATTTTTTTACTTTTTCGATAATTACCACGAATTCACCCTTTGGTTTCACTTGCTCCAAAACATCTTCCAAACTTCCACGATAAACCGTTTCAAATTTTTTGGTTAATTCTCTACCAATAACCACTTTTCTTTCACTCGAAACAAACGGCTTCAAAGCTTCCAAAGTTTTCAATATTCGGTGAGGTGATTCGTAAAAACATGTTGTATATTGTGCATTTTGAATAAATTCAAGCACTTTGGTTTGCCCCCGCCGGGGCATAAATCCCAAAAAAGTAAATTTGTCCGTAGGTAATCCAGAAACACTCAAAGCTGAAATAATTGCACTTGCCCCGGGAATAGTCACAATTTCATGATCAGCTTCCACCGCTAGTTCCACCAATTTGCCACCTGGATCAGAAATGCCAGGCGTTCCAGCATCAGAAATATAAGCAATATTCTCATATTTTTCCAACAATGATTTTGTTTTGTCATCAGTAGTATGTTGATGCAAGCTTATAGTTGGCTTACTAATTTCATAATGATTGAGTAACTTTCGACTAACTCTAGTGTCTTCGCAAAGGATAACATCAACAGACTTCAGGGTTTCTATAGCCCTGAAGCTTATATCTGACAAGTTTCCAATTGGTGTACCAATTATATACAACATATGTAGTTATTTACCTAAATTATAACAAAATTAATAGATATGTCCATCAACTTAGCTAAATTTACATCAAACATTCAAATATAACTCAATGGCCTTGACAATAAATTCATTACTTGCTATAATAATCTCTCGTGGTCGTACCCTTATCGTTATTCGTTATCAGGTACGGGCTCCACGAGCGCCGGCACTCAACACCGGCCCTGCTCCTTCAACTTGAAACCTGTATGCAAACGGAGGTGTGAATGTTCACATCAGGATTCCTCTAGGTACGCAATGATCGTGCCGCGCTTTCTGGGCACAAAATTCGAAATAAGCCCCCTACACGCTGACGCGGTAGGCAGAAAGCATCACTTATGACTATATAAGGACTCGATCATGCCATACACGAGTGGATTTCTGTAGCTACTCTTCTTGTTTCACTTTCATTGTGAAACTCGAACTCCTGCTACGCGAGGTGCAACATGCACACCAGTGGATTTGTCTAGGTAAGCTAGACTGTTCCCATCCCGGGCCATAAATTGAAGATTTTATTCTTCCGCCAGTCTGCCTCATCGGCATCGACGGCCACCAACGGCCCAGGACAAACTTCCGAATCCTCACTTCAACTTCAACCAAAACGAAGAAGACCCGCGGCTACCCAACGCCGCTCCCGAGGACACGCACATGCATACAACAGGTTTTACCTAACTCTTCAGGCCCCATCGCATCGCGGTGGGGCTTCTTCTTTTTAAAAAATTATCCACAATCCTATTGATTTTTTATTGATAATCATTATAATAGAAATTGCGTTGGAGAACGCACTCGAAAATCTGAAACCCGAGAGAGGGAGGAAATCAAAGACTTCGAATTCGCCTAAAATCTAGTGCGGAAAGAATAACTCAATCGAGTTAAGGACTAGGTGGTCACAACCACCAGCCAAACAAACCTGGGACCGAGCTCAAGAGCTCTAATTTGATCGTAATCAGCATACATTCATTTGCTAACCACGAACTCTTTAGGCAGAAGCAGCCGGTCCATTTTTTTTTGCAAAAAAAAAGAGACCCTTGTGTCGACAAGAGTCTCCATATATCCCTTACGTCATCTTCGAGAGATCAACCGAACTAACGGCCTCATCTCGACCGAAGTACACTGGCTCAAACGGATCATGCAACTGCATGGCATTCAAGACCACACCGGTCTTGCAATCAACCAGTTCTTGTGGAAATTTCACGAAGACCTGACCCCTCTCATCCCCCTCTGAGGAAACAAAGGTCCTATCTGTTCCATTGCACCCCAAATCTGAAAACGCACACGGCATGCTTACCCTCCAGCGCTATCCGATCCGAATATCGGACAGGTTTTCTATATTAACACTTTAGTCAAAGGCAGTCAATTGTTTAAAAAGACTGTCCCTGATATACTGATTATATGAAATCTAGCAGAAACAAGACTATCACAGTTCAATCTGGGGACTCTAGCAAGTATCCCCTTCTTCGGTTTGACCCAAAGAAGAAAAATAAAATATTTTTTGGTGACGCACTTCAAGAACTAAAAAAAGTTCCAGATAAATCTGTAGACCTTATAATAACTGACCCACCATATACTATCAGAAAAAACTTTGGCAAAGGAACCGTCTCCACCAAAGAAACACAGTTTACTTTGTGGTGTGCAGACTGGATTGAACAATGTCACAGAGTCTTGAAAAAAAATGGTTCAATTTACATTTGCATCAATTGGGAAGCATCAAATATTGTAGAATATTTACTGAAACAACAATTCACCGTCCGTAACCGCATAACCTGGCAACGTGACAAAGGACGAGGCGCCAAAAAAAACTGGAAAAACAATTTAGAAGACATCTGGTTCGCTACCAAGTCTGATAAATACACTTTCAACCTAGATGACGTCAAAATAGAAAAACAAGTAATTGCTCCTTACGTTGACAAAGAAGGTCAACCAAAAGACTGGAAAGAAAAAAATGGCAAGAAATACAGACTGACTCATCCTTCAAATATTTGGACAGATCTCGTTGTTCCATTCTGGTCAATGCCAGAAAACACAGAACACCCAACACAAAAACCTGAAAAACTTATTGAACGAATTATAAAAGCAAGTTCAAACAAAGGAGATCTGATCCTAGATCCATTCATGGGCTCAGGTACAACTGCCGTTGTTGCTCAAAAACTCAAAAGAGACTTCATCGGTTTTGAAATTGAAAAAAAATATTACACTCTTGCCAACAAAAGATTGGCACTTCTTGATAAAAAAATAGATTAATTATAATATAAACACTCTCTAAAAGGAGGTATATATGCAAAAACTTGTTATCGCCAGTCACAATCCTGGCAAAGTAGCAGAATTCAAGAAACTTTTAGCAGATTGGCCCTTTGAAATAATTGGGCTTGCTGATCTCAACATCGAGGACGATGTTGAAGAAACTGGCAAAACATTCCAGGACAATGCCCTACTCAAAGCAGACTTCTTCCACCAACTAACCGGTCTACCAACACTGGCAGACGACGGTGGTATGGAAATCGATGCTCTAAATGGCGAACCCGGAGTAAAAAGTCGACGCTGGCGTGGTTACACCATGACAGACCAGGAAATGGTTGACTACACTTTGAAAAAACTCCAAGGTGTGCCAACACCCGATCGAACATGTCGACTCAAGGTTGTTCTTTGTTTAATCATGCCCAACCAAGATCCAATCTTCACAGAGGGATCAATCGAAGGTGTCATGACTGACAAACAAGAACTACCCATATCAGAGGGCTACCCGTTCCGCTCTATCTTTCGAGTCACCAAACTGAACAAGCTGTATGGTGAACTCACTGACGAGGAACATAACCAAGTCAGCCAAAGACTAAAAGCTCTAAACAAGCTAAGAACACAACTATAAACAAAAACAGGTCCTGCGCTAGGACCTGTTTTTTATTTGATGCTATTCTAATTCTTTTTTTATTCCATCTACCACACCTTGGACTTGCTCATTCGCCTCTTTTACATTTTCATAAAAATCCTGTGCGGTTTCAACCGTTTGTTTAGCTTTTTCATATGTTTCCTGTGTTTTCTCTATTGTGTCTTTAGTCTCATTCAATAATTCCTCACCCTGTTCTAAACTTTTATCCAATTCTTTTTTACCCTCAGGTATCAACTGTTTCAGTTCCTGCTTTTTTTCGATAAACGTTTCAACAACTGGTTGCCTAATAGATTTTACAAAGTAGTAAGAAACATACCCACAAACAATCGCTATAATTATAATTACCCAACAACAAAACTTTTGTTGTTTTCTAATTCTCGTTATGCTTTTGTCTTTTCTCTCAGCCTTATCATCCTTTTTCAAAGACTTGATCAACTCTCGTTTTCCTTCAAGATAATCATTGTTCATTCTAGCATATTCCTGTTCTCTATCAGATTGATTACTAGAGTGTTTCATACTTACTTATCACGAATACTTAAATCATAAAGAATTTGTTCAGCTTTTTGCATATTTTTCTTGGCTTGATCAAATTTTGTTCTCAAATAACCACCAAAACTGTTTTTCATTAATTCATGAATAGCTGCGCTGATAACCTCTGAAGCTTTTTTCACCTTGTCCAACTCTCCACGCGTGGTCCAGATAATCATCATTCTTACGATCTCACCCGTTGTGTCAGAAAGAGCTCCAATCAACTCATCAGGTTCAACATGAAAGCCTTTCACACTATCAATTTTGCCATTTTTCCAAAAATCATAAAAAAGCTTTGCCTCACAAAACTCTTCAACAGAAGCTTTCCATGATCCTTCCATCCGAAGTCGAAAATCCTGCCCAAACCTCTTGTCTAAACTTATTAAACCTTCTTCGGCCTCGGCAATTAATTTTTTTGCATCTGACTCTTTGCCACGTTGCAATGCAAAAATAGCCTGCTTTGATGCATGCTGAGCTCTAGAACTCTCAGCAATAATCTTTCTTCTTGAAATATCATACTCACCTTGTCTACCAAATGTTTCTTCCCAAAATTTCTTGTTTAACATAATTTTATCATCTCACTATTTAAGATACTTAAATTTATTCGCGACATGTTCATCATGATTTCTACCATAAATGATATCACCATCCGGAGTATTAAGGAAATACCAATAATCAGTTTGTGCGGGATAAACAACCGCCTTAATGGCTTCAATACTTGGATTACTGATTGGCCCTGGCGGTAAACCTGGATATTTGTAAGTGTTATACAAATTATCAACCTCAATATCATCATAGCTAGGAGCTGCTATCCCCTTTTTCGTTACATAATTGACCGTAGCATCGGATTGTAGTGCCATTCCGATCTCTAACCTTTTCAAAAAGATATCAGCCACTACACGTCGATTTTCATAACCAAACATCTCTCTCTCAACGATACTTGCCAATGTAACCACTTCAAAAACTGTTTTACCTTGTTTTCTAATTTCCGCTCGTATTTCATCAGTTAACTTTTTATCAAAATTGTTCAACATCTTTTCTGCAACCTCTTCTATAGTGGATTTTTTAAATATTCTATATGTATCTGGATAAAGATATCCCTCCAATGTTGCGTCGCTAGGTCGATCTAGCAAATACAGATGTATTTTTTTATTATACTTCTTTGAATACTTTAACAACTCTCCTTGTTCGAACAACTCCGTATCAGCCAAATAATGATCCATTTGCTCAATCGTCCACCCTTCCAATAATGTTATATTTGCTTCATCAATCATATCAATAGCTTGCCTAGTAGTCATAGCCTCAACCAACTGTTTGATATTCATCTTTGTATTCAAATTAAATTCACCATCAAAAAAAGATGCTTTCTTGCCAGAAGACAGTACATACACCTTGAACCAAAAAGTATCTGACAAAAACCCTTCAACTTTTAACTTTTTCGCAATGTCTTCTATCCCTTGACCTGCTTCAATCGTAAACACTTTGTCTCCAAACTCATTCTCATGCTCCATACTAACTTGATTATAAAAAAACAAGCTAAAAACTAACAGTAAACCAATTGCAAATATAATAAACTTTTTCATAATATTTTTTTCTTATATATTTTCGCCAAAACCAACGGTCCAATAGTAAGAACCATTAGCAAAGCCACAAAAAACATAATTAATCCTATAAAACTTTTTATGAGCTCGTACGAATTGCCAAACACATAACCTAGCATAAGATAAAACGCTGCCCAGATCAAGACACCCAGAAAATCATACAAAATAAACTTTTTCTCACCTTCACCGGCCGCTCCCATATAAAATGGCGTAAATGACCGTGTTGGACCAAGAAAACGTCCAAGAACTACACTAAGACCTCCCTGTGATAATAGGAAAGTACCAGCCTCAGGAATATACAACCACTTGAATATACTTTTACTACTAATCTTTGGCTCCAACCCTTTTCTCTTGCCCATATAGTAACTAATCAAATCACCAATCAATGCACCCACAACACACAAGACAAAGGCCCACTCAAGATCAAACACTCCTCCATAAGCCAAGAAGCCTACAAACACAATAATAATAGTTCCTGGGAACAAAACTCCCACAAAGGCCAAGGCTTCCAAAAAAGCCAACAAGAAAATTATCCCATACCCGTCAAAAGGCAAAACTTCAAGATATGACTGAATATGTTGTAAAAAATTTTCTATCACAAATATTGCTCGAGATTTTTTTCCTTTAAATTTTCAACGATTTTCTTTACCTCCTGTGACTTTCCTTTTGGACAGATCATCAAAACATCGTCTGTATCTATAATAACAAGGTCTTCTACTTCCAAGCAAGCAATCAATTTGTCTTTTTTCCCATAGACCAGACAACCAGCACTATCCTTGTGTACAAATTTGGCATTCGCAACATTTCCCTCTTCGTCAGCTTTTGATTTTTGAGCTTCATATAGTACATCAAAGGCACCAACATCGTTCCAACCGAAATCACCTTTAATTATCATAACCTGTGTAGGGTCAATTTTTTCTGTAATTGCATAATCAAATGAAGTTTTCTCCATTTGAGAAAAAGCCCATCGGACCTTGCTCTCGTCATTCTCTTTCAAGGCATCAATCATCTGTTCAAAATATAAATAATGCCCAGGACTATATTTCTCAAAAGCTTTCATGATATTTCGAGGAGTCCACATATAATAGTTCGCATGCCACAAATAATGACCATCCTCTAAATACTCTTTGGCAACAGCAAACTCAGGTTTTTCAGTGTGTCCAGCAAACTCATAAACTTCAATGCCATTATCAGAATCCAGTTTTTTACCAATTTTGGTGTAACCCAAAACTGTACTTGGAAAAGTTGGCCACACAGCAATATCCAACATCTTACCTGTATCACGAATCAACTTGTCTGCCTTTTGAAGCATCTCCAAAAACTTTTTTGTATCTCCAATATAATGATCTGATGGGATAAAAGCTATTGGCTCATCTGGACTATCAATAAACATCTTTGCTGCCACATACCCCATAGCCGCAGCAGTATCTCTTTTTTCAGGTTCAACTATATAATTGTGCTCAGGAATTTCTGGAACCAAAGTTCTTGCTTGTTCAAGCAGTTTATCATTCAAGCAAACATAAATATCATTAAAATTATACTCACCGCGAAAACGATCAACCGTAGTTTCAAACAATGTTTTTTCACCAACAATTTTACTAAACTGCTTAGGTTTAGCTGCTCTACTTAGTGGCCACATTCTTGTACCACCGCCTCCTGCTAAAATGACAATCTTCATAATTTATGTAATTTTATTTAATTTTTAGGCATTATTGACTAGAGCTAGGCCTTGTGATATAATAAGTCATCAGTTCTTTTATTTTATTTTCCCAAACCACGGAGGTGGGAAATGCCTATCAATATCTGGACAATCTCAGTAGCAATTCTTCTTTATGTCAACATCGGCTGGGCACTCGCCTATTTCCGAATGAAGGTATTGAGAAAAAACACACTTTGGGGGATCTCACCAACTCTTTCCTCCTTCAAGGCAGCTTTTGTCACAATCAACTTCCCTACGTTTCTTGCCTTTCCACTGCTCCTATGGGAACGAGTCACCTGGGATTATGACCGGAACAATCCAGTCATAATGTACGATTATGGATTAGGCTACGTTCCATCCGTCATCTACGGACTGAGAAACTCAGACACCCTACAAACCTTTTACAAGGTCTCTGTGTTCTTCTGGCCGTTCCTTCTGTTCTTTGCCTTGGTTGAATACATTTTCTGCCTGCTCTACAACATCATCGCGCCTATTGTCGATACACTCGGCAAAGCCCTCTCTGCGCTCATTCGCCTTCTAACACCACGTATCATTTAGAAGAGCTGCACTCAAGTCCCTACGCTACACACAGCAAGGGACTTTTGAATTTTAAATAATACTATTTACCCAAATTTTTGACTATATATTCTAGTTCCTTTTCAACACCTTCAGTACCGTCTATATCCTCAAACGTACTTTCGATAATAATTGGTACATTTAATTCTTTACATGATTCAATAATTTCTTTTTGTCCTGTTCGGTGTAGTGGTTCATGAAAAACTTCGTATCCACTCATATGTATTTCTTTTATCTTGTTCCCCAAAGACCCAATAAAGTCTTTTGCTAGCTGCATTGTCTTATCATTAGCATTACAATGTCCAACATCCAATACAAAACTCCAGCTTGGATGATCTTCAAAAAAGTTTTCCAATTCAAGCACAGTCTTGAAACTTGTCTTTCTATCATCCATATTTTCAATTGCCCAATTGACATCAGTATATTTATCAAAAACACTCCAATCATCAACCAAGTCTGGATGAATCACTGCCAACTTGGCATTTATCAATTTATAATACTCTACAACCTTATCTAATATAGTATGTGTAGCAACATCATCCTTGTATCTAAGATTACATGGGAAATGAACTGAAACATATTCAAAATATTTAACAAATTGCAAAATACGCGGTAATTTCTCAACCTCTTCTACTGAATGACAATTGACTTCAATTGCTGTACATCCACATTTTGTAAATAATTCAATATTTTCTTTTGAATAAACATCCATTATCTTGAACGTACAACCGTGAGTAAATCCAATTAATCTCATATTTACTTAATCAATACCCAAATTAATAAAACTATTGCTAAACCAATTCTGTACCAAGCAAAAACATTAAGTTTATGTGACTTCAAATATTTCAAGAAATACTTAATTACAACATATCCAACAACAAAGGAAGTAATAAAGCCAATACCAAACATAATCACTTCATCCAATGGCAAAAGGTTCCAATTTATCCGCTTCATTTTGAAATATCCTGCACCAAGTATTATCGGAATACTCATTAAAAATGAAAATTTAGCTGCCTCTTCTCTCTTCAATTTGGCACTCATTCCTGCTACAATAGTAATACCAGATCGAGAAACACCGGGAATCAAGGCCAACACTTGAGCAAACCCAATGTACAAAGCTTTGCCTATTCCCATTCCAGTAAAATCAAGTTTGTGTTTGGCATACTTTTCAACCAAAAAGAACAATCCCGCACCAAACAGTAACGTTACAATAACTACATACGTATTCCGCAAGTAAGTTTCAATTATTCGATCAGAAAACACACCTACAATTGCCGCTGGAATAGTTGCATAAATTAACAGCATAGCATCAGCCAGATCTTCTTTGTTGACTTTCCGCTTTGGAATAAATATCTCGAGTACGGCTACTATATATTTCAAAATTTCAACTCTGAAAAAAATTATTACAGCCAACAAACTTCCCAAATGCAAAGCAATATCAAAAGTTAAACTATCTTTGGCTGAATTAAACAAATCATGTAAAATAACTAGGTGTCCAGAACTTGAAACAGGAACAAACTCAGTAATTCCTTGGACAACTCCTAATATCAATGAATAAAAATAATGTATCATATGAGTTACGAACTATTTATTGTGCCACTTGTGGCCGCAATTATCGCGCAAATTATTAAATTAATTATCAATGGAATCAAAGGCCAATTTTCCTGGAAAGATTTGAACAGCTATGGTGGAATGCCATCATCTCACGCTGCACTTGTAACTGCCTTATTTGCAATCATTGGTTATACTCAGGGTTGGGACTCGGCTGCTGCAGCAATTGCCCTAATTCTTGCAGTTTTGACGATTAGAGACGCAGGTGGATTCAGACGTACTCTTGGCACTCACGCTCAAGAGCTAAATCAGATCATTCACAGTCTCAAATCAACAGAAGCTTATAAATACCCTCACCTAAAAGAAAGACTTGGTCACACACCACTACAACTGTTCTTCGGGACACTGGTTGGCGTGCTTACTGTAGTTCTCTATATAGTGATATTTTAGCTACTTTTGACACTTTGGACAATAGCTGGAAGTTCTTCCGGCTATTTTTATTTTCTTGAGTTCAGTCTTGCAAAGCAAGCAAGGTTTTCCCACTCTTCCATAAACCTGTAAATACTTTTGAAAGTTACCCGTATTCCCCTCACTATTAACATAATTACTAAACGACGTGCCTTTATGCTTAATAGCTTTTTGCATTACAGCCTTGGCATTATCAAACAATCTTTGTTTTTCAGCTTTAGTCAAAGATTTCACCAATCTCTGCGGTTTAACCTTTGAAACAAAGCAAGTCTCATCAACATATATATTTCCCAAACCTGCAATCAACTGCTGATCTAGTAATAAATCTTTTATCTTTCTGTTTGGTCGCCTTTTCAAAACTTCTTCAAAAAATTCGATTGTATATTCCTTTTCAAATGGTTCAACCCCAAACCGGTCTTTGGCTTTTTCCAGTTCAAACTTACTTGCCAACTTCAAATATCCAAATTTTCGCACATCATTAAAGAACAACCTTGATCCATCAGAAAAACTAAAGCTAACTCGTGTAAACTTGTTCGGCAAATCACTTATATTGTCTATTGGATGCCCACCAGCAACCAACTTGCCATTTTTCGGTTTATAAACCAACTGTCCAGTCATTTTCAAATGAACCAGCACAAAGTTATCTGCATTTACTTCTATAATTAATAATTTGGCCTTTCGATGAACGTCCCTAAACTGTTTTCCCTTTAAAAAGCCAAGAAAATTTCTAGCACTTGGCGAAATTTTCTTTTTAAAACTGGGCTCTATCCAAATATCCTTAATTTTCTTGTTTACAATCTTATCAATCAAGCCTCTTTTGATTGTTTCTACTTCTGGCAATTCTGGCATAAGAACTTTAGATTAAAGGTCTGCCCGTCATATCTTCTGGAGGATCAACGCCAAGCATTTTCAAGATAGTTGGAGCTACATCGGACAACAATCCAACCGGTTGAACTAAACTCAGGTCATTCCCAACCAATTGAACATCTTCAATTGTTTTTCCCTCATACTCATTTCCCACAATCAAACATGGAACCGGATTTGTACTATGCTCCTTGTCCATTTCACCAGTTTGCAAATTTGTAAGTTCTTCTGCATTACCATGGTCAGCAACAATAATAGCATTTCCTCCTTTGGACATTATTAAATTCACAACATCACCCAACATCTTATCAATAGCCTCTATAGCAGCAACTGTTGCCGCCATATCACCAGTATGACCAACCATATCTGGATTAGCATAGTTTAACACTATAAAGTCATGCTTTTCTTTCATAATCTCTTTCATAATATCCTCAGTAACCTTCTTTGCAGACATCATAGGTGTTTCTGAATACGAAGCAACTTTTGGCGATGGTATAACAATCCTATCTTCACCTTCAAAGGCGTCCTCTACTCCACCACTGAAAAAGAACGTTACATGAGCATACTTTTCCGTTTCAGCAATATGTAATTGCTTGAATCCTTTTTCACTCAAAACTTTTGGCAAAGATGTTTTTATTTCCTCTTTTGGAAAAACAACCTCAACAGGAAGTCCTTTTTCGTACTCTGTCATAGTTGCAAAAAACAAATTTTCAACTTTTTCTCCACGATCAAATTTATCAAATTCATCATCGATAAATGCATGTGTTATCTCTCTTGCACGATCGGCTCGAAAATTGAAAAAGATAACTGCATCGTTATTCCCAATGACCGCTCTTGGTTTATCTTCCCTTCCAATAACAACTGGCAAAAATTCTTCATCATAAACCTTCTTGGCATAAGATTCTTGAACAGCCTTCACTGGATCCTTGAAATATTCTTCAGATTTACCAAGCGCAATTGCCTGATAAGCCTTTTCAACTCTTTCCCAACGATTATCACGATCCATTGGAAACATCCGACCATGAAGTGTAGCGATTTCCCCCACACCTATTTTTTTTATTGCTGCTTCAAGTTCTTTGACAAACCCTTCCCCACTATTATATGGAGAATCTCGTCCATCTAGAAATCCATGTATATAAACATCCTTAAATTTGTTCTTTTTTGCCATTTCCAACAATCCATAACAATGAGTGATCATTCCATGAACTTTCCCTTCGCTGATCAACCCCATAAGATGCAATTTTGATTTATGTGCCTTGGCATGTTCAATAGCTTTCAACAAAGCCTGCATTTCAAAAATTGAACCGTCTTCAATTGATTTATCAATCCTTGGCAAATTTTGATAAAAAATCTTTCCTACACCCAAATTCAAATGGCCAACTTCAGAGTTACCCATTTCCCCCCATGATAATCCAACAGCTTCACCAGAAGCCAAAAGAGTCATAGCTGGGTAGTTAGCTACCAATTTTTCAAAATTTGGAGTTTTTGCCATGGTAACTCCATTACCATCAGAGGCTGGAGCAATTCCCCATCCATCCAAAATTATTAGCGCTACAGGTTTTGGTCTTTGTGACATATTTTTTTATTTGATCAATCCTTTATTTAATTTTTTTGGAATTTTTTTCAAATCGTAAATTTGATAAACCGTAGGAGCAATACTACTTAACGTACCATTTTTCATCAATTTAGTTCCTTTATACTCATCACCAATCAACATAAACGGCACTGGATTTGTTGTATGCCGAGCCCAAACTTCTCCAGTTTTTGGATCTATCATTTTTTCAGCATTTCCATGATCAGCCGTTATCATTATAACACCCTGTTTTTTTAATACTAATTTCACCAATCGGCCAATACATTTATCAACATGTTCGATAGCCCTTATCGTTGCCTTCAAATTACCAGTGTGACCAACCATATCGGGATTTGCAAAGTTTATCAAGAAATAATCATACTTCTTCTGTTCAATAAATACTTCAACATTCTTCGTTATTTCATAAACACTCATTTCAGGTTTAGTTGCATAACTTCTCACCGTTGGAGAAGAAACATGAACCCTTGCTTCACCATTTACAGGAAGTGCTGATCCACCATTCATGAAGTAAGTTACGTGAGCATATTTTTCAGTTTCTGCTATATATAACTGTTTCATATGCTTCAGAACTAATGGCAAAGTAAAATCCAACAACCCTGAAGGGTAAGCTGTCAAAAGACTGTCCAAATCTGGCCCAAAATCAGTCAATGCACAAAACTTTATATTCTTGTAAACCTTTTTTCTTTTGAAAGAACCACGGTTCATTTTGTTAAATTGCTTCTGAACAAAACATTTGGTCAGTTGCCTTGCCCTATCAGATCTAGCATTAAAAAAGATTACTCCATCTTCTTCCTTTATTCTTGTTTTATCAACTTGTTTTTGATTTTCTGCAATTATGGATGGTTCCAAGTATTCATCAGTAACTTTTTTATTGTAGGCATGCAAAATTGCATCTTTTTCAGTTTCATAAAGTTCACCTTTTCCGACAGTGAGGCAATCATAAGCCATTTCTGTACGCTCCCAATGCTTTACTCGATCCATTGCATAATGTCTACCAATCAAAGTAACAATTTGAGCTTTTCCGAAAACCTTCTTTTCTACTTCATCAATTATTTTGATCGCTCCAAACTGAGCAGAGTCTCTCCCATCAGTAAATAAATGTAAATATATTTTTTCAATTCCTTTTCCATGACATAGATCAACAATATTATACAAGTGATCCATTACTGCATGAGGGCTCTGATTATCAGAAATCAAACCCATTATATGCATACAAGACTTATTTTCTTTCACAAATTCTATCACTTGCTTCAATGCCAAGTTTTTTTTGAATTTGCCATTCTCTATTTCTTCAGATATAACCATGGCGTCATCTTTCACCAAACGACCTGCACCAATATTTACATGTCCAGCTTCAGAATTACCAACCTGCCCCTTTGGTACACCTACATACTTACCATGTGCACGAAGAGTCGTATTAGGATAAATTCCCAGTAATTTTTCATAATTAGGCTTTTTTGCTAACTCAATAGCATTACCGGGCCCCTTTGGTCCAATACCCCAACCATCCAAAATTAATGTTACAACTGGTCCCATAGTTACTTCATTACTTGATATGAATTAAAATACGCTTCGTTTTTATCCAAAACTTTGACCACCCTGTATTTGCCTTTCGTAAAAACAGTACCAGCCTCATAATAATGAGTTGCTTCCAATATCTGAATACTAGCAATAGGCAATGACAATCTTTGATTTCCTTCAGTTTTCAACAAAGGAACCTCTCCCTCTAACCAATAATTTCTTTGTTCGCTTTTCAAAAACTCATAAACCTTACCCTCTTCCAAGGAATCAGGAACACATTCTTCCATCTTTCGCGTACCATCATTATATTCACTTATATCACGCAAAGCCAAGTCTGGATTAAATTCAACAGCTATTCCCATATTTTACTTTAGGTCTAATTCGATTTCCATCAAACGGTTGTATTTAGCAACACGCTCTGATCGAGAAAGTGATCCTGTTTTAATAAAGTCTGAATTAACAGCAACTGCCAAATCTGCAATAAATGTATCACTGGTCTCACCACTTCGATGAGAAATGCTTATTTTATACTTATTTTTCTTTGCTAAATAAATTGCATCAATAGTTTCACTCAATGTACCGATCTGATTTAGTTTAATCAAAATTCCATTGGCTACTCCATTTTCAATTCCTTTTTGTAACCGTTTAACATTGGTAACAAACAAATCATCTCCAATAATAGTAGTTGCACCACCAATAAACCCAGTTAACTTCATCCAATTGACCCAATCATCCTCTCCCAACGGATCTTCAAGTGAAATAATTGGATATTTCTTCAACCATTTATCCAAAGTCTTGACTACTGCATCTGGCGTAATCTTTTTTTTGCCAGTTTTATCATTCATTGCGTAATTACCGGACTTTTCATCAAAATATTCAGACAAGGCAAGATCAGCTGCACAAAAAGCATCTTTTCCAGGTTTATAACCAGCCTTTTTGATTGCTTTAATAATAAACTCAAACGCCTCTTCATTACTCTTCAAATTTGGGGCAAACCCTCCTTCATCACCTACCATTGTTTGATATCCAGAGTCTTTTAGCAATTTCTTTAAATTATGAAAAACCTCTGCACCAATTCTCACTCTTTGATGCATCGTTTTAGCAATTGGAACAACCATAAATTCTTGCACCGTTACTGAATTATCAGCATGTTTTCCTCCATTTATAATATTCATCGTAGGAACGGGCATTTCCCAGTTTTTTTCCTTTAACCTATAAACTTTTCTTATATATTTATACAATGGAGTTTTTGTTGTTATAGAACCTGCCCTTGCACAAGCCAAAGACACTGCCAAAATTGCATTTGCGCCTAATTTTGATTTATTTTCAGTCCCATCAAGTTTGATCATAGTCTCATCAATGTATCTCTGACGAGCAACCTGAACACCCTTCAAAGCTGGGCCAATTTTTTTGTTAACATTCTCAACGGCTTTCAATACACCTTTGCCCAAATAACGTTTTTTATCTCCATCTCGAAGCTCAACAGCCTCATGAATACCAGTTGAAGCTCCAGAAGGGACCAAAGCCTTGGCCATTACCCCGTTAGTAAGTTCTACTTCTGCTTCTACTGTAGGATTACCACGTGAATCAAGAATTTCACGCGCAGTTATTTTTTTAATCTTCATACTATTTTTTTATTTTTTATTAAAGATTGTATTCCGGGCAATTTTTTTCCTTCAAGAAATTTCAACATCGCACTTCCTCCAGTAGATATAAAATCATAATACCTTTCCATTTTAGACATATGTATTGCCAACAAGGTTTCACCACCACCAGCAATAGATACAGCTCTACCAGAAGATCTTGCCCCAATTATTTTTGCGATACTTATAGTTCCATGACTGAACCGTTTATCTTCCAAATAGCCAAATGGTCCACCCCAAACAATTGTTTTGGCTTTTTTTATTTCTCTTGAAAATCTTTGTACAGTTTCTGGCCCGATATCCAAGATTTGTTCATCCAAGTTACACAATTTTTTCTGTTTACCAACTTTCACAACTTTGATTATCTGCGGTTTCGAATTATCAGCCACAACTACATCAATTGGCAATAATAGTTTCTTTGATTTCAAAAGCTTTTTGGCGTTTTTGATTTCTGCTGGTTCATGAAAGGAACCACCAACATCATATCCTTTGGCAGCCAGAAAAGTATTAGCCAAGCCACCTCCAATCATGACATTTTGATACAGTTTCAAAAAGTTTTTTATGACTTGGAGTTTGGTTTTTACCTTTGCACCACCAACCAAAGCCACATCCGGCTCTTTTGGTTCCAAAGCCTTGGACAAAAATGCTACTTCATTTTCAAAATTCAAACCTGCATAGCTAGGCAAGTATTCTGTTATACCCACTGTTGAAGAATTTTCCCTGTGACTTGTAGCAAAGGCTTCATTTACATACACTTCACCCATTTTTGCCAATAACTGTGCTAAATTTTTTCTATTTTGATTCTCTCTTTTGTCATACCTGATATTTTCCAACATGACAATATCATTCTTCAAATACAACTTATCAATATGCTTTACTAAGTTTTCATCAATCTTTCTTGTTACAAACTGCGTTCTTGTTCGAGCTAAATTACGCTTGAATTCCTTGTATACAGGCTCCAAACTCATAGCCTTGACTCTTTTCCCTTCCGGTCTTGAAAAATGCGATATAACAACAATTTTACACTTGTTCTTTAATAAATACTTAATAGTCGGCAAACTTCTTTTAATTTTGTAATCATCCTGAACTTTTCCATTTTTCACAGGCACATTAAAATCAACACGCAATACCACGTGCCTATTTTTCAAATCAACTTGTTTAATTGATCGTAATTTATTCTTCATCTCCTGAAATTGAAATTAATTTCCAATAATTATCCCCCTGAACCTTTGTTACTGTCACTTGTGCACCTTCAGCTGGAGTACCAGTTGCTAACATTTTCAAATTGTACTCCAAATTGTCTGCCGTGATATCAGAACCATGTTCCATATACTCACCAAGTTCAATTGCAACCTTTTGTACATTTTTTAGTTTATTTTTCTGAGCTTGTTCAATAATTAATTTATGAACCTGATCAGCTAAATGAATATCATGCATATTAATGTGTCGCACAACTTATACAAGGATCATATGAACGAATCATTGTCTTGATAAGTTGAATACGTTTTTTATCAGTCATTTTTATTGTTTGGGTCAAAAATTGCTCTAAATCCTTTTCCAAATTCTGCAAAAACATTGTTGTTGGAGCAATTACATTGATATGAACCATATTTCCTTCTGAATCTAGCTCATATTCATGATACAAAACTCCACGAGGAGCCTCCATTGTTGCATATCCCTTACCCGCTTTAAATTTAAACGGTACTTTGAGGTTCTTTTTGAAATTCTTCTTTACTCTCAACTTCTTGTATTTCTCAAATAAAATTTTTACTTCCTCAATACTGTGAACTATCTCAACGGCTTGAGCAAATATATTATAAAAGGAATTATAACAAGGTAAATCAATCTTCAATGTATCCCAAGCTTTTTTCGCCGCAGGGTTTAAGTGTTTATAATTATTATTCACCCTGGCCAATGACCCAACCATAAAGGAACGCTCCAAATGATGAACTCTTTTCACCTTTTCATGAGGCACAACTAATTCTCGTATATCATCCAAAAACTCACTTGATGAAGCATAAGCATCATTGTCAGAAAAAAAGATATCTCCATCATAAATTGAATACTCTTTGCGGCTTTTTAATGTCACATAGTTTGTTGGTCGCTCAAACTTTGGCAACTTATAACTTGTTACAAATTTGTATACTTTTTGTGTTTTTTCCAAAATATCAGCCTGCTTTTTCATTAATTCCTCCAATTCACGATAATCCGGCTCCACATTGAAACCACCAACCACACTATTTATAGGATGAACAGTTCTTCCACCAACAATTCTAGCTATTTGAACTCCAAAATCTCTAATCTCCAATGCCAACTTTGATTCCTCCTTGAACTTGTCCACTAAATTGAAATTGTTTGACACTCCAACCAAATCTGGAAAAGAAAGAAAAAACACATGCAAAGCATGACTATGAATCCATTGAGCATTTATCAAAATTTTTCGGAGCAGCAAAATCTCTTCAGTAGGCTTGATACCCAAAGCTTGCTCCAACGCTTTTATAGACGTCAAATTATGCACGATTGGACAAACACCACAGATTCTAGCTGTAATTACTGGAGCTTCATAATATTTTCGTCCCAACATTATTCCCTCTATCAACCTTGCTCCTTCTTGAGTTTCAATTCTAGCTTGCGCAAAATCACCGCCAACCAATGAACCAACAAAACTCATGTGGCCCTCTGTTTTTGCAATGTGATCTATTTTTACAGTTTTCATAAATTATTCATCGAATGTGTAATAAAATTCTTTTGACAATTCCATGTCCTCAATCTGCTGCTCTACATTTTTCATTTGGCTTGTGAACAAACTTTCATCTCGACACTCTTCTTCCAATAAATCTATTGAATTAGTAGTTAGATCAACCAAGATACTCGAATCCAAACATATATTGCCTTCATAATAACCTTCAAAAATAAGCGGAGCATATCCTTTATCAGGATGATACGGCACAGCGGTCGGGACACTAATCTTTGTCATTTTTTGCAACTTCTCATCATACACATGCATATTATAACCATACAACAAAGCTTTACCGTCCTTTATCACAACTCTTGTTACATCACTGGGCATCTGTTCATCATTAATAAACATACCAAGTCCCTGAGAATGAACCAGGTCGATCATATAAATTTGTTTATGTAGTGATTCAAATTCGGCTTCACTTTTCAACTCAAGATCAGCAACATAGACTTTTGACCCCTCACGTCCAACAACACGCTGACTTGCACCACAATCATCTTTGACCTCTAGTTTTTTCACTAACTCATCCATTTTTTCATTTATTACATAAAAAACAGATTCAGAATAACAAGCGTCCCCCTCACCTGCAAAAACAATATATGTGTCATCTATTTTTTCAACCGTTGGATTTCTTGCCTGTCCCACAAAATTCAAACTATCTAAACCTTTTTCCAAATCTACATAATAAACACCGCCCTCCATCATGTAGCCACCCAATGTAATAAATAGTTTATTATCGATGACTTCCAATTGATTAACATACTGACTTAACTGAAACCTTGTTTCTTTATAAAACTTCTGTGTCTCAACATCAAGGAGAACCTTTTTCTCCTCAGTCTCCATATTATAAGCCAAAACCTTTGCATAGTCATTATTATCACCATAAGCAACATCTCCCAAAAACAACCAATCACCCCACTCAGCCAATCTATCATACTCATCCATCAAAAAAATTGTTTCATCTCCACTTTTATGCTTTTTCATTAATTTATGTCCGGGTAAATACTCCTCATCACCATTCATATCACTATCTACTGTTGGAGCTTCATCCTTCATCAATTCATATACAAGATCAGCAAATTTCTCATTTTCCCACTTAGCTTTACTCAACTCTTTCAATAAATAAAAATTCATTGCCACCAATCCAACAATTATAATAATTCCCAAAAATATCACCGCCTTTGCCATCATCCCATGATGTTTTTTTGGATTTTTTGCTTGAGTTTGTTCTTCTTGACTAAAATCCTCCATATATTTATTTATTGATCATCTCCTTGATACCAAAAACCTCAAAATGCTTTGTAATTTCTTTATCTGAAAATTTTTCTTTTAATTTTTTGACTAAACTACTCACCTCAGCATCCTCCAACAGACCGCGACATCCCCAACAGCCCTGAGCAGATTTCAAACATATAGCTTCGCAACCTCCCTGAGTAATAGGACCCAAACAAACCTCACCTTTCTGCAAAACACACTCATAACCATTGGACTGACACTCATAACAAACAGGATTCTGTTTAATCTCTGGAGACTTCCCCAATAACAATTGATAAACAACATTAAAAAACTCTTTCGGATTCACAGGACAACCTGGAACAACATAATCAACCTTCACGATATTTCCAATTGGTTTCACGTCTAAATTTTCCAAAGTATTTTCCGAATTATAAACATAACCATGTAATTTCTCTTTGTCATGATAATTTTTTATATGATAAATACCACCCATATGAGCACATCCACCAAATGCTACCATTACCTTTGAGTTTTTTCTCAATCTTTTCAAATCTTTGATGTTTTCACTCGTCAAAGGACTGCCTTCAACGAAAACTACGTCGAATTTTTCCTCTTTTACATGCTCATCTTCCTCAAACAAGCGAAAGTTCGTTACTTCCAACTTACTTTTCAACTCCAAAAATTCATGCGGCATATCCAACACAGCAAAACAACACCCCTCACAACCGGTAAGCGAAACAATTCCAACTTTTATTTTCTTATTATTTTTCATAACTATTTACTTTGTTGCTCCAAAAGAGCTTTTAACTCATCTCTCCGGTTACTAACAAAAAAATATTTCTTTTTCAGTCCCTCAGCGGTAATTATCAAGCCATCGCCACCCCTAGGTGCGTAACCTATTGTTCCATCTCGACCGAAACGAATTCCGTAACCAAGATAATTCCCAAACTGGTATTTCGCATTTTCAATCTTGGTAATCTTCTTCAACCAAATCTTTTTTCGCATCTTTCCAAATGCCAAAACCAACTGTTTGTCTGTAATAGTGATTGTCAATTCTCGCATAGACAAAACAACAAACAAATCAAAAAAGAAAACTATCAATATAATCGCCTTACTAACATTATCTCCTTCCATACGACCGGTGAACATCAAAATTACGATAGCCAAAATTATAATAAGTGAAATTATCAAAATAGCATTCAAAAACGCATACGTTGACACTTTTTCTTCGTATATTTCATGTTCCATATATTTACTACTTCAAGTAATTAGATTCTTTCAAAAACTCATAACTAAACACGGGACCATCCTTGCACACGTACTTAGTTCCAACTGCACAATGCTGACACAACCCTACTCCACAATGCATTCGCTTTTCTAATGATAAATAAATATCTTTCGAATCAACACCCTTTGCCAAAAGTTCCTTTAACACAAATGGGTACATCGCAGCCGGTCCACACACAAAAACCATCGCCTTATTCAAAAGTTTCTTTTTCTTCAACAGTTCTGTAACAAACCCTGTTTGCGTAGAATATCCTGAAAACTTTTCTTTCTCCAAGATCAAATGCAAACTATGCTTTTCTTTGATATTTTTCAAATCATTTCGAAAGACCAATGAGTCTTGCGTAGCACAGCCTACAAACACTTGGATTTTTATATCTTTTCTGTTTTTATTATCTTGAAAAACACCTCGCAGTGGAATAAACCCACATCCACCTCCGACAATAATTAAATTTCTGTCTACTTCGGGAAATCCATTACCAAAAGGCCCACGAACCATAACAGTATCACCCTTTTTCATTGCATTCAGTTTTTCTGTCAATTCACCTACGCTTCTTATTGTTAGTGAAAATTGCTTACTTGAATCCTTTGGATTGGATGAAATGCTAATAGGACACTCTCCAAACCCAGGAATCCCAATCTGCATAAACTGCCCAGCCAAAAATTTGAAATTTTTCTGGTCCTTCAACTCAAACAAAACAGTATTAGTGATTGAGTTCTCTTTGATCACCTTCAAAACTTTCGCCGGTTTTAGCTCGTATACATTTTTCATAACTATTTCTTTTTATAACACCCTCCCTCCACACCAACAAACATAGATCCCAGTATCAATTCTTTAGCCTCTTCTCTTGTTTTGTCAGCCAAGTCCAGATTAGTTGAATGCTTTATTTCTCCACCTTTTAACTTACAAATAGTTTTACTTTTAACGACACAATACCCAAAGGTTGAATCACTCCATCCGCTTACCTCTGATTTGAATTCACCCCCGACAATAGAACACAAAGGTTTTATCTTCAAAAAAGGATGTTGTAAAACCTTACCCATACCAATATCACCAGAAATATACGTAACATACATTGGCATCAGTAAACCCACTATTATCAATGCCGCAACAACAACAATTAAATATTTCATTGTATTAGACATAACAAAAATTACCCTTTATCTTTTTTCTTCAACTGAGTTAAGTTTTTCACTATATTAATCCCAACTGGACAAGTTTTGAAACACCTCATACAAGAAACACAACCATAATAATTCAACTCATCAGGTATCCTTACAAACTTATGATAATACCAAAAATACAACTTCTTCTTGACCGTATCCAAATCCTTGTGACCTCCTGCCATCTTTGAAAACTCAGGATAAAAACAAGACGCCCATTGCCGAGTCTTCTTGACTCCATTCAAACTGATCTCATCTTGCTGATCAAAACAAAAACATGTTGGACAATTAATTGAACACTTACCACACGCCATACAAATCTCAGCTAACTCATCCCACATCGGATGATCTGGATTATTCATAACGGCATCTTTGTTTTGACCTATCAATGGGTTCATCCCACCTTCTGGAACCAATCCAGCAAATTCTATATTTTCATAATCCTTTACACCATTTTCATCTAACAATTTTTGTCCCTTTTCTGAACCAGAAAAGAAAAGTAAATTTCCATTTTTTTGCTTCTCTATAAAAACATCAAAACTCAAATGTTCTAGTACATCTTCCTCATATTTCTGATGAAACACTTTGTACTTTCGAAAGTCATCTTCTATGCCATTGGTAAAACCAACCACAAACATGTTTTGTCGTCTTTCTTGATAATAAATATCCTTTTCAAAAACATGTTCAAACAAAGTAAAAGCCTGAAGATCAAGTACATTGACACCCCAGACTACTTTTTGCTTATCACTCTTTGGGCTTTTTACAAATTTATCTCCCTTGCTTTCAAAAAGTTCTTCTTTTTTTGGCAGAAAAACTGACTTGAAAGTATTTACTGGGATATCTCCAGACCAATCAACTTGATCAACAGTATCAACCTGCTCAACAAAAACACCATTGTCTTGTCTAACAGTAGAATACACTAAATTATTTTTTAACAATTTAGCTAAAAATTTATTTACTTCCATTTGTTTCATACAAACTAATTATAGCAAAATTTCTCTTCCAACAAAAGAGACAAGCTGTGGCTAACTTGCCCTTAAATATCCTTACTTACACTTACAGGTCTTGCACTTGCATGGCTTGCATTTAGTTTTGCACTTACAAATCTCGCAACCACATGTTTTGCACTTCATATTACGATAAATTTAGTATTATTTACATCTCAACTATAACACATTCAATCCCTTATCTTAAAGCCACCTACCTTGTTTCTCAAGCGCTTTTGTTTCAACAAAAAGGCAGGCTTGATAGTCAATTCACCATACTCATCATTGATCTTGTCCAAATATGGCAAAACCTTCAGCATCTTTCTTTCATCCTCCCAAAGTGGTAATTGCTTGTAATTCTTTACCAAATTACTTACATGAACACCAACCAACCGAACAGACTTTGGAAAACTATACTTTTCTATATGACTTTTACTTAATTTATATAAATTCATTCCACTACTAACGTACCCCTTGAAAGTTTTTCTTGTTCCTCCATATGTAAAATCATTATAACGCCAATAAATCACAATAGTTTTTCCTGCCAACTTCTTTCTTCGCAATTCTCGCCCTGTAGCATCACACAAATGTAATATTGTTAATAATATTTTTTCTTTATCATAAGTATTTTCTTTCATGGTATGTGCCCTTCCAACAGACTTTGGTTCAATTTCCTTCAGATAAGATACAACAGGCTCATCATCTTCACCACGAGACATCCCAAAAAGCTTTTTCCCAGAATGAGGACCAAATTCATTTATTAAGGCCGCTAATGGATACTCACTCAACCTCTCGACACTCTGCACACCCAGCGCCTCTAATCGTTTTTCTATTCTTCTACCAATACCACAAAAATCAGTCAATTTAATCTTTTTCAGCACTGAGTTCTTATTGTGTTCATCAATCAAAAATAAGCCATCTGGCTTATTCATATTTGAAGCTAATTTAGACAATAATTTATTTTCTGCAATACCAATAGAACAAGTCACCCAACTACCCAACTGACGTTGAACTTCTTGTTTTATTTTCTCAGCTGAACAAATTGCTTGTTCAACAGTTTTGCAATGCCCAGACATATCCAAAAACGCTTCATCAATACTAAAAACCTCTACAACTTCAGTGAATTTTTTGAATATCTCAATAAACAATTTTGTTAAATAAACATACTTTGCACCATCTGGCTCTACAAAAATTATGTCCTTAAATATAGAACGAGCCTCAAAGTGCAACATGCCAGTCTTGATACCTAATCGCTTAGCTTCTCTAGATGAAGCAACAATAACTGAACGACTTCCCTCTTTGCCTGAAACAACCACCGGTTTCCCCCGTAAATATGGCCGTGCTTGCTGTTCAACCGTAGCAAAATATGAATCCATATCAATATGGAATATAATCCTCTGCATACAATTTTAAGCTAAATACGCCTCTTCCAATACCCAGGCATGATTGCCTGTATCAAAACCTAGCTTAAAATAACTTTCATTAGAACTTACTGAAAAATGATACCACTTATTACTTCCCTTTTTCTCTGAATGCACCAAGTTAACCTTGTTCACACAATACTTACGATTATCCCAGTCAAAGGATAATGGCAGTACTTCACCCTTCTTGCGAAAGGCAACTAAAACATCTATTTTTTCGTTAACTTGTTCTAACATAATTATTATTCTGACAAGGTTCTCAAAAACCTCAAAATTGCTTTCTTTATTTCTTCATTACTCATAAAACTATCTTGATCATTAACTCTTCACTGAGTGGGATATAAGTTACTTGCTTCATATATTTAGTCTTTCAATTTTTAAATATTAATAGTTAAATCCTGCCACAAGCCAATAAATTGGCGATAAAATTTTTTAACTTTTCTTTTTTTCATACATTTTTGTTTATAGGAAACTGGAAAGTTAAATACCCCATGCTTATATTGAGTCTTGAGATATTTTCCAAAGCTTTCCTCGTTCTTTGAAAATTCACTACCCCTAGAATCTTTTTGTATCTAACTTCCAGCTATCCTTTTATTTGTTATTTTTTATTAAATATTATTTAAATAAACAATTTTCCCAACCGGCATACGATCATGTCCAGTATATCCAGAAAACAATCTTGAGGCTTTCCTTGTTAACATATGCACACGAGTCGTATTATGATGCCTGACCTTAACGGCCTTCAAACCATTAGGAGTTTTGAACCACTTTCTTTTTTCATAGCCCATAAAACTTGGAACTCTTACAATCTTTGGAACCAACCAGTCCCATCGCCCATCCTGCAAAGACTCAACCTTGGTCCACCCAGTTCTTGGCATTTTCAATAGCCGATCTCTATTCCCCCAAGGATACAATTTCACTCCATCATCCTCTTCAACCGGCAAGAACGGCGCTTTCTGCCAGAAAAATGATTGAATCAAATCACCCTTTCGCTGTTTATCAAACTCTTCTGGCGTAAAAAACCTATCCAGCTCTTTGGCATTAATCTTATCTATATAAAATGAGATTCCTGCACACATAAATTAACTTTATTTCCTTTTATCAACAAACCCACCAAAATACGTTGCTTTATAAACTTCCTTGTCTCCAACAGTAATAGTCTCAACTCCTTGAAATTTATCAATTTCACCTTCATAAACATTCCTATAAACAGACTCACCCTTAACATATTCATCCGGTCCTCGAAAAGGATGGTTCTCTGGAATCAGGGAAAGAGCCCCTTGTAAAACACTATAAACTTCACCAAAATCAGAAACGCTTTCATCAACCAAGCCATAATAAACCATCATGAACACCGGCCGATTCTTGAAGAAAACCACTTCTCTTCCGCCATATGGCTCTCCTCCAAAGTAATTATCATGATATTTAAAATCCCCCTCAAAAAAAGTTAAAGTCGTAGACTGATCACTCTCCATCACTTTCTGAGCAGCATCACCAGCTGCATACGTACACCTCTTAGCCTTTACCAAAAATCTACACAGTTTCTTTTTATTAATCATATATATAATTTAGGCGAATTTACGAATAATAGCTCTAACAACTCCCCGAATAGCTACATCCTTACAAAATATTGGCTTCATAGTAGGATTAGCTGGCTGCAACCTGATTCGAGTAGGCTCTCTATAGAATTTTTTCAATGTCGCATATGCATTATTTAAAAGTGCCACTACAACCTCACCGTTTCTAGGAGAATGATTCCTCTCAACCACGACATAATCACCATCCCATATTCCTTCATCAATCATAGACTCTCCCTTTACTCTCAGAACAAATGAACTCTCATCAGGCACCAAATCTGCTGGTACCGCCATTGTTTCATTATCTTCAACTGCTTCAATTGGCTCACCCGCAGTAATCAATCCAGCCAACGGTAGTTCCAAAACTCGACTACTTAGAGACATGACCTTGCCAGTTAGACCAATACTTCTTGCCTCCTCAGCAGCTCCGTCCAAATACCCTTTGCTTTTCAAAGCATGTAAATGCTGATGAACTGTCGAAGGGGAAGACAACCCCAACCCTTCTGCAATTTCTCGATAACTAGGAGAATAATCATTGTCTTGCAAGAACTCTTTTACAAATTTGAGAACTTCACTTTGACGCTTGGTTAATTTAGACATATATTTATAATTAATAACTTGTTCGTGTTTTGTTCGCCTCTATCACTATTATACCGAACAAAATACGAACGTCAACAACACCCTGTGGACAAACAAAAAAAGAGACTAAATTAGCCCCTTTTTTATATAGAAAATTTTAATCTAATTTATCTAATACCTGTTTTTCAGTAGAAAGAAAATCATTCCACTCCACTTCAGTCTTTCCCTGATTCAAAAAATCTTTCTTAATTTGAAAACACTTACAAAAATTTTCAAACAAAGCTGGAAATCTCTCCAACAAATCAACAATCTTTGGAAACTGAGGTTGACCAGAAATAGAATCAAAAAACTTTAACATCAACTCTCTTGAGCTAACATCCAATTCAGACTTAGCCAACAAGGCCTCAATTTTTTGTCTTTGATTATCCGCCATAATTATTCTTGTGAATCAAACAAAAATTTATTCAAGGCTTCTGCCATATTACGATACTGAGCTCTACCTTCAGCTGGAAGTTGTTTCATCTGTTCAGATAACTCCGAAATCGCAGCGTCAAAGCCATTGCCCTCTATCTTTCCTGGTTGTTGTTCAAAATTAAACATAACTTATACTTTTCGTTAATCATTATACCGTATTTCAATAAGCATGGCAATTGTTTAACTATCTAATTTATACAAAATTTAACGCTTTGTCAATACAAAAAAAATGAAGCCAGTCGAGGACTTGGCTTCACTTATATTTTGATTGCTCTGTCGAGCTAGTGTTTGGCAATACCTTCCACCCCACAGACCAAACAGCGAATCTCCACCTGACCGGTGTAGTAATAACGCTGCCATTCGTCGTGCGGCAATTTGGTCGTAGCCGAACACCGAGGGCACTTGAAGAACCGATTTTCACCCAAGGTGAACGCCGTATTCTCCACAAAGCCGTGATCCAACACGTATTGCAGCCAAGCAATGATAGCCCGGATGCAGTGCATTCTCACTCGCTCATCAGCATCATACTGCTGAATAGCCTCCCACACATGATACTCCGTAAAGCTAGGATCGTAATCCCGCAAGATCACCTGAGCGGCCATCAAGGTTTCTGCCTGAGCAGCTTCCTGAATGATTTCGATGAGATCAACCAGTTCCACTATTTCCAAGCAGTAACTGGAATAAGACCTCAAACCACGAGCCATCTTGAGGAGCTCTTCTTCTCTTCTTTCTCCGTTGGTTTGTCGAAGCACGTCCAAGACGGGCTCCATCAGTTGCATCTCTTTTTGCAAGGCCTCCTGCTTCTTGGCAGTCAGGTTTTCTCGCAAACGAACGATAATCGCACCTGAAGTTGCTACTTCGGGCCTAGAGTCACGGATCTCTTCGCACAACCAAACCTCTTCGTCTTCCGGCAAAGGTCCACGCCAATTCGCGCGATTCTCCGGCTTGAAGCCATTGATCACCACAATCTTGGTTCGCGGGGTGCCATCGACAGGTCTGAGGTCGTTTAGAAGACGTCCCTTCACTCCACCATCGCCCATGTTGACGCTGAACATAACCTCCAATAATTCGTTCATTTGATTACTCCCGGTTCTGTTTATATTTGAACGACTTGTTATTGTAGTATATTTTTAGTTAGTTGTCAACCTAACAACAGAACTACTTTACTAATTTTAGGCAAAAATCAACCAAAAATTGACCATATTATTGACAAATACCTGTCTTTTTAGTATAATTTCAGGTCTCGAGCGAATGTCGTTCGAGTTTCTCAACTCCCTAAAACCTAAAAAAGGAAGGGGAACTCATGAAACAGATCCTTACAACACCACCCAACGCCATGGCGTTCTACCACCCAGACGGGCTTGTGCCCGCCTTTCAGCAAGCCAAGGAGTTTGCTGGCTCGGGAGGTCGAATCGCCACCATGCCGGAGATCATCGCAGCTCGCATGGTCACAGAGCCTGGCTCTGTCCCTTGGGAGAGGTACTTCACCACTCTCAGCGCAGAGTACGTCGGTCTTGCACAAGACGGAACTCCCATTGCAGTGGTCATTCACCGCGGCGGACCCATGTTCCATCTCCAGGGAATCCTGGACGTATACAAGCACCACTACCGAGACAAGACCCGCACCAAGCGTGGCGGACGCATCCCCGAAGAAGTCTTCTGGGCACTGGCCAACGGAGAGCTCGGAGAAGTCCAGGTCGTGAACCTCAGAGAAACTTGGGATCGTCGCGACTACGCCTTCAGCAATCATCCGATCGGCCTCAAGGAGGTCGAGGAAGAGCCCCTGTGGCAAGCACGTCTCGGCCCCCAATGGAAAGAGTACTGCGAACGACACGTGGCTTTTGCGACCGAGTGGTACGAGAAGCAAAACAAGGAAGTACCGAACAACCCCTGTATTCTCGGGATGGACTGTGCCAGCAACTGCTTTTACAGCAGCGAAAAACTGATGATGGCCATGCTTGATCAATCCTCTGGCACCGCCATCGGCCACCTACTGAGCATCGGATCACTCTCTCACAGTCACCATCAGTACTATCCGTACCACTACAACGATAGCCAAAACCGTACCAGCCTATCCTGTGACGTATCGCCGCACGAATGGTCCAATGGAGTTCGCTTCGCTGCCATCCGTGAAGGTATCATCGGTGACATTCACCCAGGTATTGACGACATCACTCACATGATGGCTAAAAACTGGTCGGGGCTCATGCGCCCAAGCCAGTCCGGACCAAGCGGATTCTACACACTGATGAATTTCGGTGACCAAGTTTTCGCTCAAGTCCCAAAGAACGGCGAACGCATGGATACATACGAACCGGAATTCCGAATCGTACAGATGACCAAGGTTGGGGAAGGACCCGACATCTTTCGTACTACGATTGGTGGATACCACGGATTCTTCAAGTACGGGGTCCGAGAGGTACAAGACATCGCTCCCCGTGATGCCAACGCCTTCCTTCTCCCAGGAGAAGTGGAGATCGAGTGTCAGGATGGCGACCCCACCCACCACACGACTCCCATCGAGTTCTACCACGTAGAAGTCGATCACTCACAACGCATGCTGACCAGAGCTGAGCTCTGGAAAGACTTCAGTCTGCTCATGCAACTTCTGGACGTCGATCTCGACGACTAGCAACACGGCCCACACGAATACATCTTCGTGTGGGCCTTTTTATAATTAGACCAAAAAGAAAAGAGAGAGCACGATGAAGTACTCTCTCTTGTGAATCTCTAGACCTACCAGTGAGCAGGTCTCCGGATCATGATATAGATGGGGCTGATCACCGACATCAGCAGGAAATCATACAGGAAGTGGATCAAGATGGCTGCGGGAAGTCCATAGTTGAACGTCACCCAGAAGAGGAACATCCCGATAAACCAGCTATTGATGACCCCCATGAGTCCCTGGTACTTATAACCGTCACGGAAGAACGCGTTGGAATACAGCATCGCCGCACCCACGTACCAGCCAGTCTCACTGAAGATGTGCTTCGTGAGATAGCCAAACGTTGTCCAGTCGACCAACGGCCCCCACACATTCATGTGGAACCACTCCGCGACACCAAAACCGAGAAAGCCGAAGAACAGGAAATTCCCGAACTGAACCGTAGCAACAGCCAAAAGGAAGATCAACCAACGAAAGGCGATTTCCTCAGTGATACCAGCCCAGGCGCTCACAAGAGCACTCCCGACAAAGACCTTGCCAGGAGTCGCACTCCTCGGAACCCTGACTCGATCACTGACCATCGTCAGATTGATGATTGTGATGACCGCCCCCCAGATGAAAACCGGCAACCCAACGTAAAGCCAGGTCAAGACACTCCCCTTCGGAATCCAGAGATCCCAGAACCCAAGAGGAATGGCCTCCGGCCAGATCCACATGATAAGCGGAACCATAATGAGCGCGACGATCGCACTCACGATGTAATTCTTTCCGCTGCTCTCATCGTCATCTGAACTGAGCGAAAAAACGAAAGAATTTCGAAAGAACATGCACACATCCACGATTGCTATAGTTTTTACAAACGCTAGTTCGAGTCACCTCAGAACAGCCTATTATAGCACACAACAACCATCCTGTCAACGACTTAATCCAATCAAAAAAACAGGAATTTTCCTGTTCTTTTGGTGACCCCACGGGGAAATCTCACACGTCACTGCGTGTACTTACACGGTGGTTTCCACCCCCCATGTACCCCCCCCAAAGTAAGGGAATACTTCCCTTACCATCCCTGGTTCGATTCCCCTATCAAAAAAGACCATTCTGAACGAATAGTCCCTTTTGGTGACCCCACGGGGAATCGAACCCCGGTTTTCGCCGTGAGAGGGCGATGTCCTAACCGCTAGACGATGGGGCCATAGTTTTGGCCAATAAAAAAAGCCTCTTTATGATAGCAAAATTTAAAATTATTTTCAATACTACACATTAATCATTTCAATTTGTTCAACAATACACTACAAGTCTTCAATGTCTCATTTGCACGTTCAATTTCCTCCTCAGTTGTTATTATGTGTCCTTTATATTTATCACTCGTATAATCTAAAAAATATTTACTCAATTCATCAGGAACAACTATTGAATTATACTCTAAATGCTGAATAGTCAATTCCAATGCAGACACAACCATTTGAAACCAATTTCTTTGACATTTCAACAACTTCCCATCAGGCGTTCCCCTAACTATCTCTGCTGGTATTTTCCCATCAAAATCCTCCAATGCATGCCTGACAGCCTCAATAGTTTCATCCAATTTGTACAAAGGCATTTGTTTAAAATCTTCAGGTGATTTCATATTCACTAATAATTTTTATCTAAAACGGTGACTTATACTTCCATCTCCAAATTTTTTCATAAGGTCTACACACCTTACCAAGAACCTTTTTGTCATAAGTTACATTCTCAGCACCATACTGACACAAGTGACATTCATCCATAGTTTCAGACCCCATTGGGTTTTCTGATGTCATCAAGTCACCTTCAAAAGGAGCAATATAACAAACATGATCCGCGTCCTCTGCGGGATTCACACCACACTCAATAAAATCATTTCTTGTTGGCACACCTCCAGGTCCCATAAAACTTGTTTGATCATATCGATTTACTTCACCCTTCATAATTGCTTTACACGAATTCACAAAAACTGGTTCCAACGGACGAATAGGAAAAAAGCCAGGAAACATTGTTATAACAGAAAAAATTACCAAACACACGATCATTAAAATTGTGATACTTAATTTTGACATATTTATTTTTATTATTTCCAACTTTTGTCCTGCCGAACTAGAAGTTCCCCTGCCCTATCACTATCTTTCATCAAAACTTTGACCACACGCTCCATTCTAGAACCTTGCGATCCCTTTACCAAAACCAAATCATTTTGTTTAATGATATTTTCAATTTCACTAGCAACTTTCACAGAATCATCAAATTTCAAAATATTTTCCAACCCATTTTCCTTTGCTCCTTTTGCAGTTAACTCTTTATTCAAACCTGCAACAATCAATAAATCAAATCCCGCTTCAGCAATTTTCTTGCCCAACTCAACATGTGCTTCATCATTCATATCACCCAATTCCAACATATCCCCCATCACAGCAACTTTTCTAGCTACTTGATCAATGTTCAACTTGGAAACCGCCTCTACTGCGGCAAAAGCCGCCTTTGGGGATGAATTATAAGTATCATCTATTATTAAACAGCTTTTTCCCGTAACCAAGCTCATTCTACCTCTTGGCGCTTTGTACTCTTTCAACGCTTGTGTGATTTCTAGTAAGTTCATACCCATTCCCAAACCAACAGTAGCGGCAATCAACGCCGAATTTATCTGATGTTCCCCAACTACTCCTGGCAAAAGAACTGGAACGGCACTACCACCCTTGGCAATCTTGAAGCCAATCCCCTTGATGCCCAAACCTTCACCATGATGCTTCAAATCAATTGAATAAATATCCGCATTTTCATCATACCCGAAGTACATTACATCACACTTCACCTTTTCAGCCATAACCTTTACCAATTCATCATCATAATTCAAAACTGCCAATTTATCCTTGTCCAACAATGTCACTATTTTCTGTTTTTCTTTGGCAATGTTTTCAACCGTCTTGAAAGCCTCCAAATGCGCTGGACCAACTCTAGTCACGACACCAACATCACAAGGAAAACATTTCACCAAATATTCAATATCTCCAGGTTTATCAGCCCCCATTTCCAAAACTAACACTTCTGGATAATTTTCATCAGTCAAAAATATTGTTCGAAAAGCTTTCAAAAAAACCATCAACCATTTAATTAGGGATCTACCGCCACTTTCATGTCCAATAATAGACAAAGGAACCCCAAGTTCATTATTGTAATTTTTTATGTTTTTTCGAGTATTAAACTTTGACTTCAAAACAGCATATACAGCTTCTTTGGCCGATGTCTTTCCCATGCTACCAGTGATCCCAACAATTTTTGGTTTATACTTATTGATTATTCGTTGTGCCAAACTGGCCAATACTTTTTCTAAAACTTTTTTCATAATTAATTTATGTAATAAATATAGCAAAATTTACATCATTTTTCAATCATCTCACTTCTGGCGGAACTTCCATATAATTTAATAAAAATTTAGACACTTGCCCAAAAAGAGGAGCCGCTGAATCTGAAGAATACTGCACCGCTGTAGGATGATCAAGTTTTGTTAACATCACAAACCTTGGATTATTGAGAGGTGCAAACCCAACAAAAGTATGAATAGTCTTGTCACTATAACCACCCCTTTGCAAGTCAGGAACCTGCGCAGTACCCGTTTTCCCAGCAACAAGATAACCATCAACACCTGCCTTGGTCGCATGACCATTCTTCACAACTGAAGCCATCATACCACCAAGCAATTTGGATGTTTGTGGTGAAATAACTTGTGTTACAACTTTTGGTTCAGTATGTGAGACAATCTCCCCATCCTCGTCCAACACCGTCTCTATCAAATACGGCTGTACCAACTTTCCGTCATTAGCAATCGCACCAAACGCCCTAACCAATTGAATGGGCGTCACTGTAATTCCCTGACCAAAAGAAGCCGTTGCCAAATAAATATCATTTTCAATATCCAATGCTCTTATATTTCCCTTCGCCTCTTGGCAAATATCTACCTCTGTTTGAATACCAAAGCCAAACTCTTCTACATACTTCTTGAACATTTCAATCCCAACCTGCCTAGCTGCAAACACAGATCCGGTATTCAATGATTTTTCAAGAACTTGAGTCATTGTTTGCCAACCATGTGCTTTCAAATCAGAGTTCTTTATAACATGACCAGAAATATGTAACTCTCCATTATCTTGATAACCAGTAAAAGGATCAACCTTTCCTGAATTCAAAGCTGCCGCCATGGTAATAGGTTTAAAAACTGAACCTGGCTCATAATCACGAGTAATCGCTGGATTGTTGAAAACATCTATGTCATCAACTTCATTATAAACATTTGGATCATAATCAGGAGCATTACACAAAGCCAAAATCCGTCCATTATTCGGATCCATCACTATCAAACTGCCACCATCAGCATCAAACCGTTCAACATATTTGTTCAACTGATCACAAGCATAAAACTGAATTGACTTATCGATTGTCAAAACCAAACTGTTCCCATTTTCAGCTCGTCGAAAATCTTTTCCCGCAATAGCAATCCAACGCCCAAAAGTATCCATCTCTGAACGAAGAAACCCAGCTTCACCCGACAAATCCTTGTTATAACAACCCTCCAAACCATAATACCCTTTCAACATATTATTTTCAGCTTGCTTACCAACAAATCCAAGCAAATTGCTACCAATATTTTTTTCTGGATACAATCTGGACACTTCCTTGATCCAGTAGACACCTTCCAAATTATAAGCTTTCAACTTTTCAATTTCTTCCTCTGAAACTAAATGTCTCAAGGGCTCATAGGGATCATTTTCCTTCACCAACTTCAAAGTCAACAAATCTATAAGCTCTTGATCATCTTCTTTTTCTTTTTTTTCTTCTTTCTCCTCAATCTCAGATTCATTTTCTACAACTTGATCCAGTTTTTCAACCTCCTCAACGACCGGCTTAACCACCACTGAAATATCATCCTCTTTTTTTTCTTTCAATTCAAACACTTCTTTCAGGGCTTCCATCACAGCATCAGGATCTTCAATATCCTTTGGCACAGCATACAACAAATACTTCGTAATATTCGTTGCCATAGGATAATACGCTACCCCGTCTTTCACAATATCTCCTTCTGGATCCTGAATATAGATCTCTCCCCTAACTGGAAAAAGTTGCTTGAAAATCTCATGTTGACCAGATGCCAAAGCAATATAATAATTATTATCAATGACTTGCAATTTGAACAATCGAGCAGTCATAAAAACTCCAAACAACAAAAAAAACACAAACAAAACACCTATACGAACATCTCTTTTGTTTGTATTCATATTCCGATAAGTACCAGAATACACCCTGACCTTCCTTTTTTTCTTTATCAAAACTGACATAATATCAAAATAACAGACCCTAATCTGCTAAATCTATTATACCAAAAAGACACCTGCTTCACCAGACGCCTTTTCATCTAAACTTAAACTACTTTATTCAATTTATTTGACACACCCTCTACCGCTCTCAGAATTTCTAAGGGAACAGCAAATACCACTGTATTTGATTGATCTGAACTCAAATCATTCAATGACTGCAAAGTTCTCAAATGCAAAGCACCTGGAGAAGCAGTCAACATTTCTGCAGCTTTTGCCATATTAGCAGCTGACATAACTTCACCTTCAGCTTTGATAATGACAGCTCTTTTCTCTCTTTCTGCTTCAGCCTGTTTTGCAATTGTTCTCTCCATGTCTTCTGGCAAAGCAACATCTTTCAATTCAACATTATCAACCTTTACACCCCAAGGATCAGTTGCCAAATCAACAATGGATTTAATTTTTTCAGAAATTTTTTCTCTTTGACTCAATAATTCATCCAACTCAACCTCACCAACAATATTTCTCATTGTAGTTTGAGCCAATTGAGAAACAGCATAAAAGAAATTCTCAACTTCCAAGATAGCCTTTGATGCATCACTTACTCGATAATAAATTACTGCATTTACTCCAACGGAAATATTATCCTTAGTGATGGCTTTTTGTTCGGGTACGTCTACCGCCTTGACACGCATATCAACTTTTGTCATTTGCTGAAAAACCGGAATCACAATTCTCCATCCAGCCTTTTTTACACCAGTAAACTTACCAAAGGTAAACATTACCCCTCTTTGGTACTCATTAATTTGACGTAAACTGACCAAAACAATGAATACTACTACACCAATAACGTATGCCATAGTTTTATTCTTATGATTTTTATAAATTACTTATTTAATACTGAACATTCATTCCATCAAACCCTTTTTGCAATTCTTCTAGCTGTTTTTGCAACTCTTCTGGATCCATATTCTCAATTTGCTTCAACTGTTCCTCAATATCAATATCTGCATCCACCCCGGAACCACCAGACATATCAAAATTCATTCCTGCTGGCATAAACAGTTCTGCCATATTGAAGTCTCTTACATCAGAAGGTTCCTTGATCTCTACCTTTTCATCAAAATTATCAAAATCCGCTGCAATATCGTATCTCATCTGGCCCTGTTCATTTTCTATTTGTACCCCAACTTCCAATCTATAAAGTAAATTATCATCCTCACCGATCCAGACTTGACCAGTTAAATCCTTCATACTTTGTATAGTTTTTTCCATTTCTGTTTCTTCTTCATCGGTCAATTTACGATCCTCAACTATTTCCGTTGCTTCACGCATGAATTTTTCAACCTCTGATGCATTCAACTTAACTTCATAATGAAAGACTTCACGACCATTCAAATCAACTTTTCCATTATCTTTTACTACATCAAGAAAATCTGTTGATTGAATTAACTTTCTCATCTTCTTATTTACCTTTTCATCAACTTTACTTTCCTTTTTGGACAAGTCTTGAGGTGCCAATGACAAATCAGCAAAATCGAACTTGTACCACGTACCTCTCAACTGAGACAAATCTGCAATTTGTGTATTTGGCACTTCGCTCAACTGAAAATACATTTTATTATCCAAATACTTGATATCTCCAACAACCTTCAATTCAGTTGAATCACCAACCTTATATTTCACACTTCCTGCCATATCATATGCAAGATCTTTTTCAATATCAACTACACCATCAAAGGCCAAAATCAATGAACCAGGAACCAAACCTGCCTGAGTCCCACTCATATCAGTCAATTCAGGAAATTGTCCATGTGTTCCAACTCGCAAATCAAGTGAATACGTATTTACCTCTGACATTTTCTTCAACATTTTCTTTATCACTTTTTCCGGACTTGGAGTACATGCGGTTGCCAAAAAAAGTACCACTAAACTCAAAACTACTGTTTGAAAGATTTTTTTCATACTTTAAATATTAAAATCTGCAGTGATCCAATCAGACTGCAAATCATTCCATTTATAAACTTCTAAATTATTTACAAATTCTGTGTCAGAATACTCATACTGAGTCTGCATATCACTTCCCGATCTTTTGGAATAAACCGATTTACGATCCAACACTCTCGGTGTTGTGATACGCACCAGTTTCATCTTGCCCATCGGTGAAACAAAAACAATGGACTCTATCTTTCCATTGTCAAACTCAGGATGTTCTTCAGACAACTCTTCTTCAACCTCAAAATTTTTCTTGATCATGGTTAAATAATCTTGCCATTTCTCATCCAACATATTAATTTTTTGATGTTATTCGACTAATGACTTATGTTTTCAGTATAACAAAAAGCCTTATTTTGGCAAATATAAAAAGCACAGATTGACTGTGCTTATCTTTTCTTGACATGTCCCTGAATTAATGGCCATATCTTCTTGCGATATACTTTAACCATTTGATCTGCTTGACCCCTACTAAGCTTGAACCGAATTCTCACCTTACTTCTAAGTCCAGCATGTGAGACAAATAGGTGTTTGGGTTGCTCCGTAATAAAACCATGAAACAACCTGACATTGGGCCAATTTTTGCCCCACTCAACTTTTTTCGCTGCCTTTAGCAGCAATTGTTTGAACTCTTCCTGTTTTTGTTCTTTGCTTTTGAACATCGATGGGAGTCTTTTCCGAAACAAAAAAAACAAAATCATCAATACACTCGCAATCAAAAGAACTACTGTCATAATTACCTCCTTTATTGTAGATTCAAAATTACCACCATCAGTCAGCTTAGTCAACTTTTTAAAATAGAAAAGGACAGCCATCAGATAGCTGCCCTTCATGAAGTCTAACCAGAAACCTTGCTCTGGACACGGATCTTTACGTCTTGGCACAGAGCACCCACAACCAATCCAGAAAGGATCAAAGTAGGATATACCAACAGCACAGTGCCACCAGACCAGAACCACACAGCCAAGGTTAGAGACAGAGAACCAAGTCCTCCACCAATCACTCGGCTTGCAAGGTTCTGCCGATACTCCTCAACGAAGTACCATGCAAGCATCACGTATACCAACGCGTAAGCCACGGAACCAATGAACGACCATCGCACCAATGACTCAATCTTGTCCGACAAGCCACCAGTTCCGATGTAAATGAACATCCCTGCGGTAACCACAATCACCATCAGGAACGAAGCCAAACCAACCACCAGGCTGGTTACTTTATCACGTTTCGAAGAACTCACACTTCCTTCCTTTGCTCTTTTGAGCGACGAAGATAACATAGTATCACATTTTATCAAAAAAGTCAATCACTAGAAGATTTTATCCAATTTTAGTTTAAAATATATCCAAATCCCAGAAAATAACAAAAATGTTACCAAAACACCCCAAATAGCAATAGGTGCTCCCTGTATAGCAGAGATCACAAGGCTCAAAATTGCCGCCAATGACCACAAAATCTTCAACTTGAGCAATGACTGATAACTTTCAATTCCCTGCTTGTGGGTCCACAATGAGACACCACCAATTCCCAACAATGCCGCTCCAACCAAACGAGCCGTTACCATCTCAACACTTTCAATCCCAAACAGTGCGAGAAACTTCACTGGGCAAATAATCAACGGCACACCAAATAAAAAATCCACTACAAAGTGGACCACAAACCAAACACGTAACGCTTTTGGCACTTTTTTCATATTTATTTTTACTATTTAATATCTTCTCTAACTCTTCTCATCAAATCTAAATAAAATTCCAAGTTGTTCAAAGTAGACAAACGTTGAGCCAATGGTTCATCAGTTACAAACAAGTGTCGTAAATATGCAAAAGTATATGTTCGCAATTCTTCAAACCGACTGTTTTCATTAATCACCTTATCATCAAACTTAAAACTTTCATTTCGAATATTTATTGTTCTATAAAACTCTTTGCTATTATCCTCTAATTCTAAAATATTCCTGTCAGACTCAACAAATACTTTGTTCCACAAATACAATCTACCATGTCTAGCCTCTCTCGTTGGAATCACACAATCAAACATATCAATTCCAGACTTCACAGCCTCAACCATTTGATGAGGATAACCAACCCCCATTAAATATCTCGGTTTATCATCCGGCATTGAATCCGGCAAATAATCCAAAACATCATACATCTCTTGTTCAGACTCTCCCACCGAAAGACCACCAACCGCATAACCATCGAATCCAACTGATTCTAACTGTTTTGCACTTTTCAAACGCAACTCTTTATCAAGTCCACCCTGCACAATGCCAAACAACAATGGTTTATCTTTCTTGAAAGTCTTGTCAAAATACTTTTTACATCGATCAGCCCATCGTGTAGTTAATTCTATAGATTGTTCTAAATATTTTTTATCAGCTGGCAATTCAACACATTCATCCAAAACCATCATTATATCTGAACCAATAGCTCCTTGAATTCTAATTGAATCCTCAGGTTGCATTTTGTACTCTCTACCATCAATATGAGAACTAAATATCACACCATCTTCACTTAATTTCCTTATATTTGCCAATGAAAATACCTGAAACCCACCTGAGTCAGTCAAAATTGGTCTTTCCCAATCCATAAACTTATGCAACCCTCCAAGGCCTTTCAATTCTTCCTCACCAGGCCGTAACATCAAATGATAAGTATTGGACAATATAATTTCCGGATCCAAATCACGAATATCACGGCTACTCAATGTTTTGACGGCACCCTTTGTAGCAATCGGCATAAAAAAAGGAGTCTGAATCAAGCCTTTCCTTGTTTTCAGTTCACCTCTCCTTGCTTTGTTTTTTGTCTTGATTACATTGAACATATCTGCACTACTATATCATATAACATATAGATTTTCAATGCTAAACAAAGACCTTCTCACACGCACATGAGAAGGCCTTTAGAGTGAATTGTTTTATCTTCTGGCCACAACTTGGCCGGTTGTTTCAAAATATGTAATTTTATCTACAGGCACCATTCCTAGTTCTTGAACTTTTTCTGACAAATCAGTCATTGATTTCAATTGAACGACCTGTACTTGTAACTTTTCATTTTCTTCTTCCAACAAAGTAATTTCTTTTTCCAAGTCCCTTACTTGAAAACCCTTTGCCGCAATATAATTAACTTCAACCAAATAAGTAATAATAGATCCCAAAATCAAACCCAACAAACCAATCACCATCAAAGGTTTGGAAAATTTTCTCAATTTTCTATGGTTCATCTTTTTGCCGATCTTCATGGTCTGACAAAACTTAGTCATATTTATTTTTATTTTTTCTCTATTACCCTTAATTTTGCAGATCTACTTCGGAAATTTTCAGTAATCTCTTGATCTGAAGGAATAATAGGTTTTTTGTTAATAATTTTTATTTGAGCTTTGTGTCCACATCTACATACAGGAATCTGTGGCGGACAATGACAATCTTTGGCTTCGTATTGAAAAAATTCTTTTACTGTTCTATCTTCGATTGAATGAAACGTTATTACGGCTAACTTTGCTCCCTTTTCCAAAATCTCCATACAATCTTTCAAAACCAGTCTTATATTTGATAATTCATTGTTGACTTCCATCCGCAACGCTTGAAATGTTTTTGTCGCTGGATGAATTTTTGTCCGCTTCTTTGGTGAAGCGCTTAGAACAACTTGTACCAATCTCAAAGTTGTATCAATTGGTCCATTTTTCCTTTCTTCAACAATTGCTTTAGCAATCTTTCTAGAATTTGTTTCCTCTGCATAGTTATAAAGCAAATCAGCTATTCGTTTTTCATCCCAAGTGTTAATGATCTCACTAGCGGTTAAATCATTATCATCTGGAGAAAAGCGCATGTCTAACGGTTCATTAACCTGAAAAGAAAATCCGCGTCCTGAATCTTGGAGCTGATCTGAACTAAGCCCAAGATCAAAGACAATACCATCGATTGAATTAAATTTTTTATCATATACGGTCTTTTTTATTTTTATATATGATTCATTAATCAAAATTAAACGGGAATGAAACCTTTCTAGTCTAACTCGAGTTCTCTCAATTGCTTCCTTGTCCCAGTCAAAACCCAAGAGCTTTCCTTTTGGTCCTGTTTGCTCAAGTATCTTTTCTGCGTGTCCTCCACCACCGACAGTGCAATCAATAAAGTTTTTATTTTTCTGAGGGTCAAGGTAATGTAAAACTTCCTCAACTAATACAGGTTTATGAACAGTCATTATTACCAAATAAATATTAATTCTAGAATTTTGATTAATTTTTTAAACATATTTTATTTTGGTTTTATACACCTAATTCTCCAAGCTGTTCAGCAATTTCATTTCCAGCCTTTTCAGTTTGCCCTTTGTAGGCCTCCCACTTGGCTTCATCCCAAACCTCCAAACGGTTATACAAACCAGTTATTACAACCTTCTTTTTCACAGTGGCATATTTTCTCAAATAATCTGGCAACATAACCCTACCCTGACTATCCAGTTTTACATCCATAGCACCCGCCAACATAAGCCTAGAAAAAGCCCGGCTATTGGCCTGGCTAATTGGTAATGTCGCTAATTTCTGAGCAAGTACTGTCCATTCAGTTTTTGTATATACAAAAAGGCAGTTATCCAATCCTCGAGTTATCACTGCCCCTGATTTTAATGCAGAACGAAACTTAGCCGGAATAGCCAAACGTCCTTTTGTGTCTACAGAATAATTGTATTCACCAATAAACATGTTAACAATTTTATACGCAAAGAAAAGTTAAGAAAGAATACCACATTTCCCCACTTATCTTCACTCTGTCTATATCATACCCCACATCAATCTACCAATCAACACTTTTTGTGGATAACTACATTTCTAATTTTACAAAAAAAAGGAGCCCAAATCAGATTTGGACTCCTAATATTCCTAGGTGAAATTCTCGTATTTAATCTCCAGTAGCATGTTTGCCACCTTCTCTACGACTAGAGATTTCATCCCCTCTCGTCCGATGGAATCATCCATCTCCAAACGAGCAGTCCGAAAACTCTTCTTTTCACCAACGATCTCAACAATAGCCACAAAGACCACTCCCGGGATCGAACCTTCCCTATTGGCCGGATCCACACGGGACATACTCCCGGTGATTCCGACACCATAGTTGGTACCCTCGAGATACAAAGCAGCAGCCAAGGCCATAGCCTTGGCAGTCTCCTCGGAATAAACTCCATGCTGCTCAATAACCTCTACCGGAACACCGCTCTTGATCTTTGCCTCGTTACCATACGTCACCAGACCAGAACAAAATATTTCACTCGATCCCGACACGTTGGTAATCGCACTTGCAAGAGCACCACCAGTACAGGACTCCATAGTTGCCACCTTGGCCCAACCACGAAACTCCTCTACCATCAATCGGACACGATCCTGGGACGATGATACCATGATTTCTCCTCCTTCAAAGGACATAAAAGCGAACTACAAATAATAACACAATTTCACAACCATGTCAACACAAATAAAAAAAGACAAACAAATATTGTCTTTCAATTAAATTGACACAAAACTCATCAATCAATAATCTTTTTATTTGCCAAAACAACCGTCAAAGCTAAATACAACAAAAGCAAAACCAAACTAGAAATCGTATCAAAATGAACCTGTATAGCCACCAGATATCCGATAAAACCAGCCAACAAGGTTAGTGACACAAAATACATCTC
>Ga0233431_1000996_pt1 | contig 53847 bp, 36 predicted proteins | sample SI_118_April2016_FD_179867 | JGI IMG/M metagenome (GOLD analysis project Ga0233431, IMG submission 179867) | Seawater microbial communities from Saanich Inlet, British Columbia, Canada - SI_118_April2016_200_MG | ecosystem: Environmental > Aquatic > Marine > Inlet | place: Canada: British...
ATATTGCAGAATACGCATGGCGATACAATCATAGAAACATGGAAGCTAAAGACAAAATCAAGTCGATTTTACAATTGCTTGAAAACAGATACGAATATAGTGGCTAATTTAGGACTTTACCCATATCAATAGCGAGCAATTGGCGTTTTTTCTCTATTGGAGGCGCACAAAGTTCTAAAGCATTCCTAACCGTGGGAATAATATCCGTCGGTCTGAGGTTCGCCTCCAAAACTGCGCTACGGGACTGGACCATATCCAGCATATGGTTAAGCATGGCCTCCAATCGATCTGCACTGCGCCTTATGTTTTCAATCAATCGTTTCCGCGAAGCCTGCTTGTCCTTTGAAAGTTCCTCACTAAGAAGCTCGCTGGAAGATTTAATGGAGGTAAGCGGCGTTTTGAGCTCATGAGAGATGATCCCTAAGAAATCATCCCGCTGATTGTTCATGGCTTCCAAGCGAGCCCGTTCACTTCTTTCCTTCGAATAGAGCCGAGCATTCTCCATAGCCAGAGATAACTGGTTGCTGACTTGTTCCAAAAACATTACATCGCTTTCAGTATAGGCGTGAGGTTTGGAACTCCCGACAATGAACGAACCGAAAGTTTCCCCTTTAGAGAAAAGTGGCAAATAGACCATTGATCTTATGCCCTGTTCAAGATGTACATCACCGGTCCAGAAACGCCTCTCACGCGCTAAATCCGGTTCGATAAGAGGCTTCTTTTTGCGAGCCACCCACTCAGCCCCGGTTCCCTCCAAAGGGACCGCTGTCCCCGGCTGTCCCCATGACGAATCGATTTCTGTCGAGAGAGCAAAGAAACGTAGCTCATTACCCTCGATCAGCGAAATACTGGCCCAATCCACTGACATGGTCTTTTTCAATTCTTCAGCAAAGACATTGTAGATCGACTGAATATCCAAACTGGAACTGACCGTTTTGTTCAAGGTACTAAGCGCTGTAAGCTGAGATTCCCTTTCCAGACTTGCCTGATAAAGCTGGATGTTTTCTATGGTCAGAGCCATCTGATTGGCTATACTCATCAGTAGCCTTTCATCCTCCCATGAATAGGGATGATGATCTACTTTGGGACCGACGACCAGCAAACCAACCAACCGATCCCCTGAATTCAATGGAACGTTAATATAGCCAGCCATTTTATCTATGGTTTCTTTCTCCCGTGTGTTGACAGATTCCAAGAGAAGAGAGCCTTCCTCACTATTCCAGCGAAGAAGCCTTTTGTGATCACTTAACCAACGAATAACTGCACTGTCCTTGCTTAAACTATGATGAGCATCAGGATCAGCTGAGCCACTACACGCTACCACTCGAAAATCGCCGGCGAAATGTGAAGGCAGTAGCAAATATATGTGAGATGACCGCATTGCCTGATTTATCAGTTGTGGTACAGAAGTTTGGATGCTTGAAGGGTCACTTATACTTTGGGCTTCCTCACGGAGGCGTTCCAAGGCTTCAAAGTGTTCATATCTGCCACGGTAGAAGAACTTGTTTGTCCAGTATTGTACCTTCCCCCATACGTGTTGCACCCCAATTACTATCAAAAAAACAAAGATTGAATGCAACCATAGTGGCTCATTTTCTATTCCACCCCAGAAATGATATACGAGAGCATATATACTTGCGTATATACCTCCTACAAGAATTAGCATGGCAACATACGGTGTAACCCTGTAGGTTGCTACCTGAACATCAAAAAGATGGTATCTTAGAACAGCGATACTGGTGAGAAATACGAAGAAGAGATTGGCCAAAATTGTTCCCGGATAGATATCTGTTCCCATGATAGGGGATAAATCAATCAAGCCTCCTACCAAGACAGACGCTCCACCAATGCTGAAATACAGGAACCGGTTTCTTTCTGCATAGGAACTTGACGTCATCCGAGCCTCGTTTAGTTGGTATACAGCCACCAATACCAATACGTAAACAGGGATTATAAACAGCAGAAACAGAAGGCCCCAAATGGGAGCATTTCCATATGAACCTTCTTTGGTACCTTCAACAATCAGATCGGTAGGGGCAAGAGCAATGATCGCGGCCAAATACAGGTAGGCACCAAGCAAACGATACGACCAACCCTTAACATTGGAATATCTCAGGGCGAAGTGATAAAACAGCACCCATGTGGAAGCGATGAATACAATTTCTGCTCTCCCCCACCAGACGGATTGATCCAAATCGGAGGTCAAACGCATCCCTAGCAGCATAACCCCCCATAGGGTCATGCTTAGGAGGAAAACAGCAAATAGACGGTTTACTGGTTCTTCCCAGCTTTTCCATGAAATCACGAGAACTAGTATCGCAGCCAGTCCCGCCTGTAAAAGTGGCAAAGTTTCATGTACTGTCATAGGCTGTTTTCGGTTTTACCAGTTCCCCCGAATATGTTTTTTGCTTGTTGGGGAACAACAATTGTTACCATTGGTCCGGGGGTTTTTCGTACGCAGCTATCGGTTTTGGTAAATATATGGTAAAATTATGGTAAATATATGGTAAATTCGTACGTGAAAAGATAGTACTACAAAACGGTAACTTTGTCAAAGTCAAATATACTATACCCCCCCCATGACTATTGGGCTACAGCAAGGCAAATAATGGAAAATCTGGCGATTCAAAGCACGCTATTGAAAGTGGTCCGAACGACTAATCCCTTGTCTTTGATTATAATATAAACAGCTCGGGTTGATATACTATCATTTTCAAAACAATCCCTTGCTTTTACTACACAAATGTGCTTACAATGGGACACAATATCGAAAAACAACCCCGCCACTACGGCTAATATAAGGTGCACAGTATGAATATTCTACTTATTTATCCCAAATACCCGGACACTTTTTGGAGTTTCAAGCATGTCTTGAAATTTATCTCCAAAAAAGCGGCCTTCCCACCACTGGGACTGTTGACAATCGCTGCCATGCTCCCTAAAAAATGGGAAAAGCAGCTAGTGGATATGAATGTCACAAACCTCAAGGATAAACACATCAAATGGGCAGATTGTGTTTTCATCAGCGCCATGATTACCCAAAAAGATTCTGTAAAAGATGTTATCGATCGCTGCAACAAACTTGGCACCAAAGTCGTTGCCGGAGGACCTGTCTTCACCACCGGATATGAGGAGTTCGAAGGTGCAGATCATTTCGTGCTTGGAGAAGCGGAGGTTACGTTCCCACAATTCCTGGAAGATTTCCGTAATGGCTGTGCTAAGCATGTCTACGAATCGGATGCGCGACCGGACATCACGCAAACGCCAGTTCCATTGTGGGACCTCATTAACACTAAACACTACGTTGCTCTGCCCGTACAGTATTCAAGAGGCTGTCCCTGCGATTGTGAGTTCTGTGACATTATAATAATGAATGGCCGCGTGCCCCGGACCAAGACATCAAGTCAGCTACTAAAAGAACTCAATGCCATATACAGAACAGGGCACCGAGGGACTGTCTTTATAGTTGATGACAATTTCATCGGCAATAAATCCAAACTAAAGAAAATGTTACCCAAGGTAATCCGGTGGCAAAAGAAAGCAAAATACCCCTTCGATTTGTTGACCGAGGCATCCTTGAACCTTGCCGATGATGAAGAGTTACTGGACCTGATGTCTGAGGCGGGGTTCGAAAAGGTTTTCGTCGGACTTGAAACACCCGCCGAAGAAAGCCTCGCCGAATGCAACAAATTCCAGAACGAAAACCGGGACATGGTTACTGCCGTAAAGACCATTCAGAACCACGGCATGGAGGTCCTCGGCGGCTTTATTGTAGGTTTCGATAGCGACCCAGAGTCGATATTTGATAGCCAGATCAACTTCATTCAGAACATCGGTGTAGCAACCGCAATGGTAGGAATCCTCACGGCTCTTCCTAAGACGAGGCTCTACAATCGACTGAAGCAGGAAGGCCGGCTACTGAAAAGCAGTTCAGGTAACAATACCGATGCCTCGATCAACTTCGTCCCTAAAATGGACAGAGAGGTCATTATCAGGGGGTATCAGAGGATTCTTCAGACAATCTATTCACCAAAAACATATTATGAAAGAATCAATACCTTCTTGGAAGAATATAAACCTACCAGGAAACGAAGAAGAATCAAGTTTATGGATATCAGGGGGCTCTTTTTGTCCATTTGGTACCAGGGGATCGTGGGGAAAAAGAGAAGGTATTACTGGAAGTTCATGACCAAAGCCTTCTTCAGGCATCGCCGATCTTTCCGCGAAGCTGTGACTCTATCAGTGTATGGGCATCATTTTAGGAAGATCGTCGAATCAGTTCACAAAGCTCCTGTTACCGATTGATCTATCCATAAGTGATCCCTCATCATCAATACTTCTGAATATCGTGCTCGCGATTTTCATCTTCACTGTATAGCCACTATTTGTTCCTTAAGCTGGGCCAAAGCTTGATCGTAATCCGCATCGAGTTTGCCTGAAATTTGCCTCCAGTTTTCCTGGAACTCAGGGGTTTGTTCCACATTGATATTAGCAGCAGCACTGGAACCCGTCTGCTGTTGAACAGCTTGAGCCATCATCTGCTCGACCTGGGCTTTCAATTGATCATAATGCTGCTTTCTTGCCTGAGTATAGTAGTTCGATAGATTCCCCAGTTGTTCCTGTGCTTGTTTGACTGCATCTTTGCCTTTCTTCAGTGTGGATAATCCTTCGAACGCTTTCTCATTCCCAGCAGTATCGCTTTCCTTTTTGGGCAAGACCACATTCTGCAGAAGAATAGATTCCACTATTTTGACGACATACGGTCTGGCTTCAGCGTCTAAACTTTCCAAGACAGCTTTCAAGTCGTACTGTGCCTCTTTTATGAATTCGGCAGCAACCCGCTCCCCTTCCGGACGATGTTTCATCTCTCTAAGTTTTTCTTCCGGAATCTCAATCCCGTCTGCTCTTTCCATTGCCCTATCAAGAGCACTTTTCATGAAATCATCCCCCATGGCTCTACCTCCATGATGATAATCCTATTGCCAAGTCCACCATTTGTTGAAAACAAAATTAAACGATGTAGCCACTATTATGCCGATTACAGCTGAGATTATGTAGTATAACCCAACCGCTTCAGTAAATAAGAGTAACAGGCCAACCTGAATACCCAAACCCAGCAGGCATATGAGGTTGAACTTGGCAAAACGACCGCCCACTACACCCTGACTGGAAACCCTCCTATCACGGAAAGTCCAAAGTTCATTCCAAGTGAAGTTGTTAATAATCGAAGCTTCAATAGCTAAAATATACGATAGAACATAATACAGACCTACAGGTTCGGTCATCAACCACAGCAATCCCAAATTAACGAATACTCCGCTGAGACCCACTGCACAAAACTTCAGAAACCTCTCAGCTTCTTTGTCGGAACGTATCAGACGCCAGAGATGCTTTAAGTAGTTTACCTGCTCAGTGGTATTAAAGGTACTGGTTCCCCTTTCCCGCCCTGTGAAAACATAGGGCACTTCCACCACACAATTGTGATTGCCCTTGATCAGAATCTCCAGCAAAATCTTATATCCAACAGGATTCAAGGTCACACCATCTATCACCTTTCTTTTGAAAAGGAAAAAGCCCGACAGAGGATCTCCGACGTTCCTGATACTGGCAAATAAGAATTGAGGCAAGACCCTAGCACCACGAGAGATAGATTCTCTGGCAAAAGTCCAGTCTTCAACACCACCACCGTCCACATATCTGCTGGCGATAACCACATCAGCCTGCCCCATACCCTCAAGTAGACTAAGGATATTTTCCGGGGGATGCTGTAGATCGGCATCTATTACTCCCAGGATTTCCCCTTCGGCATGTTTGAAGCCATCTATGACCGCCGATGCCAGCCCCAATTTACCCTCGCGATGAACCACTTTGATAGGTTTGTCACGAGCCAGTTCCTCCGCTAGCGCTCCGGTCCCATCCGGGCTATTATCATCAACTACAATAAGTTCGTAGTCATAGTCGCTCAGACAGGCATGGACTCTATCGGTAAGAAAGGGGAGGCTCTCCACCTCATTGTATGTGGGAACGATTATTGAAAGCTTTGCCAAAATCGGTCATCCTACAACCAATATTTTATACAAAAGACAACCCAGCCTACTCAAACTCTACCCCAAAACATAGTAGATATCAAGCACTGTTCATCGCGCTATACTCACATCCTGTTCCCTCGGGCAACATATAAACAAAAGAAGCAGGGCTCAATTGAGCCCTGCTTCTTTTTCAATTCCGTAAATTCAGTTATCTAGAGTCCGAAGGTTACCAGTCTTGGTGCGATCTTCTGGAGCTCTTCAACAGTCCAGCGATCGCCTTTACTGAAGATGGTCCTCTCCGGCATCATCTCGCCATAGAGCCTGATTTCCCGGCCCATAATGTGGAAAACACATCCGTTGATCATCTTGGCTGCATCGCTGCCCAGATAGGCTACCATCGGGGAGATGTCCTCTGGTTGCAGATCGCCCGATTTCATCTTATCCAGCACTACCGTGGTTGCGTCTACAACACCGGCAGATGCCCTGGCATCCCATGCCTTTTCAAGATCATCACTCCAGCCCATGCGGGTCTTGGCAGCGGGGAAAACTACGTTACAGGTGATTCCCTTGCGTCCGCCTTCCATGGCCACGGTTCGGGAAAGCCCGATGATTCCTGCTTTTGCCGCAGTGTAATTAGCCTGACCGGGATTACCCAGAGGACCACCACCACCACCACCGATGGACGAGAAATTGATAATACGTCCATAGCCCTGCTCCCGCATGTAAGGCATGGCTGCCCGAATAGTTCCAAATGTGCCATAAAGATGAACCTTGACCACCGCATCGAAGTCTTCCCATGACATCTTGTGGATCATGCGATCGCGCAGGATACCGGCGCAGTTGACCACAATATCGATCCGGCCGAAGTTATCAACAGCCGTCTTGATCAGGTTTTCGCTACCCTCTGCCGTAGCAATATTGTCAGTGTTGGGCGCAGCCTCTCCGCCGGCTGCTTTGATTTCGGCAACGGTCTGGTCGGCAGGTCCGCCTTCTGTACCGGTCCCGTCCAGGTTGGCTCCAAGGTCATTTACTACAACTTTGCAACCTTCTGCTGCCATTTCTTTGACAATGGCCTGCCCAATCCCCCTACCGGAACCGGTAACTACGGCAACTTTACCCTGTAATGATTCTCCCATGGAAATCCTCCTATTTTTTAGCTCCAAAATTAACCAAGTCCATTACCCTTTTGAGGGCAGAACAACAGTTGCTTTGTGAGGCGCGTATATGGTGCCATCCACTTCGGTCCAGATATCAACAAGTACGGTGTTTTCACCAAGTTTTTCAGCCACCTTTCCTTTACAGAGAACCTCCTGACCAGGGAAGTGGAACTGTTTCCATTTGACTTCCATTTTCTTAACGAAGCCATCTTCGCCCATCCAGTCGGTTACCAGCTGCGCCAAAAATGATGAGGTGAGGTGTCCCTGAACAATAACATTGGGAAGTCCGCCCTTCTGGGCAACGTCTTTATCGTAATGGAGCTCGTTCCAGTCTTGAGAAGCTCCTGCCCATTTCACCAGTTGCCGAGTTGTGGGCTTTTTGGTCATTGTCGGCAGTTCGGCTCCAACTTCTACGTCTTCATAGTAAATCTGTGCCACTTCTCATATCCTCCTGTTCCTACCACCTGGCGGCTGCCATTGTTTCCCTGGCGATGACCTCGCCCTTCTGGTTTTTAAATTCCCTTACAGTGGTGATGTTGATCATGAATCCCATTTTAGCTTCTTTACCGCTGATATCGGCGACTTTACATGTAACGGTTATCTCATCGCCTGCCTTAAGCGGCTGGGAAAATTCAACATCAAAACCTTTGACAATTCCGTTCTTTTTCGGGCCCACGGGAATCTTGGTCATCAACGCTGCCTGCAACTCCGGTGCTCCCAGTGTAGTCACCATGAGTAACGGGGCGATATTTGCGCCATGTTTACTCTTTTTGGCATATTCAGCGTCTACATACAGAGGGTTGGGGTCATCAATAGCTTCGCCCAACTTTTTAATAGCGCCCTTTTCCACTTCAAATGTCAGTGGTGGGACCAAGTCTTTGCCGACCATATCGAGTGCTTCTTGAGGGACGGTTTCACTCATCAACTGATCTCCTTCGGAATATATCCATTGTTTGGGGCAGGATTTTTTGCCCAGACTATCTGATTTTGCCTTTTTACGGTACATCTTGTCAAGTGCACAAAAGTACAATGCCAGCTTCCTTTACAAAGGTTGATTACCCCCGCAAAACAGAGTAGAATATGCCCCAAATAGTCCGAATTTCATCCATAATTCGCAAGGGGGATTATCAGTATGGGAATGGTTGATGGAAAAGTCGCCCTGGTCACTGGGGCAGGTTCTGGAATTGGAAGGGCTACGGCACTGGTATTTGCCAAAGAGGGTGCCAAAGTCATGGTAGCTGATGTGATGGTTGAAAGTGGTGAAGAGACAGTTAAAATGATCGGAGAATCTGGAGGTACAGCCTCTTTTGTGAAGACTGACGTATCACAAGAGTCAGAAATCCAAATGATGGTTGCTACAACAGTTGAGACCTACGGCAGGCTTGATTGTGCCGTCAATAATGCGGGCATTGATGGAGACACAGCCCTAACCGCTGACTGCTCCACACAAAATTGGGATCGAGTCATTGGTATCAATCTCACCGGTGTATTTCTGGGACTCAAGTATCAGATTCCGCAAATGCAAAAGCAGGGCGGAGGAGCCATTGTAAACATAGCTTCCACAATGGGTGTTGTGGCACATCAAAACGTTCCTGCATATGTTGCCAGTAAACACGGAGTTGTGGGATTGACCAAATCTACAGCGCTAGGATACGTCACAGACAATATCCGAGTCAATGCTGTGTGCCCGGGGAACACACGAACCGCGATTCTCGACCATGTTGTGAGAGAAATGCCGGAAATTTTCGAAACGCTGATGGCTGCAACTCCAATCGGACGGCTGGCTGAACCTGAGGAAATTGCCAATGCCATTGTCTGGCTTTGTTCTGACGCAGCCTCCTACACCACTGGCCATGCGATGGTTGTGGACGGATGTTACAGTATACAATAAGGTATTGAGATAACAACGTATTCAAGAGGCTGTCCGGCCAAGAGAGCATCTATACCGGGCAGTCTCTTTCAATTACAGCTAGAATTACTGGTGGTCTTGACAGGCAAGGACAGGGTGCTTATGATGATAACCGAATAACGGCTGTTCGGAATAGACCTTGACAGATTTTGACTCCCTGCAAACAATCCTCGGTATTACCTTTAAGGACATATCGCACCTTCAGCAAGCGCTTGTTCACCGTTCGTATGTTAATGAGGCCCTCAACAATTTCCCTCTGCGATCGAACGAACGCCTCGAATTTCTGGGTGATGCCCTACTAGGAGTTGCGGTTGCCGAAAAACTCTACAGGGAATTCCCGGACTTCGATGAAGGTTCCTTGACGAAACTCCGTTCGTCATTGGTACGCACAGATACATTGGCTCGAGTTGCCAAGACTCTGGACCTGGGCGCTTATCTATATTTAGGTAAGGGTGAGGACGAAAGTGGAGGTCGCAATAAACGAAGAAACCTCGCCTGTACTGTGGAAGCTGTTATCGGCGCGGTCTTCATTGACCAGGGATTCGATACAGCCAAAGAGTTTGTGTTGCGGATACTGAGCAATGAATTTGAAACTGCTATCGAGGATAAACTGGAGAAAGATCCCAAGTCGAAACTCCAGGAGACCATGCAGTCCCAACGGCAACTGACGCCAACATACAAGACAATCGATTCCAGTGGTCCGGATCACAAGAAGCTGTTCACGATGCAAGTGTATATTGATGACATCCTGTTAGGGTCTGGTACGGGCCGGAGCAAGAGAAGGGCCGAACAGGAAGCAGCAAAAGCGGCACTGGAGTACTTGGAAGGAGAACCCGCCCTTGATTAACATATTCAAGAAAACCAAGCAAAGCCTGGAGCGCACCAGAGAAGCGCTTCTGGAGAAAATAACCGATGTTTTTGACCGTACGGAGTTCGATGACAGTCTTTGGGATGAACTTGAAGAGGTGCTGATCTCCGCTGACGTGGGAGTAAACGCTTCGTTGAAGATCGTTAAGGGGACCCGGGAACGGGTAAAAGCAGAGAAGATCAAGGAAGCTCCTGAAGTCCAGCGGATTCTGGGCGAGGAGATGGTGGCGATTTTGAAATCTCCTTTAAAGGGAGAGTTCACCTTTAAAACCGGAAAACCGGCGGTGCTGCTGGTAGTCGGAGTGAATGGCACTGGCAAGACGACCTCGATTGCCAAGCTGGCATTTGATCTAAAAGAACAGGGCAAACTGGTCATGATGGCTGCCGGGGATACGTTTAGGGCAGCAGCTATCGATCAGCTAAAATACTGGGGCGATCGGCTGGGTGTCGAGGTGATCGCCAGTCAGCCGGATGGCGACCCCGGAGCGGTGGTGTTCGATGCACTGGAAGCTGCTAAAAAGCGTCAAGCCGATTTTCTTATCATCGATACCGCCGGACGGATTCAAACGAAATCGAACCTTATGGAAGAGCTCAAGAAGGTCAGGCGAGTGATCGAGCGGTCCGAGATCGTACCGCAGGTACTGTTGGTACTGGATGCCAACACCGGCCAGAACGGATTGAGCCAGGCCCGTTACTTCACCGAAGCTGTGAACGTGGAAGCCGTTATATTGGCCAAGCTCGATAGCACCTCCAAAGGTGGTGTGGTACTGGGGATCGTGGATGAATTGAAAATACCGATAGTGTTTTTCGGCACCGGACAAGAGCCGGAAAACCTTTCTGCCTTTGATGCCGAAGAATTTGTGAATGCCATGCTTGAACGATAGGAGCCGATGTTCACTCACCTACATGTTCACACCGAATACAGCCTACTCGATGGCATGTGCCGTATTACCCAACTAATTCAACAGGCGAAGGATTTGGGAATGGACAGCCTGGCTATCACCGACCATGGATCTGTCTACGGCATTATCCAGTTTTATACGAAGGCCAAAGCCGCCGGCATCAAGCCCCTCCTGGGATGTGAACTATATGTGGCTCGCGGTGAACGTACCTCACGCACACCTGCAGACAAGAATTCCTATCACCTTGTTGTGCTGGCTAAAAACGAGGTCGGTTATCACAACCTGCTTCAATTAAGCAGCAAAGGCTTCCTTGAAGGATTCTATTACAAACCCCGGGTAGACAAGGAGTTGCTGAAAAAACACAGCGAAGGGCTCATTGCCCTTTCGGCCTGTCTTCAGGGAGAAGTCGCCAGGCTGATCGTAGAAAAACGCAAAAAGGACGCCGAGGCAGCTGCCCTATGGTACAAAGAGACCTTCGGCGATTTCTACCTCGAACTCCAGGATCACGCCATACCGGAACAGGTACAGGTCAACAAAGCCTTGATCGAAATGAGCCGGAAACTGGATATACCTCTCGTAGCCACCAACGATACTCATTACATTAAGCAGGATGATGCCTCTTTCCACGATGTCCTGCTATGCATCCAGACCAACAATCTGGTCCACGATGATAAGCGCATGAAGATGGCTGACGATTCTTTCTATCTGCGCAGTCCGGAAAATATGGCCCAAACATTTTCTGAGTGTCCCGAAGCTATCGAAAACACCGGACGTATCGCTGATATGTGCGAACTCAACCTGGAATTCGGCAGGCTCCACCTCCCGGAGATCGATATTCCCGAAGGTAAAACACCCGATGAATACCTGGCTGATCTTTGCTGGCAGGGGCTGACCGAACGCTATCCGAATGCCTCTCAGGAAGTTAAAGACCGGCTCATCTACGAGCTTGATGTCATCAGGGAAACAGAGTTTCCCAACTACTTCCTCATCGTCTGGGAACTTATCTCGTTTGTGAGAGAGCAAAAGATACTCTTCGGGGTGCGCGGTAGTGCGGCCGCCAGCATAGTCCTCTATTGCCTGGGTATTACCGATATTGATCCAATGGCTCACAACCTTGTATTCGAGCGTTTCCTAAACGTGGAACGTAAGGAAATGCCAGATATCGATCTCGACTTCCAGGATGATCGCCGCGAGGAAGCCATACAGTATATGTCCCGACGTTATGGTGCCGACCATGTAGCCCAGATAATCACCTTTGGAACACTCGGCGCTAAGGCTGCTCTGCGCGATGTGGGACGAGCTTTGGGAATGCCCTACGGACAAGTTGATACGGTAGCCAAGCTGGTGCCCGTGATGGGAAGCAGCCTGCCTGAAGCCATTGAGGACATCCCTGAACTCAAAGATATGTACCGTACGGATAAAGAAATCAGAAATCTGATCGATACAGCCATGCGCCTTGAAGGAATTGCTCGCCATGCCTCCACTCACGCCGCCGGGGTTGTCGTTGCTAACGAACCTCTCATCGAGAACGTAGCTCTGCAACGGCCGACCGGCAGTAACGAGAATGCGCTTCCCACAACTCAGTTATCCATGGAAGAAGTGGGCAAGGTCGGGCTTCTCAAGCTGGACTTTTTGGGACTATCGAATCTCACCACTCTGGGAACAGCCAGAGATCTTATTGTTCAGACCGCCGGTATTGAGATCGATCTCAACCGGATACCCATAGATGATGCCAAAACCTTTGAATTGCTGGCAGCCGGGGAAACCGCCGGTGTGTTCCAGCTTGAAGGTGCCGGGATGCGACGATACATCAAAGAGCTGAAACCCACCAATTTCAGTGATATCGCTTCCATGGTTGCCCTCTACCGCCCCGGACCCAAGGAGCACATTCCCACTTTTATCGGGTCCAAGCACAAAAAGATACCCGTCAAGTTTCCCCATCCGGCCCTGGAGCAAATTCTGGAGGAAACCTATGGTGTGATTGTCTACCAGGATCAGGTTTTGAAGATCGTGCAAACTTTCGCCGGATACAGCCTCGGTGAAGCGGACATCGTTCGTAAAGCTATGGGGAAAAAGGTTGCAGAGATCATGCAGAAGGAACGGGAGCGTTTCGTTGCCGGAGCGATCGAGAAAAAAGGATTCTCCAAAGAGATGGCGGAAGAGGTGTTCGGTCTTATCGAACCGTTTGCCGGTTATGCTTTCAACAAGGCCCATGCCACCAGTTATGCATGGATCGCTTATCAGACCGCATACCTCAAGGCTCACTATCCGGTGGAGTTTATGACGGCATTTCTCACCACGTTCATGGGTAATCAGGAAAAGGTCACCAATGCCATAGCTGAATGCCGGCGATTGGAAATACCGGTTTTCCCACCTGACGTGAACCGGAGCAAGCAGAGTTTTACGATCGAAAAAGATGATAGCGGGGCGATGACAATTCGCTTTGGATTAGCAGTTGTGAAAAACGTGGGGGAAGCCGCCGTTCAACCGATTATCGAAGTTCAGGAGAAAGACGGTCCATTCAAATCGATTGAGGATTTCTGCCGCAGAGCCGACCTCAGGGGACTCAACAAGCGAGCCCTGGAGGGACTCATCAAAGTGGGGGCACTTGATTCTCTGGGGAACCGCGGTACATTACTCGGTGGTATGGATCGTATCCTCAAACTTTCACAGCAAGAGCAGCAACTCAAGGAGAGTGGCCAGGTCACGATGTTTGATCTCTGGGGGGAAACCGCGTCAGCCCCCCTGCCGGTTCTCCAACTCGAACATATCGAGATACCAAATAGCGAAGCGCTGGAATGGGAAAAAGAGTTACTCGGTGTTTACATTTCGGCCCATCCGCTGGTATCGGCAACCAAGGAACTCGGTGATAAACTAACCGCTTTCTGCGGACAGATCGATGAGGAGATGGCCGGACATGAAGTGACTATCGTCGGTATCGTTGCCTCAGTGCGCCGGGGAATGACTCGTAATAACAAGCCCTATGTTAACGCCGTGCTGGAAGATATCGGCGGCAAAATCGAAGTAACGGCATGGTCGGAAGTATGCGAACGCACCGAGGAACTCTGGGAGGAAGGGAAGACTCTCTTACTTTGCGGTAAAGTCAATTTGCGAGGTAACCGAATACAGCTCACCTGCAAAGATGTAATTCCATATACTACCGGGGTAGAGATCCCCTGGGCACCTGCCCCACCATCAATACCGCGCATTCACCAATTGACCATCACCATAACCCAGACATATGACCCAGAGACCGATGTATCTCTCCTAAAACAGATATTCCACGTCCTCGAAGAATCGCCAGGCAAAGACACGGTTCAGATTGATATTATCAACGGCGTCGGCACAATCATGATGAATCTCCCGAACACGCAAGTCAACTACTGTCCCGAGCTTCACCAACAGCTTACTGCGCTAATCGGTGAAGAGGGACTGACCGTTAGATAGAACCTGTTATTCTTCAGCCAACAAACTTGGGAGATACCCCTCTACTGTATTCGCGGAAACAGCATAACCGATACCTTCCACCGCAACCGATACCATTTTTAGTGAGATAACTCCCACCACTTGTCCCTGTAAATTAAGCAGAGGTCCTCCACTATTGCCTGGACTAATAGCTGAGTCCGTCTTCACCCAAGTGATGCCCTTGCCTTTGTCAAAATCCACTGATGAAACAAACCCGCTGGTCACGCTCACACTATCAGAAGCGAGGGGGTAACCAAGAACTACAACTTGTTCTCCAAGATCCAGTGTGCCAACATCCCCCAATTCTAGATATGGGAGATCTTCAGCTTCTATTTCAAGCAGCGCTATATCGGGTATCATTTCCCGGCTTCTCAACTTTGCCTCAAAGCTGCTGCCGTCATCAAGGTACACCGTTATCTCTTCCGCATCCACAATGACATGGTTATTCGTCATGATAAGGCCATCCGAAGCGATAATGAATCCAGACCCGGTGCCTTTGTCCGTCTCGATTTTGACGACCGCTTCGCGAGCTTCAGCAGTCACTTTCTTCACCGTCAGGGTTCTCGCCAGTTCGCTCTTATTGGGAATCACAATAGATTCTTTAGAAAGATCGAGACCGCTCTTTCTCGGTGCCCATCGCGTAACCCAGGCATGAGCCTCATCATTTGTTAAACGGGTTGCTACTCCTCCCGTGCTCTTAATCACATAGACTTCAGTAAATTCCTCTTCCGGCGAATCTCTATTGGATACAAATACAATTTGGCTGCCATCAAGAGACCAATCGGGCTCAAAAGCATGGGCAGAGGCGTTTTGAGTCAGATTGATCAAGCCACTACCATTTGCATTCATCACATATACATCACTGTTACCATTCCTATCCGACGCAAAAGCAATCTTAGAGCCATCAGGCGAATATACAGGACTCGTATCATTTGCCAAATCATGAGTCAATCGCTTTGAATTGGACCCATCAGCATCTACTACATAGATATCCCCATTCTGCTCTTCGGGAGTAAAATCGTAGACAATGGAACCCCCATCAGGGGACCACGTCGGCACGTACACGTCTCCATTTGGAGTGGAGGTGATCTGGGTTACATTCCCCCCATCTATATCCATTACGAATACCTCGTAACTTTCGGTCTCATCGGACCACGATGTATAAGCAAACTTAGTACCATCAGGAGACCACGAACACTCGCTCTCGTCCCCCATCGTAGTTAGGATATCTCCCCAAGTGCCATCATCGTTAGCAGCAACAATGAAACTATAGCCCTGCGTATAGGCATCCCAAGCGATTCGTCGCCCATCAGGAGACCAAGACAAAACATATGCGTTTACTGGGGCCGTAGTCACCTGTTGTATGTTATTACCATCAATGTCCATCGTATAAATATGTGGCGTGTCATTTTTTCGATCAGAAACAAAAGCGATCCGATCTGGCTCAACAGTTACGTTGGCCATCATCGACTTGCCAATTTCACCGGCAGCAGCCGTAACTTTCACCGTTTCCTTATAAAGATCAGGTTCATTATTTGCCGTGAACAGGCCATCGTTGTCGATAGTGCCCCCGCCATTCTCCACACTCCATTCAAGCGACAAATCAGGAATACGGTTACCAAACTGGTCTACTCCAACAGCCACAAATTGCTGGGTCATTTCTATGCCAATATCAACCTCATCGGGTGCGATTATCAGCTGTTCCAAAGGACCGGGTATAATAGTAACAGAGGCAACTGCAGTTTGGCTCGTTCCATCCTGTACAACCTCAACCTGCACTAAATCGATGAAACCCCCAACAACTTCACTTGCCACTAATAAACCAGTCTCAGTTATGGTTCCCGCATTCGCATCAGAAATGGTCCAAACACCTTCCAGACCACCCACCGAATTGCCGTATTCATCCGTCACCGCAACTTCAAGCTGCTTGGTTGCACCGGCAACAATTTCAACCTCAGCAACTGCGATCAATTCCGGTGGTCCAGGATTTATGGTCACCGGGATAAATGACTCCACAGAAACCCCATTTAATGTGGCTATTGCCTTGACTCCTTGATCATAGGTATCTGCCTTCGTCCCCACAGTTAACACGCCATCCTTGGTAATACTTCCCACGTCTTCTATGGATTCCCAAACAACCTCGGCATCCAATACGGGATCGCCATTCGCGTCGACTGGTGTAGCAGTGAATTGCTGAGTTTGGCCAATAGCCAATTCTGCGGTCTCAGGACTCAATAACACACTATCAATATCCCTTTCAGTCTCTGACTGAGATTCATTCCCAACTATAGGTTCACCTTCACCCGGAGTAGCGCCGTCAGCGGTAGGAGATGTCATACTGACGTCGTCTTCGGTCGAACCATCATCATCTGATGAGCTGGAACATCCCGCCAATAATAGCGCTACAGACGTCAAGAGTACGCAGAAAAGAATCAGCGAATTTTTCATCCGATTGGCCCCAGGACTTTCAAAGCTACTCAACATCCATTCCTCCTTGACTACATCTCATACCGCATACTAGACAAGCACATTTTGTGCATTATCGCACACTCAAATCGAGAAAGTCTATGGTGGTATTCCCCCAAATATCTTGAGTTACCCAAATCAGCTTCGGTTATTCATTTTTAACCAATCGTTCGTAAAACGGACTTACAGAAGGGTAAACTGTGAGCACCGGCTACCAGTAGCTTGACCACCGCAATTTGATTGAATCACGTACGATTCCAATTCCTCATGCCCAGTGAAAGACATCCAAATCCTAAAATTTCGTGTCACGGAATCGTGACACGAAATCGTGACACAATTGCAACATTTGTCTACAAATTTGGAGCAAATAGCATAATTACTGTATTGACAGGGCAATTTCTGTTCTGTTATGATACTCGTCAAATTGCAGTTTTGGCTCATATAGCTATCGATTGCTTTCGTAACTAGATCATTCACACAGGAGGCAAGAATGAAGAACATGGTAATGATACTAGCAATGCTGCTTATTACAGTACTTGCACTAAGTCCAATAGCTTGTAATAGCGGGGGAGAGGAAACTCAGGACCCCCCCCGTAGGTAGACCTTCTCCACCACCTACGCCGACTCCAACTCAGAATCATCCTGTAACACCTGTCGATGTTATCGAGCAGGTGGAGGACGATCCCCCTGCAACAATACCAACCGTAGCAATGGACGGAGAACAGGCCACAGCTGAGCTTGCCATCGACTCTCTGATTGTCACCCCTGAATTAGTACTGCCAGGAAGGGAAGCCGTAGTTGAAGCGGAAGTCACAAACGTAGGTGAAGCCGATGGAACTACAATGACAACACTAACTGTGAACGGCGTGGAAACCGACATGTGTCCCCTGACCCTTGCCCCAGGTGACAGCGACACAATATCATTCACTGTCACCCGTGATTTGGCGGGATATTATGACCTCAGTATTGGTGATATGAATGCAACCCTCACTGTACCTGCAGTTGAGGAATACCATAACGAAACATACAACTATACTCTATCCTACCCTGCCGGATGGACGGTCAGTGACTCTGAAGCGGAATTAGTACGGATAATGAAGACAAGCATCGGAACAATCACAGTTGCTACTGAGCAAGTTCCAGTCGATATGACCAAGCAAGAATACTTTCTCCAAAGTATTGAGACCATGGAAGATTCTCTTATCGACTTCGAACTGACTTCACAGAGCGAATTAAAAGATGATGGTGTTGTAGTGGGCCGAGAACTTTCGTATGATTTTTCTGAAAAAGGGGGGGGTACAACGGTAGTGCTTTGTTGATGAAGAAAGGCAGATATGGCTTTACTGTGCAATGTAAAGCGAGCACTTCCGCCAATAAGTTGAATCGACCTTTGCTAAATGCATGTCTAGATAGCTTCACTCCTCCAGATGTCGCCGTTGGTTCCTACACGAATTCACCCCACGGGTTTTCTCTCACGATGCCGTCAGGGTGGGATGGCCTCGAAACAGGAGATCTCATGCCTCTGCTTGTGATCGCAAATCCCTTGGAAGATCCCCTAATCATAACATCCCTATACCTTGAGCGCTTATATGAACCAAAGTCTGCTCATGAAGGAGCCTCAGAGCTAGCAGATAGCTTTGCAGAAAAGTCCGGCTTCAAGGTCATTTCTGAGGGAGAAGTAAGCTTGGGGACTGACACGAGTGGATATGGCATCGTTTTCGACTATAACTACGACAATAGTGTGCCGTTACGGTCAAATGTTACTTCAATAGTGCGAGGAAGTCAGGCTTACACTTTCTTCATTCAAGCCATGACATCCTCATATAGTATGAGGCAAAGCATCATAGAACAGTTACTTCAAAGTTTTACCCTGATCGAACCAACCCCATTCGGAGTCTCCAGACAGAACTCTTTGTTCCTATTGGAAGGAGACATAGTAACACTAGATCCGGCTCTGACAGAGGGAGGTGATGGAGATATCATCAGGGCCATCTTCAGCGGACTGGTGCAACTGGACAAAAACCTCGAGGTGGCGCCCGATATTGCAGAGAGCTGGGAAGTCAGCGATGATGGTATGACCTACACCTTCCACTTACGGAGAAATGCCAGATTCCATGATGGTAAACCTGTCATTGCGCAAGACTTTAAGTACTCATGGGAACGAGTTTGTAATTTAGAAACAGAATCGAAAAAAGCCAGTGTATTTTTAGGGGATATTATCGGTGCCTCCCAGATGCTGAACGGTGAGGCCACTGAACTCAGCGGTGTCAGGGTTATCGATGACTTAACCCTGGAAGTTACCATTGACGGTCCTAAACCCTATTTCCTGGACAAGCTAGCCTATATAACCGCTTTCGTCGTAGACAGGGCAAACGTAGCTCGAGGAATGAACTGGACAGATGAACCCAATGGCACCGGTCCCTTTGGGCTAAAGGAATGGAAAAAAGACGAACTGCTTATCCTGGAACGCAACGATGATTACTACCTGGAACCGGCCAAACTCGAACATGTGGTCCTGCAAATCTTCGCCGGGCGCCCCATGATGATGTACGAGCAGGGAGAAATCGATGTAACCGGGGTTTCCATTTACGATATGGACCGGGTTCTCGATCCGGCAGACCCGTTGAACGAAGAATTATTAAGTGAACCTGATCTAGGTATGGGCTACCTGGGTTTCAATGTAACCATGCCTCCATTTGATGATCCCAAAATCCGCCGAACATTCGCGCTGGCTCTCGATATGGATAAAGTGCTAGAGGTCTCGCTTAAGGGTATCGCTGAACGTGCCGGAGGATTTGTACCAGCTGGAATTCCCGGACACAATGAGGAATTGGAACCGTTTACTTTCGACGCTGAGTTGGCAAAGCAGCTCATTGCCGAGTCCAAATATGGAAGTGTGGACAACTTGCCCCCCGTAGTATTCTATACGCTATACGCACTAGGGCCAATGGACGAAGCAATGATAGGTATGTGGCAAGCAAATCTGGGCGTACCAATAGAAGTCGAGATCATTGAGGAACGAGAGGACTGGTTGGAGCGGCAACACCGCCACGAATTCCAGATATTCTCAAGTGGATGGATAGCTGACTATGTCGATCCCCAAAACTTCCTGGAAATTCTTTTCCACAGCCTGAGTGAAGATAACAATTTTGCATACTCGAATGCAGAGGTGGACACCGCTCTTGAAAGGGCAGCCGTAGAGCGTGATGAAGAGACGCGACTTGCGATGTATCAGGACATCGAAAAAATGATCTTAGAGGATCTCCCTGCAGTTCCTTTCTACCAGAGCGTAATGGATTATACGCTCGTGAAACCCTACGTTGAAGGGTATTATATGACCCCACTGCAAATCCATATCTGGAAAGATTTATCGATTAATCCTCACTAGGGAAAAACACCATGAAAAGGATTGCAATACGGATTACAAAGGCTATTACCCTTTTGGTAATAGCAATGAGCATTTGCTTAACGTTGGTCAGTTGCGGTGGCTCTGCTTCAACCCCCACCGCAACACCAATATCGGAATCAAGCACTTCGCCTGAATATGAGGTCTCTTCACAGTTAGTTACACCAACTCCTTTAATGGACAAGGAGATAATTGAGGTTCAAACCGCCGAATTCGAAGTTACCACTTTGACAGCAAACCCGGATACTTTAACAGTTGGAGAGACAACCGATATAAGTGTTGATATCACAAATATAAGTGAGATAGAGGGAACTTACACCGCAACTCTAACAATTGACAACGATCAATTAGAGTCAAAAGATATAGTTGTCGGCGCCGGAGATACTCAACAAGTCTCATTCACCTATTCTCCAGTTTCTGCCGGTACGTATAACTTGGAATTAGGAGAGCTAACAACATCACTGAATGCGCTGGAGCCCACTCTCTCAGGACCTGCCGAGGTCACTATAACCCGCAACCAGACAACTACAGACTTCCCTGATACAATTGGCTTTACCCTTGAAGGTACCAGCGTTCTATCCGTTACCAAGATCAGTTTGGAATACGGAACCAGCAAGAGGTCTCTCGTCAGTGAAGTTAGCAGGGTAGAGCCTGATTATGCCATTGGGAACAAGATCAAGGCCAGCTGGATCTGGCAAATGAAAGAAACAGGCTCTTTGCCTCCCGGGACCAGTATCTGGTGGAGGTGGAGGATCACCGACGTAAATGATCGGCTGTACACGACTCCGCGCCAGACCATGCTTTTTGAAGACACTCGCTTTAACTGGAAGGTAGAATCAAGAGAAGATATGGATCTATACTATCACGATCGCGATTCCAGTTTCGGGCAGGAACTCACCGATGGTATCGAAGAAAAGCTTACACGCATTGAATTGGATGTGGACATACCAGAAGATAGGAAGATTCAAATATTCGTATACGCCGATACCGATGAATTCCAAAGCGCCGTGCTTTTCCTTCAAGAATGGACAGGTGGTGTAGCGTTTACCCAATATAACATTATCGTTTATGGGATTAGGCCGGATCAATTGGACTGGGGCAAGAGAACACTAGCTCATGAGATTACGCACATACTAGTTGAGGAAGCAACTTTCGGGCCTTTTGGAGATCTACCAACCTGGCTCAATGAAGGACTTGCCGAATATGCAGAAGGAGAGATGAGCGAGCACTATAAAGATGTGTTAGCAACTGCGATCATAAATGATGAACTAATCTCGGTTACGAGCCTGTGTAGCGGTTTTCCAGCAAACCCAGATAAGGCCACACTCGCATATACTCAAAGCTCCAGTTTGGTTACATATCTGGTTGAGACCTATGGATGGGAAAAGATGAGAGGATTGTTGGAAATATTTAAAGATGGCAGTACTTACGATAACGCACTTGAGGAAGTGTATTCCTTCAACATTAAGGGATTGGAGGACGAGTGGAAAGCTTACATAGGTGCCATTTGAAACGTGCACCATGTCTGTCAATTCCCCCCAGTTCACCAGACGACATCTCTAAAGTATCTATTAATAAGAAAATAAGTAATTGTGAAGAAAGGGAAGAGTCCTATCCCTTCCCTTTCGACTCCAATTCAAGTAATCTTTTTTTCAATTCCAGCCCCCCACTGTAACCGCCCAGTGATCCACTGCTTCCGACCACCCTATGGCAAGGGATAATTATGGGGAGCGGATTACGTGCCAGTGCTTGACCAACCGCCCTTACGCTACCGGGTCTGCCCAGTTTTTCAGCTATCCATCCGTACGTTCTGGTTTCCCCATAGGGGATTGAGCAATTAGTCTCCCATACATCTCGCTGAAAATCAGTGCTTCCTCGCAAATCCAGATCGTCTGAAAAATCGATTTGCTCACCTTCAAAATATCGCGTTAGGTTAAACCCCAGTTCACGAAATGCGTTCGTATCCGCCGCAGCTTTTGGAAGAAAATCGGATATAAGCACCAGTGCCTTGTCAACAGCTGGCTGTGGAAGAGTTAATCTACAAAGTCCATATTCAGAGGCGACAATCGCCATCCAACCAAATTCAGTATCAAATACCGTGTATGCGTGTGCCAAAAAAGAATCCTCCGATCATTCGGGCTGATTGCCCCATTGAGCTTGAGCCTGAATAGTAAGTGGCAAGCCCCATATGTGAATAAATCCCAATGAAGCTCTCTGGTCAAATACATCGCCTTCGTCATACGTTGCGAGGCTCAAGTCGTATAAAGAATAGGGTGATTTTCGTCCCACTACAACCGCATTGCCTTTATGCAACTTCATCCTCACTACTCCCGTGACGAATCGCTGTGAACTGCCTATATAGGCATCCAGATCATATCTTAGCGAGCCAAACCAGAGCCCATCATAGATTAAGTTAGAGTATGTTTGGGTTACAATCTCTTTGAAACGCTGCTGGTCTCTGGAGAAGGCCAAAGCTTCGAGCGCACGATGCGCTTTTAATAGTACTGTAGCTGCTGGAGCCTCGTAGATCTCTCGTGATTTTATCCCCACCAATCGATTCTCCAGATTATCGATCCTCCCTACTCCATGCCCTCCGGCCAATTCAGCCACGCGATCTATCAAAGACACTCCATCCATCACGTTCCCATCCAGGCTGACGGGAACACCCTTTTCGAACCCGATTTCAACATAGGTAGGTTCGTCCGGGGCGTCCTTGGCAGATTTAGTGTACCCGTAGATATCCTCCGGCGGCTCAGTCCAGGGATTCTCCAGCACGCCACATTCTATACTCCTACCCCACAGGTTTTCATCGACTGAGTAAGGACTCTCGGACGTGACCGGGATAGCTATGCTATGTTTTTTGGCATAGGTTATTTCTTCCTCTCTGGTCATTCCCCATTCACGGGCCGGAGCAATTATTTTGAGTTTGGGATCAAGCGCATTTATGCTTACATCAAATCGCACTTGATCGTTCCCCTTGCCAGTGCAACCGTGGGCAACAGCCGTGGCTCCTTCTTGATGAGCTACATCTACCAGCAGTTTGGCAATCAGAGGACGCGCCAGAGCAGTTGCCAGCGGGTATTCGCCTTCATATAAAGCATTCGCTTGAATGGCCCGGAAAACGTACTCTTTGACAAAAGTCTCTCTGGCATCGATAACCAGCGACTTAATAGCCCCAACATCGAGGCCTCTCTGTTGAATGGCAGGGTAGTTTTTTTCCATCCCGATATCGATGGCCAGAGCGATGACATCATAACCATAGGTTTCCGCTATCCACTTTATAGCCACAGAGGTATCCAGACCCCCACTGTAAGCCAAAACCACTTTCTCTTTCACAACCAACCCCCTGTTAAGATTGCCAAATTTAATTCTAGCATTCGGAAGGCAATCACGGCAACAGAACCAGCAAGGCAAATCGTTTTATCATTACCGCACAGGGGCCGCTTGACACCCAGCATCAGTCCCGAATATGATGTCTCTGGCATAATGGGCCATAGACACAGCACAGCTTCAAACTTCGCATATTATGAGGGCTGCAAAATTGAATTGTGAGACTTTTCGAGGAGGGATACGTTGATGGCATACGAAACAATTATTGTAGATAAACAGGACGGGATCGCAACACTGACACTGAACCGCCCTGACAAGATGAACGCCTGGAATCCATTAATGGCACAGGAAGCCGCAGAAGCTATTCAAGGCATGGATAGTGATGAAGATGTAAAGGTACTGATAATAACAGGGGCAGGACGAGCTTTCTCATCTGGGGCAGACGTCGGACGACTCAAAGAGACGGCCGAAGGCAACGTACCTTTTTTGGAAACAACTGCCGGACGCGTATTGACTGGAGAAACCAGCCTGCTCACGGCGGTCGAATCCATACGCAATTTGAGCAAGCCGGTGATCGCTGCGATTCATGGTACTGCTGCAGGTGCCGGTCTTTCAGTTGCATTGGCTTGTGATATAAGGGTATCCACCGAGGATGCGCGTTTCACGATGGCTTTTGTAAAAAGGGGGCTGATTCCAGACCTGGGAGGAAGCTATTTATTGCCACGTCTTGTAGGTCCGGGAATAGCCGCCAAGCTTATGTTCACCGGCGATGTCATCGACGCCAAAGAAGCAGCCAGAATCGGGATGGTAGATGAACTGGTTGCTCCGGAAGATATCATGGTCAAAGCAATGGAGTTGGCACGAAAAATCGCACATAATCCACCACTGGCAGTAAGAATGGCTAAGAAAGCCCTCTACAAAGGCATGAATGAAACTGACCTGAGATCACAGATGGACTACGAGATATTCATTCAAAGCGGACTAATGCAGACTGAAGATTTCAAAGAGGGAGTTGAATCTTTCTTTGAAAGGCGAGAGCCGAAATTCAAGGGTAAATAAAACGAGCTAGCTTAGAACCATTTTTACAGCTTCCGCCAGTGTCCCCACCCGTCGAAGTTTGATTCCATCGGGAGATGAGAATCCCGATGGAGCAGAGGACGGAAGAAGGCAGGTCTCGAACCCCAGTTTGGATGCTTCGGCTATGCGCCTATCCAACTGCGAGACTGGCCTCAATTCCCCACTCAAACCTATTTCTCCGATGGCAACCAGGCCGGAATCAACCTTTATACTACGAAAACTCGAGGCAATTGCCAAAGCTAGTCCCAAATCGACTGCCGGTTCATTTATTCTGAGTCCACCCGCCACATTGGCGATAATATCTTGGTTCGAAAGCGAAATACCGCCCCGCCTTGATAAGACAGCCGCGATGAGTACCAATCGATTAAAATCAACTCCATTGGCAGTGCGCCTCGGCGTACCAAAACTGGTTGGGTTGGTCAAAGCTTGAATCTCCACCAAAAGCGGTCGAGTTCCCTCTAGTGTGGGTACAATCACTGAACCGATACTTCCCTCAGTGCGTTGCGAGAGAAGAGCCTGAGACGGGTCGGTTATTTCCACCAAGCCCCGATCTCTCATCTCAAATATGCCAATCTCGTTCGTCGAACCGAAACGATTTTTCACACCGCGAAGGATTCTGTTGGCACTGAAGCGCTCGCCCTCCAGATAAAGGACAACATCAACTATATGTTCCAATACATGAGGACCGGCGATTGCCCCTTCCTTGGTAACATGCCCCACCAAGAAGACAGGGATACCGCTCGATTTTGCCCACTGCATAAGCTGCAGGGTGCACTCTCGCACCTGGCTGACACTTCCCGCAGCTCCAGCTCCTTCTTGGTACATGGTCTGGATTGAATCGATGATAGCAAGATTAGGTGTAAGTTCCGCAGCACGATCCAGAATAGCTTCCATTCTGGTCTCCGGAAAAGTAAATATTTCTTTACCGCTCAATCCCAGCCGCTCTGCTCGAAGTTTAATCTGTGATATCGATTCTTCTCCAGAGACGTAAAGTACTTTACCTTCTTTCTCCGCCACTGATGCCGCTACTTGAAGCAAGAGTGTTGATTTCCCGATGCCTGGATCACCACCGATAAGAATCAGCGAACCGGGCACAATTCCGCCCCCGAGTACACGATTAAACTCGGAGAACTGGAGCAACAGACGAGGGGTATTTTCAAGAGAGATGCTGGACAGCTCCTGAATTGGAGCCGATTCTTTGCCAGCCTCCGAGGCACTGATAGCCTTTTCGACGTAGCTGTTCCACTCTTCACATTGTGGGCAACGTCCTACCCACTTCAAGCTCTCAGCCCCGCAGCTCTGACAGATAAACACGGTTCGTGCTTTGGCCATTTGCCTAATTATACGAGCGGAAAATTAAAAAGGGAAGCCTTAAATGGCTTCCCTTTTCGATTGAACCAGGATATTTGCAATTAGGCCGCGGGAGAGCTTGCCACAGTAGCCTCAGCCTTAAATACTAGGCCATCGCCTTCCCGGTCAAGATGAATCGTATCACCGGCCTTGAACTCTCCCTGCAAGATCTTTTCAGAGAGCGGATCTTCAATCATGGTCTGGATGGTTCTCCTCAACGGACGAGCCCCAAACGTAGGATCGAAACCCTTCTCAGCCAGAAGTCCTTTTGCCTCGGCAGTTGCCTCCAGGCTGAATTCCTGCTCTTTCAGTTGAAGGTGGACTTGGTCAAGCATCAAATCCACAATTTGTATGATATGCTCCTTGGCCAGCGAGTGGAATACCACCGTACCATCCAGCCTGTTGATGAATTCCGGTCGGAAGCTCTTCTTCATTTCCTCAAGAAGTTTATCTCTCATTTTCTCATATGAAAGCTTCTGTACCTTGACTTCATCAGTTCGGCTGACAAAACCTATGGTACCTTCCTTCTTGATGGTTTCCGCACCGATATTACTGGTCATGATGATGATGGTATTGCGGAAGTCAACTCGCCTTCCTTTTGCATCGGTTAGGTGTCCATCATCGAATATCTGTAGAAGGATGTTGAACACATCCGGATGGGCTTTTTCGATTTCATCGAGCAATATACACGAATACGATTTGGTACGTACCGCCTCAGTAAGTTGACCACCCTCTTCAAAACCGATATATCCCGGAGGTGCTCCCATAAGTCGGGAAACAGCATGTTTCTCCATAAACTCCGACATATCCAACCTGATCAGAGCATCTTCGCTGCCAAACATGAATTCTGCCAGCGCTCGCACAACCTCGGTTTTTCCTACTCCTGTTGGACCCAGGAAGGTGAACACACCAATGGGTCGTCTCGGATCCTTGAGCCCTGCTCTGGCACGCCGAACCGCCTTGGAAATCAGCTCGATGGACTCATCCTGTCCAATGATGCGCTTGTGCAAGACGTCCTCCATGTGGAGTAAGCGGGCTGTTTCATCACCACCAAGTTTAGTTACCGGTATGCCAGTCCACATGCTGCACACTTCAGCAATATCTTCTTCGCCAACTTCTATTTGGGCATCGGTATGCTCGTCTTTCCAGTCCTGCTGCGATTTAGTGATCTTCTCTTCCAACTTCAGCTCTCGATCTCTAACCTCAGCAGCATACTCATATTGCTGGCTTCCAATGGCTTGTTCTTTCTCTTTGCGCACAGTTTCCAGCGCTTTATTCAAATCCGAGATAGGAAGCGGCGGAGTCAGGTTGGCAATCCGCACACGGGACGAAGCTTCGTCAATAAGATCAATCGCCTTGTCTGGCATGAATCTATCCGGAATGTAGCGTGATGCCAGATTGGCTGCTTCCTTGATTGCCTCATCGGTAATCACAAGTTGGTGATGCTCTTCGTATCTCGATCTGATACCTTTTAGTATTTCTATGGTTTCCTCAATAGTTGGTTCTTCAACCAAAATAGAACCAAAACGACGTTCCAGCGCAGCATCCTTTTCCACATATTTACGATACTCACTCGCAGTAGTTGCTCCGATGCACTGTAATTCTCCACGCGCCAGCGCCGGCTTAAGGAGGCTGGAAGCATCCACGGCACCTTCAGCAGCACCAGCACCAACCAGTGTGTGTATCTCATCGATGAACAGCATTACGTTACCTGCGGCTTTGATCTCAGTTATAACCTTCTTTAGCCGTTCTTCGAATTCTCCTCGATACTTGGTCCCTGCAACCAGTGCTCCGATATCAAGTGTCACCAGTCTCTTACCCCGCAAGGTTTCCGGTATATTACCAGAGGCTACACGATGTGCTATGGCTTCAGCAATGGCGGTTTTGCCAACGCCAGCTTCACCTATAAGAACGGGATTATTCTTTCTGCGTCTGCTAAGTATCTGAATAACGCGTTGTTGTTCTTTTTCCCGGCCAATTACCGGGTCGAGCTTACCAGCAGCAGCAGCTACAGTAAGGTCTACTCCCAACTGATCCAAAGTGGGCGTTTTACTGCTGGAAGCAGCTTTGGCCCCAGACCCAGCAGTTGCGCGACTCTGAGGCAAACTCTCACTCAGGAAACGAGTTACTTCAGCACGAGCTTTCTCCAGACTTACACCGAGGCTTTCCAAAACCCCAGCGGCTACACCCTCACCTTCGCGAAGTAGCCCCAAAAGCAGGTGTTCGGTACCGATATAATTGTGGTTAAGATGCCGCGCTTCGTCAACGGCAAGTTCGATTACTTTTTTAGCTCTGGGGGTCAATCCAACTTCACCCTGACTTTTGCTTTCCCCCCTCCCAATTACAAACTCCACCGCGGTCCTGACTTTCGGCAGCTCAACACCCAGGTTCCCTAACACCTTCGTACCCACACCACTTCCCTCACTCACAATACCCAGTAAAATATGCTCAGTACTGATATAGCTATGGTTAAAACGCTGGGCTTCTTCTTGGGCCAGCGCGAGGACTTTCCGGGCTCTTTCAGTAAATTTGTCGAATCGGCTGGACATATCCCCCCCTATATAACATATCTACTATTATTATACGCTTCATATGGCAGAAATACAAAATTTGAGTTACGTCTTTTACTGAGATTCTAGCCAGTTGTTAAACTAATACTTTGGATAAAGATATCCCAGCTTCACTGTCATCTGGGGAAATGAATATAAGATAGGTAGGAAGAAGTATAGCAGAAAGCATATCTATGTCAAGCCGCCGCAATGTTTCCGTAAAAAACCGGCAGTGCATAATAGAATATGGACGTGACAAATACCGCGTTAATTGTGCTGTGTTGGGAATTATAGGGGCAAGGGATGGCGAACTCCCGAATTGCGCAGCAGCTAGGAAAACGCCGTGAGACGATTGGAATTTGGATCAAGTATGTTGAACCAGATGGTCTGTTAAACTTTCTGGATAAGTATCAGCAGGCCAAGAAAGGGAAAAGGAAACGGCGACAGGTGGGGCAGGGGTTTCAATATCCATATCTTCCAGCATGTAGGATACCATCCCAAATGACAGCAGGTAACTAAGCGCCTCAGAATACAGGGGTTCGGGTACTTCAGCTTTCAGTGCCTCTATGACCCCCGATAATGTCAGTTCGATCGTCGATGTTGATATTTTGGCGTGATTTACATCGGCATCGAACAGCATGTGCTTCGGTTCACTCTCTCCGTTTGACCATGGCTTCCACTCAGGCAGATCAGATCCTGGAGCGTTCGGATTCCCAGTGCGGGCAAACTGTGCTGTGTAGGACATCATTGCATCTGAGAGTTCCAATCTGCCCGGACGATTCTTGTCTGTGAAAACCCAGTCGGTCATGTATTTATTAAAATTCTCATTCCCCAAAAAGAAAGGAATATCCAATGAATGAGCTGCACCGAGTTTGAGGTCCCACGGTTCTGGTATCGGGTTTTGTCCGGTGTCTCCATATGCGCCCCAGTTGAACTGGTAAACGTATACATCAGACTGGTCATCTCGAAGTGTCAGTTTCCTGGCCACGTCATGCGTACCATTGGCTGTCCAGAGATCGCTGCTATAGCCAGCCACTACCTGATACAGTTCGTCTTTGCCTTCGAAGGATTGATCCATGAAGAGGAAGATCTTAGTCTCTTCTGTGTTGCTCCCCAGTATGAGCGGGACATTGTTTATATGTGTGGCTGTTCCGAAAGTATCAAAACCGCCAGTGGCGATGACGTTGCCATCCGCAAATACGGTGGGGAAAGTGAGGAGTCCCCAGCCGAATGTTTCATAGCATGCAAATAAATCATCCGGCGTCTTCGATCTTAGATAGTCTTCGATTTCGGTGTTGGACATTGTTTCCAGATATAGTTCGGCTTCATCGGCAGTGGCAACGGTCTGGTCATTTACCAAAAGATTCAGAAGGACTTCATGGGCGCTTACTTCTCCATTGGGGACCGGGACTGAAACGCTCGGGGAGCTTTGAGCCAACGCTCGATGGAATAGTCCTTCTGCGGGCGGCGAGACCATAAGGGACAGAACATTCATGGCCCCTGCCGATTCACCGGTGATAATGATGTTATTGGGATCACCACCGAAAGCCTCGATATTATCTTGAATCCATTTCAAGGACTGTATCAAATCCAGCGTACCGTAGTTTCCGGAATCACTTGCCTCATCGCCGGTTTCACCGCTTCTGAGGGACGGATGAGTAAACCAACCAAGGGGACCCAATCGATAGTTCATAGAAACGAAAACCATGTTCGATTTATTGGCCAGGCTCGTTCCATAATATCCAGTGGTCTGAGCTGCTGAACCAATGGAATTACCTCCCCCATGTATCCACACGTAAACCGGGAGATATGTCTCTTCAGTCTGAGGGCGCCATATGTTCAGGTAGAGGCAATCTTCGCTGCCGGTGATTGTATCGGGGGAAAGCTGATCGTATTGACTGCACGGACTACAAAAATCCGTCTCAGCTAACGTTTCTTTCCATGGTTCAGGATTTTCAGGAGTTTTCCAGCGCAACTTGTCCACAGGAGGTTTGGCATACGGGATAGCCTTCCAGACCCAGGTATTCTGGTCATCTCCGAAACCCTCGACTGTTCCATAGAGAGTCTGGACGACCGGATTTCCAGCCCAGGACGGGGTGTCTTCATCATCCGATGAACATGCGGCAAGTATTGAGCTTGTTGCCAGCAGAATTGCCAGCAGTACTATCCCGAGTTTATTTGAGATTCGCATCATTTCATCTCCAATTCTCAGTGTTTCTGGTTTTGTGCCGGATTATAAACCCTTTGGGAGAGACAATCAAGTCGGTGTCGGCGATGAACTGACAGAGGGTAAAAAACCTCTCGTTTTATCGACGAGAGGTTTAGGTGAAGGAAATTTAAGGAATACCAGGATTTTGTTTTTAGAGATAGGGAAAGACGCTGTCCCGAACGAAATTGAAGTTCTTTTGCACTTTGTCTTTGCCGGCGACGATCCCCATATGTCCGGGGAGCAGGTATTCGATATCAAGATTTGAGAGGTTTTCGATACTCTCCTTGAGTCGCTTGCCGCTCCCACCCGGGAAGTCTACCCGCCCTGTATTTCCGGCGAAGACCACATCTCCGCAGATCATGACGCCTTGAGCCTTGCAGTATAAGCAAATGCTGTCTGGTGAATGCCCGGGGGCGTTTAATAGCTCAAACTCAAGTTTGCCTGTTTTCAGCGTTTCATCCAGCATCTCATCTTCTTTAATATGGATCGGGTCCATACCAAAAACCCGGGATACTCCCACAACCGTAAGCTCATAGGATTCCTTTTGCAGGGGATGCATCAGGATTTTTGCGCCGGAGATTTTCTTGAGTTCGTCACATGCCCAATAATGATCCAGATGAAGATGAGTGTTGACGATGATGTTGATGTCGTTTGGACTGATACCATCTTCTGACATCGCCTGAATAAGCCCGGGAAGAAACTGTTCGAGTCCCGGGTCTATGATTACGGTTATTTCGTCTTTAATCACGTATGTATTGCAATCCATCATCCCTGTCTCAGGATATGAGAACACGTTTTCAGTCAATTTCATTTGCCACGTCCTTTGCTTCTACCATACTACGACTTCGTTTATCTTATATTGCTTACGTAGAGTTTGTGTGATTTTGTCTCGGATCTTCGCGTCTCGAATGGGCTCTATTTCCGATACCGGTAAGTCATGGTCATTCGTTTTGCATTGCCAGTTTCTTAAATAGCCGATTACCATAATGTACTTGTGTGGCGGATAGTATCCGGCACAGCAACCACCCATGGCACTGGTGTTCCCAACAAAATAAAGGACTTCTTCGCCTTCGTAAGGCATCGTAGTCTCTTCTGATTTCCAGATGCAACCGGTCGAATACTCTATTTCCTCATTTAGCGGTAAATGTGCATAGTCCTCAAGCATTTCGAATGGCCTCCGTCTTAACCGTCTGATTTCATTATAAACGCTACTCAAGTGGTCGGACAAGTTTGGTGAGGTTCAGCGCCGAGTTAGCCGGGGGTATTTTTCCTGGGCCCCCGGCGTTTAGGACGTGGTAAATAGGGTTTGGGTGAAGTGTTTCTTGGAACCGAAACAGGAGGTGGTGGTGAAGCCAGCAATGCATCTTCCGGATATATGCAGCGTAACTTTTCGCCCAGAAACTCCTCAATGGCAGGAAGCAGGAAAGACTCATCTTCAGTGGCGAAACTGATGGAAGTGCCGGTGGCCCCAGCTCGTCCGGTACGCCCGATGCGGTGTACGTAGTCTTCCGGATCGAGTGGCAAGTTATAGTTGACCACATGGCTGATGCCCGTCACATGAATCCCGCGTCCGGCCACGTCAGTAGCTACCATTACCCTGATCTTACCCGAACGGAAATTCTCAAGAGTCGTGATACGTTTCGTCTGTCTGATGTCACCGGATAAGACAGCGCAGCTCAGACCTTGAGCGCTCAGGCGATCCGCCAGTCTCCGGGTTTGGTCACGCCGGTTGCAGAAAACGATGACCCTTTTTAGGTTTTGCTGGGTGATCGTGTTGTAAAGCAGCGCAAACCTCTCTCTAGCAGTGGTGAGGTAAACAATCTGATCAATAGTGTTTACCGCCACCTGTTCCGGCTCTATATCTACAGTGAAGGGATCATGGGTCCACTGAGCCGCAAGTCGGGCGACTTCTGGTGTTAGTGTGGCACCAAAAAACATCGTCTGACGATTTGCTTTAGGTGGGGTGCTGCGAACGATCTGTCGAATATCGGGGATGAAGCCCATATCGAGCATCTGGTCGGCTTCGTCGATAACCAGTATCTCGACTTTGTTCAAGTGCAGGTCACCTTGTCGGTGGAAATCCAGCAATCGACCAGGGGTGGCTGCAATAATATCCACCACTTTCTCAGCCAGCAGTTGTTTCTGTTTCTGATAGTCCATCCCACCGAATACAGCAACAACTTTACATCCGGAGTATTTCCCCAGAAGATTGGCATCTTTCTGCATTTGCAGAGCCAATTCCCTCGTTGGAACCATGATCAAAGCGCGGGGCGTACCGGGTGAACGGTCACCCTGTAGGGGATTGCGTTTAAAACGGGTAAACATGGTAATGAGGAATGCGGCGCTCTTGCCGGTTCCTGTCTGTGCCCGGCCGGAGATATCCAATCCGGTAAGAGCCTTGGGCAATGTGGAAGCCTGGATGGGCGTGCAGTACTCAAAGCCGAGATCACAAATACCGTGCATGATCTCGGTGGGCAGGCCTAGGTCATGAAATCGAGTTTTGCCTTCTAAAGGAGCTACCTCGAACTGTGCCAGGTCCCATTCGCGTTTGGGCACATTATTGGGCTGTTCCCTGGGAGATTTTACGGGTTGTTTCGTGCCGGTTGGCTGTTGAGGGACACTTCTTCGATGTTGCGGTGGTTTGGTTTTTAGAGAGTGCCTTACTGTCTGATCTTCGGGTTTTTTAGGTGTCTCTAATTTTGTCTCGATGGGTACCGAGCTCTGTGGGGTGGGTTCTACACCGCTTTTTGATATCGTGTTACTTATTTTCTTGATGAACTTGCGTAGCAAAACGTGGTTTTATCCTCCTGAATGTTAGTATTACAAATTAACGATTGATGCATTCAACTATTCATGTTTACAAATTGAAGCGGAATGCCGTAATCTTCTTCTTTGAGCCGTTGCATTATAGCTTGGAGGTCGTCGATCTTTTTACCGGTAAGTCTGAGTTGCTGGTCCTGAATGGCGGGTTGAACCTTGACTTTCAGCCCTTTGATTAATTTGACCATTTTTTGGCAGGTCTCTTTGGGAATACCTTCTTGTATAGTGATGTCTGTCTTTGCCGCACCTCGGGAGGTGGCTTCGATCTCTTTGAAAACCAAGCACTTCGGGTCCATTTTCAGTTTGACGCACTGGTCTATCAACATTTCCCTTACCGACTTTACTTTCATTTCGTCGCCGGTAACGATGTGAATGGAGTTCTCTTTTTTGTTAAGGGTGATCTCTGTCCTGATGTTGCGAAAATCAAAACGTGTAGAGGTTTCCCTTTTAACGTTGTTGATTGCATTGTCCAGTGCCTGCAGGTCCACCCGACTTACTACATCAACAGATGGCATCCTTATGTCCTCCCCATGATAAATAACGATCTTATCAATTCTACCATGAAATAGCGAAGTATACGAAACGAAAGGTATGTGTGCGAATTGCCTGCACCTGCATGTGGACATCATTGCGAGAGATGCTGGTGACGGAGCGATCTAACTAATGGAATTTCGTAGAGCGAGTCTTGAGGCGCGCATGAAGCGACCCTGAAGGGTCGCACTACGGATTCAACCTAGCTACAGGGATAATAGCAGGTATTGTGATTACCTTGTAGGGTTTATGACGATTGGTATGTAGATTGCTTCATTTCGTCTGCAATGACACTTATAATCAGGTCATTCTGAGAGAGCTTCGCGACCGAAGAATCTCCTTCATCAACTGTGAGGCCCTTCGCTGGCACTCAGGACGACATGGCAAATGGCTCGCGACAATATGGTTGATAGTGTCATCCCGGACTTGATTCGGTATCCAGACCTCCCCACCCCTCTGGATTCTGATTTGTGTCAGAATGGCACAAACAAAAAAGGGGGTACAGCAACGCTGTGCCCCCTTTGAAATCACAAACGCTATCTACAAACTGCTAGGCGGCTGCAACCCCTTGTCTATGTCTCCTAAACCATATGAATCCGCCCAATGCCGCCAGACCGAGACCCATCAATAGCATAGTGGGCAGTTCTGGGACAGGCGGATTTGATTCACACGCATCCCCGGTTCCATCTCCATCGCTATCTTGCTGATCGGGATTGGTGGTATAGGGGCAGTTGTCACACGCATCGCCAAATTCATCATTGTCTGAGTTTGCCTGGTCTTGATTGGGCTCGTTGGGACAGTTGTCTTCATCATCACAGATACCATCCCGATCGGCATCATCGCATATAGCTATGTTGCCAAAGTACTTGGCGCGGTCGTTGTCATTGTATGTCTGGCCGTCATGGTCGCCCTTGGCCGTGGCCGTGTTTACGTGCTGGCCCTCGATAGCCACAAAAGGACCAAACACACATTCAAAGGAATTGCCAGCTTCCAACTCGATGGGTACCGTACATTGAGCGCCAATTGCGGCGTCAAAGTCCGTGTCGTTGAGGGTAACGTTAGTCAGAGCAACGTCTCCGTCATTGGTCACCACTAACTTGAACCAGACCGTATTGCTACCCGCCAGTACTTCCGGACCAGGCGGGTCATCGGCATCATGCCATGTGGCCTGGTCGTCCACCGAGACGTATTTTTCAATGTCAATGGAAGGATTGTCTTCTGGTTCGCAGAAGTTGTAATTGCCAAAGGATATGACCTTGTCATCACTGATACCTAGATTAAAGTCCTTGTAGAAACCTCCGTCCCTAGTGCCATCATATTCAACCGCATTCCAGCACTCCCGACCCTCTTCCCAGGCCATATACTCCACTGGTTCCAGGTTGTTAAAATAAGCGTTTCCTTGTTCGTCGGTTACGCCCTCGGCAAGCATAACAGGAACTCGAATGTACTTGTAGATTCGCATCGTCCAACCGGCAATGTCTTCTTCACCCGCATCCTGAACTCCATTCCGGTTACTATCATTGAACTTGTGGATGATGATTTCGCCGAGCTGAGCTGCTTGGATCTCAATCGGGTAGTCTTCTACCTCGCCTTCAAGCGCAAAGCCGATAGGAGGTAAGTTTCCTTGAGCACTCAAGCGGAAACGAGCATAGGTGGGTCCAACAACCGCATCAGCCGGAATCGGGAAGATGAGAGTGTTGGGACCGGAAACTAACCACATGCTGGTACCGGCCCACAAGTGTTCAGACGGGTGGTCAAAGACACCGTTGGCGTTAAAGTCAATCCAGGCGTCCAGCATACCACCAGACGGCCCACCATCTACTATGAGGCGGGCAGATGGATGGCCTGCCATTGGCAATGGAGGCAAGGTCACTCCATTCTCATCATCAGGTGTGTTGCCATTAAGATCGTCGCCGTCGGCCTGCGCTGAAGGTTGGCCATCCGATTCCGCATCTATCGCCGGTCCCATATATGGTCCCGGTACGATAGCATGACGGGCACCGTTGCTAGCCAATAACGTGCCATAGCTATCCGGCGCATCACCGAAGTCCAGTAAAGGCTGATCCCTATGATTGGTAAAGGTGATATCAACATCGTCCTGTGCGCCCAGCTCGAATGACGCGCCCACCAGGATGCCACCATCAAGAACAGCGCTAGCAGACACCCCACCGGCAACAGATATGCCGCTTAATGCCCAGTTCGCTGGAACGTTAACTTCAACGAGTGTATAGGTGCCCGGTGCTAACTGAAATTCCTGAGCAGCATCGTTCGCGCTCAAGCTGAAGTTTGTATCCGTTTGCCCGTCGTTCAGCACGAAATTAAATGACAAATCAGCATCCGCGCCATCCCCGGAGACGGTTTTATCGACTGTGATGGTGCCGGTTTGCGGCAAATCATGATCGACAGCAGTATCTTCCGAGATGCTGTTGTTGGCCGAGTTGGGATCGGTGGTATCGGAAGTGACACTGGCACTATTAGTGATCGTGCCCGATGTGCCGGAATCGACATCCACTGTGATCGTATATTGCTTTGAGGTACCAGCAGCGATTGTGCCCAGCGTAGCCGTTGGTACACCGTTCGGGTCTTCGGCAGCGCCGCTAGTCGAAACCAACGTCACGCCAACCGGCAACGTGTCGGTGACGACTACATTTTCAGCGGCATTTGGGCCGGCATTACTGACCGTGATCGTGTATGTAAGTGGGTTGCCGGCGAGCACAGGGTCCGGAGAATCGCTCTTGGCGATTGATAGATCGGCTTGCGGAATGACGGTCGTGTCTTCCGAGACGCTGTTGTTGGCCGAGTCGGGATCGGGTGTGTCGGAAGCTACGCTTGCCATATTGGTGATCGTGCCCGATGTGCCGGAATCGACATCTACAGTGATCGTATATTGCTTTGATGCGCCAGTGGCGATTGTGCCCAGCGTAGCCGTTGGTACACCGTTCGGGTCTTCGGCAGCGCCGCTGGTCGAAACCAACGTCACGCCAACCGGCAACGTATCGGTGACGACTACATTTTCAGCGGCATCTGGGCCGGCATTACTGACCGTGATCGTGTATGTAAGTGGGTTGCCGGCGAGCACAGGGTCCGGAGAATCGCTCTTGGTGATGGACAGGTCTGCCTGACCTGTGATCTCTACCAAGTAGTCCTCCACTTCACCATCAGGTATTAGGGATACATGAGGAGGATGTGAGCCAGGTTGATATCCGCCAGTAGGCTGCAGTTGGCCCCAAGAGTTCAACCGGAATCTGGCGTAGGTATCTCCTGAGACCGCATCGGGTGGGACCGGGAACGGAATTTGCGGGATCAAGCCAGGGGCCAGGGGACTACTGAATATTTGCTCACCGGGATCGTGCCAGTCGCCATCACCATTGAAATCGATCCAGGCATCTAGCCAGCGAAGGGTGAAACTCGCATTGGTTACAAAAACATCAAAATATGCCACTTGCCCCGGTACCAAGTCGGATGTGAATGTCACGCCGTCCTCGTCGTCGGGCACTCCGTTAAAATCATCACCAAGTGCGTCCGGCGACGGCTGACCATCAACATCAGAATCGACCGCAACTCCCAGACATAGTTCCGGAACACTCTGATCATCGGTTATGATCATATGGTACGCAGAACTTGGGCCTGTGGTGCCATAAGAATCCGGCGCATCACCAAAGTCCAATGACGTGATCTCCACCAGATAATCCTCAACTTCCCCATCAGGCAGCGGAGCAGAAGGCCCCGCCCCAGGATATCCTCCCGTGGAATCCAATCCACCCTGTGAACTGAGTCGAAAACGGGCGTAGGTATCTCCTGAGACCGCATCGATTGGAACCAGAAAAGGAGGTATTGGATTTGGTCCATCGAATACAGGCACACCCAAAAAGATCTGATCCGACAGATCAAAGACGCCATTGTGGTCAAAATCGATCCAGGCATCCAAAAAGCCGTTGAGGGCGGGGGCAAACGTAGAATTGGTTACAGAAACATCGATATACGCCATTTGCCCGGGCACCAGCGGGGATGTGAATGTCACGCCGTCCTCGTCATCAAAATCGAGTGGGGGGGGCAAGACGTTCGAATCATCGCCGAGTGCATCGGTCGACGGTTGGCCATCATCTTCGTCATCCGCCGCATCTCCCAAACAGAAATACGGGGGGGCGTTAGGGTCGTCCATTATTATCCTGTGCCGTGGCCCATTACTGCCCGCTAAGGTTCCATAGCTGTCCGGAGCATCGCCGAAGTCGATTAGGACCATTTCTGTCCCATAGTACGCCAGTTTGAATTCAATAGCTTCATTGCCAATGACGGTTTTCGGGATGCTGAATTCGTATGTCTGGTGTTTATAACTCACGTTACTGGTGAGTCCAAAGCCGGCCTTGCCCCAGGAATCATTGAAGTCATCGATACGAAACACCTGGTCCGTTCCATCTGAGGTAACTATACTCAACTCAGCCCAGTCTTCACCGTATTCGTTGGTGTTATCTGATGTAATATCAAGTGAGAAATACACATTCTCTGAGTCATCGCAAACATAGATATGGGTATACCCATCCGGATGACCCGAGGACGGCTGCCATAGTGGCACGTACAATGGTACTGATCCATCAGTCTCTGTGATGGCACCATCAACAGTTATCGAACCAGGATTGGAGCCCATATCATATGTTACATATCCGTCCCATGGGAACTGTACCGGTGATCCATGGCCATATTCGTTGGCAGTTAAATGAAGAACTGCATTATTGCATCCCGGGGGCATTTCCCAGGATATCGCGATCTCTTGCTCATGTGCCAGTACGACGTTGTGGTCTATCTCAAGAATGTCGTCGAGGATGCTTTGCCCGTCCTCTGTATATCGGGCATACTCAGGAATCAAGTCTACACCACATGCAGATAGCTTTATTTGATCTATATCGGCAAAAGGAGTATCTTTCTGCACTATCCTCAGGGAGATTTCTCCAGCCACCGCGTTGAAGGAGAATTCCTCAGTGCTGTATTGCGTCTGGAACTGGTGTTGATACACTTCTTCCCAGGTGTCGCCTGTCCGCTGGCTTATAAGAAAACCGCTATCGGAAGAATTTGTATCACTAATCCTGTCCGAACTCGGCTGTTCCGGTATTGCCGGTACCGCTAACGCCGTCTGGGGCATCATCGCCAGGATGAGGACTCCCATCAAAATCAGCCCCATCATTCTCAATGCTGTTTTCCTCAATCTACTACTCCTTAACTCAAGCCCTTCCCGGTTATCTAAAAAAAGGCCTCACCTTAATGGCGAGGCTCTTTTCTAAATACAACAGATTACGGGCTTCGCTGGAACATCCTGATTCAAGTTTACCCAACAAAACGCCGGTTATCAGTATAATTAGAGTTTAGATTTAGTAAACAAACGGTAAATATGTCGCCGATTTGTCTGTATTCAATCGGGACGTAACTAATTTTCATGTCAAAGCCTTGGCCATCTCGTGTCACGAAATTCGTGTCACGGAATACGCGCATTTGTCCACAAATAGTCAAGTGCCGAACAGTTTTATACCGATTGGCAGGGAGATTGCTTTACTCTATTCGCAATTATGCGCAGTTATAGGGGATTCTTTCGCTTTGCTCAGAATGACATGCAATGTGGGGTAGCTTTAAAGAGGCACAGCATTGCTGTGCCTCTTTAAAGATCAGTAGTGGTTATCTACAAAACGCGCTAAGCGGCTACAATCCCTTGCCTATGCCTCCTCAGCAATACAAAGCCACCGAGCGCCGCCAGGCCGAAGCCAAGCAGCAACATCGCGGGCATTTCCGGAACAGGCGGATTCGATTCACACACATCCCCGATTCCATCCCCATCTGTATCCTGCTGGCCAGGATTGGTGGTATAGGGGCAGTTGTCACATGCATCGCCAAATTCATCATTGTCTGAGTTTAACTGGTCCGGGTTGGGGGTATTGATGCAATTGTCATCCTTGTCACAGATCCCGTCCCGATCGGCATCATCGCATACAGCTATGTTGCCATAGTACTTCGCGCGGTCGCTGTCATTGCAGGTCTGGCCGTCATAGTCGCCAGTGACCGTAGCTGTGTTTACGTGCCGGCCCTCGATAGCTACAAAGCGACCAATCACGCATTCAAAGGACTCGCCAACACCCAACTCGGTAGGTACCGTACATTGAGCGCCGATGGCGGCGTCAAAGTCCGTATCGCTGAGGGTAACGTTAGTCAGAGCAACATCTCCGTCATTGGTTACCACTAACTTGAACCAGACCGTATTGCTACCCGCCAGCACCTCTGGGCCTGGCGGTGAATCGGCATCGTGCCATGTGGCCCGGTCGTCCACCGAGACGTACTTTTCGATGTCAATAGAGGGGGTTGGCGGCTCAGGTACGGTGCCAAAGTACTTGGCACGGTCAGTGTCATCATAGGTCTGGCCATCATGGTCACCGGTGACCGTAGCTGTGTTGATATGCTGACCCTCGATAGCTACAAAGGGACCAATCACGCATTCAAAGGACTCGCCAACAGCCAACACGGTGGGTACTGTGCATTGAGCGCCGATGGCGGCGTCAAAGTCCGTATCGCTGAGGGTAACGCCAGTAAGAGCAACATCCCCGTCATTGATCACCACGAACTTGAACCAGACCGTATTGCTACCCGCCAGTACTTCTGGGCCTGGCGGTGAATCGGCATCAAACCATGTGGCCTGGTCATCCACCGAGACGTACTTCTCAATGTCAATTGAAGGCTCAAACTGCTCCTGGTTGCCAAATTTTACGACCTCGGAGCCTCCTGCAGCCAGAGTGACATCTTGACAGAGGTCAGCGGTGTTCTGCCAACCGGCTTGGAGCATCTCACTGACGGAGTAGTCACCTGGAGTCAGGTTGCTGAAGGTCACGTTGCCAGAGGCGTCGGTAAAACCGTTGGTCAACGCAGGGGGAACGCAGTCGGAGCCGGTATATAGTCTTATCTCCCAACCACTGAGTCCGGGCTCGCCGGCATCCAGAATCCCATTGCCGTTCAGGTCATGGAACTTGTGGGTGGTGATGGCACCGGTTAACTGTAGAACCGTTGTATCTTCAGTCACGGCATTATTAGCACTGTCAGGATCAGCTATATCAGATGTAACACTGACCGAGTTTGTGATTGTGCCGGAGGTTACCAGATCCACATCCACATGGATGGTAAATTGCTTGGAGCTGCCGCTGGCGATGCTGCCCAGATTACACGTTGGTACGCCGTTGGGATCGTTAATACATCCGGTGGTGGAAATAAAAGTCACACCCGCCGGCAGCGTATCCGTTACCACCACGTTTGCAGCGGTCTGAGGCCCCGCATTGTTAACCGTGACAGTGTAAGTAAGCGGATTACCCGCTACTATGGGATCCACGTCGTCACTCTTGCTTATCGACAGGTCGGCTGCGGGCTGAATGACAGTGGTATTCTCGGTCGTGCTGTTGTTGCCGGGAAATGGATCTGGGGAAGCTAACGTATCAGATGTAACACTGGCCGAGTTTGTGATTGTGCCGGAGGTTACCAGATCCACATCCACATGGATGGTAAACTGTTTGGAGCTGCCGCTGGCGATGCTGCCCAGATTACACGTTGGTACGCCGTTGGGATCGTTATTACATCCAGTGGTGGAAATAAAAGTCACACCCGCCGGCAGCGTATCCGTTACCACCACGTTTGCAGCGGTCTGAGGCCCCGCATTGTTAACCGTGACGGTGTAAGTAAGCGGATTACCCGCTACTATGGGATCCACGTCGTCACTCTTGCTTATCGACAGGTCGGCTGCGGGCTGAATGACAGTTGTATCTTCAGTCACGGCATTATTACCATTGTTAGGATCGGCTATATCGGATGTAACACTGGCCGAGTTTGTGATTGTGCCGGAGGTTACCAGATCCACATCCACATGGATGGTAAACTGTTTGGAGCCGCCGCTGGCGATGCTGCCCAGATTACACGTTGGTACGCCGTTGGGATCGTTATTACATCCAGTGGTGGAAATAAAAGTCACACCCGCCGGCAGCGTATCCGTTACCACCACGTTTGCAGCGGTCTGAGGCCCCGCATTGTTAACCGTGACGGTGTAAGTAAGCGGATTACCCGCTACTATGGGATCCACGTCGTCACTCTTGCTTATCGATAAATCCGCCTGCGGTTGAGCGGTGTTTTCAATCTCAACCAGATAGTCCTCCACCTCACCTTCAGGGGCGTACTCCGTCGGTGCTAGACCACCATTAATGCTCAAGCGGAAGCGGGCATAAGTTGGTCCTGGCACAGCGCTCGCAGGTACTGCAAAACTCAGTGGAGGATTGGGTCCAGGCCCCAGCAGAAAGCTGGCATCGCCAAAGAGATGTTCGGCCGGGTGGTCAAAGATATCGTTTCCGTTGAAGTCGATCCAAGCGTCCAGCATCCCGCCGGAGGGTCCGCCGTCTACGATAACCATGCCCGGCGTACCCGCCGTTAACGCCGGCGGTAAGGTCACGCCGTCCTCGTCGTCGGGGGCGCCCACGGGATTGAGGTCGTCACCATCTGCCGGCGGTGAAGGTTGGCCGTCCGGCTCTGCATCCACGATCGGTCCCAGGCTGTGGCCCGGAACGATGGCGTGACGGGCGCCATTGCTGGCCAGCAGGGTGCCGTAGCTGTCCGGCGCGTCACTGAAGTCTAATGCCTGCGGTTCGCATTGAGTACCCAAGATGAATCCCGTTGGATTATCATTTTCATCAAGCAGATCAACTGGACTCGAGCTTGAGAAAATATCGCTCGGACTTTGTGGCTTCGAGGTTATCTCCGCACTGATCCTTAACGGGACATTATTATGGAGCGTCACCCCCATGCCCGGAAACTCAACCTGCAAATACACATCGAAGAAGCTGTCTGCGTCTCCAGGAGCGAATGGATCCAAATCCAGGAGACCTGGAGTGTTATTTACTTTTTCCTCAATTTCACCTAATGAGGACTGAGCTGAGTTCAACGTCACGTTAACTGTACCCAGAGTAGGACCAGTCCCAGTTAGATTCAGAGCGACCAGCTCTGTGGCCACTTCGTCCAATCCATTACCACCATCATCTACAGCGTCCCCCTCATTTGGACCTTCAAAGAAGACATGCTGCGTTGCCGGACCGCTCACCGCTATGATTTCTTTATGACCTGTGGGAGTCTGTAGTATTAAAGGACATATCCCAAAATTGGCTAATTGATCTATTTCTACGAAATTTTTGATGTTACCAAACAGAACTGGCTGCGCAGAGGAGCAGGCGTCACAAACCGGGCCTTTGATCTTGCCCGTGCGTTCATTCCCAAGTGAGCCGGCTTTGGCCTGGGCCAGGACGGTTCCGGCTGGATAATCGCCATTCAGAGTAAAAGAGAAATCACCCTCGGTGAAAGATTCTTCAACATCCCATTTGATGCCTGTAAAACCGGTACTGCCGTCGATTCCAGCATCGTAACCATCTCGAGGACTATAATCAGTAATATTATCAAGACAGGACCCTATACCCAAGTTCCAATGACTCAAATCTTTGCCGCTGACTTCTGTGACGTGGTAAGTCCAGGTATTGCCCACCAGGCTGACTAAGCTAACCTCATATTCTGAACCGTCGCCCAGGGTAATCGTGGTCGAGCTCGGACCTTCTAAAACGGTACTGTCACAGCTGGTTTCTAACGTCTGGCAGAGAGGCGTACTGTTGGTCCAGCCAGATTGCAGGGTTTCACACACTTCATACTCTTGCCCCGAGATCAGACCACCAAACGTAGCTTCTCCATTTGAGTCTGTTGTCTGGGTATCATTACCAATGGTGAATTCCCAACCTTCCAGGCCAGGCTCACCCGCATCACGCTCACCATCTCTGTCAAGGTCGTTGTATTTAAGAACTTTGATGGTGCCAGTAGCGGTATAGCTATATGTCCCTATTGGAAAAGGTGTAGCTGCGGTTGCGTTCGATGTTTCTCCATCAAGAACATTAATACCGCTGAAAGACCAGTTTGCCAAAACAAAAGTGCTACCGTCTGCTCCGGTGTCATCATTTCGATAGGCCCAACCATCGATATAATCCCAAGGTTGGCCGCTACCATCAACATTGATGTCTCCGAAAACATCTACTACCACACCGCTTTCAAATAACTCAACAGCGTCATCACCATTGATTGCCGGAGCGGAGCCATCGGTATAATCGAGAGCAAAGCCAAAGAAGTTATTAAATTCCGTCGCCTCAGTAGCTACATATATAAACTGGCCAGCAGTAGCAGAATCGGCAGGAAATGTAAATTCTTGTCCGTCGGTACCGCCGCCATTGTTAGCTGACCCAAGTCCATAGATACTGAGGTCGGGAATATTGTTGACAACGTAAAGCTCGATGGCCTTTGGTAACCCCCCAATAATCGGTCCATCTATGACACCGGTAATGAGTAGGTCTCCCATGACAACAGCTTGTGCTTGTGGGGTCAAGCCCATCGGCACCGCCAGTGCCAGTACCAGTAATAATGCCATCATTCCAAATGTTATCTTTTTCATACTTTCCCTCTCCTAACGAAAGATACAGTCCTTGCTGCAAAGGCGTTTGCCCAGAAATTGCCACAAAACGGATTCCTGGCGAGTAAATATGTACCCATGCAGGTTAATTTATGGTAAACAAACGGTAAACAAGTTACTTGTCTTGCCTGTGATGCCTTGATATACTCATCCTTGAGAAGGCCGACAAAAGCGTACTAATGGATCCGACGTTACAATATCTGTTACTTATTTTGGGTGGCTGTTTGGGTGTCTATCAGATGGCTGCCGCTACCGGTGGCTTCAAGGGATTGGGTTTCTTCAGGAATCCGAATTTCACCTTTATTGTGGGATTTGTGATCTTGGGGATAACGTATGTTTTGTTTTTCAGTTTTGGCGATCTGGAAATGAATGCCAACGATGCTGCTGTAGTTGAAGGCCACGAACAACTCCTCCTCTTTTTCTCCGGTGCATTTCTGGCCCTGATGGCTACATTTCTCATATCCTCCCTGCTCAATTTCCGCGGGGTGAATTCCGATGACGAGCCCGTGATTGATGATGGAATCGAAGATTTAAAGGGAAGGACTGTTCTCCAGGCTTTTGCCTACAGGCTGAAGAATGGGGGCAAAGACAAATGACTGCTCCTGATCGCGAAATCTCCGAATGGATTACCGATCTGGCAGGTGAGTGCTCATTTGTGGATGATGTAATGAGCCTCTTGGCTACCGATTTCTTTGTTCCAGTCAGCATCAGTCTTGTAATGCTTTTCCTGTGGTTTGGCGCGAGTGATCCGGTTCAGAGAGTTAAGAATCAATATGGCGTGATGTGCGGTGCCGCCTCACTGGGGATCGCATGCGGTGTTGTGGCGATATTTAATGCCAATGTTGAGATGTGGCCTCGTCCTTTTGAAGAAGACGGGGGTATAAGGGAAGTTGCCAATACGATTTTCTACACTCCTCATGATCCGTCTTTTCCGGCGAACCTGGCTGCAATTGCCTTTGGGGCCGCGATGGGAGTGTGGATTTATAATCGTAAAGCTTCGATCCCCATATTTCTACTAGGCGCTTTGTGGGCAATCTCCCGTGTGTATGCCGGTGTCCACTATCCCCTGGATATTCTGGGTGGTGCAGCAAGTGGGATAGTGAGTGCTTTCTTTTCCTACGGGCTTCTTAAAATCTTTTGGCCTCTCCCCAAAATAGGTCTGTGGTTGGGCAGAAAGGTTTATGTAGCCTGATCTCCAATCTTGGTATGTACGATGTCTTCTCAACCTATCATTTCCGTTGAGCATCTGGTCAGGAAGTTTGGCAAACTTGTTGCCGTCAATGACGTCAGTTTCGATGTGCAAGAGGGCGAGATATTCGGCTTCCTGGGTCCCAACGGTGCTGGCAAGACCACGGCTATAAGTATCCTGTGTACACTATTGCGTCCCACTTCCGGAAAGGCATCGGTGAATGGCTTCGATGCAGTCCGGGAGCAGTCAAAGGTGCGCGAATCTATCGGGCTGGTGTTCCAGGACCCAAGCCTCGATATCCAACTGACCGCCATGGAAAACCTCAAGTTCCATGCCTGGATTTACAATGTCCCGGCCTCAGTTCGGGAAGAGAGGATGGAGCAAATGCTCAAGGTAGTCGAGTTGTGGGATCGACGCAATGACATCGTCAAAACTTTTTCGGGCGGAATGAAACGCAGGCTCGAACTCGCTCGGGGACTGTTGCATCATCCCAAGGTTCTTTTTCTGGATGAACCGACTCTGGGGCTCGATCCGCAGACCAGAAACCGGCTTTGGGAATTCATTTTAGATCTTCGAGAAAGGGAAGGAATCACCCTCTTTTTGACCACTCATTACATGGATGAGGCCGAAAATACCGATCGAATTGCGATTATCGATCATGGCAAAATCGTGGCTTTGGATACTCCCGAAAATCTCAAAAGTATGGTTGGCGGAGACATTATCAGTCTCAAAACCAGCGATGATCGGAAGGCAGCTGATGAGATACGCCTTCGATACGGATTGGAAACCAAGTTCGAAAATGGGGGGCTTTCGTTCCAGGTGCAAAATGGGGAGAGTTTCATTCCCGATCTTTTCAAGGAATTCAGCACTAATATTGTTAGCATTGGACTGCGCCGCCCCACACTGGACGACGTATTCCTCAAACAGACAGGTCATGAGTTGAGAGATGAAACGGGAGAGGCCAAATATCTTATCAAGGATCACGGAAGACAGATCGGAAGGCATTAAAAACCATGAGAAACTTGAGGGGGGTTTACATAATATGGTATCGTGATGTGCTCCGGTTCTGGCGCGATAAACTGCGTATGGTCGGGGCGATGGCTTTGCCGCTTCTTTTTCTGGTGGTGTTTGGGGCCGGACTTACCAAATGGGTTGATCTGGGCGAGGATGTCAGTTTTGCCAAGTTCATGTTTCCCGGCGTAATCGGCATGTCCGTACTCATGAGTTCGTTTATGTCTGGCGTTTCGATTGTCTGGGATCGGGAATTCGGTTTTCTTAAAGAGGTCCTGGTGGCCCCGGTCAATCGTGCCGCGGTAGCTGGCGGAAAAACACTGGGGGGCGCTACAATAGCCACGGCTCAGGGTACACTGATACTTCTTCTGTCTCCTCTTATCGGGATTGACCTGTCACCCTCACTGGTACTAAAACTAATACCCATCATATTCCTGGTGGCCTGTGTTTTTGGTGCACTGGGGATCACCATCGCCTCACGTATCAAATCGATGGAAGGCTTCCAGGTAGTGATGAACATGCTGATGATGCCCATGATCTTTCTCTCCGGTGTGTTCTTTCCGGTCAGCGATCTCCCCGGATGGATGAGTGTGGTGGTCAAGTTAAATCCGGTGTCTTATGGGATTGCGGCCATTCGGGGAGCGTTTCTTCAGTCGATGCCGGAAGTGGATGCTGGGAGTTTCAGCCTGGTGCTATTTGGACATCAGATGTCAGTGCTCGAAGATATGTTGATTGTGGTAAGTTTTGGGGTGTTGATGATCGTGTTGGCGATGTGGTCGCTTAGTGTTCAGGAATAATCCTCGTCATATACCGGCATTTCTTCGTAAACTCTTAACCGGCGTTGGGCTCCTTTGCCTGTGCTCTCCGATTTAAGTTCGTGATTCTCTATAAGTTGGTGCTGCAGACGGCGGATAAAAGAGTTTTGCGGATGCAACTCCATCGGTCCTTGCCCCTCTTTGATAGCGCTTACAGCTTCTTCCGCCTCTTTCAAGGCTATTGCGGTGGGGTCCTCGGCTTCACGGACATCATAAAGATCAGCCAGACCCAATTCGATCTGAGAAGGAGAATTGCTTCGGATCACGTACACCGGTATCTTGCTTGCCTCGGCTAATTCGAGTACTTGCGGATTTCTACGGTAGTGGTTCTTGGTTATCATCAACATGTCAGCAGAATTGAGGCTATCGACCAGTTTCACAGGAACATGTATTTTGCGGGCTGCCTTTTCCAGCCGACTACGATCGATACCAAAGGGGTAAATGTTCTTTGGGAGATGTTCTTCATGGATCTCGGTTTTGGATTCAGGTGTCTTTTGTGGAGATGCCGGTACTTTCCTTTCGCGTTGCACCTCTCCGTGTTCATCGAACCAGCGCTCTTCAACTCCGATATCTCGCTTTCTAAGGATAGCATCAACCACAGTCGCAACATCGGGGTGAATGGCTACCCGGTCCCAGCTTTGTATTTCCACGATCACATCGAAGGTTGGGGGAGCTTTGCGTTCCAGGATTGATTTCTGTGAACGGCGTCTCCGGGCCTCATCATCGCCCAATGTTACCGTTTGAATGCCTCCCACGAGATCGGAAAGAGTCGGATTCATAATGAGGTTTTCGAGTGTATTGCCATGGGCTGTACCTACGAGCTGTACTCCGCGTTCGGCGATTGTACGGGCAGCCTGTGCTTCAAGCTCGGTGCCAATCTCATCGATGATTATAACCTCTGGCATGTGGTTCTCCACCGCTTCGATCATCACTGCATGCTGCATGGAAGGTCGTGCCACTTGCATCCTTCGTGAGCGGCCGATGGCCGGATGAGGGATATCCCCATCGCCGGCGATCTCGTTGGAGGTATCGACGATGACCACTCGCTTTTCCAGTTCATCCGCCAATACTCGCGCTACTTCCCGGAGCATGGTGGTCTTGCCTACGCCGGGGCGTCCCAAAAGCATGATGCTTTTACCCGATTCCACCAGGTCTCGGATCAATTCCGAATTTCCGAGCACGGCCCGCCCCAGCCGGCATGAAAGCCCGATAATATCTCCGGCACGGTTCCGAATAGCTGATATACGATGGAGGGTTCTTTCAATTCCGGCACGATTGTCCTCACCGAATACACCGATACGGGATACCACATATTCGATATCCTTGATAGTGACTTCTGCCGGATTGAGGACTACTTGATTTTTGGGGTAGCGAGCCTCCGCCGGTCGGCCCAGATCAAGGACAACTTCCAGAAGTTCATTGCGGCTATCATGATTCCAGAGTGGTTTAGAGACGTACGCGGGTAGAACACTGAGAAGTTCGTTAAAATCGTCGGTAATTATTTTTTGCATTTCTCTCGATCTTCTACAAGTCTAAGAAAATAAGTATGCATCCGAGTGTCGCTGGTTAGTTCAGGATGGAAGGAAGCCACGACTATGTTCCCACATCTTGCTGCAACCGGAGTTTCATCAGGGAGTTTAGCTAAAACCTGAATATCTGTCCCAATATTCTCGATCCGGGGGGCTCGAATGAACACAGCATGGAATGGTTCTTCACCGAGTACTGGTATAGGGAGGTCAACTTCGAAACTGTCTACTTGACGGCCGAAAGCGTTTCTCTTTACCCCGATATCCATCACTCCGAGAGAGTAACCATTGGTTCCTGTAACTTGACTGGCCAGAAGAATCATTCCCGCACAGGTTCCCAAAACCGGAAATCCATTTGATATGAGCTCTTTGAGCACAGGGGTTATGTTCCACCCCTGCATCAATTTCCCGATGGTTGTACTCTCTCCGCCGGGGATTACAATCCCATCAAGGCCTTCGAGTTCTTCAGGCAGGCGCACCGGAACCGCTTCAGCTCCAAGCTGTTCCAGAATTTTAATATGCTCGATGAAGGCCCCCTGAAGGGCGAGAACTCCTATTTTGGGCATTTTAGATGAAGCCTCGGGTTACAATAATGGTTACCAGCCTCTGGTTGCCAATAACTCGTTCTCTGGAATTGCTTTGATTTCCAATCCCGGCATGGCCTTACCCAGATTTCGTGAAACTTTTGCTATGATGTCTGGATCGTTATAATGCGTTGTTGCTTGAACGATCGCTTTGGCCATGATCTCCGGGTTAGATGATTTGAATATTCCGGACCCGACGAAATTGCCGTCTGCCCCCAGTTGCATCATCAATGCAGCATCGGAGGGTGTTGCAATGCCGCCGGCAGCGAAATTAACTACCGGCATCTTTCCTGTTTGGTGTATTTCTTGAACCAACTCGAAGGGGGCATTGAGCTTTTTGGCTTCGGCCATGAGTTCATCTTCGGTCATGCTTTGCAGCTTGCGAATGCTCCCCATCGCGGATCGCATATGCCGCACTGCTTCGACAATGTTCCCCGTTCCTGCTTCACCTTTGGTTCGCATCATAGCCGCACCCTCTCCAAGGCGTCTCAATGCCTCGCCAAGATCGCGGCAGCCGCACACGAAGGGTACTTTGAAACCGTGCTTCCAGACATGATTGGCTTCGTCCGCCGGAGTGAGGACTTCTGATTCGTCAATGTAATCCACGCCCAGCGATTCCAGAACCTGAGCCTCCACAAAATGCCCGATGCGGCATTTGGCCATCACCGGAATGCTGACCGACTTGATGATTTCTTCGATCATGCTGGGGTCTGACATTCTGGCGACTCCGCCGTCGGCGCGTATATCCGATGGGACCCGTTCCAATGCCATTACTGCGCAAGCGCCGGCTTCTTCGGCTATCTTGGCTTGTTCAGAGTTGACCACGTCCATGATAACCCCACCCTTCAACATCTGGGCCAATCCTGTTTTCACTGTCCATGTACCTTTGTCCATCCTAATTCCCTTCCCGAGTCTGACATATAAAAGACCCGATCTGATTGCATGAACATTGTACATCTGCACCCGTGTGAATGCAAGTTTTGACGAGGCTGTGGAGCTTGCATGCCGGTTGAACCCGCACTTTCAAGACCTGTATACTAAACCTTGAACGGTAGAGATTTGGGAGGAAGATAGTGCTCGAAAGTTATATGGGAAAGATGCCTAGCATTCCTGACTCGTGTTTTATCAGCGATGCGGCTTATATCATGGGCGATGTGGAAATCGGGGAGGTATCCAGTGTCTGGCCGGGGGCGGTGATTCGTGGGGATACGCCGGGAGGCAAGCACGGGGGCAAGATGATTATCGGGAACAATACTCACATTGAGGACAATGTCACGGTGCATTTCACCAAAAGTATAGGCGACCGTGTGGTTATCGGTCACGGAGCCGTAGTGGAAGCATTTTCGATCGGCAACAACGTGCTGGTTGGTGATAATGCCACACTACTGGCATATAGCAAGATCGGGGACAACTGTATTATCGCCGCTGGTTCGATGGTTATGGAGGGGATGGAAATCCCGGATAATTCCTTCGTTACCGGAGTGCCGGCTAAAATCAAGCGCTCTATCTCTGAAAAACAGTTGGCAATGCTGGAAGAATTGCTTTCGTTTATGCCTCCGCTTGTTGCAGAGCACAAGCGGAACAGAGGGGATAAATAGAGTTACCGAAGGTATGGAGCGATTACATCCGTTCAGGGGCATTCATTCCCATAAGACGTAATGCCTTTGCCATAACGATTCGCGTCGCCTCGACGAGTTTTAAACGAGCGGCCGTGAGCTGCTCATCATCACCCACAATCCGGCATTTTTCATAGAAATTGTGGAAGCTCGTGGCAAGTTCCTGGGCATAATAGGGAAGATTTTGGGGTTCGAAGGTTTTTGCCATGACTTCTATGATCTCCGGGAACATGGTCAATTGCTTGATCAGATACAGTTCAGCCTCTTCGGTCAAAAGTGAAACATTTCCCTGCGAATAGTCGATACCTTTTTCGTGGGCTAGCCGCAATACACTTGCTATACGGGCGTGGCCATACTGGACATAGTAAACGGGATTGTCCATCGATTGTTTCTTGGCCAGGTCCATATCAAAGTCCATCTGACTGTTTGCAGAGCGCGAAAGGAATACAAATCTGCAGACATCGGTTCCCACTTCGTCCATCACTTCAGCGAGTGTGATCATATCACCGGTACGTTTGGAAACCTTGACTGACTCTTTGCCGCGGCGCAAGCTTACCATTTGTGATATTATGATTTCCAACTTTTCCGGGGAAATGCCTAATGCTCCAATAGCGGCTTTCATGCGAGATACATGCCCCTGATGATCGGCACCCCAAATATCGATAACCTTATCGAAGCCTCTTTCGGAGAACTTGTTATGATGATAGGCGATATCTGCGGCAAAATAAGTGGGTACACCACTTGAGCGGATAAGGACATTATCCTTATCTTCGCCCAGTCCCGTAGAGATGAACCACTGCGCACCGTCTCGTTCCTCTACGTGATTATCCTGCTTGAAAAGCGACATAACTTTCTCAAAATAATCGGAATTGTACAATGTCTGTTCACTGAACCACGTATCGAATTCCACGCCCAGGCGCACAAGATCACTTTTTATTTTCCCCAGCATCTTTTCCAGTCCGAGCTGTCCCAGATATGCTTTTGCGTCTTCTTCGGACATGTCGGCAACTTTGGATTTCTCGTCTTCGAATTCCCTAGCCAGCTCGATCATGTATGCGCCGAAGTACCCATCCGGGGGCATCTCGGCAGGGAGGTTCAATACGGCTTCTTTGTAGCGAGCCCAAAGAGAGGCGTAGAAATTACCCATCTGATTTCCAGCATCGTTCACGTAGTATTCTTTACTAACCGAGTAACCGGCAGCCTGCATAATATTGGCCAGGGTGCTTCCCAACACTGCTCCCCGCCCGTGACCTACATGAAGCGGCCCCGTTGGATTGACGCTGACAAATTCCAGTTGCAGCTTGATGCCGTGTCCCAGAGATGAATCGCCATAACGGTCGGCCTGGTTCAGTATCTGATCGATTTGACGTGTAAGCCAATCGTTACTCAAAACGAAGTTGATGAAGCCGGGGTGTACTATGGATACTGCTTCAACACCATCAATTGGAGGTAGAATTACCGCTATGGCTTCGGCGATATTCAAAGGATTCATTTTGGCGGACCGAGCAAGTTTCAACGCGATAGTTGACGCATAGTCCCCGTGATCAGGGTTTTGGGGGTGTTCGAGGACAACCTCAGGTAACGCTACATGAGGTATAAGACCTTCCTCTTGAGCCTGAATAGTGGTTTGTTCCAGGATTTGGCTTATTCTGTCTTTGATCATAGGAAGCGATACTATTCTAACATACCTTGGAGTCATTTTGGATTTATTTTTGAGCGCGACTAGTTCAAATCTTTGCTCATTTTAAATAACTCGAAATCGCTGCCCGTGGTTTTAAGAGCAGGTAACTTCGATTCAATCCTGTATCCACGATGTTGATAGAGTTGAATCCCGCGTTCATTATCCGTTTCTGTATCCAATACCATCCGGGTACTACCGGCATTTCTTTCTTTCTCTTCGATGAAACAGGTGTGCTCGAAGCTGAAACAGCATTTGTTGTGGCGAAAATCCACTTGCTGGGAATGTTGGGAGTTTGGGCCGAATATTGCTAGCATAAGCTCGGGTCTCGTGAACATCGCGAGCTCAGAAAACTGGAGGTCATCTTGAGGTTTTGCTTGTCTTATGGCGCAGTCGGTCATGGCGAATTCTCCGAAAATCATACATAATTGAGCTGGATAAATGACAATGCCGTCCTCGGCTTGAGGTATCAAGCAAGGGACGGCATGCGTCTTGATTAGTAAGTGGATAAGGTTTTAGAATTCCCCAGGATGCTGATGGTTCTTGTTGAACCACTGTTTAGGGTTCAATATGAATCCCAGGACAGAGGCCCTAATCATGAATTTCAGGAGGGTTCCCGGGTCTGACATAGCCAGCCCACCTCTGATTCTCCACTTTACTGGATCGGTGACATCCACATGCATAAGCAGGTAGTCGACTTGCCGTTCCAGTCCGGCAATATGACCTACCCCCAGTTATTGTACCACCCCCAATGTTAGAGATGGGAGGAAAGCTGGCTGGATTGTCTCAGGGGCAGGAGGCCGATATCCAAGCGAACTATGAGGTCTCACCTGATTGTATTCCTTCCTCCAGCA
>Ga0233431_1000997_pt1 | contig 53814 bp, 51 predicted proteins | sample SI_118_April2016_FD_179867 | JGI IMG/M metagenome (GOLD analysis project Ga0233431, IMG submission 179867) | Seawater microbial communities from Saanich Inlet, British Columbia, Canada - SI_118_April2016_200_MG | ecosystem: Environmental > Aquatic > Marine > Inlet | place: Canada: British...
CAAAAAATTAGAGAAAGGCAAAAAGCAGATTCAACAAGACAATCTAATGAACAAATAGGTCAATCATTAAATTCTTGGTAAAATTAATAATCTTTCATTAAAAGCATAAATTATTTATATTATTAGAAACATTAGAATAATCAAGAGCACAAATATTGTGGTGTTTTAGAGGTTTAATCAATATCCCAATCAAGAACTTTAATAATTTGTTTTACAGTATTAATAGTCCAGTCCAAACATATATAATCCCCCCCTGAAACAATTGAAGAATTCCATCTCCAAAATCTATCAAACATAACACAACTATCTCTTGCCAAAATTAATAAAATATCATTTTTCTCATCATTAGTAAGGGGATTTATTTGGTCATATTCTTTTATAATAAACTCAACTTTTTTAATGAACTTATTTTTTTTATATTCAATGGAGGACTTAATAAGATAGGCTATGTCTCTTATCCTAGGTGCAACTCGGATATGTTCAAAGTCAATAATGCCTGCTAGTTTATTCTCTTGATACAATACATTTTCCTTGTGGAAATCTAAATGTACAGGTAATAAATTTTTTTTGAATTTTTTATCTTTTATTTTTTCTAAAATTTTAATCATCATATCAATATTTTTTAACATTAATACATCAGATTTATTTCTTGGTTTAGTTTTTTTCATTTCAAGAAATTTCTTTTTTAATCCAATTAGCTCATTTTCTTCTTTTTTTGGACTTATTGGAAAATTTTTAATAAGTTTATGATAAAGTGCGAGCGCTTTAATTATACTTTTTAATTGTGTCTCATTTAGATCTTTTATAATTCTTCCATTAATTTTTTTATAAACCCAAATATATTTATTTTTAATTTTAGTGATATAATTTTCTTCTTTATTTTTTATAGGTAAGGGAATCCCATAAGGAAATTTTTTCTTGTCTAAGTATTCTAGAACTTTGAACTCCAATTGGAGTTGTTTTTTTCTTTTAGAAGTTACATCTCTGCCTATTATTCTTACAATAAAATCACCCTTATCAGTTTTAAAGTTGAAATTGTAATTCACCCATCCCCCTGAGATTACTTTAACATCTGAAACATTACCAAGATTGTGTGATTTTGCAATTTCATTTATCTCTTTTTTGGATAGTTTCATTAAAACAATTAATGTTTGATTATGTTTTTAAATATTTAGTACATTAGTTAATTCATGAATTCAAAAGATATTATTTCTAAATGTAATGTTTTATTAGAAGCTTATCATAAGGGTAAATTGGGCAATACGGTAATGCCTGAAGATTCTAATCCTGGTTTTGATGATAAAGAGACTTGTTTAGTATATTTTACCCTACCAATGAGCTTGAACTATCAAAGAGATAGCTACAAACTTTGGGAATCTGGATTAAAAACATATAATGATAAAGAAACAAGAGTTATATTTAATATTGAAAATTCTGCGAATCTTGATGAAAAACAATTAAGAAAACATTTGTTAAAATATAAAATAGCATTGCAACCGAATAAACATGTAGAAATATGGCAAAAGATATCTAAAACAATTTTAGAAAATTGGGGAAATATAAGTAATTTATTAGAATTTGTAGATTATGATTTCTTAAAATTGAAAGAAATTATACAAAAAGATTACAAAAAAGGTTTTCCTTATTTGTCAGGTCCAAAAATATTCAATTATTGGAGTTTTATTATCCAAGAGTATGGGAAAATAAAATTAAAGAATTCAGAGTTTATTGAAATAGCTCCAGACACACATATCACTAATTGTTCTGTTAAATTGGGTGTGATTACAGAACAAGAAGCTGGAAATTTAACAAAAGAAAAGATAAATGAAAGATGGAGAGAAATTCTTAAAGATTCTGGAATAAATCCGATTGAGATGCATCCACCTTTATGGTTTTGGAGTAGAAATAAGTTTCAGTTTAAATTGAGATAAATTTAAATATTTATTGTAGTTCATATTATTATGAGATTGGGCAAAAGATTTTTAGATAGTCACTTTGTAGAATCATTGAAAGTTAGATTGCTTGATGGCGAGGATAAACTAGAGAGAGTAGAAAGTGATATGATGAATGCATTGAGTAAAATGCGTTGGATGATTTTTTTAAAAGTTAACCCATTACAAGGCCCAAAAGAAAAAGTTTATAGAAACTTAAGATCTGAAATGTCTGGCTTAATGGATGAGTATGGTTGTGGCCGATTCTCCAGATATTTTCAAAGAAGGTTAGAGAGATTAGATGATGGTGAGAGTATTTCATTAGGTTATGATTTAGTTCATTAATAATTCTTTTTAGTTAACTTTATATTAGATTAAACTATTAAAGAGACTAATGAATAGAGGTGCTATTACATTATTTATATTTCTAGTAATATTAACTTCAGTAACAGCTAGCTCAATTGATGATGAAATTCAAAAAGTTACTAATTATGCGGAAGATTTTGAATCTGGAAATATCAATTATGTACAATTCTTAGTTCATGTTAGTGCCGTTAGAACAGATATGAATGAAATATTAGGTGTGGCAGATAATGACCATGGTGGAACAATAGAGAAGGATCAATTAGAGTCTGCTTTTGGAATTCATACAGAAGAAACAAAATGGGTTTGGGTTGAGAATGAAAATAGAGAGATTAGAGTGGATGAACCTTTACCTGTTTGGAGAAAATTAATTTTTGATGGAAAAGAGGTACAGATAGAGTTAGATGCATGGCCAACTGTATTAATTAAGGATAATGAAGAAAAGGTATTTTATAGATTGCATTTTAATACAAATTTTAAGAAAGATAAAGAAGATATTAATATTGAAGGTAAAATTACAGAAATAGCAAATCTTGCTGAATTATTTAGTTTGAATCCTAGTAGAGAAAATGCTGAAGAATTAGCAAAAGAGAGTGTTAATGCTGAGAAAATATTTGAACCTTACTTAAGACAAAGTTCTGGGGGGTGTAGTGATATTTTAAAGAATTTATTAGGAAGTGAAAATAAAAGAGAGGAACAAAAAATACTAGTACAGCAAGTTACATTATATGAAGGAGAGATGTATGATGCTATTGCTAACGTAGAAATGTGTGATGATTGTGAATGGAACTGGATTTGGATGGATCTTAGGATAGAGGGAAGATTTCCCGGAAAGATGCCGGAAGAAAATAATCATGATGTAAAAAGAGATGATTATAATGGATATAGTGATGAAGATTTTAAAAAAGAAATAAGAAAAAGTATAGAAGATTTTAAAGCTGCCTTAGCAGTTGAGGATTTTGAAACTGCCTTTAAGATAAAGTCTGAGTTTTGGGTAATAAATGATGCATGGGGTCAACAATCAAATAATGTATGGGAAGAAGTAGAGAAAGATTTTGTGTATGCTCAAGATACATTGACAGGCGATGAACTTCAAGATTATTATGATAATTATGGATGGATAAAAGAAGAACAAGAAAAAAGACAAAGAGTAAATGATTTGATAAGGGAAAAATTTGATGAAAAAGTTGAATTCTATAATGAATTGTTTAGTAGTTATGATAAAAAAGAATATTATTTTACTCAAGAACAATATGAAAAAAGATTAGTTGAAATCTTTAAAGAAAATGGAGAAGAAATTTGTAATAATAATATAGATGATAATGATAATGAACAAATTGATTGTGGTGAGGATCAATGTAGTGGAAATATATGTGGACAACAAGATGTTGAAATTTTAGAAGGTAATCAAACTAAAACAGTTGTTAAAGATTTATATTGTATTGCTGGGAGTTGCCAATTAAAAGAAGAGACAGATGAAGATATGGGTGCAGTTTGTGGAAATAATATTTGTGAGGAAAATGAACAAGATACTTGTAGTTTAGATTGTAATATCTGTCCAAGTTATTCTGCATTAAATTGTACTGGGCAAGTTATCTTCAAAGGAGAAGATGCTAATGGATGTAAATTAGAGCCAATTTGTTTGGAAGAAGATTTAACTTGTGAAATAGATACAGATTGTGCACAACCATTATGTGGTGTTTCTTCTTGTGTAGAGAATACTTGTGAGGTAACTGAATTAGAAGAATGTAGAGAAGAAGAATGTGTTCATGGAGAGAAAAAAGAAGAAAAATGTGAATCTGGTGATCAAATTGTTACTAATACATGTATTGAAGGATTGTGGGAAGAAACTGGTTTTGAGTGTGAAGTAAAATTAGAAGTTTTAGAATGTATTCAATGTGGTGATGGGTGCATTAGTAAGGAACAAAGTTTAGTGGCTTCTTGTTTAGAACCTACTGGAAATTTTGAATGTGTAGAAGATAATAATCAATGTGTTGTACAATCTTTTGAAGAAGAAACAATTGAATGTGCAGTAAAAGAAGACTGTGGTGGAGAGGATGACGTTTGTAGTAATGGAATGTGTATTACTATCCCTAAAGTTGTTGAAAATGAGATAGATGAGAATAAGGAAGAAACTGAAGAATATTTAGAAGCTGTTGAAGAGATAGAAGTAGAAGAACCTGTTTACGAGGAAGAAGAACACCCTCAAGATGTTTTTGAAGAACCAGAACCGGTTAAAGATGTTCAAGAAGAATCTCCTGAAGAGAATGTAGAAATAACAGGAGAAATAATTAGAACTATAAAATCAATTACAGGTTTTATTACAGGATTACAAATAGAAGAAGGCGTAATTAACATTGTAGATGAAGAGCCAGAACCTGAGCCTGTAGTTGATGAAGAAGTTGATGAAGAACAGGAAGATGATAGCGTAGTTGGTGCTGATGTAGGTAATGATAATAATGAAGGGGAGTGGGATGGACAATGCCCTGATGCTGGTAATCCTCCTGAGGTTAATGATGAATGCTGGTATGAAGAAACTTATGATGATAATGGTTGTGTAAGTGGATATGATTATTTCTGTAATGAACATGAAAGTGATTATGGTGACAATGAACCAAGTGAAGAAGATAAGAATAGAGAAAATGAAGAACGTGATAGGGAAAGAGAAGAAAATAAAGAGCAAGAAAGACACAAGGAAGAACAAAAAGAAAGATGTGATGAAGATTGTAGTAGAACATGTTATGATACTAAAGTTAGACCATGTGTAGATACTTGTATTAATGACGCATGTGGTGAGAATTTAGAATGTAGTGTAGATGAAGAAAAAGAAATATGTGAAAATCAATGTAATTCTGAAAATGATATAAATATTTGTGAAAATGAGTGTTCTGACAAATGTATGGAAGGCGATGGAGAATGGTGGAAAGAATACGAAGAAGAAAGAAAAGATCAGGAAGAAGAACATAAAGAACAACAAGGTGTTTTTACTGTTGGTGGAAGTTGTAGGACTAGCCAAGGTAAGACAGAAGGAAATCTTTGGTTTAATGGATGGGGAGATCCATTTGATGATATTCAAGAGTTAAAAAATAAATATTATTCTGGAGGCCATTCTGATTGGTGTAAGGAAGAACTAAAAAGTGTGATAGAGGAAAGAAAAGAGTTAGAAGATGGACTGGATCAAGAGTTTGTTACTTGGTTCTTTGAAAAATATTTAGTTAATGGTGCTGACGAATGGGAACAACATTCATCGGGAATATATGAACTTTATTGGGAATTTGTTGAAAATTCAAGAAGAATGAGTGAATCCATGAATTGTTTAGGTTTGGAAGAGTTACCACCTCACACACTTGTAAATGTAAACTATGAAACAGATTATGGTAAATTAGAATTCTGGGAAGAAATTAAACAGGGAAAAATACATGATGAGAGCAAGGAAGTGATGTTAATATCACCTTACATGAAAATATGGATATTCCCACCACAAGAATTTGTAGTAAGAGAGTTGCAAGGATTTATGGAAAAAGGAGAATTCCCTGGATCCTCTGAGGGTGAAGATGCAGAAATTTTAAGTGAAGAAGACAAGGTAATGTTAAAATCAAATGAAGGTGTTATGAAAAGAATTAGAAAATTAACTGAAGATTATGAAGGCAATTTAGATATTGTATTCCAATTTAAGGATTATGAAACTGAAGAAATTGTCTTTAATGTTTATGTGAATATCAATGAAGAAGATATTTTTAATGTAAAACCAATGCCCCCTGGAGAAGTACCAGGAGAAGATGTTAAGATAATAGTAGACTTTGAAAGAGTATATGATATGATTCATGAATCAGAACAAGAAATGAGTGGAGAGAGACTTGAAAGACCACCATGGGACCATGAAAAAGGAGCTGTAGAAGGTATTAAAGAAGCTGTAGATGGACTTAAAATGTTCTTGAAGATTAGATCAATAGTTAATGATGCAGAGGTTTACCCTGAAGAAAGAGAAGACGTAGTAAATGATTTAGTGTATGGATTTATGAGAATAATGATGGTTGTAGGGGATGAACCTGTAGAAGAAGAAAAAGAAGAAATAAAAGATGTTTTGGAATCTAGTGGTATTGATTTAAATCCTCAGTCGAAATAAAATTTCTTCATAGGTATTATTGCAAAGATTATAAATGCAATTAAAAACCACCAATAGTTTGTATTTCCCACCCAATTCAATGCTGCTGGCCATATGCTTAATACAAACAAAATAGATGCAGCTACACTTAATTTTATCAAGGAAATATCCCAAATAACTAATTTCTTTATCTTTTCATTTAGTTTATCAATCATTTAATTTCACCTCATGAATAAGGATGCATTTGAATTTATTAAATTTTTGTTAATTAAAATCGGATAAAGTTCTATCACGTTCCCATTTGCATTTTTCACAGAAATAAGTTTTAGTTTGTTTATCATATTTTACTGAATTTGAATCACAATTGGGACATTTCATAATATTATTAATAAAAGTAGATTTTTATTGTTTTCCATTGAAAAGCATTTTAGAAATATGAGACCTATCAAAGTTATCTAAAGGTTTGCCACAAGCAATTTTAGCTAAGATCCTTTCGTCATAAAATCTTAATGCATTAGCAAGATCTTCTACTTCATCATATACATCTGGACTGGATGCAGGAATATAAATATCGAACAAATTATCAACACCTAAACCTTCAATTCTTACACCTTGCATTGCAAAATGGAATAATGGCCCTATACTATTGTGAATTGGTGCAGTCATTGTTCTATCTTGTAACATTGAAATTGCTGCTCTTGGACAACAAATAAGACCTATATCTCTATCTTTCATTCTTTTAGCTGTTATTTCAATTTCTTCATCAGATTTACAGGCTGTTGAAATTGCATGGACAACTGAAATTTGAGGTACACTTTCTAATGGAACTACATCATCATCCATATAATGATCTACACAATCTAATAATAATTCTAAAGTGTCATCTGTAGGTCTGTTTTCTTGACCAACATGGAAATGTACTGGTTTTTTTAGTTCTGCAGCTAAAGATAATAAATCTAGATTATGTGTTGATTCCCCTATATGGCCTAACTTCCTATCTTTTTCAGCAAGTCCCATTAAAAAATCAGATTGAGATGCTGCATCTTCAAATAAATTCATTCTGTCCCTATGCTCCCGGTTGGCCCTAAACCCTGAAGGGTTGTATGCACCAATCATTACCTTTAATCCTTTTTCACTATACTCTTCTTTTAATTTTAATGCAACTTCAAGAGATTTAAGTTTAGTATTGTAAGTTACATCAACAGTTGTCCAAATTTCAGTTACTCCATATTTGATTGATTCATCAAATAGTCTTCTCATTCTTAATTCTATTGATTCAGGAGTAAATGCTTCACCTTCGTGCAATGCCCATGTGAGTTCTTGTTTTGCACTTAAAGTTAAATCTCCAAGTTGTGCGACTGATTTTCCAGTTCCTGCATAGAATCTATCTTCTCTAGTAAATGCTCTGTCTCCGTGAATATGTACGTTTTTAATACCACCAAATTCATCACAATGTTCCCTTATTCTCTCTTCAAATGGTGACTTAGAAGTATAGGGTTGTAATTGAGTGGTTGTCATAAAATTAAAAGAAATTAATTAGATTAAAAATATAGTTAAGGTATAAAAATTATTTACAAAAGCAAAAATTATTTAAAAGTTTAAAATATTACACTTATTGTAGTTTTTCTGAGAGTCAAAAAAATATTCAAAAATATTAAATACAGTACATTTATATTAAGTTTATGAGAGGTGTTAGTTTTGTTTTAGTATTCTTACTATTAATCTCTTTTGTAAGTGGAAATGAGCTAAATAGTTATGATAATGTTAAAGTTAAAGTGGATTTAGATTCTAGTGTAAATTTAAATTTAGAATCAGGTTACAGACTAGATTACTTTACAATTAATCTGAGTTTTAAACCTGGAGATTATTATTTACAAGAAGCTACTAATACGTATTATTCAAGTCCGGAGGGTGAATTAATAGAAGATGGATTTTGGAAATGGGAGGAAGTAGAAGAAAAAATAGAGTATGGTGTTGATAGTATGATTGATTCTGAAATTAAAATTTATCATTTAAGTAACAAGGTAAATTTCCCATATGATTTTGATGAAGAATTAACACTATACCTAAAAAATACTGAGAATATAAACTCAAATGATTATGAAATTAGAGATAAAGCAAATGAACTCGTTGAAGGTAAGGATGATTTGTATGAAGCAGTATTTGAGGTTGGTAATTGGGTAAATCATGAGATAAATTATGATTTGAGTACTTTGACTGCTGATGTTACTCAAAATGCATCTTGGACTTTTCAAAATAAATATGGTGTATGTGATGAAATTACTACCCTATTTGTAGCCATGTTAAGGTCTGTAGGTATTCCTGCAAAATTTGTATCTGGAATTGCATATACTGATGCTATTGATGGCTTTGGAAGTCATGCATGGAGTGAAGTTTATTTTCCCAATATAGGATGGGTGCCTTTTGATATAACTTATGGGCAGTACGGTTATGTTGATTCTACTCACATTAAAATGAGAGAGAGTAACGATCCTAGTGATCCCTCAGTCACATACCAATGGAAAGCTAATGGTGTTAGTGTGGATGTTGGAGAAGTTGGTGTAAATGGAAGTTTTTTAGAACTGGGAAATGCACATGATGAAAACATAGATGTTAAGATCAACATGCCCATAAGTACATTTAAAATTGGGAGCTATGTTCCTGTGGTAATTGAAGTAAAAAATTTAGATAATTTTTACAAAACAAGTAGTTTTTATTTAGCTAAGACACCAGTTGTTTTGAATAATACTAGACAAGAAGTATTACTAAAACCTAGAGAAACAAAATATTTTTCTTATATTATCCCACTGGGAGATGATTCAGATCCAGGATTTATTTATACTTCAGTGATTGAAATAAAAACAATATTTAATGAAATTTACAATACTACTATAAGATATGGTAGAGATTTTGCAGAATATGATTTAGAAAGGGCTCAAAAGTATATTGATGAGTTTGTTGTTGTGAGTGAAGATGATTACAATAAACAAGTTAGGGTAGAGTGTGAGGAAAAAGTATTTTATGTTGATGAAGAAATTAAATTAAATTGTAATGTTGAGAATAGGGGTAATTTTATTTTTAATAGCATTGGAGTTTGTTTGAGAAATAATTGTGAATATATTCATTTAAGAATTAAAGAAGATAAAGATATTACATTTGAACCATCTTTAGCTCTTGGAGAAAATATTTTGAAATTGAGAATTGAAGAGAAAGATATTGATTATGATAAAGATATTGTTTTAAAATTATTAGAAGAACCTAAATTTGAAATTAGTAAAATAGAATATCCTGAAGTTGTTAATTATGAAGATAATTATGAAATTGATTTAAAGATTGATACTGAAGATGTGAAGAACTTAACAGTAAAAGTTGATAGAAAAATAATATTGGAGTTAGATAAAATTAATGAAATTGAAAATATAATAATTCCATTTCAGGGTGGATTTTTTTATGATAACAAAAAAGAACTAGAGATTGATTATTGGGATTCTAGAGGTGAATCACATAGTGAGAAGATTGTCTTAGAGTTATATGTTGATAATATCCCTTTAAGTAAAAATTTTATGTTTTTAGGATTAGTTTCTTTAATTTTATTAGTAGTTTTAATTTCTTTATTATTATATATATTTAGAGAGAAACATTCTAAAAAGAAAAAAGTTAATAAATAAAACCACACATATAAGGTTATGTGGATCACTAGATTAAAGATAAGACATGATTGTATTATAGGTAATAGATGTAAGAAGTTTGGAATAACAACTACAGGAACTCCTTTTAATGTATTTATTAAAGATAATACAACATACTCCCCACAGTTACATACTCTTGAAGGTGATAAAGAAAAGGTAAAAGAATTTCTTAATGATTTTAAAAAAGATAGGAAAGTTTCCAATTTGGAAGTTGAAGGAAATAATATTTTCTTTATTGAAATTCAAAAAACTAAGAAAATTACATCTTCTGTTTATGCCAGACTGGGTCCAAAAATAATTTTTGTTAAACCAGTGTTTGTTGGAAAGGATGGTTATGAATATTGGGAAGTTGCTTCTTGGAGTAAACATATTTTAACTGATTTTATTAAAAGTATAAGAAAAGAAGTTACTAAAGAAGTTAATGTAGAAAAAATTGAACAAACTAAATTAACTGATATTTATTTTTCTCATTTAATGCCTAATTTAACTGAAAACCAAAAAAAGGCTATTTATATTGCATTTGAAAAGGGTTATTATCACTGGCCTAAAAAAACTGATTTTAATAAATTAGCAAAGATCATGAAAATTTCTGTATCAACATATAGAGAACATTTGAAGAAGGCGGAACAGAAATTAATGCCTGACTTAATAAAAGCTATATAACCACATATGTGAGGGTAAAGTTCTATATATGTTTTATTACTTAAAAGTAATATAAAATGAAAAATAAAGAATTGATACAGAAAATTGGAACACCCATCTATGTTTATGAAAAAAATAAGATTATTGATAATTGTAATAGATTGAAAAACTCCATTGATTATGAAAATAAAGAAGTACATTATGCTGTTATGTGTAATAATAATAAAGAAATTTTAAAATTAATTAAAGATTTAGGCTTATCTGTACAAATTAATTCATTGTATGAACTGGAATTAGTAAAAAAGTTAGAATTTGATAAAAATAAAATTTCATTTACATCTATTGGATTAGATAACAAACTTTTGAAAAAATTGATTTCTAAAGATATACAAATTAATTTAGACTCCCTTGAAGAAGTTGAAAAATATTGTAAACTAAATCCGGGTGGAAATTTTGGAATAAGGGTGAAAATGAAAGAAAATATTAAATTGCCTGAAAGACATACAAACTCACCAAGAAATTCTGATGTTGGAATTGAGAGAAAATATTTTAAAAACGTTAAAGAGATGGCTACTAAAAATTGTTGCAAAATTATTGGTATTCATGGTTATCTGGCTTCAAATATAATGGATGAAAAACCATTCTTTAGAGCAGCAAGCTATCTCAAAAGATGTGCAAAAGAATTTCCTGATTTAGAGTACCTAAATTTTGGTAGTGGATATGGTGTTGCAAATGATAAAAAGTTTAAATTTAATGTTATAGGGAATTATTACTCTAAAATAATGGAAGAATTGAAAGAATATTTTGGAAGGACTATTAAATTGAAAATTGAACCTGGAAGAATTATTGTTGCTACAGCCGGAAAGCTATATGCAAGTGTAACAAATATAAAAAATGTTAAAGACAAAAAACAAATCTCAGTTGATGCTGGATTTGGAGAATTTGTAAGACCTAAATTATACAATGATTATCATGAGATTGAAGTATTGAATAATGAAAGTGAAAAAGAAATTTATGATATTAGAGGAAATACAGTATTACAAGATGACTTTTTAGCAAGGAATGTAGAACTTAGAAAATTAAATGAAAATGATATAATTGCTATAAAAAATTCTGGAGCCTATGGTAGAGTCATGGCTTCTGGTTTTCCTGGGAAAAGATTACCTAAGGAAATTTTAATTTAATAAGCCTTAGAAAAATAAACATAATTCTTTGCTTTGTTTTCACAATTAATACAATTTTCTTTTGGTTTTTCTTTTTCTTCTAAAGGAATACATCTTGAAGAAATACCTTCAATTTTTTCCCTAATAGAATCTTCACATTTTACACCACAACAAAAAGGAACTTTTACGATTTTCTTATTTTTAACTTGTTTTTCTAAATCTTTTAGATTATTAACAGATACCTTACTTTCTTCTAAGAATTTTTTTGCTTTTTCAAATAAAGAAGTTTGCATATCTTCTAAAATTTCTTTTACTGTGTCATTTAATCTTGAAACCTTGATAGGAGTTTTCTCAGAAGTATCACGTCTCACTACAACAACTTGATCATTTTCTAAATCCCTTGGACCAACTTCCAATCTAATTGGAACACCCTTAAGTTCCCATTGGTTAAATTTCCAACCAGGGGAGTAATTTCTTAGGTCAAGTTCAACCTCATAATCTGATAATAAAGATTTAATTTCTTTACATTTCTTTATTACTTGTAATTTAGAATCTTCAAAAATTATAGGGACTATTGCAATGTGAATGGGTGCTATTTTTGGAGGTAGGATCAATCCTTTTTCATCAGAATGAGTCATTATCAATCCACCTATTAGTCTTGTTGAGATGCCCCATGAAGTTTGATAGGTTAGGTGTTCTTTTTCATCCTCGCCAGAATACTTTATGTTGAAGGCTTTAGAGAAATTTTGACCAAGATTATGAGAAGTACCCATTTGTAATGCTTTTCCGTCTGGCATTAATCCTTCTATTGTTGTTGTTGTATTAGCTCCAGCAAATTTTTCAGCTTCTGTTTTTGTTCCTTTAATTACTGGAATTGCTAGTAAATTTTCAGATAATTTTTGATATTCATCTAAAATATTATACATATTTTCATCTGCTTCTTCATTTTTAGCAAAAGAGCAGTGACCTTCTTGCCATAGGAACTCACGAGTTCTTAAAAATAATTTAGTGGACTTTGTTTCCCACCTAACAACATTACACCATTGGTTAACTTTAACAGGTAAATCCCTATGAGAACGAATCCAACGAGAAAATGCATCATAAATTATGGTTTCTGAAGTTGGTCTAATTGCTAATCTTTCTTCAGTATCATCATCTTTATTTGCAATCCATGCTACCTCGGGTGAAAAACCTTCTGCATGTTGTGCTTCTTTTTTGAAAAAAGACTCTGGAATTAATAAAGGAAAATAAGCATTTTTTACTCCAATTTTTTTGATTACTGGGTTAAAATAATCTTGTATTTTTTCCCATAATGCATAACCATAGGGTTTGATAATCATAAAACCTTTAATTGTAGAATATTCTGCTATATCTGCTTTTAGGATAATCTCATTATACCATTCTGGGAAGTTTTCATCTCGTTTGATATTAATACCTTCTTTACTTTCTTTCTTCATAAAACTCAGAATGTCACAGGTTATTTAAAACTTTTGAGAATCTTTAGAAACTCTTAAAAATAAAATAAAAAAAACAAAACGGATGAAATTAAGTGAAAAAAAAATAGAAGAAGAGAAAAAGAAAAGTTTGACTTATTCTATAAAGGAAGGAGGAGCTGCATCCGTTATGGAGGGTGCTGGAAATTCCTACATTTCACCCTTTGCAATTGCGCTAAATGCTTCAAATAGTCAAGTTGGAATGCTAGCCTCTATTCCGAGTATTTTATCACCATTAGCCCAATTAATTACAGCTAAATTTGTTAGAAAAATTAAATCAAGAAGAGATCTTATAGGCCTATTTGTATTAATACAGGCCTTATTATGGATTCCAATAATTCTACTTCCATTTATAATAAAAACAAATCAAGTTACTTACTTAATAATTTTATTTGGAATATTAACAATGTCAGGTTCATTTATTGGACCAATATGGGCTTCGTTGATTAGTGATTTGGTAAATGCTGAAGATAGAGGAAAATATTTTGGAAAAAGAAACAGTATTACGGGATCTGTAGCAATTGCATTCACATTTATTGTTGCTTTTATTTTAGATGCATTTACTAGCAAATTGTTTATTGCCTTTAGTGTTGTATTTTTATTTGCACTACTAGGAAGATTACTATCTTATTACTACTTGAGAAAACATTATGATCCTGAAATAACAGTTTCTCAAGAACAATATTTTACGTTTACTCAGTTTTTGAAAAGAGTACCTTTTACAAATTTTGGGAAATTTACAGTTTATTTTTCTTTGATAAATTTTGGAACATTTATTGCTGCTCCTTTTTTTACTGTTTATATGTTGAGAACTTTGGAGTTTACTTATTCACAGTATACAATTGTGTTAATGACTGCAGCTATAGCAAGCCTAATTGGGATGAGAGTTTGGGGTAAATTAGGAGATGAATTTGGAAACGTTAGAATCTTGAAATTATTAGGAGTAGCTGTTTCTATTGCTCCAATGTTGTGGATTTTTAGTAATAACATATATTATTTGATTTTAGTACAAATATTTGCTGGTTTTACATGGGGTGGATTTACGCTATGTGCATCTAATTTTATTTATGATAATGTGAAAAGAGAGAAAAGGGCTTTAGTTATTTCATATTACAATGTTGTTAATGGAATAATGATATTTTTTGGTGCTAGTTTAGGTGGTTACTTGTTGAGTAATTTAGACTTGAAATTTATGAAAACAATATTTTTTATATTCTTGTTATCTGGATTTGTTAGATTCATAGCACATGTCATATTTAGTAATAAATTACACGAAAAAAGAGATGTTAAGCATTTGAATCATGCATTTGAATTGATTAATGTTATGCCAATGCAGGGATTAGTTCATGAAGTTGTAGGTGTATTATACAGAAGGAAAAGGAAGAAGAAATAATATATTCAATTTATTATATTTATTTTTTCTAAATCTAGATAACATAACCTTTAAAAATTTAAAATAAAGTAAGGATATAATGGAAGATATAAAAAATAGGATTGAAGCTATTTTGTTTACTACAGGTAGATTTTTAGATATTGAAGAATTAGCCAGATTATGTAGAATTGGAAGTCAGGGGATGTTAAAAGAGGCCTTAGATGGACTAGATCGAGATTATAATAATAGAAATACTTCTTTAGAATTAGTAAGGACTGAGGATAAAGTAAAATTAAACATAAAGAAAGATTATTTGTATTTAACTGCAGAATTACTAGATCAAACTGAATTTGATAAAGCTACCCAGGAAACTTTGGCTTTAATTGCATATAGAAATCCTGCAATGCAATCTGAAATTATTCATACAAGAGGTAATGGTGCATATGATCATATTAGAATATTGAAAGAAATGGAATTTGTAATTTCTGAAAAATCAGGTAGAACTAGGATATTAAAGTTAACACAAAAATTTTATGATTATTTTGATGTTGCGGAAGAAGGTTTAAAGGAAAAATTTAATCAAGTTGAAGGTGAAATTACCAAGGTAGAAAATACTGAATCTGAAGATGAAACTACAAATACTGAAGAAGAAAAAGTTGAAGTAGTTGATAAGAAAGATTTAGAACAAGAAAGCGATGAAGATTTTCAAGATTCTAATCAGATTTTAGAAGAGTCTGAGGAAAAAGATGAAGATAATCAAGAAAGTTAATGTACTGCTTTGGATAATTTTTTTAGTTAATTTAGGTGTTAGATTATATTTAAGTTTAAACACTGGAAATTTTTCAGGAGGGGAATCTTATTTTAGCCTGAGAGTTATAGAAAATATTATTGGGACTGGTTTTCCATTTTATTATGATGTTTTAAGTTTTTCAGGAAGAGAACTTGTGTATATGCCACTATTTTATTATGTGTCAGTCATATTTAATGTGATACCTTATGGATTAAAAATATTTCCACAAGTTATTGCAGCTTCAACTACTTTTTTAGTATATTATATTTCATTTGCAATAAGTAAAAGTAAAACAAGCTCATTATATGCTGCCTTAGTAGCTTCTTTTATACCGATATACTTTGAACTAACTGTGAATAAAATAACACCTTATGTGTTATTTATGTTAGTTTTATTGGTCTTGTTTTATTTATTGCCAAGATTAAAGGAAAAGAAATATGTTAACTTGTTTATCCTTATGTCACTAGTACTGGTTTTTACTAAGGTTTATTCATTTATATTCTTGTTAACTTTAATTATTTATAGCATTTTTATAATAGTAGAAAAATATAATGTAGAAAGAATAAAAAAAGAAACATTGACTTTTACGTTTTTTTTGATATTGATCATAAATTTTTTAGTGTTTAAGGAAGCATTGATACAATATGGATTTAATTTGCTAGGTTATAAAAATTATTTTTTAACAAGTGGGTTACTTGAATTAATTTATGGATTGGGCTTACCAATTATTTTACTAGGTGGACTAGGAATTTATTATGCTATTGCTAACCCTAATAAGGATGAACATGTAATCATTTTATTATCTTCATTAATCAGTGTGGTAATTTTAATTCTAGCAAAGGTTATTGAATTAAAGGATGGGTTTGGGTTTGTGAGTATTTTTTTAGGAATACTAAGTGTGTTAACAATAAAAAGAATTTATGAGTACATTAGTATTTCTAAATTAGATCATTTAAAAAAATTATTTAGTTTGTTGATTGTATTATTCATAATTGGATTTGGAGTATTACCTTCATTTACTTCTATAGGTTATTTTGATGATGGAGATATTGATGATTTAGAGTGGATGGAGGCAAATAGCTATGGGAAAATAATTATAGCTTCCCCTGTAGATGAAGGAAATTTAATAACTCAAATTGCTAAAAGAAAAACTGTTGTAGATGAGAATTTTTTACTTGCACCAAATCCCGATGAGAGGGTGGAGGATATGGATACAGCATTTGAGACATGGTCTGAAAGTGCTGCATTGAGAATTTTTAATAAATACAATGCAAGTTATATCTATTTATCAGAGAATAGCAAAGAAAAATATAACATAGGAAGATTATTGTATGGAAATGATGAACAATGTTTCAGACGAGAAAGACAGTCTGTCTATAAGATTATTTGCTAATAAATATCTTATTTATGGATTAGTTTTAATCATGTTAGTTACACCTTTATTTTTAACAAGTAATTTGAAATTTGAAGATGTTTATTTTTTTGATAGAACATCAAGTATTTTAGGGTCTGAAAATGATCAATTAAGTTTTTCAGGGCGGGAATTTTCTTATGCCTCGGGTGGAATTTATGTGACTTATTTTTTAAAGAATATAATTAGTAAAGATTTAGTATATTCTTACCTACCTATAATTCTTGGATTGATTTCATTGTTATTAGCAAGAGATATTTTTTCTAAACTTGAGAAGAATAAAAGAATTAATATTATATTTACATATCTACTGATTTTTTCAACGCCTTTTATTTATACATTTACTAATTATGTAAATGAAAGTTTTACATTGTTCTTGTTGTTATTAGGAATATTCTTTTACTTGAGAAGTTACAAAAGTGTGAGTGTTGTTGTATTGTGGTTTATGTCTTTTTTCGGATTTTTTCCAGGACTAGTGGCTTTGTTAACTATGGGATTATTAAGTTACAAAGATAAGATAAAATATCTTTATTATTTTTTAACATTGCAGATTATTTACTATTTCTATTCTATTTTTTCAAGAGGATTTCCTTCAATCTTAAATATTAGGGGTGAGATTTTGAGTAATTATTTGCTTGACTTTGGAAGTGCATATGGGATTAGCTTTTTCTTAATTATTGTAGCCATCTTTGGATTGAGAACTATTTGGAAACAGAAGTATACTTATTACAAATTATACTTGGCCTTAATCTCATTACTAGTTTTAAGTTATTTTGATAGTCATTTAATGATATTCTTAAATCTAATTTTAGTTGTTTTAGCCGCTTATGGGTTTAATTCATTTATTAAAATGAAATGGGAAGGTAAGCAAATAAAAGTGCTCACTATTTTAATATTAGCTATTGGGATACTTGTTAGCACATTTACATATTTAAGTTCAGTAGATAACTTTAATCCTAATGAATCACTAGTTGAAGGTTTAATTGATATTAATAGGGATAGTGTAGTATTCTCACATTATTCAAATGGAGTTTTTATTAATACAATAAGTAAAAATAAAAACGTACTAGATAGTCATTTTAGTTATGTTGATAATGTAAATCGAATCTATGATGATGCTAATAAAATATTTGTATCTAGAAGAGTAGGAGATGTTGAAGAATTATTAGTAAAATATGATATAGATTATATACTAATAACGCAGTGGATGAAAGATAATATATGGGTTAGTGATGAAGATGGATTGTTATTTGTTTTAAAACATAGTCAAAACATTAATTTGGAGTTTAGTGGAGATGGTGTAGATATTTGGAGATTTAAAAAATAACGCTTAAAAAGTTTTGTAAAGTTAAATAAATATGATATTTGAGATTTATATATGGTTAATATGCTTTGTTTCAGTATATGTGTCTTTATTCTGGATGATAATTAGTAGTAAGAAACTAAAAAAAATTGAAAGAAAAGATATCCCATATATTACTATTGGTGTACCAGCATATAATGAAGAGAAAAGTATAAGAGAAACTTTAGAATCACTTGCTAACCTAGATTATCCAAGAAATAAATTAGAAATAATTGTAGTTAATGATGGAAGTAAAGATAAGACTAAAGAAATTGTTGAGAAATTTATTAGTGAAAATAAAGATTTAGATATAAGATTAATAAATCAAGAGAATAAAGGGAAGGGTGCTGCATTAAACAATGCGATTAAAGGATGTAAAGGTGTATATTTTGGTGTTTTTGATGCAGATAGTAAAGCAAGTAAAGATATTTTAAAAAATTTAATTAAATATTTTGATAGTGATGAAGTGGGGGCAGTTATTACTGCAATTAAAGTTCACAACCCAAAAACAACAGTTGAAAAAATACAAAGATTAGAGTACATTTTTTCCTCATTCATTAGAAAACTAATGGGTATGATTGGGACATTACATACAACCCATGGTGTATTAAGTTTATTTAGAAAAGATATTATAAAAAAACTAGGTGGTTTTGATGAACATAACCTCACAGAAGACTTTGAAATTGCTATGCGTTTAAGATATCATAACTATGAGGTTAGGATGTGTGAAGAAGGATGGTGTTATACTACTGTTCCTAAGACATTTAGGGAATTATGGGTTCAAAGAGTAAGATGGTTTAGAGGGTTTATGCATAACTCACTAAAGTATAAAGAAATTGTTTTAAACAAAAAATATGGGTTACTAGGAAAGTTCCAAATACCTTTAGAATTATTAACTTTAATTTTTGTATTTACTTCTGTTTCCCTGATAGGTTTCAATTTTATTAAACAATTAGTTAATTTTTTTAGTAGGATCCTAATCTATGGATGGGAAGTTTTTGCTTTCGAACTTCCAACTATTAAAGAATTAATATTAAGTCTTAACTGGAACATATTTTTTCCAACGATTATTAGTTTAATTGCTGGAATATATTTATATTTTAAGGCACATTTTAATGTTGAAGAAAATTGGAAATTTCATATAGTTTCATTTATATACCTTTTTGTTTACCCACTTTTAAGAAGTTTGCAATGGATTCATGCATTTATACTTGAAAGTACAAATGCTAGGAAGAAGTGGAGATGAAAAGATTAAAAATTAGAAAAAATATTTTTGTAAGTACTTTAATAATTGTAATAGGCATATTCTTAATAGGTTTATTTTTAGGCGGAGAGTTAGAAAAATATAGAATTGATGATTTAAATTCTGCGATAAGTAAAAGTGAGTTAGATACAGAAGGTATTATTGTAGAGTCTGAATTTATAGATACTTTTGCTGAGAATGATTGTAATTTGATTAATCCTTTAATCAATACTTTATCAAAAGAACTTGGAGATATTGGAAAAACATTAACAGAATATGATGCGAAAGGTAATTTCAATAAAAAAGAATATGATGTACTAAAAAGGAAATATTTCTTATTAGAAATAAAAGCATATACTTTAAGAAAACAAGTAAGTGATAAGTGTGATAATAAAGGAAATGTTTTATTATTTTTTTATGATGTAGATAATGACGAGGAATCAATAAGGCAAGGGTATGTACTGGATCTTATTGTAAGAAAAAATGAAAATGTTACAGTGTTCTCAATTGATAGGGAGTTTGAAGACCCACTACTTGACACAGTAAAGAGATATTTCGGAGTTGAAAAAGGTCCAGCTGTTATAGTTAATTTTAAGGATAAATTTGAAGGATTTACTCCTGAAATTGTATTAAATGAATATGTTAATTAACAAAAATAGATTACTTTGGTTGTTGTTTATATGTTCAACATTATTCTTATTATTGCAACATTATTTTCACTTTTCATGGGACTTTAATGCATATGTTTTGAATGCTAAGTACATTTTTAATGACGGAATGTATTATGAGCATTATAGGCCAATTCTGATGCCTTTGATGCTAGGTTTAATATTTTTTGAAGAGTATATGTTTATAATACTGTGTTCAGTTTTATTATTTTATTCAACTAAGAAGTTGGCTAATGCTTTAAAATTAAATGAAATTTATGTTTACATTTTAACTTTAAATGTTTATTTGTTAACTAATGGATTTGTTAATGGAACTGAAATATTATCATTTATTTTATTTGAATTTGGTTTAGCTTATTTAATTAATAAAAAAAGTTCTGGTGGATTTTTTGGGCTGGCTTTTTTAGCTAGATATACTATGCTACCTTATTTAGCAATAATATTTTTTCATAAAAATATAAAGAAGATACTAATCAATTTTTTATATGCTGGTGGGGTTATTGGAATATTTTTAATTTATGATTATTTGACCACTGGAAATTTTTTAACAAGTATAGGAAATGCTTATGCATTAAACGTACATTTTAGAGAAAACAGTATTGATTTTATTTTAATTTTAAGACAATTATTTGAATTAGTAAACATACTACTACCTTTCTTTTTAATGGGTTTAATTGTGAAGTATAAGGACTTTTTCTCAAAGAAAAAAGAACATTGGATTATGATTTCAATTATAGTCATAGGATTGTATAGTTATTTAACTACACCTGTTAAAGATATAAGATATTTATTTAATTTAATCTTGCCAGTTATATATTTCTCATATTATGGTGTAGTGTATTGTGAAAAAATCTTAAAGACAAAAAATGTGATTTATTTTGTTTTAATTTTAAATTTAATATTTGGAGTAGTTGCTCTTGATAATTATTATGAGTATGATAAAGAACCTAGAGTTTATGAAGACGCGATTAATAGTTTAGAAGAAAATGGATTAAGTAATTGTCCTATATCTTCTAATGGATGGGTAATGCTTAATTATTTAGGATTAGTTAGTAAGGCTAGTCCTAGAGAAGAACTAATAGAATATGAATTAATGAATAATCAAACTTTAGTTTATTTTTATCATATACCTGAGCCAGAATATGTGGGAAAAGAATTTTTTGAAGATAATGTAGTATACACTAATGAAGATTTTATAATATTAAGTAAGGGTTGTGGAGAGGTTAAAAAATTAGATGAAACTTACTTAATGAATTTAAATCAAAGTTTAACTTTAATGGATAAGTGGAGCATTAGTACAAATCCATGTGATTATGTGTTTAAGATTTCTAAGGCTAGAGAAATTTGTAAAAAACTTAATCATTAATTACACGAGGTGCAAGAATCATCGATAAGCTTAGTTTATCCATTAATTTGTAATCTGCTCTTAATGGGTAATCATTAGAAAAATTTAGAGTAACTTTGTCAGATAATTTTCCAGCTTTCATTATTTTTTTAAGATAATCAACAGAATAACGTGATTTTATAGGACCTGTAGGTTCATTGAATTGAACATCTTCTGATCTTTCAAGTTCTACTAATGCTTGATTTTGATTCTCAATAGCTTCTAATTTTATTTTTCCATCTTCAATAGAGAAATCCACTGCATCAGACATTACCTCTACATCACTTATAGCTTCCTCAAATAATGAAGAAGACATTTCTATTTTTGCTGTAAACTCTAATTTTGGTTCTTCTTGTTTTTGGTCTTCAATATTGATTAAAGGAATGTTAAAATAACGTGAATTTTCTGATTTTAAAGTTACTTTCAGCCTATTATCTTCTAATTCCATAATTAATGTATCAGAAGGTTTTACTCTTCTTAGTACTTGTTTGAAATTATCTAGATTAATACCTATTTCTACATCCTCATCAATTGTGTAGTCTACAAAACTTGAACTTAATAAATTAAAAGAGATTAAAGCTACATTTGCAGGATCCATTGCTGTAATCCCTAATTGGTCTTTAGTAAATTTGAAAGTAACCTCGTTAACAAGCTCACTTATTATAAAAAGTGGCTCTTTCAAGTATTTTGATTCAGCTAAAACTAATTTCATTAATGTAGAAAGCTAACATTTTATTTAAATCTATTTTGGTGTTTCAAACACTATATTCAGACTTTAGTTTTTTAAATAACTCTTTATCAATTTCAGACATATCTTTAATTACATAGGCGAATATCTCTTTATTTCCTTCCACATTATTGATTTGACCAAAAGCTTTTACAAAATCAGTTACATGTGACAAATCCTCAGCCCTAACAATTATTGTACCTGTGCCATCATCTAATGTGAAATGTTTATCTCCTTTTTCTACGACAAGGCCTGTAACACTTATTTTAGTATCTGAATCCTGTAAATCTTTAATTTGTTTTTCTAGAAATGGTTGCATTTTAATCGTATTGGCGCCATTTATGAGAACATTTGACGCATTGGAAAAATTGAGTTTCTGCTTCATCAGAAGATCTTGTTTGAACTAAATAATAAAATGCCTTTGGATGTTTACATTTTGGACATTCTTTGTCTGTTCTTGGTAATGTATCTATTTTTTTATCAACTAATTCTATCTTAGAAGATTCTTCAGATTTCTCTTTAAGCTTTATGGTAGTACTTTTTTTTGATTTGTAACCGCAATTACATGCCAGAATCTTTGGACTTTTTGCGTCTGGAAATAAAATTGCGCCACACTTAGGACAAAATTGCATGAAAGCAATAGTATAAGAAGTCTTTTATAAATTTATTCGTTCTTAAAAGAATACGCCTAATGCATCAGAAAACCATATTTTAACCCATCCAAGCCAAGGTATTTTAAAAACAGCCTTACCAATCACTCTATCCTCAGGTATGTTTATTTCTCCAAGCAATGGAGAGGTATTAACGTTATGATCGCCTTTTGTTGTGTAAAGAGGATTATTATTTACTTTATTTATTTCAACAACTCTGTGAATGATTGGATTACTAGATCTTCCTTGAAAAACAATAACATCTCCAACTTCAATGACTGATCTTCCAGTTATTACAATTATATCACCTTTATTGAATCCATTTGAAAAAGAGAATGATTCGAATTGAGTTTGAGTTATATTGTTTTCTTCATACCACCCTCCACAATTTTTCCAGAAATCATCAATATCACGGAAATCTCTAAAATTTAGAGTTGATTTTTCCTTATAATAAAAATCTGAACAGTAAATATAAATTAATTTTTCCCCATCAGGTGAAAGAGTATATTCTCCTGAGGAATCTAACTTAGGTGTATATGCGTGCTCCATACTTCCTGAAACAACAGCTACAACTGGGAATCCAGTTCCTAAGAGCAAACCAAGTAAAGGATATATAATAAATTTTACAACAAGAAAAGCTACAATTAGATTTAAAACCCAAGCTAGAATGGAGTCATCATACCATATAAACTTCCAGAATTTTTTTAATTGATTCATTGTAAAAATTTAGTTAGTTTGGATTCATCCCAACCTTTTGCCACTAATGCGGATTTAATTTGATCTTTTGAAAATCCCATGGAGTTTGCTTTTTCTATGTATACCTTTAAGTTGTCGTCATTTATCATTTCTAAAGCTTGTTTTATGTTGTCAACTTTCCAACCTTTGGAAGTTAAATGAACTAAAATTTGTTGTTTACTATGTCCTTGACTTAGTAATGAGGAAATTGTGTGTTTGAGTGGTGTTAGATCAATTACTTGTTCTTCTTTTTTAGCTTCAATAGGTTCTTGGACTTTAACTTCTTCTTTAGCTTCAGCTGGTTTTTCTTCTTCTTTAGGTTCTTGGACTTTAACTTCTTCTTTAGCTTCAGCTGGTTTTTCTTCTACCTTTGGTTCTTCATCTTTAACTTCTTCAGGCTCTTTTTCTGAAGACTCATCTAATGAGAATAGATCGACATCTTTTTCTGGTAATTCTGATTTTGGATCTACTTCTTTTTTTTCTTCATTTGAATTTTTATGTTTATTTCTTACTTTTTTTAATACAATGAAAGCAATTGAGGCTAAAATTAATAATAAAATAATAACAATAATTAAGTATACATTTGAAATATCTGCAGAAATTGGGCCAAGTGAAACATAACCAGTTGTTTTAGCAGGCTCAGTTGAACTGGGTGATGCTACAAATATAAAAACAAAGAACAAAAGTACAAAAGACGCTACCACAAAGAAAGATATCTCTTTTTCAGTTTCCATTGTTAATAAAATGAATATTTTATTTAAATATGTTTTGTTTTCATTATAATAGATTGAGGAAATTGTTAAATAAAAAAGAAAAGAAAATACTAGGGTATGAATAAAAGTATTGTTACAAAAACAGGAGATAAAGGTGAGACTTCTTTATTTGAAAGAAGGATTTCAAAAAGTAATGTTGAAATTGAAGCATGTGGTGCAATAGATGAATTAAACTCTTTTTTGGGACTTGTGAAGGTGCATTCAAAAGATAGAAAATTAAAAGATACTATTATTAGACTTCAGAAAGAAAGTTTTATTTTAGGTGGAGTCATTGCTGCTCAAGACAAATATGAAATTAAGGATGAGATGTTAATAAATATTGAAAAAGAAATAGAGCGGATAGAAGATAAAATTGAAATAAAAAACTGGGCTTTACCTGGAAATAACATAGTTTCTGCAAATTTAGATGTTTCAAGAGTTATGTGTAGAAAGCTTGAAAGATTAGTAGTTAAAATGAAAGAAGAAAATATATTGAATAATGAAATAATGTTAAAGTATACTAATAGATTAAGTGATTTATTATGGTTATTAGCAAGAGAACATGAATCCTTAATTTAATGCAGAGAATTCTTTTTCTAAATCTGCAAATCTCTTTTTTAAAGATTCTAGAGTATCTTGAATTGCTTTTTTAGGTGAACCTTTTTTTGCCCTTACTAACATCACAGGATTTCCAACTAAAGGATGATCTTGTTTATATGCTGCATAATCAATATCTTGATTATCCCACAAAGCATTTCTTAATATATTACAATAAGTTTGAGACTTGTTAATTACCTCAAATTCTAATAAATCCTTTTCTTGGTTTAAAACTTTAATTTCCATATGATTTTTTAGTTTTAGAGGTTTTTTAAAGGTTTCTTTTTAATACGAATAGAGTAACATCAACAGATTTTGTTGGTTTTTTATGGAATTTAAAAGAATGATTTATTTGAAACTTAAAATCAAGAGATTCTACTTTGAAATCATGCTTAACTAAACTTTTTATAAAATTTTTTGTAGAGGTTTTATGAAGTGTGTAGATAGAGTTAGCTAGATTAATTGCTTTTTTTAAAAATAAGATATCTGAATGTTTTTCTTTAGTACCAAAAGGTGGATTTTGAATTACAGTATCTATTTCTTCATCGAAATATTTGACATTAATATCAATAAAAATTGCTTTTTTATCTTTTATATTAAATTTAGCAATTTCTAATGAATCAATATCTTTGTCTACACAATAAACCTTTTTTGCACCTAGTAGTAATGCACCATAAGCAAAGATCCCATTACCACAACCAAAATCTGCTATAATTTTGTCTTCTATATTTCCATTTAGAAAAGCATGCCAAAGAATTTCTGATGCTAACTCTGAGGTTGTTTGATATTGTTCAAGTTTTAATTTAGGATTATCTACTTGCTTTAACTTAGATAATTTAATTGCTAATTGGTTTTTTGTTATCATTTCTTTTTAATTAGGTCTCCAAGAGTTAATGCTTCATCAGAATGTTTAGATAATTTTACATTGTCAGTTATTTGAGTAATTAATTTAATATTAAGAGTTTTTTCTAATTTCCTTGCAACATCTACGGGAGGAGTTAGAGATTCATTTTCAATTTTATGAATAATTGATTCTTTTTCTTTAATTGTTTTAGCTAGTTGCTTTTGTTTTAGATTTAGTTTTTCACGAGCTTGTTTTACTAACTTACCGAAATTTTCCACCATATCTTCAATAACTGAATCTTCTTGATGGACTGAAGTATTCCTAAAATTTGAAGGAGTAACTTCTTTAATAGCTTCACCATACTGACTACATGAATCACAAACATTCATTGCTACAGATTCAATTTCTACTTTTTTTAATTCAGTTTCTTTTCCGCACAAATCACATACCATCTAATTGGTAAGTGGAACAGATTAATAAAGATTATTAATAGAATAATTTATATATTCTTTATTGTTAAAATTGATATGAATAAAAGGGGACAGGTTACTGTTTTTGTGATATTAGGTATTGTGATATTAGCAGCAGTGTTTTTTGTATTTTATTTTCTTGGAGATAATCTAGTTGAAAGGACTAATCAGAAGGTTGATATTGAAGTGCAACCACTAAAAACATACGTGCAGGATTGCCTAGAAAAAATTAGTGAGGAAGCACTAGATTTAATTGGAAGACAAGGTGGAGTAACTGATCCAGTAAATTATAGATTATATGATGGGGATAAAGTAAACTATCTATGCCATACTCCCTTGGACTTAGCTCTTTGTAATAACTTGTATCCTGATTTGAAAGGAAACATAATTACTGAGGTTAATGAGTATGTTGAATTAAGATTGAAACAATGTGTTGATATTTCTTTGTTTGAAGATGCAGGATATAAAATAGAAGAAGGAGAAATAAAAGTTAATACTGAAATCTTTTATGAAAAAACTGTAATTGAAGTTGAATATCCTTTAACTATAACTAAACAAGATGTTACTGTTAAAGAAAATGATTTTAAAGTTGAAATAGATAATGGCCTTGGAAGAATATTAAGTGTAGTTAAGGATATTGTTGAATCTGAAACCACTGTTGGTTATTTTGAAAACTTATTATATATGGTTGCAGTTAGAGGGGAAGTTGAAATTGAGAAACAAGTAAGAGATGATACAATGATATACATTATTAATAATTGGCAAAGTGATTATAAATTTAAATTTGCTGTGAGGAATTTAGTAAGATGAATAAATTAATGTATAAATCATTTTTAATGATGTTTCTAGTTGTAACTATTTCTTTTACATTATATAGTCCTGGTGTTAATGCACAATCCTATGGTGATTTATCTGGACCTATTGCTTGTTGTGAGCAAACAAAAACAGATAGTCCTTACAATGGGGAGAGTTGTAGATATACTGCACTTGAATATTGTGATGAGTCAAACGGTAAAGAAGCAGAACAATTAGCTTGTGAACAAACTAACTACTGTGAAAGTGGAGTTTGTGTACTCAATGGAGAATGTAGTTCTAGAGTGTATAAACAAGATTGCGTAACTCGTGGTGGGAATTGGAAAGCTGGCACTGTTGATCAAGTAGAAGAATGTAGTGTTGGATGTTGTGCACTACCTTCTGGATCTTCATTAACAACACAATCTGAATGTAGATTAAAGATTGAAGGTACTGAATTAAGATTACAAGAAATTTTTGATGGAGAAATTACAGATGAGACTACTTGTAGTGAATTAAGTAGAGGTACTGAAGAAGGATGTTGTGTACAAACTAATGAATGTAGTTGGGGAACTAGAAGAACTTGTAATGAGAAAGGTGGAGAGTTTGAATTAAACAAAATATGTAGTTGGGCTGATTTAGGATGTACTGTTACTGAAAAATTTGAAACTTCATGTGAAGGTGATGAAGTCTGGTGGTTAGATTCTGCAGGTAATCCTGAAAACATTTATGGTGTTAATTATAGGCAAGACGGAGAGAGAGTAAGTAAAGAAGAAGCTAATGCTGCTATTGGGAAACCTGATTTTACAGATCAAGATTTTGATATAGATAATGGAAACTGTAATTTTGCTTTAGGGAGTAAATGTAGTGATGCTAGTGCTGAATTTTTAAGAGCTGTTGATGATAATAATGTTAATCATATGTGTTTGCCACTATATTGTCCTGATACAACTAAATTTGAAAGAACATCTTGGACAGGTGGAAGAAAAGAGAATTCAGAATCTTGGTGTATTTATGAAGGTAAAGTCGGTGAAGGATTAGATTTAGTTGGAAGTGAACACTATAGGGCTGAGTGTATTAATGGTAGAGAAATAATTGAATTGGTTGGAAATGCTAGAGATAGAATTTGTATTGGGGGAAAAGTTCAAATTCCTGGATTTGATCAAGAAATTGATGGTGGAATTGCAGTACCTAATGATTATAATAAATGTATTGCTGCCAATACTATAGATATAACTAGTTGTGATTTAAGTAAATTTTCTGAAGACCAACAAGAAATAATTGAAGCTGGAAAATGTGGAGGGGAATGTAATTTAGCGGGAGATAAAACAGAATGTTGTGAAAAACAAGCATGTAGACAATTATCATGTGAAGAAGCTAATGATTGTTTATGGTTAGGTGGGGCAGATGTAGGGAACCCTACAAACAGTGATGATGCTACATTTGCAGCATGTGTTCCTGCTGTACCACTTGGAACAAATCCTCCTGAAGAATCAAATTGTAATCTTCCTAATGAACTTGAATTTACAGCTTTGTGGAAAAAGGATAATTATTTGGATGATTGGGATTGTAAAAAAAACTGCCAGTTATTTACTAAAGAATTTGCTCAGGCATGGAATCAAATTTGTTATAGTCAAGGAGATTGTGGTGCTTATTACAATATTGAAGGAAAGGCCACTATGGATGGATTTGATCATACTGGATCATATGGTGGACATGGAAAAGCTGCTGAAGGTATTGAGAAAAATGAAATTTTAAGAAGTGTAGGTGGAACTGTAGAAGCTATTTTTAGAAATAATTTAATATCTGCAGGAGATAAACCATTAAATGGTTCTCGCCTTTTTAGTAACGAAGGAGCATTTGTAAGTTTATATGATGTAGGAATAAAAAGAACTCAAACTGAAAGACAGCACGAAATTACAAGTGTAGTAAATGATATATTCTTTTATGCTTCTATTGGGACATTGGGTATTGCGACAGCATTAGCGATATTTACAGCAACTGCAACATTTAGTATAGCATCGATAGGTGCAAGTATAGCATCAGTATTTGTTGCAGGAACAGTAAGTGCCGGTCCAATAGGGACTGCTGTAGCAGCAGTTATAGCTGTAGCAATATTAGTAACTGCTTTTTTCAAATATGCTGGCCAGAAGACTAGTGAAGTAACTTACAAAATACAATGTTTACCATATCAACCACCAGTAGGTGGAGATGATTGTGAGGCATGTATGGATGGTAGTAAATATCCTTATTGTACTGAGTATAAATGTGAGAGTTTAGGACAGGCATGTGAATATGAATCTGGAGATGGAAAAGATGGAACATGTTACTGGGAGAATGAAAATGATTACGAAGATGCTATAATTAGTAATTTACCTATTGCACCTTTAGACAGAAATGATTTTGAAGAAACACTTGATCCAAATGGAGCAAGAGGTGTTAAATTAAAGGGACTTCATGATAGTTATGAACCTATTACAATTGGAATAGCTACAGATGATTATGCATCATGTAGAATAAGTAGATTTAATGATAAATCATTTGAAGATATGAGTGAGCATATAGATAATGTTAGAAAGAAGAAAAATCATACAATGGAAATTCCAATAGCATATGAAGCTATTAATCCAGATGAAGATACAATTGCATTAGTAACAAGTTCAACTGAGAATAAAGAAAATAAATTTTATATAAAATGTAGAAAACCTAATGGAAATACAAATACAATACCTTATGTATTTACTATTAATGTGAATAAAGGAAAAGACACTCAACCACCAATTATAGAAGAGTTTAACATTAAAAATGGAGCTAAGATTCCATTTAATATGAGTGAAGTAGATTTAACATTATTCTTAAATGAACCTGCAAAACAATTTAATGGTTGTAAAGCTTCTAGAGTAGATCAAAGTTATAATAGAATGGAGATTAATGGAACTTGTTCAAGTACACAAGTGTCAGGAACAAATTATTTCCCATGTAGTATGAAATTAACAGAGCTAGCAAATAATCAAGAAAATACATTTTATATGAGATGTCTTGATAGGAGTCCGAATAATAATACAAATCAACAAAGTACAGTTTATAGATTACAAGGAACACCACTACTAGAGATTTCAGAGGCTGGACCAACTGGACGAGTTGAAAATACAACCATAGAATTGACTGCAAGAACTGAAAAGGGTGCAGATGATGGAAAGTCTACATGTTTCTACAGTCAAAGAGCAGCATATGATACTGCCGGACTAATATTTCAAAATACAAATGATGTGGTGCACTCAACATTAATTCCTTTAGCAAATGAAGAAGAATATACTATGCATATTTTCTGTAGAGACGAAGCAGGAAATTTAGCAGATACTTCAGTTGAATTTTATACAACAACCCCTGAAATAGAAATTGGAGATGTCAGTCCCACAAGTAAAATTAAAATTTATTCAAGTAGCTTTAATATTAGTGCGAAAGTTGCTGGAGGAGTTAGTAGGGACGGGGATAGTCAATGTAGATATGTATATTTGCCTGGAAGTCAGGGGAGTGGGTCAGGAATATTAAATGAAATAGTGGAACAAACTGATTCATATACTGAGTATCAGGGAACATTAGGTGGACTAAATGATGGAACTTACATGTTAAACATAACTTGTAGTGATGGATACAAGAAAGATAGTGAAGAAGTAGAATATGAAGTTTTAGCTAGGGCTAATGCAGGGATGCAAGCAGTATTTACACTAGGAGATAGATTAACATTTGTTTCAACAAATGAAGCTAATTGTGCATATTCTGTTGAGGATGAAAATTTTGATTTTGATACTGCAGTTAAAGGTATGGAGAGTGACTCTTCAAATTTAATACATGAATTGTTCATTGGAGAAAATAATGTATTCTATATTAGGTGTAAAGGATTACAAACAAACCAATTAGGTAAACTATACACTGTTAATATTTAACAAAACTTTTTTATACCTCTATAATGTAAATTTTATATGAATAAAAGAGGTATGGAGCAGATTTTTACATATATTACAATTGCTCTTCTTATTGGATTTGTTTTATACTTTGGATTTAACATGGTTGGAAAATTTAAAGATTTTAGTGATAAAGGAGAGTTAAAAAATTTTGAAAGTAATGTTAACAAAGAAGTGAGTAGAGTTTATGGACTAGATGTTGGGAGCACAATAGAATATTCTACGTTAAGTAAGTATAGACCGCTGTCCCCTCCAAATAATATTTTAAGAATATGCGTGGAGGAAAGTAAAGTAATAATGAAATTTAAGGATAGGACTGAGAGTACTTTTATTATACCTGAATTAAGAGGGAACGAATGTTTTAATTTAGTAGGTGGATTTTCTTTTGTTTTGGAGAATAAAATTTTGAGTAGAGAAACAATAGTTGAGATAAAGAATGTTGAATAAGAAAGGTATGCAATTTATTTGGATATTTAGTTTGATAGCTGGAGTCACAATATTATTTTTATTTAGTAGCTTTGCTTTGAAATATAAAGACATGCAAGAACAAAAAATAGATGTTGAGATTTTAAAAAATCTAAACAATGGAATACAAAGATTACAGGGAAGTGAACATATTAGTGTGAAGATAGATTTTCCTAAGGAAACTACAGTCAGATGTGGCAATATAATCTTAAGAAGTGAACATAATACTAAATCTATCTTATTTTCTGGAGAGAAACTGAAAGATGATGTAGTGATGTGGCAACAGCCTTTTAATTTTCCGTTTAAAATTACTAACTTTTATTATTTAGTTGATAAAAATAATAAGTTTAGCATAAGTGAAGAAAGATTGTTAGCAGATATTCCAGACTCATTAAATGGTAATTTTAATTCTATAGAGGGTAGAAAAGTATTTTTTTCTAGATCTGCATACACTGAAAATAAAAACAACTATTATGTTAATGAAGAATTGAAGTACGTTGAACATTTAGAGAATAGGTATGACTATTATAATGACGAAATGTTACTTGGCTTGTTAATAAGTGATAATCAAGAATGTATTGTCGAGGAAGTTAGAGAAAAAATAAAAGAGATTAGTGAAGTTTATTTTAATAAAGCCTCGTTGTTAAAAGATTGTGAGTATGCTAAAGCATTAGAAATTCTAAATGATATGAAAAACTTGAAGAGAGTAGAAGAAAATTCTGCTTTATTAAAAAAAGAAAATAAAAGATTGATAGGTGGTAACTGCGTTGGTATTTACTAAGAAAGGGGAGATGCAAATGTATGAAACAATCTTGGTTTTAGTTGTCATCTTTATTATTATAGGGATACTATTGTTGGTGTTTGGCAATTATAACAAAAATTCTATACAAAACATCCAATTTGATATTGAAAGAGATGCTGCATTTAATTTGTTATATTCGCTGCCCAATTCAGAATATATGGTCTATACTTATTTAGGAGATCAAAAAGGTATGATAGATAGTGCTAAATTATTAGGTGTTGAGATTGATAATTTAGGTTATAAGGAAATAATAGTAGAAGAATTTAGTAATAATACAATAAAATGTGTAAGAAATAATTATCCTAATTGCAATTATTATGAAGTTTATAGTAAAATACCGAGGAGAATATCAAGTAAACAAGAAGTAAGTAGAAGTGTACTAGTATATAATCCATTCACTAAAAAAAGTAATCCAGGAAAATTAATAGTAAGATGGTACTAAAAAAAGGTCAGGTAGAAACAATGGGATTGGTTATGATAGTAATATTATTAGTAATCATAGGCCTATTTGCACTAAAATTATCAATAAGTAACCCCAATGAGGATGAGTTTGAAACTGAATACTTACAGCTAAAAGCCAATAGTTTAAGAGATACTATTGTAGAGAGTAGCGTATGTAGTATAAGTGTTAAGGATGAAATAGTTAACTGTAGAAACAATTTTACAGAATGTTTTAGTAATTGTGAAGAGCTAAAAGAACATATTTTTTACATAATAAATAGTAGCTTAGAGAACAACATAGAGTATAAATTTGAAGCAAAAGGTGAAGGATATAATATGATTATTGGCAAGGATTGTAGGAATAAAATTAGCTCAACAATACAACCTATTGCACTGACTGATGTAAAGGTTAAAATAGAGGTATGTAGAGTGTAGTTTACCGACGGTAAAAGTGTTTTCACTACTCTATAAAAATGAAAACACCGTCGATAAAAAAAAAATGATGGTTAGAAGGCTTGTAGCTTTAAAATTTGGCAGAAAGAGGGTAAAATGGAGTCATATATGAGAGAAAAGTTTATAAACGAGGTGGGGGTTTATCGTCATAACATAGACATCATAGTCTATAAATGTCAAATAAAAAAACCCTATATGGGAAAACACATGGAGGTGTGTAATAAATGCAAAGCATAAAAAATATCGTTAGAAAAGTGGGTGCTATAGCAGCAGGATCCGCTTTTATCGGTGCAACAGCAATGGGAGCTATGGCAGCAACATTGGATGATTACCCTGCGCCGTTTGTTAAGAATGGTGCTTACAACAGTTTGGTTGTAGTGCATAGTGCTAATGGGTTAGACCAAGATGCCGCAATGTCTATTGCAGACAGTTTTAAAGCTGCAGGAGACGTATCAGGTGATGCCTCAGCAACAGTGACAGTAAGTGGAGATGCATTCAAATTAGATAAGAACTCTAATCATTTGAATATGAAGGACTATGTATCAGAAGTCTATGCAAATTTAGATCATTCTGATTTACCATCTATTTTGAAAAAAGAAGCATACTCTGACCAAGAAGGAACTAATAAGTTAACTTCAGAATACACTCAAAAGTTGTATTTTAAAGCTGGATCATTACAATTAAGATATGATCAAGACAAAGATGCAAGTGATAATGAAGTTGTAGACCATGTATATTTAGATAGAGCAAGTGCTAACTATCTATATAGATATGAATTTGATTTAGACTCAGCTGATGCAGTATCTGGAACATCTGATTTAACAGGTGTAAATTTAAGAATTCTTGGAAAAGAATACACTGTTGTAGATGCTACATATTCTGGTGGTAATGTAACTAAGATTGTATTACTTGCTGGAGATGCGGCTAAAGCTACTGTTGAAAAAGGCGGAGAAGCTTTAAATGGTGTATCTGTTGTAGCTGTTGACTCAAATGGTAACCAATGTCAAATTGAATATGCTGGATCAGTATATACTGTTGATAAAGGTTCTACAAAAGAATTAAGCGATGGAACAGTTGTTGGTGTTACTGACACATTTGTTACAGGCCTTACAGGTGGTAGGGATTCTTGTGATATTGTAGTTGGAGCTAACAAAGTAGAAATCCAAAACGCTAAGAAAGTTAAAGTTAACGACGTAGATATTGATGGAACTATCTCCTACATTGGTTTAGGCGGATTAGATGTTTGGAATGTAACTTTCACACCTAGTGATAGAGAGTACATTAGATCTGGTGAAGAATATGAAGATCCAGTATTTCATGCATTCAAATTTGTCTATGGTGGTCTAACTTCTGATAAACCTAACAATGTTGATACTGTTAAGATTGAGACAGATGGAACTGAGTTTTCATTAGATGTAGAGTTAAGTACAGGTTCATTAGACAACTTTGTCTGGTGTTACAGAAATGACTCTAATCAATTGAAATTTGGTGAAGATGAAGACAACCAAATGTTTGTAGTTAATGGTGAAGCTGTTCAAAACATAAGCGTAGTTGCGCCAAATGTTGCTTCAGAATTAACTGATGTTGAAGGTGTAAGATTCTTGTATTCATTTGGAACTGCATCAACTGGAGACAGCAACATCATAGAAATTGTTGACATCGATACTGCAGCAAATGAGACTGACTTTAAGGTTCTTAATACAGGAACTGAATACAATGCTAAGAAATTTACACCAGAGACTGCAACTGCATTTACATTTATGGATCAGTCATTTACACTGAACATAAGTACTTTGCACAGTCAAATAAACTTCTCCACAATTACTGATAATGGTGGAGCATTGTTTACTAAGTATGGTGGAAATATTAGCTTTGGTGACGGTATTAGTATCTTGAACAATGGACATACACGTAATTGTAATATCTCCTTCGAAGAAGAAGATACAGGTTCAAGTAAAGAGACAAATACTCAGTTGACTAATGTAAAGTTTACACCAGCATATGACGGAACAACTTATACAAGTATTGTTAGAGCTACACATGCAGGATCTAATTTTACTGGTTCAGTACAAAAAGTTGATTCCGGAGCTCAGTATGAAAAGACTGCTATGACACACTTTGGTACTAAATACCTGATATATGATGAGGGTAAAAACAACGATTATGTAACAATTTCATATCCGGAAGAAGTAATGTACGGTGAAGTTTACATAACACCATTAGAATCAAGTGTAAGTGGCGGAGCTTCAGGTGCTGAAGGTGCAACTTTAATGAAAGACACAGAAGTAAGTGATGTATCAACATACAACGCAATTGTTGTTGGTGGTCCATGTGCTAATACAGTAGCTGCTTCATTATTGGGTGTAGATATTGCAACCCAATGTCCTGGTGCAGGTTATAAATCAGGGGAAGCAACTATACAATTAGTTGACAATGGAGACAACGTAGCAATGATTGTAGCTGGTTATGAACAAGAAGAAACTGCAGTAGCTGCTAAAGTATTAGAAGGCTATACAGGAAGAACTGACTTAACTGGTACATCTGTGACTGTGACTGGGACAAAATCCGAGCCACAAGTTGCTACAACTGCGTAAACCTTTCTTTCTTTTTTTTCTTTTATTTTATAATAAGTTTTTTAAAGTATAATTCTAAAGTATAATTTATGAAAGAAAAAGCAAAAATATTTTGGGCTATTTTTATTGGACTAATTATGATTAGTAGTGTGTTAGGTATATTATCTGCTCCTGAAGAGACTACTTACGAACAAACTAATGAATACAATGGTAAAGAATTATATCGCGGTAGTAATGGTTTGTGGATTTTAGAAGAAAATGATGTATTTTTCTATTTTAACAACTTACCAGATGATGTAGCAAGCATAGAAGTGCCTCAAATTTCAATAAATAATCAAAAAATATACTTTATGTACGATTTTAATGAAAGTATTGAAAATGTGGCTTTAATTGCGAGTAAATTAAGACAAGTATTGCATAGTCAAGGAGTTATTGTTGTGGATGCCTGTATTAAAGAAGATGGATGCCCAGATGATATGCCTATAAGAGATTGTAGTAATGAAGGGTTTTATTTTAAGCTGAGTGAGAATGCTAGCGTTTATAAAGAAGACCAATGTTATGTCTTAGAAGGTAATGTTCAAGAGATAAATAAAGAAGTCGATAAAATAAATTATATAATATTGGGAGTGTATTAAAAAATGGCTAAAAAAAATCAAAGTATAAATATGTTTTTAGGAGTGCTAGTTATTGCACTTGTTGTGTTTTTATTTTTTGTTTATAATGATAAAGGAGAATCTAATTTAGAAGAAGAAAATCCATTTTATTTAGGTGATGGAAGGATATGTGAAGAAGTTGTTGAAAGGAATAATTATAGATTTTGTAGTGAAGTATTTAGTGAGAACTTGACAATCTATAAATTAGAGTTTTTTGTTGGAAATAATGAAAGAATAATTCATAGTTTTAGACACCTACCTGAAGAATTAGAAGATATTAATGTAGAAGAAGGTATTGGGGCCCCATTAGTAATTCCTGGAAGTGATGTTGTTAAGAATAAGGTATATTTGAGTATGGATCCTGAATTCACAGGTGATGAAATACTTGTAGCATTATGGTTACCTGCACAAGTTTTAGGAAGAAGTAATGTAGGGGTGTTTAAGATGGACGTAACTAGTGCTTTCTCAAAAGATTATAATGGATCTGATTATCCTATAAGATCGTGTAGTGATGCAGATGATCAAACAGCAGTTATTGAATACAGAAGAGGAGATAAAAAACTAGAAATAGAAGATAACTGTATTGTAGCTTATGGGAAGAATGAAACTGAGTTTAATATGGTTTCAGAAGCATTGACATATAGATTAATTGGCGTAGTTCAAAGTGAATAAAATACTTGTTGGGTGCCCGACATCAGATCGAAAAGAATATTGCTTTGAAGAGTATTTAGAGTCTGTAAAGACTCTTTCTTATTCTAATTATGATATCTTAATTGTGGATAATTCTGAAACTGATGAGTATTATGAGAAAATAAAAAAATATTTGCCTGTATTAAAAAGCAAATTTTATGAAAATGCAAGAGATAGTATTGTAGAGAGCAGAAATATTTTAAGAGAATATGCATTGGAAAAGGGTTATGATTATTTCTTAAGTTTAGAACAAGATGTGATTCCACCTAGGGATATTATTGAAACATTATTAAAAAGTAATAAGAAAGTTATTTCCGGACTTTATTTTTATGTTGTGGATGATAAACTAATACCTATGGCATGGGGGAAACATGATGAAAAACATGCTAGAAGGTTAGAAGTTAAAGACGTAGAAAAAAATAAAGTAATGGAGGTAGTAACTGCTGGACTAGGTTGTTGTTTAATCCATATAGATATTTTAGAAAAAATAAAATTTAGATATGTTAAAGAAAAAAAACCTTTTGACGATATATGGTTTTGTGAAGATGTTAGAAAAATAAATGAACAGATATATTTAGACACATCTGTAAAATGTAAACATTTGATAAAAAACTGGTCCTGGGATAATATTAAAAAGTAAAAATTTAAAGAAGTTATACGCCGAGATCGCATAATCCGGTATTGCACCGGCCTTGAGAGCCGGGCCCTTCGGGGCGTCTGGGTTCGAATCCCAGTCTCGGCGGCTTTTTTAGAAAAGTATAAAAGAAGTTAAGTGAATTCTTAAAGAATGGAACAACCAAAAGTACTAGTAGGATGTCCAACATCTCATCATAAAGACTATTGTCTTGATAGATATGTTAAATCTGTTAACACTCTTTCTTATCCTAATTATGATGTACTAATAGTGGATAACTCTGAAACTGATGAATATTATAATAAAATAAAAGAAAAAGGATTGCCTGTTTTAAGACTAGAAAAATACTATGAACATGCTAGAACTAGATTAACTAAATCTAGAAACATAATAAGGGAGAAGTTATTAGAAGGGGATTATGAGTATTTCTTAAGCTTAGAGCAAGATGTAATTCCTCCAAGAGATATTATTGAAACTTTATTAAAAAGTAAGAAGAAAGTTATTTGTGGAGTATATTATAATAATTCTAAGGATCATCCTCCGGGAATAAAACCATTGCTATGGAGACTTGCAACAAAAGAAGAACTTGATAAAATTATAACATCTGATAATCCTGTTTATGCTACGATTCAAAAACAAATTAAAGATGGTGAAATAAAAACTCCTGAGAAAATAGTATCCAGATGTACTTGTGAAGAGGTAGAAGAACCAAGAATATTTGAGATTTTTGAAACGGGGGTTGGATGTATGTTAATCCATAGATCAATTTTAGAAAAAATAGAGTTTAGGAGTCCATTAAATGCGACAAGTTTTGATGATTTGTGGTTTTGTGAAGATGTTAGAAACTCAGATTGTAAACTATTTGTAGACACATCTGTGAAATGTAAACATTTAGTTGATGGGATGGAATGGGGTAAAATAAAATACTAAATAGATTTTATTATTTTTTCATGTAAAAGATTATTTGAAGCAATTAGACCGTTATTTAATTCTACTTGCTTATTTGAAAAATTAATTTGATTATCTTGTAAATCAGTTAATAGGCCTCCAGCTTCACTCAATATTATTGAAGGAGCACAGACATCCCAAAGATTCATTGTATTTTCTTTTGGAGAAATGTACAAGTTAGAAGATCCTTTGGCTATCTCAATAATTTTAGTAGAGCCACCCATAAAATTTAAGGAATTTGGATTTAATTTTTCAACTGTTTTTTTAAAATTTTCATTAAACCTTGTTTTAGAAATTAATAAATTAATATCAGTAGAGTTAGATACTGATAATTTTATAGGACTTTTATTATCTTTTATTAAAAAAGAACCGTGGCCCTTTACAGCATAAACTAGCTCATCTATTTTTGGACGATAAGAAACCCCTAAAATCGGTTCAAAATCTTTAATCAATCCAATTAATACAGAATATGAATCAATATTATTAATGTAACTTTTTGTAGAGTCTAGTGGATCAATAATCCAACAGAGTTGTTTACTAAAACGTGAATTATCTTCTTCTTGTTCTTCATCTAATAAACCATAATCTGGGAAATTTTTTAATAGGAACTCTGATAGAAATTTAGAAGACGCCTTATCAGCTTCAGACACAGGAGTACCATCTTGTTTAGAGGTTACATTAAGTTCTTTTTGATTTAATAAAATATTACCTGCTTTTCTTGCTGCTTCAATTGCCAGATCTAATTCTTTTTGATAGTTCATAAAATTAACAAGAAATAACAGTTTATTAAATTATATAAAAGAAAAAAGAAAGAAATTAATTCTTCTTTTGCAAGAAGAAATATACTCCAACACCTATTATCACTATAATGATTAAAGTCCATAACCACCATAATGATGAGCCATCATCTGTTGTTGTAGTTGTTCCACCAGTTGTACCAGTAGTGCCATCCTCTGAATCTGCAGGTGTAGGAACTAATGATTTGAAAGTTACATTAGCAACTCCATCTTCAATGCTTACTAGTGTTACACTTAAATCGTTTACACCATCACCATCTAGATCAAGTTCTTTTGTTTCTTCAACTGCTAATTCAACATCTACAGGATCTGAGCTTATTGTTATTACTGCTGAAGTTTCAGTTAAGGATTTAACAACAGCTGAATGAGCTTCTCCTGCGACACTAAATGTTGCTGTACTTTGTGAAGCCATTGAAACAATTGCTTCAGATACTGCATCTAAACTTCCAACATCTTTAGATTCTCCTGCAGGGATTGATACTTCAACAGGTTCTTTTGGTGTTGTAGACGAACTTCCTGAACCACTACTTGAGCCACCACCATCAACAAATGATGGATTAGTTACCTTTATTGTTTGTACTTCTGTGTAACTACTACTATGGCTATTGTCATCTGAAGATTTACATTTTACATCATATGTTCCTGCATCGGAAGATGTAAATGCAAAAGATGCACCTGTGTTTTCATTAAAGGCCGAATCTAATGTTTGGTGTTTATATGCAATTGTGTAAGTCGGTGCGGTGTCTACAGTATCGGTAGATCCAGAGCAAGTAAATGTTGTTTCAACTCCTGAACGAACTGTAACTGCAGCTAATAATAATGTAGGCGTTGTTGGCGCTTTTGTATCATTAACATAGAATCTGTAGGTATCCGAAATTGTGTTATTTGAATTACCTGCTTGATCTACACAAGATACATTAACATCGTGCCATCCATGATTTAATCCAGATACATTTGTATTTACTCGTGTTCCGTTGGATGTAGTTACGGCTGTTTGATTTAAACCATCTACAATAAGATGACAATCAAATGCATTTGCATCCACTAAATCAAAAGCTGTATACTCGAATACAATTGTGCCATTATCCCAAATAGATGTACCATTTGTTATGTTTTCACTTTGATTCATACCTGCACCTCTAAATACAAAATTTGTTAAATTGTGGAGAACTCCTTCATCATGACCATATGGTGCAGATGTATCAAATGTTATATTGTAAACTGTGTATTCTACTGTGGAATTATCACCAACGAAACCAGTTCCATTTGAAGCATTTACTGTTACATTATAGATTCCATCTGCAACAGACCAAATAGTTGTATCATTTGTTATGTTGGTAGAATTCAAATCCCCTTGTATGTCAATACCTAATAAGTATATAACAGCACTATTAGTCCCTAGAACCATAGACCAGTTAGTCATATTTGTTTGATTACTATTGAATAATGTAATCTCAAAAGTGTAATTTCCCTTGCCCACTATCGTATCATTAGCTGGTGTAGTCATTTCAAAACCACCAGAACTCAAATCACCTTGAATTGCAGTAACAGCCCATGCACCTACTAATAATATAACAACGAATAGAAATGAATTAATTATCCTCTTTTTTGTACCCATTTAACATTCCTCCTTTTTTTAAGTATTTTAATACTCTGAATAAGTTAAAAAAATAAAAGTTTATATATAAATGTTTCTAAAGAGAGGTGAAAACCCATTAACTTTTTTAGAGTAGTGAAGAGAATAACAAGATTAATAAATTATGTGAAAAGTAAGAAAAATATGAACAAAAACCTTGTTAAAAAAATAGGATTTATAATTTTAATATTAATAGTTTTAAAGGTAATTTTAAGTGTATTTGTTTTTGCTCCCACTAATTTTGGAGATGGTTATATTTATTCTAAAATGGCAAGAAGTTTTTTTCTTGAACAAAATTTTGAGATTCATGGAATAGATGTGAATCCCTATCCGCCACTATATCCTATTAGTATAAGTTTAGCTTACATTTTTAGTGATATGCAAATGGTATTTTTCTTTATTAAATTGATAAATGCAATCTTGTCTTCTTTAATAGTAATACCTGCTTTTTTGATAGCTAAAGAGTTTCTAAATGATAAAAAATCTATGATAACTGCAGGCATTATTGGATTATTGCCTTCACAATTTTCATTTTCACCATATTTAATGTCTGAAATATTATATTATCCTTTATTTTTAATTACATTTTACTTCATGTATAAATCATTTTTAGAAAAAGGTTATAAATATAATCTATTAGCTGGAATCTTTTTAGGATTAATTGTACTAACAAGGATAGCAGGATTGGCAGTGGTTCTAGCTTATATTTTAATTACATTAATTTATTTGTATAAATTTAGAGATTACAGTCAAATAAAGAAAAAAATTTATGCAGGCTTATTATTTTTATTAGTTGTTTCAGGATGGTTTATTAAAAATATATTAGCCAATGGATTCAATGATGTTGCATTCACTGCACAATATGGGAAAGAGATTTCGTTTTTAGTGGATAAAATATATGCAGTACCTACATTTTTGACATGGATGCTATTGTATGTTGGATTCTTGATTTTAGCATCTGGAATCATTGTATTTGTTTTACAATTTTTTGCTTATGATAAAATAAAAGAGAAAAAATATTGGATATTTTTTGTTAGTCTTTTGGTAACTGCTATTATTACTTTAATCTTTGCAGCAAATCACAATGCTGGATCTGCAACATTTTATAAGACACTATTTAGTTGGTTGTGGGGCAAACCATTAGGAAGATATGTCGATACACTATTACCTTTAATATTTATTAATGGATTTATTGGTTTTGAAGCTTTGAATAAAAGTAAAAGAAATTATAAATTACCATTTGTAATTACTGGATTTATTTTATTAATTGGTAGTCAATTAATATATTATGACTTAATACCTGTAAATAATATTAGTTTAGCCTTGTTTGGAGGTATTAAATTTGGATTAAGTTTTATTCAAGAAAGTTTTTTTATGGATACTTTATTTTCAGTAGTTGTAACTGTTGTAGGATTGCTTAGTCTTTATTTATTTTATAGGTTAGGTAAAAAAATGAATTATAAACAAGTAGTAATGTTTGTTTTAGTTTTTGTTTTGATTAGTAATGTTGCTAGTTATGCTGGAACAATATATAACTCTGAAAAATGGGAGGAGAAAGATCAAATACAATTAGGACTATGGTTAAATGAGAATGTAGAAAAAGAAAGTAAAATAGTAATTGATGAAGATTATTGTGGAAATATTTTAGAAGGATACTCAATTTGTAAGGCACCAGGACATGAAGTTACCATTATTGGATTCTTTGTTAATTCAGAAATTAGGATAGATTCACTAGAGAATCTAGAAGAGTATGATTATGCAATAACTAGAAATGAGATAGGTTTAAAAAGATTGAAAGAAAATGGTGGAATATCTATATACGAGGTAAAATGATTATAATAACAATACCAGCATATAATGAAGCTAAGAGTATAGGCACTGTAATTAGTGATATAAAAAAAGTTATGAAGAAAGAGAAAGAAGAGTTTAAAATTATAGTTGTTGATGACGGAAGTAAAGATAAAACAAAAGAAGTTGCTGAAAAAGAAGGTGCAATTGTTTTTAGATATAATTACAATAGGGGCTTAGCCGCTACATTTAGAACTGAGATGAGTAAATGTTTAGAATTAAATGCTGATATAATTGTACACACGGATGCAGATGGCCAATACCAGGCTGAAGATATCTTAAAGTTAATTAATAAAGTTAGAGAAGGTTATGATCTTGTATTAGGAAATAGATTTAGAGGTGGTATTGAGGGGATGCCTTTTCTTAAAAAACTTGGAAATAAAGCATTTTCAAGAACAATTTCAAAAATAATTGGATTTAGAGTAGGAGATTGTCAAACTGGTTTTAGGGCATTTACAAGAGATGTTGCTGAGAAAATAGAAATTACATCTAATCATACTTATACCCAAGAACAAATAATAAAAGCCGTTAGACAAGGATACAAAATAAAAGAGATTCCTAGCTTTTTTGGTAAAAGAGAAGGCAAAAGCAGATTAATGAAAAGTCCTTTGGAATATGCAGTAAAAGCTTGGATTAACATTTTAAGAATTCAAAGAGATTACAATCCTATAAAATTTTTTGGAAGCTTTGGATTATTGTTTATAGTTTTAGGATTGATTCTTGGAGTTTATTTAGTATCACTATTTTTAATTTATGGTAGAATTGGACATTTACCATTAACAATTTTAACCATGTTATTGATTATGGTTGGGATTCAGATATCTTTATTTGGTTTTCTAGCAGATACAGGTAGATAAATGAAAAAGAAAATAAAAAATATAATTGCAATATTTTTGAGTGTAGCTATTCTCTTCTTTTTACTTTATCAAATTGGTTTTGTTAATGTTTTAGAAAATTTAAGTAAGGTAAATTTAAAATTCTTAGTTTGGATTCTATTGTTTTATATTATATTATTATCAATTGGAAATTTGAATTACTTTTTATTATTGAGAAAAGCTAATGAAGAAATAAAATTTAAGAATCTGTTTAGTTTGTACATATTTTCCTGGGCTCTTGCAGCAATACTTCCAGGGAAAATAGGAGAGTTTAGCCTTGTTTATTATTTAAGGAAGAATAAAATAAATATAGGGAAGAGTGGGCCTAGTTTTTTTATTGATAAAACAATTTCTTTGATAATTACGGTTTTATTTTCAATAATAGGATTTTATTTGATATTTAAAGAGAATATTGTAATTTTATCTTCAGTTATTTTAATTTTGATTATAGCGTCATTTTTATTAATATTATTTTCTAGTAAAGCTAGGGATTTTATTGAAAAATTTATCTTGAGAAAATTTGCAGTAGATTTTAAAGGATTTTATAAAAATACAAAAGGAATATTAAGAGATTATAAATTAATTCTTACTAATATATTAATTACACTTGTGAGATTGTTGATAACTGCAACAATAATTTATTTATGTTTCAAATCTGTTGATGAAATTTTTGGATTGAGTATAGTTATAGTTATTTTAATAACAAGTATAATATCTATTGTTAATTTAATACCACTTTCATTATCAGGATTAGGGTATAGGGAAGTAAGTGCTGTTTTTTTATATGGGTCATTTGGAATAGAATCAGGAATAATAATTGCTGCTTTTCTTTATAGTTTAATAATAAGGTACGTTGTGGTTGGGATAGTATTAATTTATTACAATAATAAACTTAAATTGAAATAAAGGGGAATAAAGATGAATAAAAAAGAACATCCAGGATTAACGGGAATAATAAGATATGCTAGATTAAAAAAGATAATGAAATATCTTAAGGGGAGTGTTTTAGATGTTGGGTGTAGTGATGGTGCATTATTTACATTGTACAAAGATATTGAAGGAATTGATATTGATAAAGATTTAATTAAAATTGCTAAGAAATATGGGAAGGCCAAATTAGGAAGCGTTGAAGAAATTCCATATGAAGATAATTCATTTGACACTGTTATTTGTTTAGAGGTTATAGAACACATTGAAAATGAAAAGAAGGCATTAGAAGAATTAGCAAGAGTTTCTAAAAAAAGAATTGTACTGTCTTTTCCAATGGAGCCATTTTCAGGACATCCTGATTTTATGGACCATATTCCAGAAATAAAAGGATACAAAATAATTAAGAGAGATTATAATACAATTCCTGTAACTTTTAAAGTTTCTAAAGGAGAATATTTTAACAATGAGTTACATATGGAAAAATATGGAAAAAAGAGATGGTTTAGGTTTATTATGGAACTTAGACCTTTGATAATTCCAGTTTTAAATTTTATTTCAAGGTTAAAAAAAGAGAATCCAATAATAATTTATGAAAAAATTAAAGCTTAATGGATTTAAGGAATTCTTTATGGAACTTTTCTATAGAGCCTTTTACTGAATCTAAATCTTCATGGAAATCAATTTCTGCCCAATCATTTTCAGAGATTTCAACTGGGGTGATTATTTCCCCATCACTCATTAACTTTTGAATTGCTTGTAAATAAAATATTTGATGATTTTCTTTATCTTTTATCATGTCATTTAAAGTGTCCCTTAATTTTATGTTAGCACCATTCTGAAATTTAATCATACCAATAGACTCCCCATTAGCGGATTTTTTACCTATTTTTTTACTTACTTCTAAAATTTGATTATCCTTAACTACAACTTTCATATCATCTTCATCATAGTTTTTCTTTTTGTCAATAACCATGCCAATATCTTCTTTTTCATCGATTAATTTTTGAAGAACTTTTGACTTGAAGACGTCATCCCCATTTACTAAAATAAAATTATCAGTCATTTCACCTTTTGCAAACCAAACAGTAACTAAGTTGTTTGTGTTATAATATAATGGATTGTAAATTGTTTTAATGTTTAAATCAGATTTGTATTTTAAAATTTTAGCATCTATTTGTTCTGCTAGATACCCTACAATAATTACTACATCTTTTATTGATGTTTTTTTAATAGCTTCTAGTTGAGTTTCTAGAACAGATAAACCATTTCCAAGTTCTAATAGTCCTTTAGGAGTATTACGAGTTAAAGGCATCATTCTTGAACCTGTGCCTGCAGAAATTATAATTATTTTTAGATTATCACTTCTTTTGAATTTAATTGATTTTTCAGGAGATTTTAGTTTAACTATTTCTTCTTTTAGTGATAAGATATCTTTTTTTATGTTGTTAAATGCTTGTCTTAATTGTAGCTCGTTAGACATAGCTTAAAATTTTGATTTATACTATATAATAGTTTCTATTGTAGAGTGGTTGCAAAAAAGAAAACTTTATAAATTTATGATTAATGGTTAAAACATGCTAAATGATATGTATAGAGTTGTGAGGGTATCCTTACCAGCTGTAGAAAGTGAAACTAGTTCTGTAAAATTTAATGTGGAAGATAGAGTTGCAGAATTTGATAGAAGAGCAGATTTAGGATTATATGATAGATTATATGGGCCTCATGGGGAGGTAATGGATGATACTTGGCAAGAATTAGGAGATCATCATAATTTAGGTGATAAAGATAGAGGATGGAAGGAACAAATATTAAATTTAAGAAATCCTGAAGCATTAGAAAATGAAGAAGGTGCACTTAATTTAGAGTGCGACTGGGTTACTTCTTATGATGTTAGAGCCTTGAGAGGGCCTGATACTCCGTTTTTCCAATTAGCAGCTATAGGTGCTGTTGTTACTAAAGATGATCAGATTTTATTAGGTACTAGGGGTGGAGCAATAACACCTGAAAGAGTTAAAAAATTTGGTTCAGGATTATATGGGTTGCCACCTGGTGGAAGTGTAAGTTTCAGACCAGAATATATTGGGGACCCTAATGTAGATCCGATACAAGATACTATTGGGGCTGAATTTGCTGAAGAAATAGGACCACAATTTAGATTTGAATATAATGGTTTAATTGGAATTTTTGAAGCATTTGAACCAGGCCCAACAGGTATAAAATTTTTATCCCTAATGAGAACTACAGCCACCTTACATGAAATACAAGAAGTGAATAAAGAAGCTAATGCAGTGTATGATGAATTAGTAAGTACTGTTGGGAAAGAAGATGCAAAAAAAGAATTAATAATAAGAAAGTTGCCACCTGATGCGTGGGAACACAGTGAAATTTTTGGAATACCACTTAGTCTTGCATCTGCAGGGGATAGATCATTGAGTAGGGCCCTTAGCTATTCAAGTAATAAGTATACAGGAATAGGTGCTGGAGCTCTTTGTACCTTAGAAAAATTCTTACAAATTTAATTATTAAAGTTTCATTAAAAATATTCTTGAAGCCAAATTTCTAAATTAACAAGCATCCAAACTTTTTGAGCAAAACGTTTTGTATGCTTATATTTTTTAAACCATATTTTTAGATTATCTTGATTTATTATAGAAGAAATTTTAGCATCTTTATTTAGTAATAATGAATTAGCTTTTTTGAAAAAATCTTTATCATACCACTCATCTAAAGGTACAGGAAATCCTACTTTTTTTCTTTCTAAAATTTCCTTAGGAATATCTTTTTTGAATGCTTCTCTTAAAATGACTTTAGTATCATTAAGAATCTCACTAGTATCCTTTCCGGATAAAAATAATGATTTTAACTTATTAGAATTATTTTTCCAAGAAATTTTATATTTTTCTGGAATTGTGAATGAAAATTCAACTAATTCATGATCTAGGAAGGGAACACGTCCTTCAACTGAGGCTGCCATTGTAGTTGTATCTAGTCTTTCTAATAACCCTGGCAAGTGTATTTTTTCTAAGAAGTAAGATATTCTTCTCTTGTAAGGTAAATTGTATTTGTAAAAGTAACTTGAAAGTTCTTTTTTTAGTTCTTTATCTTTGTTTAAATCAATATTAAAAATAAATTCTTTTTCTTTTAAAGGAAAATAATTATATTTGAAAAGTAAATGAGAAAGTTGGGAGCTGAATTTTTCATTTTTATAAAATTTAGATAATGAAGGAAAAATTAGTTTCTTTAATGAAATGGGGAGTAAATTAACAAATTTTAATTTATAATAATCTGAGGCACAATCCATCATTCTCCCATAACCATTAAAGATTTCATCTGCACCCTCTCCTGAAAGTACAACAGTAATATCTTCTTTAAGAATTTTTGACATTAAATATATTGGTATCTCATTTGGAACAGAAAGAGGGGAGTCTTTTAATTTAATTAAATCAGTTAAAGTTTCAAAGTAATTATCATAAGTTACTTTAATTTCTTTTAAAGATAAATTATATTTGTCAGCAAGTAATTTTGCATATTTTTTTTCATCATACCCATCTTCATTAAATGTTACAGTGTAGACCTTATGTATCTTATTTGAGCTTTGAGCCATTAATGCTGCTATTATGCTTGAATCAAGACCCCCACTTAGATAAGCACCAACAGGAACATCAGAAATCATTCTTCTTTCAACTGATTTTTTTAATAAATTTTTTAATGTTTTTTTGTAGTAATCCCTACCTTTATCTTCGAGATGTTTTTTTGGATGAATATCCCAATATTCTTTTATTGATAATTGATTATCTGAAAATTCCATATAATGCCCTGGAAGTAATTTGTAAATATTTTCAAATAATGTTTCTTTTCCTAATACATATCTGTAAGAAAGATAACTAGATATTGCTTGTAAATTTGGTGAGGTTTTAAAACTAGGAAAATTTAATATCCCTTTAATTTCTGAAGAAAAAATTAAATTATTATTAAAAGTAGTATAGTATAATGGTTTGATTCCTAGACGATCACGTACTATGAATAATTTATTTTTTTTCTTATCAAATAAAGCAAAAGAGAACATACCATTGAAATCTTTAACACAATCAATTCCTTTTTCTAAATAAGAATAAATTATAACTTCTGTGTCTGATTTTGAAGAAAACTTGTATTTTCTGGTTAACTCTGATTTAAGTTCCATGTAATTATAAATTTCACCATTAAAAACAATTGATATGTCTTTTTTAGAATCAAACATAGGTTGCTTACCTTTTGAAGATAAATCAATTATACTTAACCTTCTATGGCCTAGTATAACATTTTTTTCAATAGATACATCAGAGTCATCTGGGCCTCGATGTTGCATAGAATTTAACATCTTAGTAAAATCTTGTTTAGATATTTCTAGATCATCCTTAAAATTTGCTATTCCTAATATTCCACACATAATATACACCCTTAAGATAAATTTAATAAGTTATCTTTTATCATAATAATATGAAACCTGTTATTATTGTATGTGGATTACTTGGAACCGGTAAAACTACTTTATCTAAAAAAATAGATGGAAACTTTGAAGATTATAAACGATTTAACACAGATGACGTACGAGAAGAATTAGGAATAAAAAGTTTTGATAGAAAAGATACTCCAATGGTTAATGATTGTATGTATGATCAAGCTAGAAAATTATTAGAGGAAGATAAAGGAGTTATGTTTGATTCTGCGTATAAAAGTAAGATAGCTAGACAAAAGATATATGAAATAGCTAAATATTATAATAAAAAAGTTTTAGTGATTCAATGTGTTTGTTCTGATGATACTGCTAAGAGGAGAATAAGTGAAAGAGATAAAAAAGATGAGGGTGGATTGCATAAACCAACTACAGACCCTAATGTTTATGATGAATATAAGAAAATTTATGAAAATATTGAATTAGATTTAGAAAAGAAGAATGATTTTGTTTCATTTGTTAAAATAGATACTGAAAAATTAGAAGAAGAGATCTTAATTTTAGATGAGGATTGCAAAGAATATTTTGAGAAAATTTTAGATTTAATAAAACATAACGCCACAACATCTTGAACATGCAATAGGTGTATTTTTGTTGAATTTTTTTCTAACATTTTTATATTTAGGTCCATTCCAGATTTCTAAAAATGTATTATCATTTATATTTCCAAAAGAAATATCATAACATCTTGTATGAATCCTTATAGAACCATCACTTGCTAGATAACTACCTTCTATTAAATTTCTACATTTATCATGGCCTTTGATGAATTTTTCAGGATGGAAATAAAAAGTTTTTAGTGCTTTTTTATTTACAATGTTTCTAGGAATCATATCTATAAAGAAAGGCATAGATTTTGTTTTTTTATTGATCTTAACTAATTCATTGTAAAGTATATCTATATTCATTTTCTTGGGATCTACTTCATCAGAAATTGTACTTGTAGTCATATCCCCAAGGCCTTTTCCATATCTTTCATTGTAATCGTTAGCCATTTCTTGAGTTACATAATTAAGATGTTGGAATTTAATTTTCTCTATTTCTTTAACATTTTTTAAATGATCTAGAGTTTCGGCTAACTTTGTGTAATTTAAATTAAGAATTGTGCAGTTGATAAAAATTCTTATTTTCTGACCTTTTTGCTTAGCATATTTGGTTAATAATTTAATTCCCTTCATACTCCTATTAAATCCGTCAGGTAATCCTCTGATTTCATTGTGTAGTTCTGGAGGGCCATCTATTGAAATATGGATATGATCTAATCCTGCATCAATAAGTTGCTTTGCATAGGTTGGTAATAAAAATGCATTAGTTGTAACTTGAACTTTTAATCCATAATCATTACACATCTTAATGAATAAAGGTAGGTTAGGATTTAGTAATGGTTCTATAAGCTTAAATGAAATATCAGGTTTGAAAGATTTTACATCATCTAGGAATTTTTTGAATAATTCCGGAGTTAGATCATTTTGATCTGAAACTCTTGAAGTCATGACTTTGAATCCAGTAGAATTAATATTTCTTTGGCCGTAATCACACATTTTACATTTAGCATTACACACATTATTAACAGCTATCTGAATAACTGAAGGTGGTGCATTTTTATCAAATAATCTCCTAGTATGCTTTTTAACATAAGGTAAAATACTCTTAGGAGAGTTTATTCCTAAATAAATTTGTTCCATAAAAGACATATATAGAAATCTAATGAGATAATTTATAAATCTTTAGTTTAAATTATAAACATGGCCTTTGGAATCGATAAAAACAAAAAGGGTGTAAAAAAACAAGACATAGATGCATCCTCCATAAAACAGTTTAACAGATTTTTATCGATTGAAGCTGCAAAGGTTGTAGCGAAATATACAAAAATAACACCAAACCAGATTACAGTTTTTGTGTTGGTGATGGCATTTTTTATTGCATATTTATTCTCTACAGGTGAGATGTATTTAGTTTTAATAGCAGGAATATTAACTTGGTTCAATTTTTTCCTTGATTCATTAGATGGATCGTTGTGTAGGGTTAAAGGAATAAAGAGTTATGGTTTTGGAAGATGGTTAGATCATGCAACTGATGAAGTTGGAAGGGTTGTAGTATTTTTTGGTATAACTTATGGTGTTTACAAGAACTTTGGAGACCCATTAGTTTTATTTTTAGGTTATTTTGCAATAACTGCATACTTAATTTTTACATTGCACTTTACATACTTTAGTATGCTTCCTTATTCTGATAGAATAGTAGATAAAGAAAAGAAAGGTAGAGGATTTTTAAAGAATTTTTATTTGAACGATCCTTTTGTTCCTGGTTCAATTTTAGTGTTTGGAATATTTAATGGAATGTACTGGTGGTTGATTTTATTTGCATTATATGGATGGTTCTTTACCACAGTTGCATTTCTGATTATAACTAAAAAAGTTTATAGAGAAGCAAAAAAAGAAGCTGAGAAAGCTAAATTAAAATAATTTTTTTAGTTCTGATTGAATAAAATTTAAAGAAGCTTTTTCCCTGAATGTATCGAAAGAATTTTTAGCTATTTTATCTCTAAGTTTTTTATTATTTTTTAATAAGAGAATAGAATCTGCTAAATCTTTTGAATCAGCTTGTTTACAAAGTATAGCGTTAAAATTATTTTTTAATAGTTCAGATGAAGCTTTTGTATTTGAAGTTATAATTGGTTGCTGCATGGCAATTGATTCATACACTTTATTTGGAATGACTAAAGAAGTTTTTCTTGTGTTGCCAAAAATTCCCAAACAGACATCTGCTTTTGAGATTAAATTAGGTAATTCATTGTAACTAACTTTTTCTTTGTAATCCATTAGTTTGTTTAGATCATTATTATCACAATATTTTTTGAATTCTTTGTAATCTTTGCCCTTACCTGTTATTACAAATTTTATATTCTCTCTTTTTAATATATTAATTGCTTCTGCAATATAGATTGTACCTTGTAATGGAATAAAATGACCATGGAATTCTACAGTAAACTCTTTTGATTTATTTTTTTGAGGATAGAAAATAGATTCATCTGTGCCTACTGGGATTTTATAGAATTTATTTTTATCTAGATTAAATTCATTTACAAAGTAGTTAATGTGTTGATTTGTATCTAATATAATTTTACTGGCAAGCTCACAAGACTTTCTATCTAAAAATTTGTAGACTTTTGCTAATATTTTATTTGAAGTAGATCGGTAGTCTTCAACTAATGTTTGATAAATTGAAATAAATGCATCAAAAATTATTTCTTTTTTTGAAAATAGTCTTGCAAGTAAAACTAAAGGTTGGCCAAGAAATCCAATAAAAATTTTATCGGCTTTATGTTTATTTTTTAGAAATTTAAAAAAAATAGATAAATAACGTAAAGGAGTAAATTTTAGTGTGCTTGTACATTCAATTATTTCAAAGTTTTTCTTTAAAGCACTAAGGATAACTCTATTTCTAGAATATTGAGGTTCACGTCCACATACAAATAAAATTTTCATAGAAATAATAAAAAAGCAATATATTTAAACGTGACTCAAGAGGATTGATTATGAAAAAAAAGATAGTGGAAGAAAACTTGAAGAAAATTGCAAAGGGAGCTTCTATAGTCACCTTAGGAATAGTTGTGTCTAAAATTTTAGGATATATTTACAGAATAATTATTGCTAGAAATAATGTTGAAGGTTATGGATTATTTATAACTGCAATGACAATTTATAGTTTTTTTCTAATGATTTCCTTATTTGGTTTTTCAGATGGGATTGTTAGATTTGTATCTGAATATATTAGTGAAAATAAATTAAAGAAACTTAAATCTTTAATCATAAAAAACACTAAATTTGTTTTTATAACAAGTATAATTGGGGCTATAGTGTTGTTCATGTCATCTAATTTGATTGCTGAAAAGATATTCCACAATAATGAATTAGGAATTATCATTCAGATATTAGCTATAGCCTTACCATTTAATGTATTGCATGATATGTCATTTAGTATATTACAAGGTTTTCAGAAAGTTCATTATGAAGTTAATTTAAAAAACATAATTGAAAATATTTTAAAGATAATTTTTAGTTTGATTTTGCTGAAATATTCATCTAAGTTAGGAATACCCTTGGCATTTTCATTGTCAGTAATTATTGTTTCATTAATAGCTTTTTATTATTTGAAGAAACATATTCCTAAAATTAAATATAGTGTGAAAGGAATAGTAGATAAACAATTGATGAATTTTTCATTGCCATTATTAGTCATGGGTGTTTTTTCTTACGTCGTTATTTGGATAGATACTGTAATGCTTGGTTATTTCAAAGATGTAAAAGAAGTTGGATTATATCATAGTGCAGTCCCCAATGCCCAATTATTTTATTTAATACCTTTTGCTATTTACTTCATATTTTTTCCAGTGTTAACTGCTATGTATGAGAATAAAAACTTTGAAGAGTTTAAGAGAGTGTA
>Ga0233431_1000998_pt1 | contig 53805 bp, 74 predicted proteins | sample SI_118_April2016_FD_179867 | JGI IMG/M metagenome (GOLD analysis project Ga0233431, IMG submission 179867) | Seawater microbial communities from Saanich Inlet, British Columbia, Canada - SI_118_April2016_200_MG | ecosystem: Environmental > Aquatic > Marine > Inlet | place: Canada: British...
AATAGCCAAACTAAATAAGTTGGTAATAAAGGCCCCTTTCCTAGAAAAAGAATTGGTAGATTATGCAATTGGCCTTCCAAAAGAATTCAAAATAAAAGGCAAAATAAATAAATTCATACTTAGGGAATTAGCCATCAAAAATAAAATTAAAAAAGAATATGCCCTAAAGCCAAAGAAAGCGGCACAATACAGCTCCAAATTTGACAAAGCAATAGAAAAACTAGCAAAAAAACAAAATCTGCCAAAATCAAAATACCTAAATCATTTTTTCAATCTAGGGATATTGTTTTCATCCGGGAAAGATTCTTGTTATGCAACCTATCTAATGAAAAAACAGAATTATCCAATATCATGTTTAATAACAATAAAATCAAAAAATCCAGATTCCTACATGTACCATACTCCAAATATTGATTTAGCAAAGATTCAAGCAAAAGCAATGCGAATTCCAATAATCTTTCAAGAAACAGAAGGAGAAAAAGAATCAGAACTGAAAGAGTTAGAAATTGTCCTAAAAAAAGCAAAGGAAAAATATGATCTCCAAGGAATTGTTACCGGCGCATTATTTTCTGACTATCAGAGAGAAAGAATAGAAAAAATAGCAGATAAATTAGAATTAAAAGTTTTTTCTCCCCTTTGGCACAAAGATCAAGAAACAGAAATGAATGAATTGATAGAAAACAAATTTAAAATAATATTTACAAGCATTGCGGCAGATGGACTGGACAAAACCTGGTTAAACAAATTAATAACAAAAGAAGATATAAATAAGCTAGTAAAGCTAAATAAAAAAATTGGAATTAATATCGCAGGAGAAGGGGGCGAATTTGAAAGCTTAGTTTTAGACTGCCCGTTATTTAATAAAAAAATAGAAATATTGGATTCAGAAATAATTGATGAAAATAAAAATACAGCAAAATTAATTATAAAAAAGGCAAAGCTAAGCAGCAAGTAAATATTTCAAATCTTCATGAATTCCTTCAAATTCACGAGTTTTTTTTAATTCAGCTAAATCTGCACGGTAATTTGGCCTTAGCCTATGCCCAGTTTTTTCGTTTAATTCATAGCCCGGGAGTCTTAGATCAGAATGGGCATCTCTTGAGCCAATAATTCCTTCTCGATTAACCAAAAATTCTAGTTGGTGTTCTCCCGGCGTACAAACAGCAATTCCTAACCCCCAAGAATATGGCTTTAAATGAACCATCCCCCAATCATCTATGGCAACGGGATCTGTAAGACTAACACTTTTTCTTTCTTTCCATTTATGTATTAATCTTTCTCTTTCAACAAGATCTGCCATAAAAAATAGAAATAAAAACTCACTTATAAATTTTTATACTCTTAACCTTCTCTTTCATCCAATCTTGCTTTACTAAATATTTTCCATATTCTTCAAGAGTTAGATATTTTCTTTTCAAAACAGCATAGTATCTACCTTCTTCAATCTTAATATTTTTCCATCTTTTCTTGAAGGCAGCACAATTCTTCTTATCTTTTATTTTGGGGCCATAATGAATTTTATTTCTTTTCAATTTTTTAGCCTTAAACCAAAAATAAACATTATCTTCAAATTTCCAGCCATAGTCCTTAATTTCGAAATCATAATGTTTAAACTCCTTTCTCATCCTTTCCAATAAACTCAATAATTTGGCACCAACAATATCTTTCTTCCCATTAAGTGGGGTTATTTGAAAAATAGTATATCCGCGTAATTTGCTCATCAATATTTCTTTCTTAACAAAAAAGTTCTTACTCCCATTAAATGCCTTGCATAAGGAAATAAACTTTTCATAATTTCTCTTTCCCAAAGCAGCCGCAGCATTTCTATTTTTCTGGACAGGATCAATAATTATTAAAGGGCCGTGTTTTTTTGACCTACTCATACTACTCAAAATTTTCTCTTTATCCTTTCCAAAATGAATAACCTCTCTAGATTCCCACTCTCTAACTGCTTTAATCAAATTATCAAATCCCTTATAATAAATAATCAATAGCTCAGAAATGTACCCCGAAAATCCCTTAATATAAGATTCCGCCCCATATAGATGATTGGCTTTCAAAAATTGTTTAAACAAACGAATATCATTTTGTAATTTCTTATTAGTTTTTCTTTTAACAAATTTAACATGTAATGGAGATACATCCATAATATTCTCTGCCATCTCAGTCTTTCTAATTTTTAAAACAGGGACAATCTCAAAAGTTAATCCTTCAAATTTAATATGAAAATAATCCCTAGACCCATGAACGGTCTCAACCCGTTTAAATTTAGTCCTCAAAAATTTCCCTAATTCTTTAGATATATCTGCATACCTATAGTTTTTATAATTAAATCTTGCAAAAACATCAATATCCAAATTTCCTTTCAGGAAAGTATTCTTTGCATAACTCCCTCCAACAAAGAATTTTATATCATTATTTTTTATTTTCTCTAGAAATTTCTTGACTTTTCCATCTAACTCTTTTTCCCCTTCTTTGTCCAAGTTTATGGATTCTAAAATTGACATCTTATAGTTGTAAGCCTATTTGTGGAACTCCATTTTCTACATTCAAAATAAAACTAAATTCCTCCTCCCTTTCACCAGGGCTTAAAAAAACGCCATCTGGTAATGCGGCTAAACCTGTAATAACAATAACATCTTTTGGTGGGCCCATTTGTACACCTTCACTATTTTCATTAACGAAACTATCTTCCTTAATTTCCAAATCAGGCTTCGGAGGCAAATTCTGAGTAACCTTAAATAAATAAGGGCTGATAAATTTAATAGCAAGCGGTTTTTCATATCTCTTAAATTGTAGGGCATAAAATAGCCTCTGCCCAAATAATTCTTCTAAAGATATTCTCGACTGAGCAGAAATTGTCAAATTTCGAAATTCTAACAAATCATCAATCTCCGCATCAGGGGAAAAAATAAGTTCACAAGATCCATCCTGAGCACATTCATATTCAAAGTCATCACTCCCGCTACTTGGACATCCACACACTTGGCAGTTATCTACAGGATTTCCATCTTCACAATACATTGGTCTACTCCCCCAGAAACAATCTCCTTCCCAGGTATAATCATCACATCTATTTAGAAATTCTGGCAGGCACTCATCAATATCTAAATAACATTCATGTCGCCCAGGACCTAAAACAGAACGGCAATTTGGCCCGCCTTCTTGACCCTCTTGGCCTCCAATTTGATTTCCATCAGACCAACACTCAGAGTGCCAGATATAATCTTCATCATAACAATCATCATCGACACTACATTCATTCTCTCCCGAACCTGTCACTTCCAAACAATAAAAATACTCTCCATCCCCAAATTCAACACACTCAGAATGGGTTTTTGTATTTGGCAAATCAGGATCTTCAGTTTCAGGGATACACCCCCCATCATCCCCACAAACAAGACCAAAACTACAACCACACACTTGGCAATTCATAATTAATTCACAGCTCCAGAAATCTGAACCAGGTACCTCCTCATATCTATCACAATACCAAGGTACAGTATCGGAACAAGTATAAGGTTCTAAAATTCCATGCGGATAATCAATATCAGTACAACCGTTACAATCTGCACCATAAATAAGTACCTTCCCTGTAATATCATAAATATTGCTATCAACTAGACTTAGTCCAAATAAGGCAAACAATACAAAAAGAAAAATGCTAACACTATGACGTTTTTTCATATAATTTTATAATAAAACCGATTATATAAAGTTTCTCATGCAATTGACTTGCCTCATCTACTCCCCATACATATATTTATAAATCAATCAAAATTCCTTTTATAATGGCAAACAACGAATTTCAAGTAGAAGACATCGTAAGGTCGGAACAAGGGCAATATGGGGTAGTGATTAGTATAGATTCTAGAAAAGGGGCAACTGGCCTAGATGGAGAGTATACTCATTTAATAGTTCAATATCCTGATGGAAGTGAACAAAGATGTAATCCAGAGTTAACAATAAAAGCAGATTATTCTATGGCGCTGGATAGTGAAGCAAAAAGGGTATTGAGAGAAATAGGAGAAAATCTGCCAGAAATAGGTACAATAGGAAGGGCAGAGCTAGTAGATCGTTTGATGGGGCTAAGAGAGCTAGTCCTGGGCAAGGAAAGTTCAGAAAAAGGTATTCGGGTCAGAAAAGTAACAGAAAAGACTTAAAAAAAGATTCTTCTTAATTTATTTATGATAAAAATAGGCCCTGCGGGGATTGGAGGAAAAAATGAGGCAGAATCCAATTTAGAGCACTATAAAGATAATAAATTTCAAGCAGCAGAAATCTCATTTACTTATTCAGTCTACTTAAAAAAAGAAGATGCAAAAATAATAGGAAAAATAGCAAAAGAATTAGAAATAGATCTAAGCATACATGCATCTTATTTCATAAATTTAAATTCTCCAGAAGAAAAGAAAGTAGCAATGAGTAAAAAAAGAATACTTGATGCCTGTGAAATCGGACACCACCTCAATGCAAAGTATATAGTATTTCATCCCGGATACGTTGGGAAATCAACTAGAGAAGAAACCTATAAAAAAATAAAAGAAGAGATGCTAAATCTACAAAAATATATAAAAGAAAAAAAATGGAATGTTCAACTCGCTCCGGAAACCACCGGGAAAGTTAGTGTTTTTGGTTCACTGGATGAAACACTAAAATTGGCAAAGGAAACAGGAACTGCATTTTGTATTGATTTCGCACACCTGAAAGCTAGAAATAATGGAAAAATAGATTTCAAAGAAGTAATCGAAAAATTAAAAGGTCACAAACATATACACTGTCATTATTCGGGGATTGAATACTCAGAAAAAGGGGAAAAACGCCACCTTCCCATAGAAATAGAAGAATTCAAAACAATTATAAGCGAATTAAAGAAACAAAATATAAATTGTACAATCATTTGCGAATCTCCAAATACAATCGATGATACAATAAAAATGCAAAATGAAAATAATTAAAGCAAAATATGATTCAAAAAAAGAATGGAGGCAAGATCCCAAGGGATATTTCTTGATTAGAATAAAGAATAATAACCTTGAAGTAGCACACGTGAAAAATGATCACTCAAATAATCCAAGAACAAACCCAGATAAGGCCACGATAATAATCGGAAAAAATGCAGAAGAGGTATACAATACAATCATAAGGGAAAAATTGCTCTCACTAAAAGAACATGCCGCATATTTAGGGTCAGAACTCCAAAAAGCAGAAATTGCAATGAAAAATAATTTAAAATATATTCAAGATGATGAACTAAAAATTTAAGTTTTCTTTATTTTAGCTACAAAAAATCCATCTGTATCATTATCCTGTGGCCAAATTCTTAAACATTTACTAACTCTTTTATCAAATTCTTTACCCTCGGATTCTAAAACTGCTTTTGAGCTTTTGATATCCACTTTAATATTTTCTACTTTCGCATTATCAAATTCATCCAGTAGGTAAGAGACTATCCCTTCGTTCTCTTCAGGCTCTAATGTGCACGTAGAATAAACCATTGTTCCTCCACTTTTCAAATTGTTAAAAGCAGTTTTGATCAATTGTCTCTGAACTCCACAAACTCTTCTGACATGCCCTGGACTCCATTCCAAGATAGTATACGGACTTTTCCTAAGGGTGCCTGTTCCAGTACATGGGGCATCTAACAAAATCTTATCGAACTCAAACCCAGAAAAATATCTCCCCTCCATCAAACTAATAATAGTATTTTTGACCCCACTTCTCTGAAGGTTCATAGTCAAGGCTTTCAAACGATTATAGTTATTATCATTAGCAACAATTATCCCAGAATTCTTCATTTTAGCAGACATCTGAGTAGTCTTAGAACCAGGTGCAGCAGCAATATCTAAAATAAACTCATCTTTTTTTGGGTTTAAAACCTCTACTGGGAGCATCGAGCTAGCTTCTTGAACATAGAAATATCCCATGCTATGGCCAAATAAATTTCCCAAGTCGGTTCTATCCGAACTAACAAAAAACCCCTCCTCGCACCAGGGAACTTGTTTTAATTTCAATTCAGGGAATTCCTTACTAAATTTTTCAATACCAATCTTTAATGTGTTAATCCTAATCGATTTTCTCTTATTCCTCATAGAATATTCTTTAAATTTCTCAAAGTTTGTCAACTCAGAATATCTTTCAATAAATCTTTCTTTAAATTCAGGAAATTTTTTTTTCATTTTATCAACATACCTCTAATTCATGAGGTGATATTGGTTCAACAATTCCAGGGCAGACAATAGTTTCATTCAGATACAAGATTTCCTTAATATAAAAAAATCCACGCAATTCATTTATTCTCCCAAAATTTGGAACTGGAGGTCCGGGCCCGGATCCAAAACCAAGTGCATCAAATCCGGCAAAACCAAATGGCTCAATGGAACCAACATCTGAAGAATCTACTTTTAATGCTCCTGCGGATTCATTAAAAAACTTAAATTCTGATTCAAAATTAACAATCTTATAATCTCCCTCATTTCTAATTGATCCATAAATACTGGAAGGGCCACTTTTACAAAATTCAAAGTCCAATAGGGATAACTGGCCACATATACTTTCTACGAGCTCTTCATTTTCAATATTATCAATTTTATCACCACTAAAAAAACTAAAAAAATTCAAGATTACAATAGAAAGAACTATAACAAAACCTACTAAAATCGAGATTGCTAGTAATGGACTAATTCCTTTTTTCATAATAATCAATCATTAAACTTCTTTAAATAAATTTCCCCTACGGGGGCCCAATTCTACAACTCGACAGCTCCAACTCACTCTCTATAGGATCACAATTAAGAATGGTCCCATTATAGTCTAGTCTCTTCTCTAAAATCACATTATAATCTCCTGGCAAGGTACTTGCATCAGTTATAGTAAATGCTCCAATCCCATAACTTTGGATGCGAGTGGAATAAGTATGACTTAGTGTGCTAGATGGATCATCAACCCTAACAATCCTAAAGAATATCTCCTCTATAGGATAAACGCCATTATTTTCAATACCTATATGTAGATCTGTTTTTACAGCACTAATCTGAATACAATAACCCTCCAAAACAATCCATGTCTTATCTGTACATAAATCTCTCTTCAATGCATCTTCATCAATATCCTCAATCCGGTCCTGAGAGAAGACATCAAAGAAATTCATCAAGAGAATAGCCAAAGATACTGCCAACCCAACTAACAGAACAACTGCAATTAACGGACTAATACCTTTTTTCATAATCACCTATAAAGTTAACAATTTAAAAGACTTATTATTAGCAATCACTAGGGTAAGGGTTTAATTCCAAAACAATGGTATCACAAGTTATTATGGTGCCATCTTCGGTTAGCAAATAGGGGATCAGAGTCATCCTATCAAAATCATTACCATTTGGCAGATCATTAAATTGTTGACGAGATATACCATATCTCACAATCCCTCCAAAGTTCAACACTCCGCTATCATATCCACTATCTTCCTCATAAAGAGAGAAGTTAATGTCCTCAATATCAATTGATCCCGCATTTTTCAATTCTATTTTCAATTCTGGGTCAGGAGTTGCACCACCAATCTCAACAAAAGAACACATATTTTCTAATTCAATGGCAACACGACCACAATAATCATCTCTAAATGTTTCATTATCAATATTATCCATTTGATTTTGAGAAAAAACATCAAAGAAATTTAATAACAATATGGCAATAGTTACCGCCACACCGATTAATAAAATAATTCCAACCAACGAACTCATACCTTTTTTCATAATAAACTATAAATTTAGCAATTTAAAAGAATTATGGTATGCACCGGCCGGGGCTCGAACCCGGATCACAAGATTGGCAACCTTGTATACTAACCATTATACTACCGGTGCTTATAGAAAATTAAACTAAACATTCATTTTTATAACTTTTGATTATTCCATCTCTTGTCATATTTTGTCTTTCCCTCAGTCCTCATTAAAATCAATTGAGCTATCTTCGTTCCCGCTTTCAAAACCAAGGGGACATTTGATTCATTAGAAATTTCAAATACTTGTTTATTATTTACACCTGCATGTATAAAAGAAGCAGTAGTATGAATACTCAGCCCAAATCTAGCAAATCTTGTTCGACCATACAAAAATCCACAAACATTATCGGGCATCCTAATTTTCTCTTTAGTTATCCCCAAAATAAACTGGCCCGGCATCAACATAATTTTATCTCGTTTTATTAATTTAGAATATTTCTTATAATCTACATTCTCAGTCAAAGTTACTTTCTTATGATTAAAAATTCTAAAGTTATTATCCAAGGTTAAATCAATTGAGTCACTACCAATATTTCTCTTATTAAAGGGAGTAATTTTTAACTTTCCCTTTTCAATTTCATCTAAAATAAATTTCTTAGTTAAAATCATAATTCAATCAGATAAAAAACCCTTTAAATAATTTTTGGATTACTTTTTCTTGGTCTTCTTTTTAGAAATCACCAATTTTTTTTCATCGTTTTTATGTTTCAATTTATAAATAACATATTTTGCTTCTGATTCGGTTTTAAATACAAGGTATATTACTACAATTAAGAGCAGCGTGGCAATAAGTGCCGCATAAACTTCATACATCAACTGTTCACCCGGAAAGAAATTAGAAATGGCATGTATTATAACATCTCTCCATATTAATGCGGCAGTAATGGTAAACGCAGTAATTATTGCCGTTTTTATTGCGCTCGTAACTGGTATGTCGGTCATAGTTAAATTTTGAAAATTTAAGTTTATAAAATTTTTGTTATAAGATTGATAATAAAAAACAATTTAAATAGACTATTCTGCTATTAATTATGAATTATTATGATCAAATCTCAGAAGGGTATGATGAACTACATAAAGAAGAACAGCTAAAGAAAGTAAAAATAATTATAAAAGAGTTAAACATAAAAGATGAAAAGGTATTAGACATCGGATGTGGAACGGCATTCTACTCAAACCTATTCAAAAACTACACCGGGATAGACAATAGCAAGGGAATGTTAAAACAATCCAAAGCAAAAGTCATCTTGGGAGATGCAGAAAACCTGCCATTTGAAGATAAATCATTTGATATAGTAATCTCTATAACAGCAGTTCAAAACTTCAAAGATGTAGAAAAAGCAATAAAAGAAATAAAAAGGATAGCAAAAAATAAAATAGCAATCTCAATTTTAAAAAAATCAAAAAAACTACAACTACTAAGGAAATTGTTAAAAGATTTTAAAGAAATTGAACAAGAAAAAGATATTATTTTCTTAAAGGTTTATCAAACTCAAATTTCTTAGGTTTTTCTTCCTTTGGAACTGGTAAAAATGGTTGCACATTAAATTGCCTATTTGCCTCTTCCTTCTTCTTATCTCTAATTGTTGATTCATTTATATCTTTCAAAATTCTACTCTTAAAATCATCTATATTATCATTCTCATTAGGTATAATTTGAGTTTTAGGTTTCGGTTTAGCTTTAACCTTCCTCTTCTTAGATCTTTTCTTTATAATATTAAAATTAGGTTTTTTATATAAGAAGACTAAAACAACTAAGAACAACACAATTATCCCAAATAAATATGCCGCTCCACTTCCTTCTTTACTTCCACTTGTCCTCACTAATTGTCCAGTTATCCCCCTAAACCAATCTCCTGTTACCTCTCCAATGCCTCTTTCATCAAATATCTTCAACTCAAACTCTTGCTCAGTGTTGAGGATTTTAATATTGTAAGTCATATCTTTTAGTTCTTTATACAAATCTATACTCATATATTCTCCTGGAGTCAATTTGGATCTAACTTCAATTGTTCTATTATGAAGTTCACTTGTAGCTTCAATAATCAATAATTTATCATATTTTATATTGCCAGAATTTTTTATCTTCAATGTTTGTCCTAGCAACTCTATATCTAATGCTTCAATAACAGGAATCTCAATACTCTTTTCAGATCCCATCCCTGTTGAGCTCTCAACCTTTATTATCCACTCACCTGGCAAGGCATACTCTCCGAACTGGTAACTTCCGGAAGCAGTACTAAGCAGTGTTTCCTCATATACTTTTTCTCCAGTGGTATCATACAATTCAAAATTTAATTCATCGACAATCTCTTGACTTGCTTGATCATAGACAACTGCATACATGCTTAACGTTTCTCCTGGGAGGTAGGTTTTCTGATCTAACCGAATTTCAATAGATATCTGTTGAGGGATTATATAAATCTCAAAACTAGTCTCTCCCTTATTACCATGTGTATCTTCTGCTTTGACAAAAACAGTATGATAGTTAGAGTTAATATCTTCGCCTAACTCAATTTCATAATCTAAATTCCCGTTGCTAACTTCAGTTATATATTCTTGACCATCTAAAAATACTCTTAAAATACTTAGTGGAACATTCTGCTTATCCAAATTCCTTTGAATTACGCCTAAAATCTGTAACTTATCTCCAGGGAGCAATTGATCTTTCTCAACCTGCAAATCTAGAATCAATTTATTATCAATTGTTATCTGCTTTATATCCTCAAAATACTGTAATGATCCACCAGTTAAGTCAAATAATTCAACAGAAATCTGATATGTTCCGCTATCTAAACCTTTTAACCTTGGGGTAAACGAAAAAGTGCCATCAAAAACAGATAAAAACACCTGATTTTGACTTCCATTATTCCCTATATAAAAAATCACATTAGCCTGATCATCCAATAAATCATTATTCTTAAAAATGCTTCCTTCAAATAAAATGGGATCTCCAATCTGAACACTATTCTTGTCCAAATCTAATTCAATACTATAAGAATCACCTTCAGCATATATAAATGGTACAGCAATCAAGATTGCCATCAACAATAAACATAACTTCTTCATGCTATTTCATTATCCTCTTACTTATTTATAAAGTTTTTTACCATCCCAAAACTTCAATTTTTTTATTTTATTATCCTTAATTTCTAATAAAACATTAACACTATTGCCATATCCAGCGTTTACAACCATAGTATCTCCAATTTTATCCTTCCCGAAGTGCTCATGTATATGCCCACCTACACAAATTAAAGGTTTATATCTAACACAGAAGTTTCTTGCAACCGAAGACCCCAAATGTTTTTTATAAGCATAAGATTTTTTATTCAAAACAATATCCAATTTGGTATTATGCGGGATATTATGAGAAATGAAAACAGTGGGTTTCTTTTTGTCTCTCTTTTTATATTCAATAGAAAGTCTCTCTAAGATTTTTTTATAAGATTTTTTTAATTTCTCCTTAGATTTCTTATCAAAACTAAACTTAACCTTTAAATTAGGACTTTCAGGAGCACTGCTCAATCCATATCCCAAAATATTAAACTCGCTAAATTTATGCAATTTGTACTGGCAATCATAAATATTGCTCAATCCATTAGTTAGAAATCTATTAGTTTCCTTACCTAACCAAAAATCATAAAACATTTTTAAATAATGATAATCGCTCTTATACGAGTCTTTTATCCTAGTCTGCCCATAGCTATGGTCCCAATTGCCAGGAACTAAAAAAACAGGTTTTCCAAAAGAATTCAGATATTCTAAAATTTCTCTGCCCCTTTTTAATGATTTTTTTTCTAGTTGACCTAATTTTCTTTTGCCAATTTGTTTTATAATAAAATCATCATAATGTAAAACAGTTTTGTTACTTGCCTTAGCTTTTTTTACATGAGCTCCCCATTTCTTAGAGAAGGGCATTATTTCTCTATCATCACAAACATCTCCAGGAACAATAATTGCATCAAAATCTTTAAAATGGATTCTTGGTTTTCTACCATGTAAATCTCCAATAATTAAAAATTTCATACCTACAAAAAATAAAGGATATTTAAAAATCTTTCCAGCACATAGTTAAATTTAAATACTATCTTCCAAAATTAAATTCTAATGAAAAGAGACTTAGATACATTAAGACATTCAGCTTCTCACGTCCTAGCCCAAGCTGTTTTGGAATTATTCCCAGATACAAAACTGGCAATTGGACCATCAATAGAAACAGGATTCTACTACGATTTTGATACAAAAAAACCTTTTACCCCGGAAGACCTAGTATTAATAGAAAAAAGATCACTGGAAATCATAAAAAAAGATTTGAAAATAAAAAATACTCTTAAAACCAGGGCAGAAGCTAAAAAACTTCTAAAAGACAATACATACAAATTAGAGTTATTGAAAGATATAGAAGACCAAAAAATATCATTCTACCAACAAGGAGATTTCACAGATTTGTGTAAAGGCCCTCACCTAAGTTCAACAGGAGAGATAAAGGCCTTCAAATTATTAAGTCTCGCTGGCGCATACTGGAGAGGAGACTCAAAAAACAAAATGCTCCAGAGAATTTACGGAACTGCATTTTATGATAAAAAAGATCTAAAAAAATATTTATTCTTACTAGAAGAAGCAAAAAAGAGAGATCACAAAAAGTTGGGAGAACAACTAGACTTATTCTCTTTCCATGAAGAAGGTCCAGGTTTTCCATTTTTCCATCCAAAAGGCATGGTAGTAATAAACGAACTGCTAGACTACTGGAGAAAAATCCATAACAAATATGATTACAAAGAAATCAAAACACCGATTATTTTAAACAAATCCCTATGGTTGAAATCAGGTCACTGGGACCACTATAAAGAAAACATGTACTTTACAAAGATAGACAATAGAGACAACGCAATAAAACCAATGAACTGCCCGGGAGGAATTTTAATTTACAAATCAAAAATACACTCTTACAAAGAATTCCCACTAAAAGTAGGAGAACTAGGCCTAGTACATAGGCACGAACTTTCGGGCGTATTAAACGGGCTATTTAGAGTTAGGGCATTCACACAAGACGATGCACATATCTATTGTACAGAAAAACAGGCAGAAAAAGAAGTCATAAATGTAATCAAATTAGCCGATGAAATGTACAAAACCTTTGGGCTATCATATGAATTAGAGCTCTCAACAAAACCAGAGAAACATATCGGTTCTGATGAGATGTGGGAAATGTCTGAAAAGGCACTAGAAAACGCTCTAAAAAAATTAAAATTAAAATATAAACTAAATCCAGGGGATGGGGCATTTTACGGTCCAAAAATTGATATTCATGTAAAAGATTCACTAGATAGAAAATGGCAATGTGCAACTATCCAACTAGATTTTGCAATGCCAGAAAAATTTGATTTAAATTATGATGATAAAGATGGGAAAAAACATCGCCCTGTAATGATTCACAGAACAATATACGGTTCCCTGGAAAGATTCCTAGGCATTCTAATTGAACACTATGCAGGAAAATTCCCACTATGGCTCTCCCCAACTCATGTAAAGATACTTCCGCTGACAGATAGATCAAACAAATTTTCAGAGGAACTAAAAGAAAAATTAGAGAAAAATAACCTAAGGGTAGAAATAGATCATAGGAGTGAATCAATGTCAAAAAAAGTAAGGGATGCCCAAAAAGAGAAAGTCAACTATATGGTAACGATAGGCGATAAGGAAATAAAAGCAAATAAATTAGCAATAAGGACACGGGAAGGAAAAGTCTCATTTAATATTTCTATAGATAAATTTATTAAAGATCTACAAAAAGAGATTCAAGATAAAAGATGAATATACTAGAAGAATTCTCAGAAATAGCAGATTCAGATGAGTTAAATAAATTCAAAGAAACTAATCCAGAATCAATACTAACAAGTGTTTTTCTAAATAAAGAGAAATGGGAATTCAATTATTTATTCAAAAACAAGATGATAACCTTTTTCGAACACGATAACATAATCAAAACAGAAGAATCAGAAATCTACGAAAAACAAGAAATAGAAGAACTAGAAATAGAAAAAGTAAAAATAAAATTTAAGCAAGCAAAAGAACTTGCGAAAAAATTAATGAATGATGAAAAAATAACTAAAGAAATAATCATACTACAACAAAAACAAGTTCCTTATTGGAATATAACCTACATTACTTCTGGGTTAAATGTGTTCAACATAAAACTAAACGCAATAGATGGAAAGATTATAGAACAAAAATTTGAAAACATAATGAATTTTAAGGGCAAATAATTTATCATTCTAATTTAACAATTTTTTTACTTGACTTAAATCCAGAAACAATTCTAACTTTCTTTTTGAAATGCTTACTTAAGAATTTTATAACCTCTTTATTTGCTTCTCCATGAATTGGTTTTGCTTTTATTGAAACTCTGTAGGCATCAAAATCTTTATCAAACTTTATCTCATTCTTCTTTGCATTTGTTTTAACTCGAATATTCATCCGCTTCATCTTCCACGTATTGATTTAGCTCACTTTCACGACCATCTATGCTTCCATCTACATAATGCATTCCAGTCGGCAAACCAGATTGTTTTTTCCTAGCTTCTTCAGCACTTAAATGTTGCCTATGCCAGGCATCATCCGCAGCTAAAGGATTACTTGTTCCAATGTCTTCAAAGCTAGCCTCTTCTAAAATTCTTTCTACCTCAAAACAATCTCCCCTACAGATTCTGCTTCTATCTTTTAGGTGTACCTCTCCAAGCACACGGAGTGCTTGATTCAATGTCCAATTTCTTCTATCCTTACTCATCTTAGAATTACTCCAAAAAGTATGCTTCTTAAAAATTAACCATTTATAAACCTTTTGCAAAATTCTTTACTTAAACCTATTAATTGCATCCTCTTCAACAAAATGTAAATTTTTCCCAGGGATAATTAGACTCTGTGGATATTGATCAAATTTTTCAGTTCTTAATTCTTCCAATGTTCTCAGTTTAATCTCTGCCCCTCTGCTACCAAGATGAGTGCACCCAATGGCCAAAGTTTTTTTCTTAATACCTTTATACAATAAATAGTCTACGGCTTCATTAATATTCATAAATTTATTATTGGCCGGATCCAAATCCAATAAAAACAAAGTATGCATTCCATTTTTATAATTTTTCTTAAAAACATCGATAGGGGTTTTAACTTTCTCATTTCCAAAAGGAATACTTGTAACCTTTCCAAATTTATATAATTCTAATCCTATGGCTCCAACAACCGTTAATATACTTGCATTAAAAACATAATAAACTTTAGTTCCCCTTTTCTGGGCTCTCAAAACTAAATCCATATGGGTAGTTGCCCCAAATATATCTCCAATAACCAAAAATACAACCTCTCCCTTTTCAGCCCTATCTAGAATCTCCTCAGACTTCTTTTCAACTAGCTCTCTATCTGCAATAATAATTTCCTTCCCATATAACTTTTCCATTTTTTCAATAGAAGAATCAATCAAAGAAGTATAACTTTCCAAATAAACATAATCTGCACTCTGTACACTCTCTAATCCTTTGAGAGTAATATCTTTCTCATCATGCATCCCAATACCAATTAAATGTAGTCCCATTTTCTATAATCTAAGGAAAAATTAACCATTTATAAATCTAACTTTTTGATAAATTCCATAAAAATTGCTCCAGAAATAAAGGCATAAATTGTATTATCAATTGGTAAAACAAGAGTCCTATAATAAATCATGAAAAAAGGAATTGCAAAAAATATTCCAGAAATAATAACTTTCTTGATGTATTGTCCATACTTACTATATTTCTCTCCAACAAACATTCCCCTTAACAAACCAACAATAAAAATTAGGACTACAAGCAAATCAAAATACATATCATGCTCCCAGAACCCTAGTAAAAATAATCCTCCTAAATAAAAGTATATATTGCTAATTGCAAACGAGATCAAAACCCCTGCAATAAAACCAAAAATCAAATGAGGGATTTGGGCATACCATGCATAAAATAAAGATAATAGCAATATAGCAAATATGACCAATTTATATAAAAAAACGAAATATTTCTTTCCAGATACTAACTCTTCTTTAACAAATCTAGCAATAAAGATTCCTACTACCAAACTCAAAAATGTTAGTAATGCAATGTTTAACATAAAAAGATAAATTTAATTGGAGTTTAAAAATCTTACTTTATTTTATCGCTCCAATTTTTATTGATTTTTCCCATTATTTTAGTCAATTCAGGGTTAAATTCTTTATTCCAAAACTCAATTGCATCATCAATTAGTTTCCCTTCAGCAACCTTATCCTGGTTCAAAACAAGCAATGAATTTCTACTAGCTATCTCTGCAGTCTTATTCATTAGTTCATTAAACTGTTTTTTTTCATCTTCACCAAAGTACTGACTCTCAGTAATGCTAAACATAGAATTTGGATTTGGTACAACTATACCATGTAAAAACCAGCCCCAACTATTGACCGTCTCAATAACTCTATGGCATAATACTCTATCAAATCTTGAACTCACAAATCCTTCCTTCAGCACATAATCCTTGATGTAGAACACTTTTTCTAATTCTTCAAAGCTAGCCTTAAAACCCATCTCTTTCTTGGATTTATCAAATTCTCCCTTTAATTCCTTTAGTAATTTTTCTTTTTCCATTTTTTAATACGCCGGGACTGGGATTTGAACCCAGACGACCCGAAGGTCCAGGATTAGCAATCCTGTGCAATACCATATTATGCGATCCCGGCGTACACTAAATTGTTTAGAACTAACTTTTAAAAGTTTCTAATTATTAACTTATAAGAACCGCAGAATCAAGAACCTTCTGTGCCTTTCTTTCAAAAGCAGGATCTCTAACTGTTTCAGGAGCTACCACATCATTTACCAATTCTACCAAATCTCCTTCTATCTCATCAAAACATTCAGTATCACCTGTAACATAGGCATGAGTAAAATGTCTATTAGTACAACCAATTAAGGTAGTAAATCTGTCATACTGAAAAGAACCTTCTAGATATCTTTCTCGATTTTCTTTAAGGGTATCAACTATAGCTTCCCTTCTTTCTACCAATTCTGGATAATTTATAACTTTCATTTTTCTTATATATCTTTAAAATTGCCCATATATAAATCTTTCCATTTGTAACTACTAGTAAGAAACAACAATAGAAACATTTATAAATATCGGAATTCATATATTACTACTTAAAAATGAAAAAAACAATCGCTCTTTTGGTCTTAATAACAATGCTTTTAACAGCTAATTTAGTCTATTCTTTTAACCTTAAAAACCCTTCTATTTTCACCTCAAACGAGCTTATTTCGCCTGCAAATAGGATAAATAAGGATCAAGTACACTTCTACAACGACAGAATTGTTATAGATATTAATCAGGCCACATGGGCAACATACGCAGATACAAATTCAATGGATCCAGTTATAGATCAAGGGGCAATAGGTATCGAAATAATTCCATTATCAGAAGATGAAATCCACATTGGAGATATAATCACTTATCAACCAACATGGGCAGATGGATTAACAGTACATAGAGTAATAACCATTGGGGAAGATGATGAAGGTTGGTACTGCTACACAAAAGGAGATAACACCTCAGTTGTAGACCCAGGAAAAATCAGATTCACTCAAATTAGATATATAACAATAGGAGTCCTATACTAAAATGGCTGAAGCTATATGCAAAGATTGTGGTGCAACTTACACTTTAAATGGACATAAGAACCTTCCAAGATTTGCTTGTATCTGTGGATCTAAAGAATTTAAATTAAAAAACTAATTAACAAGCCTAAAAAGCATCCTGCAGAAAGGAAAGGCATCGCAGGGTAAAATTTATTCTTCTTACTATAAGTAAACAATAAAAACAATGCTACAGTAGTTGTTAAAGAGGTTATTATCGCAGCCAAAACTCCCATTTTAATCAGTATAACGCCAGAAAATAATAGAGTAAATCCTATATCTCCTCCACCCAATAAGGCAGTTTTATTCTTACTATAAGGAACTAACAATCCTGCAAACATTTTTGCTTTAGCATGAAACTCGGCCATTTTAATCATATGTTTTGTCTTCCAAACAGCAATAGCATCATAAATGGAAATTAAAATCAACAATATTGAAACAGCAATAATGCTCATCATTGGAGCAAAAATCGCGGCAATCCCACTATAAATAAATAATTCCGTAAAATTATGTATAACAACATTGGGCTTATAGAATTTTAGCAATCCCAAAATTAAAGCAATCCCTAAAGCAACTAAAGACGTAACAAATGCCGAAAAAGCAATCCCCAACAAATAAACCGTCGCAAAAATAAACCAGACTTTCCATACCCTAACTGCATTAAATCTCATCAACAAGAAAAATATCCCGCTAGCCAACAATACTGCAATTATAATTGGTACATAGCTAGTATTTTCCTCAATTTCAGGTCTCTCAATCCCATAAGGCAAATCGCCCATATTTACATACTCACTCACGATAAATAACCCAATAAAATGAGACAATAGAAATAATACGGTCAAAATAGAGGTTACTTTCAAAGTATGCTTCATACTAAACTTTAAAATATACAATTTAAATAACTATCTATTAGTTTAGATAAATTTAAAAAAAACAATGCATTCCCTAATTTATGATTGAATTAATAACAATAAACATCATTCTAACTTTTCTAGCCGGAGTATCAATAGGATTTGCTATTGGAATCTCAGTGAGTCTAGCCAAAGACAAATCAGAAAAAAAGTTACTAAACTATTTAATCAACGTTTATGCAGAAAAAGAAGAAGATAGGCTCCCAGACATTCCAAAAAAAGGTCTATCTGATGAAGAAAAAGCAAAATATCTTAGAGCAGTTCTAAAAAGTATTGAAGAGCATGACAAAGAAGCAACTAAAAGAAAAAGAAAATAATTAATGTAAATATATTTTTAGAACAGAATTATACTCCCCAATTTCTGCCTCAAAAGGGATTTCAATACTAACAAATACAAATTTTTCCGCATTACCTTCCAAAATAAACGCGCTCTCAGACAAACTAATCCAATCTTCTAACTCATCGACTTCCAAAACAACGGTTCTTTTTTCATCATGAGGATTAGTTATACTAATATTTCTAGTACTTATCATACCTGCTAAGATGGCCCCATAATTCAAGGTTCCATCATCCAAGTTAATTTCAAAATCTCCAGAAGAAACCTCTACACTAATTGGAATCTCTTCAACTAAATTCTTTTTATAGCTATTAGATGCAAAAAAAATCACTAATATGATAACAATGGCCAGATATATCAATTTTCTCATTTTAACCAAGGCAACCTTTTTTTTATTTTCTTAAATTTTTTAATCACAAAAAACATAATAAAAGATATCAAGATAAAATATGCAAAAATCAATAATAATAAACTAATAAGTAAATCAATCTTCACATCTCCAATATTAGGAAATAATTTATCTCCCCCATCATAAGATTCATTGTTATTCTCTTCATCATCGTCATCATCGTCATCTCCATCTCCAGGTGGAATCCAATCGTCATCATCGTCATCATCATCTCCAGGAACAGTATCATCATCAGGTCCAGCACCATTATCAATAAAAACTCTAACGGACAAGATAATAAACGAGCCAACCGTAGAATCTCCCCCCTCATATTGTTCAGTTGCTTTTAGATTTATCTCATGTCTGCCAGCAACTAAACTGTCCGGCAAATCAATACTTGCAACAAATTCTTGACTAGTAACAACCTCACTAAAAACCAATTGATCTATATTAAAACTAACCGAATCCTCTAAGGAAGCTCGAGCACTATCACTTAATTTAGATAAATCTACACTTAGATCCATAATCATCGGCTCTTCACTAGTAATAGTAATTTCTACATCATGGCTCGCACCAGATTCATAATCAATATTAATCAAAGAAGGGTTTAAAGTAGCAGCATCAACACTAGGCAATAAAATTATAATTAAGAAAAATAAAAAAAAATTTAATTTCATAGTCCGCCTGGATCATATCCAGAATCTCCACCACAATCTGTTGCTATATCTGCCGTAGAAAACGTCATCGCCAATACTCCATTCTTGGCACCTTGTGGTTCAGTACAAGAAACAATAAGTTCATTATCAATTCTTATACCTGGCTTTGTTGTAGCTTCAGGATCCCTATAATTCAAACAAGTAATTACATTGGAATCAGTATTTAATATACCTGCATAGGTTGCTTGTATTCCAGCAGCTCCATCCCAACAATTTCCTGCAAATACATATATATTCCCACTAGTTGGATTTATAGCAACACACTCTGCCTTATAATTCCACTCAGACGCAGGATCAGAAAATAATGCAGTATCATAACGAATGTCAATATTAACAGGAGTTAAACCATTATTTATGATTTCTAAACCATGCGCAAAACCTTCACTATTGGCACTATCACAAATATTTATACTTCCAAAATCTAGCTCATAATAAGTCTGACTCCATCCAACATCTTGTCCTGCCGTAACCTGGACGATTATATCTCCGGGGGCATTCTGAATCCCTTTATCTGTGCAACCGCTACTAATCCCTAAAACTAGTATTATGGATGCAATTAAAAAAATATTTTTATTAACCATATTTTCACCCCTCAGGTTATATCTCCTTGGCTATTTTCCTCATCTACAACTGTAACTATAACGCTACCTTGCAAAACCCCACTCTCAAAGAAATCTTCTTGTTCACTTTCTTCATTATTTTCACTACTATCATAAATGTTAGAAGTAAGAATAATTAAAGCCAAAATCACTACAACTATCACTACAACAAAAACTAGGGGTTTGTTTGATCTCTTCACACTCTTTTTAGCCATATTAATTCTTACATTTATTATCTATTTAAACTTTTCTGTCATCGTAACCTATATAAATCATGATTCTTTTTGTTTCTTTACCGGGGTCATAGTATAAGCTGGTTAGTATGGGCGGCTCCAACCCGCCAGATGGGGGTTCAAATCCCTCTGACCCCATATTTTAAGAAATACTATATTTATCCCTGACAGGGATGTCAAATTTTTCAGTCTTAGAATTCCAAATATAACCTTCACCCAATGCATTGTGAAAAAAATTTGGATCCGAACAGGAACCAACAACTTTCTCCCTATAATCTGGTTCATCAAAAAATCTTCCATCTAAATAAACAACATTAAGGATTGTCCTCTCTAGGGCCGGTCGAATTCCTGGAGCGGCCATAAGTGTCCCCAAATCAGGATACCCTTCAGAAACAAGCAAATCTCGGAGCTTCAAAAACCTCTGAAAATTGTTCTGATGCCCATCTTCTCTTCGGAAAGCAGGCAAACCTCCCAATGCCACATTATGATGGATCAACATCACATCAACATCATTAGGGTTCTTAGCTTCTCTTGCGGCACTCCCAAATAAAACACTATCATCTATATCAAATTCTCCTTTTCTCAGATCCATATATCCTGCAAAAGTGCTTGCAATTGCCAAGGCACTACTCAATTTCATTTTTATAAATCCCATATGGCAAATATATAAACTTTTTGGTAGTAACTAATTACATAGAAATGCTTAAATAAATTCATTTTAAATTGTATATTAATTTGAAAATAAAGAAATATCTCAAATACATACTAATATTATTATTTGTAATCTGGATCTCAATGAGTATCTATTCTAGGTTTCTGCCATTACAAGAAGGCGTAAACATCGCCGGAGAAATACATAGTATCTCCGAAGAGGATATAGAATTTCTTTTCGACGCAACCTATCTAAATAAAGAAGGGCAAGTAATCATAGAACAAGAAATTTTTGATAATATCTTTGAAGTTGTAGATAATGCAAATGAATTCATAATAATTGATATGTTTCTATTCAATACAGACTATTCAGAAAAAGTTAAATTTAAAAATCTTACAAGAGATTTAAAAGATAAATTAATAGAAAAAAAGAAACAAAATCCGGAGATAGATATAGTATTCATAACCGACGAAATAAATAATTTCTATGGAAGTTACACCTCTGATGAAATATCAGAACTAGAAAATAATAATATTCCTGTTGTAATAACTGATTTAACAAAATTAAGAGATGTTAATCCAATTTATGCAGGCTTGTGGAGATCATATCTAAGATGGTTTAATACGGAAGGAGAGGGATACCTCAAACATCCACTGGGAAATTTGAATAAAAAAGTAACTTTCACAGCATACTTAAGATTGATGAACGTTAAAGCAAATCATAGAAAAGTTATTACTGCGGATGAAAATGGAGAAACAGTGAGTATAATCACCTCTGCAAATCCCCACGAAGCAAGTAGTAAACACGGAAATGTAGCAATAAGAATAAAAAATTCCATAGCTAAAGACATATTAAAATCTGAAAAAGAAATTGCAAAATTCTCAGGACATGATTTTGACATAGAAAATAAGTTAAAATTAGTAAAAAATACAGAAGGAAATATAGATGTCCAATTACTTACAGAACGGCAAATAAGGGATTCACTAGTTAAAGAGATAAATAATCTTAATGAAGGAGAAAGCATCGAAATGGTGATGTTTTACCTATCAGATAGAATAGTAGTAAATTCCTTATTGGAAGCAAGTGAAAGGGGAGTAAATATAAGAATAATTCTTGACCCAAATAAAGATGCATTTGCTAAAGAAAAAAATGGAATTCCAAACAGACAAGTAGCGTACGAATTATTTAAAGAATCAAAAGGAAAAATAGAGGTTAGGTGGTATAATACCCAGGGAGAGCAACAACATACTAAATTAATAGTTATAAGAAAACACAATGAAACAATAATATTTTTAGGTTCTTCAAATTTAACAAAAAGAAATATAGGAAATTTTAACCTAGAGGCAAACATAAAAATTATAACTCCCAAGGAAACTGAAATAGATCTTGAGATAAGGGAATTTTTTTATAAATTTTGGAATAATTTAGATGGGGAGTACACACTGAATTTCGATAATTATAAAGAAGATTCATTCCCCAAATATCAGCTCTATATATTTCAAGAATCAACAGGGCTTAGTAGTTTTTAATAGAAATCTTTAAATAAACTAATTCTAGAATTAATCCTATGGAAATCACCCCATACAAAGTAGAAGGAAAAATTGATTATAGCAAAGCAATCAAAGAATTTGGAGCCTCAGAGATAGATGAATCTCTAAAGAAAAAATTCAAAGGAATAAGGCTAATTGAAAAAAACTTCTATTTTGCCCATAGAGATTTAGATAAAATCACAAAAAAGAAATTCGCGATAGTTTCAGGAAGGGGACCTTCAAATAGAATGCACATCGCCCATTTATTAACATTCAAATTTGTAAAGGATTTACAAGATAAATTCGGATGTTATGTCTTCATTCCTTTTTCAGATGATGAAAAATTTCTAGTAAATAACAAATTAACACTTGAAGAAGTCCAAAAGCTGGCGTATGAAAATGCATATGATATAATTGCTCTAGGTTTCGATCCAAAAAAAACAGAATTTATGTTTGATTTCACAAATATGAATCAAGATATCTATAATCTATCTATGAAATGTGCAAAAGCAACTACTTATGGGACAGTCAAAGCAGCACTAGGATTGACAAATGACAAAAACATAGGACAATCATTCTATGCAGCCATGCAAGCGGCACATATACTTTACCCGACATACAAATACAAACTTCCCTCTCTAGTCGTAGTGGGGATTGATCAAGATGTGTTTATCAAACTCTCAAGGGACATAGCATACAAACTAAAGCTAGAGAAACCAGGTTCAATAATGTCAAAATTCATGCCAAGTCTACAAGGAGGAGCAAAAATGTCCGCTTCCGATGAATTTTCAGCAATATACACAACAGATTCACAAAAAGAAATTGAAAAGAAGCTAAAAAAATCTTTTTCAGGTGGAAAAGAAACAATAGAACTACATAAAAAACACGGCGGAAATCCAGATATAGATGTTTGTTTCCAATACCTAGATTTATTTTTAGAGGATAATGATAAAAAACTACAAAAAATCTACGAAGATTATAAATCTGGAAAAATGCTAACTTCCGAACTAAAACAATATACAATTAAGAAAGCTCAAAATTTTCTGAAAAAACATCAAAAGAAAAGAGAAAAAGCAAAAAAACAACTAAATAAATTTCTAAAATAACGCACTATAAAAGCATTTATAAGGGAAAAGTTATCCCCAGATTCGATTAAAATGACGATAGGCCAATTACCCTTAGAAAAACAGGTTGCCATTATGCACGATACAATTTGTAGGGGGGTAAACAAAGAAGGAAAGTCCATCCTCCCAGAAGAGGAAGCACAAGATGTCAAATTAATAGTCTATAAAGATGGGGTTACACAACCCTTATGCCCCTTCTATGAAATAAGCACAAGATGCAGTCTTGGAGGGAAAATGGCTAAGGAAAAAGGAAATTGTTATCTAAAAAACAAAAGTTCTCGTAACTGTTAATTCTTTTACTACCACTTGATTACACAAAACCAAACCTTTATAAATCACATAAAATTCCTCAATATATCAATAGGAGAAGGATAAAACATGATAATGAATCAACAATTCCTAAAAAAATTAAGATCTGCATTCGATTTAAACGAATATGAAGTAAAAATTTGGACAGCATTACTAAGCAAAGGAATCGCATCAGCGGGTGAGCTGTCAGATGTAGGGAATGTACCAAGATCCAGAGCATATGATATTCTTGAATCACTAGAAAAAAAAGGATTTATTGTAATGAAGCTAGATAAACCAATAAAATACCTAGCAGTAGAACCAAAAGAGATTATAAACAGAGTAAAGAAAGATGTTCACTCCAAGGCAGAGCAGCAAATTGGAATAATCTCTGAATTAGAAAAAACAGATATATTTGCTGATCTTAAAAAATTATTTACACAAGGCATTGACAATGTTGATCCAACAACAATCACATCATCCGTAAAAGGAAGAAAAAATATTTACAATCAAATGGAAACAATGTTAAGATCTGCAGAGAAAACGGTAGTCATTTCAACTACAAAGCAAGGATTTAACAGAAAATTCGAAAATTTTGGATTCTTATTCAAAAAATTAAAAGATAAAGGGGTAAAAATTAAATTGATAACACCGGAAAAAGTTGAAAGTAAAGGCATTTTACAATCAAAAATAATGCCAGAAATAAATTCAAGGTTTATTTTGGTTGACAACAAGGAATTGTTATTTATGTTAACAGATGATACAGCAGATGAAAAAACAGATTCAGCAATTTGGATAACAAGCCCATATTTTGTAAATGCTATAAATTCCATGGTCAATTTAACTATGAAATAATATGGCTAAAAAGCTTTTAACCACACTAACTGAATCAGATATTACTTATTCTCTTTTTTCACAACCAGGATTACTGGGTTACGAAGTATTAATCTCATTAGGAAAAGAAACAACAATATCAAGATTAAACTCAATACTCACTCACTTGAGAGAATCAAGTGGAAATTTTGCAGTGAATTTAAGTTATAGGGATATCAGTGGGGATGGTGGAAAGAATGATATGGAAATATCAATCACATATGATCCAAACAAAGATGGGGCAGAATACCAGACCTATACTGACCAGTTCTGGGGGGCATCAGGAACCTTAATTGATTATTTAGCTTACGCAGAAAAAACTGGGGAATCAATGCTTCCTGGAGCTATAGAATTCTTTGACAGATGGAACCGATTGGAAGATAGAATATTAGAATACCCACAATATACCCAAAAGGCTAATAGGGACTTTAAAGAATATCTGGATGCCTTTCTAGCTTATGCATGTCATTCTTCAGATGAATCTTATCTATACGACAAGAATGCTGATGAAGGGCAAATCATGATAGCGGATCAAAAAGCAAGAAAAAATCGTAGGGCATTTATAGAAATAGAGGCAAAGTGGGAAGAAAGAAGAAAAAGATTAAAGGGCGAAAACTAAAGATTTTTAAATAATCCATTCCCTAATTCTTCTATGAACCTAAATCATTTACTAGAAACTTTACATCCACTAGAAAGAAAAGTATTGCCATTTCTAAAAAACTCAAAAAATTTATCTGAATTAGAAAGAAACTCCAAACTAAAAGAAATCGAAATAATTAGGGCCCTGCAATGGCTAGAAAACAAGAGAATAATAAAAACAAACAAAAGATTAACAGAGATTTATTCTCTAGATAAAAATGGAAAAACCTACGCACAAAGGAAACTTCCAGAATTTCAATTCTTGCAAGCAATAAAAGACGAAGAATTATGTTTACAAGAAATAAAAGAGAAGGCAAATCTAAATAACGAAGAAGCAAATATTTCTATAGGTCAATTAAAAAAGCGCTCGGCAATTATAATAAAAGAAGGTATGAATATTTCAATAACTCCTGCAGGATTAAAACTATTATCTAACAATACTCCAGAACAAACTCTAATAGAAAAACTAATACAGTCATTAAAAATTTTAAATAATGAAGAAAAAAAGATTTTCAAACAACTCCAAAAAAGAAAACAATTAGTAAAATTAGATATAATAACAGAAAGAGAGATTGAATTAACAGATATTGGGAAACAAATTATAACTAAAAAAATTGACCAAAATATGATTGAAACACTAACTCCTGCAATGTTGAAAAATAATTCTTGGAGAGGAAAGAAATTTAGAAGATATGATATTAAAATAAATGTTCCCAAAAAATATCCTGGAAAAAGGCATTTTGTAAATCAAGCAAAGCAACATGCAAAAAGAATATGGCTAGATATGGGATTTGAAGAAATGACTGGAACGATAATTAACAGCTCATTCTGGAATTTTGACGCCTTATTTACCGCACAAGATCATCCAGTAAGAGAGATGCAAGATACATTCTTCTTAAAAGGAACTTCAAAATTGCCAAACAAAACACTAGTTAATAAAATAAAAAAACAGCATGAAAGTTCCTGGAAATATGATTGGAAAGAAAGTGAATCAAAGAAACCAGTATTAAGAACACACACAACAGTCCTAAGTGCCCAAACAATCTCAAAACTAAAAGATAAAGATCTTCCAAAGAAATATTTTGCCCTGGGAAGAAATTATAGAAATGAGGCATTGGATTGGTCACATTTATTTGAATTCAATCAAACAGAAGGAATTGTAATTGACCCAAAAGCAAATTTCAAACATCTTTTAGGATACCTAAAACAATTCTTCCACAAAATGGGATATGAAAAAGTAAGATTTAGACCTGCATATTTCCCTTATACCGAACCATCGGTTGAAATAGATGTATTTGTAGAAGAAAAAGATACCTGGATAGAACTGGGGGGGGCAGGAATTTTTAGACCAGAGGTCATAAAGCCATTATTCGGAAAAGATATCCCTGTTTTGGCATGGGGCCCAGGATTTGATAGGATACTAATGAATTATTACCAAATAAAAGATATAAGAAATTTATACAAAAACGATCTAAAACAACTTAAGGAGATTAAGGAATGGGTCTAATAAAGAATATTGGAAGAGCATTCACACTAATAACCCTCTTAGTAGTTTTACTTGGAGTAAAGATATATTTTGATGTCATGGATGACAAGGAAGATTTTGAGAAACTTATACAACAAAGTCCAAGTATGACAGAAGAAGAATATAATGAAAGAATGAATATTTGTGAAGAAAAAGAATATTTTAATCCATTTTGTCAAACAATGACTATAGCCTACAAATATGAAAATGAAGGTTCGTTTTCAGATATAGATTGTGAGTCAATCGCATACAATGGGGTCCCTTATTACATGTGGCCTTTCGAAGGAAAAATAAAATCTTATTTTGAGAATTTGAGAAACTCATGCATTGGAGGAACAGAAATAATAGGAGAATTCATACTAGAATAAAATGCCAACAATTACACTAAACAAAAAGGATTTAATGAATCTTCTAGGAAAGAAAATCCCGGATGAGAAACTTAAAGATAGAATTTCCATGCTCGGAACAGATCTAGAAAGAGTAACAAACAATGAAATAGAAGTTGAAATATTCCCAAATCGGCCAGACATGCTATCTTCTGAGGGTTTTGCAAGATCCTTGTCCTCATTCATAGGAATAAAAAAAGGATTAAGAGATTACAAAGTAAATAAGTCCACATATAAATCAAAAAAAGATAAGAAGGTAGCTTCAGTAAGGCCATTTGCAGTAAATGCTGTCGTAACGAATATTGTTTTGAATGATCCCACAATAAAATCTCTTATGCAAGTTCAAGAAAAATTGCATGCAAGTCATGGCAGGAGCAGAAAAAAAATTTCGATTGGGGTCTATGATCTAAATAAAATAAAATTTCCACTAACATATACAACAAAACCAAAGTCATTCAAATTCACCCCATTAGAATTCACAAAAGAAATATCAATCTCTGAAATACTAGAAAAACACCCCAAGGGAAGAGATTACAAGCATCTATTAGATGAATTCAATGAATGCCCAATATGGTTAGACGCAAATGATCAAGTTCTTGCATTAGTACCAATAATCAATTCAGAAGAAACAAAAGTAGATGAAAAAACAAAAAACCTATTCATTGATGTAACCGGAACAGATTTAGCTGCGTGTGAACAAGCACTAAACATAATAGTAACCTCTCTAGCAGACAGAGGAGGAAAAATCTACGAAGTTAAGGTAGATAATGTTTCTTATCCAAATTTAAAGCCAAATAAAGTTAGCTTAAAAAGAGATTATGTAAACAGAACCCTTGGATTAGAGCTAACTGAAAAACAAATAAAAGATCTATTATCAAAAATGGGAATAAATTATTCAAATGGTTCCGCACTAGTTCCCGCATATAGGTCAGACATTCTATCCGAGATAGATCTAGCAGAAGATATAGCCATTGCATACGGTTATGAAAACTTTATTCCAGAGATACCCGATGTATCAACTATTGCAAAAGAAGATGGGTTCGAAATATTCAAGAATAAAATTTGCGATATACTATCAAATCTAGGACTAATAGAAACAAATACCTACAATTTAACAAATAAACTAGCTCAAACCAAATTAATGAATTTAAAAGATTTAAAATTAGTAAAAATCTCAAATGCCCTTAATGAAGACTATGATGTATTGCGAGCATGGATGATTCCATCACTCTTAGAAGTTTTAAAAAATAATAAACACTATGATTATCCACAAAAAATATTTGAAGCAGGCACTATCTTCACGAGTGAAAAAGAAAAAACTAGATTGGCAGTTTTACTTGCCTCACAAAAAACAACATTCACAGATATTAAACAAGTCTTGGATGTAATATTTAACTCATTAGGGTTGATATATGAAATAAAAGATACGAATCATGATTCATTTATTCCAGGAAGAGTAGGAAGAGTAGTATGTAAAGGAAAAGAGATTGCATACATTGGCGAGATGCATCCCCAAGTTCTAAACAATTTTTCACTAGAAACCCCAGTGGCGGCTTTAGAATTAAACTTAACAGATTTATTCAATCTAAAGTGAAAAAATTTTCTTCGAAGTCAATTATTCTATTATTTTTAACTTCAATACCTTCTTCTTTTAGCATAGTAATTTTTTTCTTAATATTTTTTATATCTTTTCCAGAAAATCCCCCAATATTTCCATTGGATCTAACAACCCTATGACAAGGTACAATGGGGGCATAAGGATTTCTCTTCAAAGCCTGCCCCACCGCCCTAAATGCTTTAGTATTCAAAGCTCTCGCAATCTCCCCATAGCTAGAAACCTTCCCTTTAGGAATTTTCTTACACAACCAATAAACTTTTTCATTAAAACTCTTCATCTTCTGAAAAGGTCTCCATATATAACTTCAAACAATAATCTTCATCTTCAAATAATTTTAATTTCAAAGCCTCATCCAAACTAAAAAACCCAAATCCCTTCGATGAAGAATCGATATTTATTTTTTCAGTAGGGTCTTCATTAAAAACATGTACAAATAGATTATATTCAACAATTTCGCCAGAATAATCATGGTAAGTAGTTGTAAAAAAATCGGGAATTACATCAATATCAAGTTCTTCCATAATTTCCCTATTAATTGTCATCTCCGGACTCTCATCATCCTCAATATTCCCAGCAACACTCCCCCATTTATCATCCTTTGCACGATGTGTGAGTAAAAACTTCTCATTATAAACCAAAATGCATCCCACTGCAATCTTATCAATTTTATTTGGATATGTCAAAACTACCATACAATTACTAATACAAAAACATTTAAAAAACTATCAAATAATCTAAACTTAATGAAATACAGCCTAGAATTAGAAAACCTAGCAAAAAAAATAAACAAGGAGAAAGCCAAACTAGTTTGTCTACAATTACCTGATGGCTTAAAACCTGAAGCTACAAAGATAACAAAATTTCTAGAAGAAAAAACAAAAGCAAAAATAATTATTTGGTTAGGTTCGTGCTGGGGAGCTTGCGATACTCCAACAGGTTTAAATAATTTAAAATTCGATTTAATAATTCAATACGGCCACTCCGCATGGCCATTTTATTAAAATGAAGAATAAAAAAGATGTGATAATAGTCTCCATTATAGTTCTAATTATAGCAATAGTGCTTTTTTCAGCGCCAAGGCCACAACTTTCCCCTCCATGTGGAGAGTGTACTCCCTGGGTAAATGGATCTTGTGGTGCAACGGGCTGTGAACCTTTAGAACTAAAGCAGGGGAGAACCTGCACTGGAGAACTCCCAATCCCAACAGAAGTGCTACACGAACAAGAAGACCCCCCATTATTAAGCCCCCCAATAAACCCCTTGTGTGTAAAGAGATGCGTTCCAATGCCAGAATTATGTAATACTCCTCCAGAAATACCAATCAACGAATCCCCTCAAAATGATTCAACAAATATCTCAACTACACCAATTTTATTTTGGAACTCAACCGACCAAGACAACGGAACAATTATATATGACGTATATTTTGGAAATGAAACAATATTGGAAGAAATTTCAGCAGACCAGATAGAAAACTACCTCCCATTGGACGATTTAGATTCTAATTCCCTATATCTATGGCAGATTGTAGCAAAAGATGAATACAACGAAACCCCAAGTCCAATCTGGAGATTTATAACGGGCGAATTTATTGAAGAACCTCCTGAAAATCCACCAGGAGATGACGACAGCGGAGATGACGATGATGATGAAACCTGTATAGAAGAAGAATTGGATTGCATAGTCAACACTCTAATGGTATGTGAAAATAATGAATGGATCATAAGAGAGATTTGTCAAAACGGATGCCAAAATAATCAATGCATACTAGTTCAAGATGACGAAACAACATTAGGAATAGTAGTTACTTCAAATGGAGATATAAACAAAGAAGTTAATTTTAATATTTTACTAGAAAGTTCAAAATCCCGAGTAGAGGTACTACTTGAATGTTCATTAGAAGATTTGGATAACAATAAAATAAATACAATGCAAGAAACAATAATAATAGATCTAGAAACTAATATAGAATGGAAGTTAAGCATCCCAGATGTACTTCCATCAGGAGAATACATTTTAAATTGTGAACTAACCTATAAGGGACAAACAATATCCTCAACAGAGACAATAGCCTTACATCGGAAATCAAACGAGGAACCAAAAACACTAAATATAATCCCAATAATAATCTATTTCCTACTCTTCCTATTATTATTGACAATTATAATCATCTTTATAAAGAAAAAGAGAAAACAAAAAAGAGGAGGAAAAAAACTTGGAAACAGAAGCAGTAAACCTACCAAAACAACTCGTAGAAAACATAAGAAAAGTAGTAGAAGAAACAAAAATGTTCAGCGATGAAGAAGACTTTATAACGCAAGCAATAATAAAACAGATTTCCAAATTTAATAACTAAAAATGGCAAACGAAGAAATTATAGGGTTTCATAAAGGTTCACTATCTACCCTATCAAAAGAAAGACAAGAACTAGTAAAAATGGTTAATGTAGTAGACCAATTTATTCAAATGCATATGGAAGAACTAAAAAAACTTGGTGTGGATCTAGAAGAAGAAGCAAAAAAGGCACAGGCAGAAGTAGAAAAACAGCAAAAATCTGTTCCTGCACCATCTAGGACCCGGAATTCACCAGAAGAGACAAGATTGGCCTAAAATATATAAAACTTTATATATTCCAATCCAATTCAAATAGAAAATGGAAGACCTGAAAAAAGAGATACCTAAAATCTTAGATGAACATACAAAAACAGATGAAAATCAATTTAGGCAGATAATCCCCATTCTATTAAGAAAGGGACTTGAAAACCTTGATTTGAGTATGTTTGACGAAGAAACAAAAGAAAAACTACTTTCTGCCGCAGGAGATGAATATCTCAAAAGAGGCAAAATCCAAGAAGCACTCAAAATTTTCAAATTCATAAAAAATAAACAAAAGCTAGTCGAAGTAGGAGATCAGAATTTCAGATTAGCCCTATATTCTAACGCAATTGATGCATATATCCTTGCAGAAGATTACCATCGGCTAGAAAAAGCCGCAGAAAAATGTCTCCATGAAGGCCATTTAACTGAAGCAATCAAAGGATTTATTGCACTAAAAGATCCTGAAAAACTAAATAAAGTTGGAGAATACTGTTTAGAAAGACAAAATTACGAATTGGCAATTGAAGTATATTCTGCAATAAGCAATACTGAAAAACTAATAAAAACAGGAGATATGTGTAAAACCAAGAATTTATTACATGTATCCCTAAAAGCATATGAACTAGCAGGAAACAAAGTAAAAATAAATTCTATTGGGGATGAATTTTTAAGAAGAGGCATTCTAAAAGATGCGCTAATGTCCTATAAAAAAGCTGGAAATGATATAATGATAAAATTCTTTGAAGAAAATTTTAAAGAACAATTAGATAAACAACATAGAGATTATCTTTAAGAATTAACTTCTCGACCACAAGAAGGACATGAATGCGGCCATTTTTTTATAGTATTATATCTGAACCCATACTGACATTTTTTACAAACACAATGCACATAACCATCCTCGCTCTCAGATTTTAATACGCCAGGTTCCTTACTCTTCTTTTCACGATACGCCTTTTCTAAATAATCATCAACCTCATCCCAACCAACAGGCTTATCATCAATAGAATTTTCCTCAACTTCCTTATCAATCATCTGAAGATTTGGTCTTGTAGAACAACCAGGGCAAACCATTGTGCCTTTAATATTATCCAATTTAAAATCATCCGCAAAAGCCTCATTACCACAATTTCTACATCTCACTTTCACTGGATTCACTTTTGTTAGTGCCATTATTTCTTCCCTATCTTTCTATAAGAAACATATATAACTATTAATAATTCAATTAGTAAAATTATTGGTCTTAAAATTTTATCTAAAGCCCCATAGGCCCTGATAGTTCCAACAAATAAAGTAAAGAAACCTCCAAGCATAAAACCAGATCCAATCCATTGATTCAAATCATCTTTATGTAGAGGCAACATAAGCCCCACGATAATAGCTATCATTCCAAAGATAACAGAAACATAAAACACAACTAAATTATGCTTATCCATAGCAGACCCATAATCTTCCCTACAAGCATCCCAAGCTTCCTCATCAACATCTTCAGGTTCTAATTCATACGGCCTCTCAAATTCCCCGCAGAAATCCTCATAATCTGGACTTTGATGAACTGCCTCAACTAATGCATTCACAAAGAACGCAAATAACGCACCAATAACCAATATAATGATTATCTTTCGGATATCCATAACATTCCTAGTTAAATTCTATATAAAAATCTTACTATTTTCAAATATACAAATAGTTAAATATACAAATATATACATAAAAATAGTAAAAATGGCAGAAAAAGAAAATTTTTCCTCAGAAGAATACATAGAGAAACTAAAAGAAAAAGAGATAGACAAGCAAAAAGAAGAGGAAAAGCAGGAAGCACTTGAAAAAAACTCTTATCTAAAGAATACACTTGTATCCGATATCATTAAAAAAACACCAAAAGAAGAAGAAAAAGAATTCTCATCTGAAGAATATTACGAAAAACTTAAAGAAAAAGCAATAAAAGAACAAAAAAATTGAAAGATACACTAATAAAATACTGGAAACAGAATTATAATTTTGACAAAAAACTTCTTTTAACATTCAAAGATATACCAAGAGAAAAATTCGTTCTAAAAAAGCATAAAAATGAAGCATACGCAGATATGGCCCTCCCGATACTAATGGGGCAGACAATATCCCAACCAACAACAATAATGATTATGCTCAATGCCTTAGAAATACAAAAAGGAGATAAAATACTAGAAATTGGTACGGGATCTGGCTATCAGACTGCATTTCTATCCCAATTGGTGGGGAAAGAAGGACAGGTAATCAGTATAGAAATAATTCCTGAATTATATGATTTCGCGAAAAAAAATTTAAAAAAAGTCAAACTAACAAGAAATATGAGATTAATAAACACGGATGGTTCAAAAGGATATGAGAAATTTGCCCCATATGATAAAATAGTAATTACTGCGGCATCTCCAAGAATAAATCCGCTCTTAATTGAACAACTAAGTAGATACGGGAAAATAGTCATGCCAGTGGGCCATATTTATGAACAGAAATTGATTAAAATAACCAAAGATAGAGAATTAGTAACCGAAAATCTCGGAGATTTCTTATTTGTCCCATTACGTGGAGAGCACGGGTACTAAACAATAGAATTAATCACTTTCTTTAATTTATTAACATTCAACTTTTTCTTGTAAAATTCACTCTTGCAACCCATATTTTCCTCAAAGGTTTTCTTCTTTTTGTTAATATAAAAAATCCCCAGTGGATACTTCCCAGTTTCCAAAGCCTTCCTAAATGCCTTCTCTTTATTGGTAACATCATGATTCTTCAAATAATAACTATTTTTCTTAAACCAATCAAATGTATTCAATTTATTAAAAACTGGGCAAGGTTGAAATATATCAATCAATGCATAACCTTTATGTTTTATCGCTTTCTTCAAGATTTCTTTGCTTTGTTTTATATCTCCAGAATTTATCCTAGCCACAAAACTACAATCTAATGCAATAGCCACCGCCAGAGGATTAAACGGTTCCTCCGAAACTCCAGAAACCTGGACTGGAGTTTTCATGCCAACCAATGTTGTAGGTGAAGCCTGTCCCTTAGTCAATCCATAAATCATATTATCATGAACTAAATTAACAATATTTGGATTCCTTCTGATAGTATGTATAAAATGATTTCCCCCCTCTCCATAAATATCTCCATCTCCTGATGTAACCATAACAGTTAGCTTTGGATTTACAGCTTTAATACCAGTAGCAGGACTCAATGCACGGCCATGCAATCCATTAAATAAATTAGTCTTCAAATAGTGTGGTGTTTTTGCCGCCTGGCCAATACCAGAAACCAAAACCAAGTTTTCTGGTTTGATTTTCAAATCATACAACGCCTCCTTAACAATCTTCAAGATACCAAAATTACCACATCCCGGACACCAGGCAATATCGCAACCCTTCATATCAAGATAATTTCTCATTTTAATTTTTTAACTAATTCCTCCACACTAAATGGCAATCCAGAATATTTCAAAACACCCTCTGAATCAATCCCAAACTCTCTTCTTAACAATTTGGCAAACTGTCCAGTTGCATTATTCTCAACAACAATTATTTTCTTGGCTTTTTTTAGATAATTTAAAGTATTATTAGGTAATGGCCATACCTGTTTGAAATGTAAATATGACATTCCTTTTTTATTTAACTTTTCTAAAGCTTCCTTCACAACACCTTTAGTACTCCCCCACGAAACTACTAAAGTTTTGTATTTAGAATTTCCAAAAAATTCAGGGGAAATCTCATTTTTAATTGGTTCTAACTTTCTTAACCTCTTCTCAACCATCTTATTTCGGATAGAATGATCTTCAGTAATATGTCCATCTTCATAATGTTCATCAGAATCAACGCAAACTAACCCTTTTCCAAATCCAGGCAAACCACGAGGAGATATTCCACTAGAAGTAAATTTATATCTTTTATAATTCTTATCCGTTCTAACAAAATATTGTTTATTTTTTATCTTAGTAGGATTTAAACTAGGAAGATTATAGAAAGAATCTACCAAAAATTGATCCGTTAAAATTAAAACAGGTAATTGGTATTTATCTGCAAGATTCATTGCCCTTTGTGTTAGATAAAATGCCTCTTCAGCATCTCCTGGTGCCAAAACAATTCTTGGATACTCTCCATGCCCAGCATATAAAGCCAAATCTAGATCACTTTGCTCAGTCCGAGTTGGTAATCCTGTAGCTGGACCAGATCTTTGCGCAATATGAACTACCAAAGGGGTTTCTATCATCCCACTTAAGGATAAGCCTTCAGTCATCAGATCAAAGCCACCTCCCGATGTGGTAACTAATCCCCTAGCTCCAGCATACCATGCCCCTAAAGACATATTAACAGCAGCTATCTCATCCTCTACCTGTTCAACCAAAACATCGAAATTTTTGCTATGTTTTGCCATATTTACTAAAACTCCCGTTGAAGGACTCATAGGGTACGAGGAAACAAAATTGCACCCTCCTGCAATTGCTCCCAAAGCAACGGCCTCACTCCCATCCATGTACAACTCCTTAGCTATTTTCTTATCTTTCTTTATCTTAATCGTAATTTTACTAGAATATAATTTCCCAATATGATATCCCTTACCAACTGCCAACAAATTATTTTTAATAAATTTTGGTTTATCTTTAAAATATTCTTTAACAAATCTCTCAATAACATTTTTTTCGACCTTAAACATCCCCAATATAAAGCCTACAGCAACAATATTTTTGTAAATATCGCTCCCAAACTCCTTTGCAATTTTACTCATTGGAATTTTCTTCTCATCAATTACTAAAGTATCATTAGTAATCCTATGGCCATATCTTTTCATAGCTTCAGGACTTAAAGGTAAAAATAAATCCATTCTATCAACATAAGCAGAAACTCTTTTAGAACAAATTCTTATTTCTGTAGAGTTAACTCCTCCGCGAACTCGAGACATGACATCTTTCATAGCAAAAACGTGATACCCCTCTGATTTCAAAATATGAGTAAGTAAGTGTTGTATAGTCTGTATGCCCTGGCCTGCAGCACCAGCTAATACAATAGAAACATCATCTAAAAATTTTCTTCTCATTTTACCTCTTTTAACTAAAATTTAGATTTATTATTTATATATCTTTTCATTACACAAACTTTTTATACCAATAACCCAAATAAACACTAATGAAAAAAAGAAAACTAAAAGTGGGTTTCTATGGATTAACAGGTTGTGCAGGTTGTCAGCTATCAATAATTTTCGAAGGCGATGAACTATTAAACATTATTGATATGATAGAAATCCAAGCTTGGCCATTCATAAAAGATTTTAACCCAGATGAAAAATTCGATTATATTTTTATGGAAGGTTTAGTAGCTTCAAATGATGATCTAAAAACTTTGAAAAAACTTAGAAAAAATACAAAATTCTTAGTTGCCCTAGGGACCTGCGCCCATACCGGATGTATCCCCGCATATAGACATTTTTCATCAAAAGAAAACTATGCCCATTTACTTTACAAGAAAGACAAAAAAATACAAGATGTTCAACCTTCCCCACTAAACGAACATATAAAAGTAGATTACATAATTCCTGGTTGCCCACCTGATAAAAAAGAAATACTACAATTCTTAAAAGATATAGTAAATAACAAAAAACCAAACATGTATGATCAAGCAGTTTGCATTGAATGCAGAAAAAACAATCCAGTTTGCTTATTAAAACTAGGAATCCCCTGCCTAGGTCCAATAACTCGGGGAGGTTGTAATTCAGTATGCATAAACGGAGGATTAGAATGTTGGGGATGTAGGGGACCAAAACCAAATGCTCAAATTCAAGGAATGATAAATACTCTATTAAAACAAGGACACTCAAAAAAGTTCATAAAGGATAGAATTCATACTTTCATGGGAAAAACAATCCCAGAAATAAAAATTTCAAAAGAAAAAGATATTGAACCGTGCCAAATGGAAAAAGAAAATGTCAAAAATAATAAAAATTGATCATTTAACAAAAATAGAGGGCCATGCCCATCTAAAAATAAAAATTGAAGACAATCAATTAAAAGAATGCTCCCTAGGATCAATAGAAGGAAGTAGATATTTTGAGGGGATAGTTAAAGGTAGGCTTCCAAAAGAAGCCCCAGAGATAACTTCCAGAATTTGTGGTATATGTTCCAACGCCCATACATTATGTGCCTCCATGGCCATAGAAAACGCTCTAAACATAAAAGTTTCAGAACAGACAATAAAACTAAGAACTATTTTAAATTGGGGAGAAAAAATCAGAAGCCATTCCACACATTTATACTTCATGTCCTTACCTGATTTTCTTGGGTTTGAATCTGCCCTTACCATGCTTCCAAAAAATAAAGACAAAATTCAAATTGGATTAAATTTAATGAAAATTGGAAATGAAATGATGAACTTAATAGGTGGAAGAGACTTGCATCCTGTATCCGCTCAAGTTGGAGGCTTTCTAAAATTACCAACTCAAGAACAATTAAACGAGCTAAAGACAAAATTAGATGCATCAAAAAAAGATGCAATCACATGTATTGAATTATTTTTAAAACTAAAGTACCCCGAATTTGAAAACAAGAGGCCATCATTCTCAATATACAACAAAAATGAATACGGTATGCTAATGGGACACATAAAGGCAGATAAATTTTATAGAGTAAGAGATTATCAAAATTATTTAAAAGAATATCATGAATCAGATTCAACCGCTAACTTTGTTGTAAAAGAAGGAAAATCATACATGGTAGGAGCTTTAGCAAGAATAAATAACAACAAAGAACAACTAGGCCCTCTAGCAAAAAAATACACAAAAAATTTACCAACCAATAATATGTTCTACAACAATTTAGCCCAAGCAATAGAAATCTTACAAGGAATTGAAGACTGCATAAAAATAATTAATAACTTAAAAATCAAACAGGAAAAACCAAAAACCTCTAATATAACTGAAGGCCATGGAATAGATGCAATCGAAGCCCCAAGAGGAATCTTATTTCACGAATACAAAATAAAAGACAATAAAATAATTTACTGCAATATAATAACACCAACGGCTCAAAATTTAAGATCAATAGAAGAAGATATAAAAAAATTAGTTTCTTCGATGTTAAATGAACCAAAAGATAAAATAGTTGGGGAAGTTGAAAAATTAATCAGGGCCTATGATCCTTGTTTCTCATGCAGCTCTCATTTCTTGGATGTAACATGGTTATAGATTATCTCTCTAATTTTCTTTTCATCAAAATCCATAGGAATAGCTAATATCTTGACCTTCACTCCAAACTCATTAAATAACTTAAGGAAAAAATTCAAATCAAAATCATGCAAACTCGTTTTATTAGAAAAATTCAACTTAGAAACATCATCAATAATGACCGGTTCTTTAATCCCCTTTGCAACATCCAAAATCATGAAATCTTTATCTAAATAATTTAGAATATCGTCTGGATTTCTGCACTTAACAAATTTAACTCCCTCAATACCTAAAGAATCAACAACATTAACAACTTTATTATCAATCTCTAAATAAGGGTTCCCAAAACATAAAACATATTTCATTCTCTATATTCTCTATAATCTTCCAAAGAAATTTTTTCAACCACCCTTCCTAAATGGAGAGTAACAAAATCTCCAACTTCCAAATCACTAAAATATGTTAAGGCGCGCATCTCATCTCCACGTTTATTATAATAAACAATCTTTTCGGCATCTGATTCTAAACCAACAACCTCTACAAAACTAACCTTGCACGCCTCTCTAGCATGACTTGGAGAATCAGCATATCCCTCCTCCCCACTATTTATTATTCTATTATGTTCTACCCACCAATATTCTTTAACTGCGTCTACACTTTCAAGCTCCAATCCCTTTCCCTTAGCCACCCTATTTTTTCTTTGGATGGCAGTCGGAACCAATTCATTCAATTCATCCCAACTTGGAGCACCACCAGAAATCAATAATTTCTCCAACCCCCTAATTTTTTCCTCAGATGCACTTGAGCAACCAGCTAAAGCTGGAAATGCATACATAAAAAACATCCTTTCAGGACTAACTTCCATTAATTAACTCCAAAAAACTTTCAGCTTTCTCTTTTTCAATTTTCTCAACAACAACTTTATTTTGAACTATAACATAATCGCCAATTTTAAATTCATCACTAAGTATACCTGCCTCTCTAACTTCACGACCATAATCAACTTTAGCCATCCCATCATTAATTTCAATTATTTTTCCAGGAAACGCCAAACACATTTTACTCCACCTCAACTTCTAATAATTTAATTTCATGTCCCTCTAAAATTTCTTCAGGAACTTTTCCACATTCTGGGCATTCAAAGATACAAACATCATGCCCTCTCTCTAAAATCTTGGGCCTTCCAACATACCCACAAGAACATTTAACTTTGCCTTCCCTTCCAGTCATATCAATTTTCCAATCAACTAAAGTACTAATTGTCTCATAAAACTCATCTGCAGGTAAGTGGCCCATCTCTCCAACCTCAACCTTGATAGATTTAACCTTGCCTTGTTTTTCAGCCTTTACAATAATTTCCCTAGCAATTATAGTCTCATGCATAAGAATAAGAGATAAAAATTCTTTATATAATTTTCTTTATCTTATCTAGACTTCCTGGATTTGATAAAGTGGAAACATTCCCAAGCTTTCCCCCAGTTAGTAAATTTTTAAGCATCCTCCTAATAATCTTACCTGATCTAGTCTTAGGTAAATCTTCAACAAAATATATCTTTTTCAACCCCGCAATGGGTCCAATTTTTTTACGAACATCTTTAACCAAGCTCTCTTCTAGCTCCTTACTAGCCTTCCCACTCTCTAAAACAACAAAAGCAACAGGAATCTCTCCTCGAACCTTGTCCGGAATACCCACAACTGCAGATTCATTAACAAATTTATCCTCATTCAAAGCATTTTCCATCTCTGCTGTCGACAACCTATGCCCTGCAACTTTAATAACATCATCAACTCTTCCAGTAATACGAATATTTTCTTTATCATAATAAAAGGCCCCATCACTAGTATCATATTTGCCCTTAAACCTCTTCCAATAGGTTTTCTTATACCTTTTTGCATTCCTATAAACTCCATGCAACATCCCGGGTGCAAATGGACTTAACTGAACTAAAAATCCTTTCTTACTCTTCTTACCCTTTTCATCAACAACTATATGATTCACTCCGGGAAAACTTCTTCCAGCAACTCCTGGAATAAACGGGCCAACTCCAGGCAATGCATTAACCATATTCGCTCCAGTTTCAGTCTGCCACCAAGTATCAATTATAGGGCATCTGCCCTTTCCAACCTTCTTAAAATACCAATTCCATGCATCACTATCAATAGGCTCACCAACACTTCCCAAAATTCTTAAAGATTTCAATTTATGTTTATTAATCCACTTATCTCCAAGACGCATAAACATCCTTATAGCAGTCGGGGCAGTATAAAATGCAGTTACCTTATTCTTCTCAATAATATCCCACCATCTATCTGGTTTAGGATAATCTAAGGCACCCCCATAAATCACAGAAGTACCCCCATTCAACAAAGGACCATAAACCCCATATGTATGTCCAGTAATCCACCCTACATCCGCAGTACACCAAATTATATCATCATCATGCAAATTAAAATTCCATTTTGTACTCCAATATGCCTGTGTCAAATACCCGCCAGTATCATGCATCACTCCCTTTGGTTTTCCAGTCGTACCAGAAGTATATAATAAAAATAAGATATCCTCCGAATTCATAATTCTTGGCTTACAATACTGATCTGCCTTTCTAATTTCCTTCTCAAAACTTAAATATCGATTATTATATTTTATTTTCTTTCCAATTTTATTAACAATAATTATTTTAGCTATCTTAGTTCCTCTAACTGCATCTTCCACCTTGTCGATTAGATTCTCCTTTCCACCCTTACGAAAGTATCCATCCGAAGCAATCAAAACCTTACTTTTTCCATCTTTTATTCTAGTTTTCAAAGCTTCAGCAGAAAAAGCAGAAAATACTACAGAATGTATTGCCCCAATTCTTGCACAAGCCAACATGGCCACAATAACCTCTGGCATCATTGGTAAATAGATAGTAACAACATCTCCTTTCTTAACATTCAAAGATTTCAGAACATTAGCAAATTTATTTACTTTTTTATACAACTCTACATAAGAAATTTTTTGAACTTTTTCTTTCTTAGATTCAGGAACAAATATAATTGCATCTTTCTGCCCATGAACATTAATATGCCTATCTAAACAATTGAAACTAGCATTTATCTTTCCCCCTTTAAACCATTTAAAATAAGGTAATTTTTCCCAATATGTTTTTTTCCACTCTTTCTCCCAATACAACCCAATCTTAGATAATTCTCCCCAAAATTGAATAGGATTCTTATTTGCCTCAGAGTAGATAGATTCAGAATTAACCCAAGCTATCTTCTTCATATCCTTGCTCGGATAATACTTATCTCCTTTTTTTATAACATATTTCATATTAACAACACAAATAATAATGATATTATTGCCATCAACTTTATTAAAATATTTAATGCTGGTCCAGCCGTATCTTTCAACGGATCACCAACCGCATCACCAACAATACTATTCTTATGCTCAAGACTCCCATATTTCTTCTCTTCAATTAATTTCTTAGCATTATCCAAACTTCCACCAGCATTTGTCATAAATATACTCAATAAAAACGAACTTACCAATGCTCCAGCAATCATTGCACCCAAAGCTTCAACACCCAAACTAAACCCTATTAGTAAAATCAAAACAATAACCACCAAAACAGATATCAACATCTCTTTAATTGATCCACTTGTAGCCAATAATATTATTTTATCATAGTCCGGCTTCCTTTTACTTCTAAACTGCTTCCTAACTTCAAAAACAATCTTGGAAGATATTTTTTGGACTGCATTTATCAAGAAAGATGAAAATAAGAAAGGAATAAATCCTCCAATAATCAAAGCTATCATATTTGTAACCTTAAAAATATCAATAACATCAATTCCAGCAAGCAAAACAAAACTAGCCAACAAAGATAAAACAGTTAAAGCCGCAGAAGAAATTGTAAAGCCTTTTCCTATCGCAGCAGTACTATTCCCCAAAGAATCTAGTTTAGAACAATTCTCTTTAGATTTTTTAGATTTAGAAAATTCAGCAATGCCAGATGCATTATCAGTTATACTCCCAAATATAGTTGAAGCCAAAACTACACCCAAGATACTTAACATAGCAACTGCAGAGATTGCAATTCCCAGTAAGCCAACAAAACTTGAATTAACGCCAGCAATAATTAATCCACCAACGTCAAAAGGCATCATATTCATATAATTATAAGATAAGATCATAACCAATGCAATAACTAATACTGGGACAATAGTTGATAATAAACCATTGCTCAATCCAGATAATACATTTAATGCGGCCCCAGATTTAGCAGATTCAGCAATTTTTCTAGTTGGCCTAAATTTACCAGAAGTAAAATAAAATACACTATACCCTACCAAAATCCCTCCAATTAAGCCATATAAAATTGGAATAAAATAAAAATTCAATAAAAAATAACTCAATGCCGCTATTAAAACACCAGAGAATAATAAAGAGCCCAAAATAGATTTATTAATATTTTTCCATTGAACAAATAATAGTGAAGCTAAGCAAGAAATTATTCCTATACTAACCAATTTCAAAGGAACCAAAACATCATAGCCTAAAACAGATAAAATCACCATACAAGCAATAATACTTGCAATAAAAGATTCAAACAAATCACTAGACATCCCTGCAACATCTCCAACATTATCTCCAACTAAATCTGCAACAACTGCCGGATTCCTAGGGTCATCTTCAGGCATATTTTTTTCAATCTTTCCAGTTAAATCTGCACTTATATCTGCACTCTTGGTAAATATTCCTCCCCCGACCCTCATAAACAAGGCAACTAGCGAAGCTCCAAAAGCAAATCCATACAACACATTAACATCACCAAAAGCAGCATATAAAATCAAGATGGCGACTAAACCTAAAAACATAGCCCCAATACTAGCAAATAATCCAGAATAATAAGCAATTTTCAATGCAGAGAAAACATCTTTCCTAGCACTCTCAGCAACTAAAACATTTGCCTTAGTTGCCCTATTCATTCCAATTCTACCAACCACCAAACTAAACAATGAACCAAGAAAGAAACTAACCCCAAAATACAAATGAAAATAGCCAATAAGTAAACTAATCAAAATAACAAAAATTGCCAAGACCTTATATTCGGCCCACAAAAAAGTATTGCTTCCTTTTCTAATTAAATTATGAACATATTGCATTTTTTTATTTCCAGAATTTAACTTAGAAAAATATATAATCATAGCTACAAAAAACAAAATAGACAAAACTAAAGCTATACTAATTATCACCTTAACAAATTCTTAGAATTTAACTTTAAAAAACTTACTAAAAAATTGAAAGACGTGGTTGTGTCCCAGTTTCATCTTCATGTTAACACACAAAATCAAAGGGCGTCGGCCAAACGTCTTAATACTATTAAAATCAAATAACTTAAAAGCTTTTCCAATGTACCAAATTTCCATGGACAGAGAAGAAGAATTAGCAAAAAAACTATTACAGATGTATGATCCGGGATGGAGGGGAATTAGATCCAATGTAGATAGATTGCTAAGATTTGCAAGTATGGCTAGTGGAGAATCTCCTGAGGAAGTAAGAAGGTATTATGAAACCTTAAAAAAAGTTGCACAGGGTGATTGGAAAGCAAGGAGGTATGGGAATATGACTCTTGCCGCACTAACAATAATATTAGCTAGAGAAAGAAATAACCAAAAATTAGTAAAATATCTCGGAGATTACGGTGAACTTCCCATTAACGATAAAGATCTAGAATAATACGCCGGGACTGGGCTTTTAGAATAAGTTCAATGTCCTTTTATTATTAACAGCAATATAATTCTGTCTAATAATTAAAAGAACTTGTAACTAATATATCTCTATTTCCTATAACGATATTTTATTAGAGCAAATAATGCGAGAAACCCAAAAGCAAATTCAGATATTATTCCTTTCAATAATGCATCGCCCGGATTGCCATCAAGAATTATTCCTATAACTCGAGCTATCCCAAAACCAAGAAAAAACACTGTGGCTACCAGCGTTGAAGTAAATGTAATTTTTTTCTTAAAAGCTCCGAATAATATTAGAAAACCCAAACCGACCATGGCCCCAGCAGCACCTCTTGCTTCGTTTAATAATCCCACATCTTCACTTAATATCAAACCAAGGCTTTCAAAAGCGGTAACGGGGTCAATTAGTCTCCAAGAACCAATTATAATCAGAAAAAAACCTAGAAAAATTAATATTCCTTTTAAGACCTTTGAATTTTTCATATGATTACATAGGTTTAATATTATATAAAAGTTTTCCCTAACTTTACCAAAAACTAAACAATTAGCATTAGAGTTTAATTCTAAACGCCGGGACTGGGATTTGAACCCAGATGCCCAGAAGGGCCAGGCTTTCCAGGCCTGTGCAATACCAGATTATGCGATCCCGGCATAAGAAAAAACAATTTACCTGATTTATAAAAGTTATTATCTCTAAGTAAACCTAAACACTTATATATTATATATAGAAAAAACTAGAAAAATATATAAACAATTGTTAACTATCTAATAACATGATACTAGACAGATGTATGGACAAACGTACAACCTGTAACATAGTATCTGCTATCTCTAACTGTATTTGTACTATTATTTGTTAGGGTCTGTAAAAAAGTCCCTGGCAAGCTGCAAAGATTACTTCTACAAAAATAACAAATGATTCTTGGGGATTAATTGGGGGAATAAAAATGGAAAACAATTGTAGTTTATGTGGATATGAAATAAGCAATCCGCTATGTATTGCCTGTATAAAAAAAGGCACGATAGAATTTTTTAAGAATCGTCCTCATCTAACAGAGGATATAGAAAATATAACGACTAATCTAATCTACTTTAGTTTAGGTACTACAAGATGTGTTTCATGTAAGAGAAAAGTTTCCGTATGTAGCTATTGCTTCTATATGAAGATATATCATCTACTAAAGAGAAAGAATGAATCAATTGCCGAAGAATTCATCAGATTATTTAACCAAGGGGTTATTCCAACAGCTCAATTTCAATATTAACCCCTTCTGGGATCTGTACTCTCATGATATGCCTTAGTGCACGCTCATCTACACCAAGCTCTATTAACCTCTTATGAATTCGCATTTCATACTTTTCCCAAGAAGCTTTACCCTCGCCATCCGGACTTCTCCGAGTACTAATTTTCATTTTTTTTGTAGGCAATGGTATCGGACCAGAAACTTTTGTCTTAGTTTTCTTAGCAATCTCTATAATAGATTCAGTCATACTATTCAACTTATCTATATCAGGGCATGCTAAACTTATTTTTGCTTTCTGCATTTTATATTTGTGAAGAAGTTTCCTTTATAAAATTAACTATCTAGTCTCATCGACACCAAAAATATCTTATAAATTAGAAAAAGTTATAAAAGACATTTCTCCTAATATCCCTATGAATATCATACTAATTACAATACTAGCAGGGATTACATTAAATCTTATTTTAATTGGTTTGTATTTCAGTTTTCATCGTATGATAAAAAAGTATGAAGTTGTACATGAACAAATACTAAAGGTAGCAAAAAGAGCAAGAGCATCCTATATCCTCCCATATCTATTTTTTCTAATAATTATAGCCTCAGTGTTTTATATCCCAGGGATCGAATATAAATTAGGTTTAGTATTTATTGCTATCGCACTACTAATAATTATTGAAATATCTCACGATAATAAAAGACTTCTCCTTACAGAGAATCAAATAACATACATAGAAGGATTATTTTCCTACACAGCAATGATGATAGAATATAAAGATATAGAGATAATAACATTAAAAGACACTCCCTTAGATAAATTTTTAGGATACGGAGATTTCAAAATAAGAACTATCGGTGGAGAAGAATATACCTTTAATAAAATTCCAAAATTTATTGAAATAAAAAATCTTATAGAACAAAAAAAGATATCAAAAAATTAAATGAAACTGAATCCTATTGCTCCTGCAACTGCAGGGTAAGACCCAATTAACAAACTCTTAATCAATATAGCTGCCTCTAAAGATTCAGTCATAAACAATATTGAGGCCAGGCTACTAATTATTGTCGCAACAACCCAAATATAAATAACCCTGGTCATTACATAACCAAATACACTCTTTCCTTTAGCAACATTCTTTCTCTCTGCCTTATAGACTAATAATGCGGCAATCAAAAAGGCCAATAAGAATATCCCAACAACATTAATCCAAGGTAATTTCATGGCCAAATCCGCTTTTCCAATTAAACCAGCTCCAAAGCTAGTCCCCAATAATGCCCCCGCAACAATCTTAATAAGATCCATCAAATGTTTTTTCTTAACAGTTAACTTCTTTAGTTCAAATAGAATTTTTTCTTCATCTTTTATTATCTTTTTCTCTAACTTCTGAATATTTTTTTCTTCCTTCTCTATTTTTTTCTCATGTTTCTCTAATCTTTTTTCATCTCTCTCTACTTTCCTTAATAATCTCTCTTCTCTACTAATTTTCTTTTTAGAAGTTTTCCTCTTTTCTGTCATAACTATTTTTAGAAATAACTATTTATATAATTTTTGTATAGAAAAAAGAAAAAAAGAAAGGATTTATTCCTTCTTGATTAAGTCGATACACATACCTGCTGAAACTGTCTGACCTGCATCTCTAATAGCAAATCTTGACATGTGCGGTATTTCTGTTGACTTCTCAATAACTAGTGGTTTTGTTGGAACAACTCTAACAATTCCAGCTTCACCATTTTTCAATACATCTGGACTCTCTTCCAATACTTCACCAGTAGCTGCATTCAGTTTTTGTTTAATTTCAACAATCTGACACGCAACCTGTGCTGTGTGTATATGGAATACCGGCGTATATCCTACAGTTAATACTGAAGGGTGGTTTAATACAACAATCCTTGCTGTGAATTCCTTTGCCAAACTAGGAGGACTATCAGTTTTACCCAATACATCTCCTCTAGCAATATCCTTCTTACCGATTCCTCTTACGCTAAATCCAATATTATCTCCAGGAATAGCTTCCTTGATTTGTTCATGATGCATCTCTATAGTCTTACATTCACCTGTAACACCTTTGCCATCTCTTGCTGGTACAACAATAACTTTGTCACCAATTTTCATTGTTCCGGTTTCAACTCTTCCGACAGGAACAACACCAATACCTGCGATGTTATATACGTCCTGAATTGGAAGTCTCAATGGCAAACCTGTTGGTTTTTCAGGCTCTTTGAAATTATCCAATTGTTCTAGTAAGGTAGGCCCAGCATACCAAGACATATTTTCAGATTTCTTAGCAATATTGTCTCCTTGCAATGCACTTGCTGCAATGAAAGGAACCTCATCTGGGTTATATCCAACGCTCTTCAGCAAATTAGATACATCTTCTTTAACCTTATTGAACTTATCCTCAGCATATTCAACCGTATCCATCTTGTTAACCAAAACAGTTAATTGATTTACGCCAAGTGTCTTACACAAGAAAACGTGCTCTTTAGTTTGTGCCATAACACTATCGGTTGCAGCAACAACTAATACACCAACGTCTGCTTGAGCAGCTCCAGTAATCATATTTTTAATAAAATCTCTGTGACCAGGAGCATCAATAATAGTATATTCAAATTTCTGAGTTATAAATTTCTTATGACTCAAATCAATTGTAACTCCTCTTTCTCTCTCTTCTTTTAAATTGTCCATAACAAATGCAAACTCAAATCCACCCTTTCCAAGCTCTTCAGCCTTCTCTTTCAGTTTTCTCATTGCTTGCTCATCAATATTACCTGAATCAAACATCAATCTACCAACTGAAGTGGATTTTCCATGATCTACATGTCCTACAAAGACAATGTTTATGTGTGGTTTTTCTTTAGCCATTTATAATTCCTCCATTAATGAATATTAACTCCTTATGTGAAAAATTGACTGTTTATAAATGTTTCTAATAAAAATCTCAAAGCCCTTTTTTTTGTGTAAACAAAAACCAGTGATATCTATCTTTTTCTGTTTCTTTGCCATCTTCTGCCCCAACCTTCATTACTTCATATCCTAATGGGACAGCTAAATCAGAAAAATTTCCCTCTGCAATTTTACCTACCAATTCATTTGGATCCAATCCAGAATTAGATGCCGCCAATCTATCAATTCCTACTCCAAACAAAGTTCGTCTTCTTAACATCACTAAATGTCTATCAATTTGCAATCTTTCAACAGAATTTTCTAACCAAATATCTCTTACCTCAACTGGTTGCCTATCAAATAAGGGGATAGTTTCTTGAAAATAATTATGCATTGCCCCTAAGACAGTATCAAACAATTTAGGATTAGCAACTCCATAATATTTAATATCCTCGGGGCCCCCACTACCTCTAGCACCCTCTGCTTCCATAAAATAAGATATTCTATTCATTTTTTAAAGTAAAAAACACAAAAATTATTTATTTATAAACCTTCCTACTCGTTTTCGCCTAAACCTTTCCTGGTTCTAATCTTTTTAATTACTTCATTCTGTAAGTTAGCAGGCAAAGGCTCAAACATTTGATCAACCAAATACTGGCTTCCTCTTCCAGAAGTTACACTTCTCAACTCTGAAGCAATCCCAAACATCTCTGCAACAGGAAGTTTCCCTTTAACAGAAATATATTCTCCCTGTTGATCAACATTAATTAATTGCCCCCTCTTATTCTGAATCATCCCACTTAAATTACCTAAATATTCTGCAGGACTATCAAACTGCATAACCTGCACCGGTTCTAAAATTCCTGGTTTAGCAGACATCATACTATTTTTAATAGACTCTCTGATGGCAGGATATACTTGTGCAGGGCCCCTGTGAATTGCATCCTCATGTAACTTCATATCCATAATTCTAATTCTCATTTTGGCACAAGGCTCTCTAGCCAACGGACCTGCATTAATAACCTGTTCAAAACCATCCATAATCATTTCTATAACCTCTCCAATATGAACAATTCCCCTTGTATCATCAACCAAAACATTTCCTTTATAGATATATCTATACCTTTGGGCAGTCTTAGTATCCAATCCCAATTCAATTAGTTTATCAATCATTACTCTATCTTTTTTCTTTACCCTTCCTTCTGGTAAATCGCCAGACTTAATAGCTTGAAAAATATTATCTTCTAGGGGTTCAACAATAATATAGAACTTATTGTGTTTATTTGGAGACTTTCCTTCTTCCTCATTCCCGGCCTTATGTATTGTTTCTCTGTAAACTACAATTGGAGGAGAAGTTTTAACATCTAATCCTTTCTCATTTTTAATTCTATTTTCTATAATCTCTAAATGTAATTCGCCCATGCCAGAAATTAAATTTTCTCCAGTCTCCTCATTGATTTCAACCTTAATGCTAGGATCTTCTTTTCCAACCTGTCTCAAAACCTCAATCAGTCTAGCCAAATCAGCAGCCTTCATGGCTTCAATAGATTTGGTAATAACTGGCTCAAAAATATGCTTTATTTCTTCGAATGGCGTCATTGGTTGTGTAGAAACAGTCTCTCCAGCAAAAGTATCTCTCAGACCGACCAAACCAACTATATTCCCACACGGAATTTCATCCATCATTGTTCTTTGAGCCCCTTTGTAAATAGAAACCTGCTGCAACCTGACTTTCTTTTTAGCCATATTCAAATAAACTTCGTCTCCTTGCTTAACAGTACCTGAAAATAATCTTCCTGTAGCAACCTCGCCAGCATGCTTATCAACAACAATTTTAGTTACAATCAAACCTACATTTCCTTTTGGATCACAAGTAACCAACGCTTTACCTTCTGGCCCATCAATATCTCCGTGCCAAATTTTTGGGATTCTATATTCCTGAGCACTCTTAGGATTAGGATGATGTCTAATGGCCATATCCAAAACAACTTCATGAATCGGCGCTTTTTTAGCTAATTCCTTATAAGTATCATTCTCATATGCATCAATTATATCTTTGAAAGTTATTCCTTTTTTCTTCATATAAGGAATAGATATCCCCCAATTATGGAATGCAGAACCAAATGCTACACTTCCATCTTGAATACTAACTTTCCATTTCTCTTTTAATTCTTCAGGGGCAATCTGCTCTATAAACTTATTAACATGAGTTATGATATCTACAAATTTTTGTTGCATAGCTTCGGGAGTTAACTTAACCTCTCTGATCAATCTATCAACTTTATTAATAAACAAAACAGGTTTAACCCTCTCTCTCAAAGATTGTTTCAAAACAGTTTCAGTCTGAGGCATAACTCCTTCTACAGCACAGCATAAAACAACGGAACCATCAACTGCCCTCATAGCTCTAGTAACATCTCCCCCAAAGTCAACATGTCCAGGAGTATCAATAAGGTTAATCAAATAATCTTCATCATCAATATTATGTAGCATAGAAACAGAAGCACTATCAATAGTAATCCCTCTCTCAGTCTCATCTGCATGAAAATCCAAAGCCCTCTGTTCTCCAGCCAATTCTTCAGACAACATCCCTGCTCCTGCCAACAAATTATCAGAAAAAGTAGTTTTTCCATGATCTATATGTGCCGCAATCGCAATATTTCTAATTTTCTCCGGTTGAATCATAAGTTTTCCTATTTTCTCTGTTGATTTATCTGCCATGTTAACGTGAAGAGAAAAAGTTTAGTTTATAAATATTTCGAAAATTAAGTATGCCTTGTCCTTTCTTGTAATCCTGCAGTCCGCAGAACACATCCTGCCGCAGCACCCATTCGCCTTTTCTTTAAATAATCTTTAAGTGAAAGATGTTCATCAGAATAAAGTAAAGTATAGGTATGCATTTCTACAATTAAGCAATGTTCCCAAGGCATTCTCACATAATCAAGACCATAACTAGCACAAAAACTCCTACTGCCAAAAAATCTTGCGGCAGCACCTTCAAATCTTTTTTTGTCCTCCAAAGGTAAGGCCTCTGCAGCTTCAACTATCTCATCTATTTCATGTGCCAACACTACTAATTCATTTGTAACAATATTGCCTCGACCCATAGAATATAAACATAAAAAAAACTTAAAAACCTATCTAATCTACAAAAAGTATGAGAAAATCATTAATTTTGGCACTATTTTTTACAATTTTAATATCTGCCTGCGCAACATTAGAAACAATAACTACAGAATATCCCCTGGAAGGCCCCTATTTAGTAACTAAAGTTGTAGATGGAGACACTGCAGACGTAATAATTAATGGAACAACAGAAAGATTAAGGTTCTCAGGAATTAATACTCCTGAGACGGATGAGTGTTTCTACCAAGAAGCAACGGATAAATTGTCAGAATTAATTTTAGATAAAGAAATATATTTACAAAGAGACATTTCAAACAAAGGAAACTATGGCAGATTATTAAGATATATCTACATAGATGACTTATTAGTAAACGAATACTTAGTTGAACAAGGCTACGCAAAATGTTATCATAAATACAAAGATGACACATCAAAATACTATCAATTAGCAATGGCAGAAGCAGAAGCAATTAGATTAAACTTAGGCTTATGGGCAGAGTGTAAATACTAATTAACAACAACAACCAAAAGATTTATAAATCAATTTTTTTTAATTCTAGAACTTTTAGAGAATGGATACTAGCTGGATTAGGTATGATTCTGTCCCAGAAGGGAGAACAAGGACTAATCAGAGAACTCCAAAAAAAAGAAGCTTACGAAAATTATTGCCATTACTATTAATCCCCACTATGGCCTTATTAACTCCCTCCAGTCTAGAGCAAAGAACAGAAGACCCACTCCCAATTGAAACTCCTACCCCTTACAAACAGCCAATAAATATATCAAATGCAATTTATGCAAGTGCATTTGAGCAAAGTGCAAAACAAGAAATCACAAATTCATTCAATAGATACGCTTGGGGACTCAGATTCTCAAGGGGAACTAGATATAGAGATTATTTAGAAGAAACAAAAAATCCAGATCTTATAGAAGCAATATTTATATATGAAGCTTATGCAAACCCAAGAAAAATCGGACCCACAGATGATGCAGGACTTGGAATGTTCATTCCAGATACTGCAAAAATGCATGGTCTAACAAGAGATAAATTCTTCGATGAAAGGTTATCCCCAAAAAAATCAATCTTGGCAATTGATAATAGAATAGAATTCCTGAGAGAGAGATACGGTGATGATCCAGTAAAAATTCTTGTTACATACACAAAAGGGAAAAATTTTCAGAGAGAAAAACTATCTGAATTAGAAGGACAAGAACTATTAGATTTTTTAGAAGAAATAGGCATCACGTATCACCTAAAAGCGGGACAATTTATTCCGATGAAAGATATGTTGGATTTCAAACAACAACCCCTTCATTCGCAAACTCCATTAGTTGAAGTAAAAGTAGAAAAAAGCCTATGGCAAACTGCACAAGCTCATGGAGTATCAATATGTGAAATTTTAGAACATAACCATCTTATCGATCCCTCAATTTATCCCAAAGGGATGACACTAAAAATTCCGGTAGGAGATTAACTATCTGCCTTCAAAGGTTTTTCTTCTCTATACCCGCATTCTTTACAATAAACCACTTCATAAAAACCATCATCAAATTTATGTTGACCTCTATGTAATTTCTTTCCACATTCCGGACATTTATCTAATCCCATCCTATTAACAAATTCCCACTTGGCAACACAGTATCTAAAGTAAAGTACCCAAAGATTCTTACAATCCCTCTAAGCAACTTACTGGCAGCTCCACCACTACTCTTATCCTCCGGTGGAGATTCTACATCTC
>Ga0233431_1001000_pt1 | contig 53600 bp, 44 predicted proteins | sample SI_118_April2016_FD_179867 | JGI IMG/M metagenome (GOLD analysis project Ga0233431, IMG submission 179867) | Seawater microbial communities from Saanich Inlet, British Columbia, Canada - SI_118_April2016_200_MG | ecosystem: Environmental > Aquatic > Marine > Inlet | place: Canada: British...
AGAAATAGGGCAGCTCGTGAAACTCCCGCTGCCAGGCCCCGTCCACCGAGTATTCCGGATAGGGATACTTCTGACCGCGCACCGAAAAGAACTGCTTCACCTTCCGCCCCCGGGTCTCCACCCAGGCACCCGGCACCTGCTCCAGCGCCTCGATGACGGTCGCGGCCCCCCGCCGCCCGATAGCCTCTCTGTCCACCGTCGTAATCGACAGTTCGAGTCCCGGAGACTCCTGCGCCGGGGCCGCCATCACATCCCGCCAGCGCTCGTCGGTCACCTCTACCGGGTCCATGACGTAGACAGTATCCGCTCCTACCGTCCGCCCCTCCTCCTCGCCGGTCATCGGCTCTCCACCGGCTGCACAGCGGCACAGATGGAGAAGCACAAAAACGGCAGCACCTATCCCCGATCGCATCGCATCGCCTACGTAATTCGATTTTCCATCACCTAACTGAACCTTCACCGCTCTCTCCTCTCTGAACGGAAAAAGCAGCTTTCGATTGTACACGACAGCACGCCGCCGAATTCACCCATACCCGCACTCACCCCGTCACTCGACACCCCGCGCCTCACGCCGACGCCCCCGAATACTGCTTCACCCCCCATTTCCAGAACAGCCGCGCCACCGCCAACATTCCCACCGCCAGGCCGATAGCTCCCACCAGCACCTCCCCGGTCAACCGCCCTACCAGCGCCTCGGCGGGCACCGTCACCGCAAAGGCGATCGGTACCAGGAAAGTCAGCGCCATCTTCAGCCAGCGCGGGTAGATCCCGATCGGCCAGCGGCCCGCCTCGTACATGCTCTGGAAGATCACCAGGATGTTCTCCACCCGCACGAACCAGAAGGAGAACGTCGCCAGAATCAGCCAAAAGCTGTACACGATCGTTCCCCCGGCGATCAGCGCCACCCCAAAAATCAGCACCTCGCCCAGTCCGGTCCGCGTCCCGATCTGCATCAGCGCCAGCAGCAGCACGATACCTCCCTGCAACACGTCCACCAGCCGCCAGATCCGCACCTCGCTGATACTCACCAGCACCTGCGCATCCTCCGGCTTGGTCAGCGTGAAGTCGAGCGTCCCCTGGCGCACGTCCTCCATAAACCGCTGCATGCTCGGCTGGATCAGCGTGCCGATCAAACCGCTCATCAAAAAATACACCCCCAGCAGCGCCACCAGTTCGGCCGGCAGCCAGCCGTTGAGATTGTCCGTGTGCGCAAACACCACCCCCAGACTGCCCAGCGCCACGCCCAGATCCAGCAGACTCTGCACGAACTGCACGTAGAAGTTCGCCCGGTACGCCAGCTCGTTCATCAGGCCGACCCGGAAAAAGACCCACAGCAGGCGCGCCAGATTCACGATCCCACCGCCGAGTATCGCTTCGCCCCCCGGCCCCACACCAGAGAGATCAGAATCAGCGCCAGCGTCAGACCCACCGCCTGCATACACAGCCCGTGCACCGCCTCCTCCACCGTCAGCCGACCCAGGAACAGCTCCACCGGAAAGGCCAGCATCCAGCGAAACGGCAGCACATTCGCCAGCGTCTGCACCCACCCCGGCATCAGTTCCAGCGGTGCGATGCGTCCAGCCAGAAAGAGCATCGCCGCGAAGTAGACCTGATTCAGTGCATTTACCCGCGTCGTCCAGAAGGCGGCCAATGCCAGACTCCACTCCACCAGGAAGCGGGTAAAAAAGGCCAGCACCAGCGCCGGCACCGACAGCGCCACCGCCCACCCCTGCAGTTCGAACCGCGGCGCGAAGATCCAGATCAGCAGCCCGGTCACCGGGACGATGACCACCAGTGTCATAACCTTGTACGCCACATTGGTGGCGATATCCCGGTGGATCGGGTGCAGCGGCTGCAGCAACAGGGGTGAAAACGCCCCGGTGCGTACCCGGTACTCGAACTCAAACATGACCCAGGTGAACGTCAGGTGGTTGGCCACCATCATCGCGATGTAGTACGCGGCGAAATCCGCACCCGTAAAGCCGCCCACCTCGCCCCCCTGGCTTTCGGCCACCGTGCTCCACACCACCAGATAGATCACCGGTTGCACCACCAGGCCGATCAGCCATATCACCATCGCCGCCCGGTACTGGAACTGCACCGCCAGATCCGTTTTGAACAGCGTGGCGTAGATGTCGACCAATCCCTTCACATCTGCTCCTCCTGGGCGAAGACTTGCTCGATCACCTCTTCGATCGGCGGATCCTCCACCGTCAGATCCAGCACCGGTAGCTCGCTCAGCAACAGCCCGGTCACTCGCGCCGTATCCGCTTTGGGTACCCGGAGCGCCACCCGCCCCTCCTCGCACTCCACCACCTCGCCGTATCCGCTCAGATCCACCCCGCCCCCCTCCAGATCGACGACGATCGTCTTGTGGGGCGAAAACCGCTGCACCAGACTCGCCAAATCCCCGTCGAACAGCAGCCGCCCGTGGTGGATCACCACCACTCGCCGGCAGAGCGCCTCCACATCCGCCATGTAGTGGCTGGTCAGCAGCACCGTCGCCCCGTACCGCTGGTTGTACTCGGCGATGAAGGCGCGGATGCGGCGCTGCATAGTCACGTCCAGCCCGATCGTCGGCTCGTCGAGAAACAGAATCCGCGGCCGGTGCAGCAACGCCACGCCGATCTCGCACTTCATCCGCTCCCCCAGCGACAGATTGCGCACCGGCTTGCTCAGCAACTCCTCCAGATCCAGTAGCTCGGTCAGCTCTGCCAGCGTCTCCCGATACTCCCCTCGCCCGATCCGATAGATCGCCCGATTGCGCTCAAACGAATCGAGCACCGGGATGTCCCAGACCAGCTGGTTGCGGTTGCCCATCACCAGCGTGATCTGCCGCAGAAATTCCCGCTCCCGCCTGAACGGCACGTGGCCCAGCACCCTCACCTCGCCAGCCGACGGGTGCAGCAGCCCGGAGAGCATCTTCAGGCTGGTCGTCTTACCCGCCCCGTTCGGGCCCAAAAAGCCCACCATCTCCCCGGGCTCTACCCCAAAACTGATCTCCCGCACCGCCTCCACCGTGCGCGTCCGGCGCCGCACCAGACTCGCCAGCGCCGCTGCCAACCCCCCCTCGCGCACCGGCACCACGTATTCCTTGCTGAGCCCGTCTACCGCGATCGCCAGACCCTCGCTCATCGCCGCACCATTCTCCTCGCGCGTTAAAATTCTTACTTTGTTAGCCCTGTAACCCGTGCAATCTAAGACAAAGGTACACACGCGCAACACGCTCCGGCATCGATTTTTGTCGAAACCCGGCGGGAAAACTCTTGGCCTCGGCGAAAGACTTCATAGAGCGCTATGCAAATCGGCGAGGAGACCTCCTCCTCCTCGCTTTTATTCTGGCGCTGGGAGCGTACACCCGCACCACCGGCTTCGACCGGGGTGCCAGCGACTTTGTTCTGCCCGAGCGGGCCAGCGCCGACCTCCGGACCGAATTTTACACCTTCCATCCCGACGAGCGCACTCTGATCGACGCCGCCCTGGCGCTGTGGAATCCGCTGCAGCCCCCTCTCACCGTCTACGGCATGCTCCCTCTCTATCTGCTGCGCGGCTCCCTTTCCCTCTTCGCCTCCCTGCCGCCGTGGAGCGCCGAAATGCTCGCCGATCCGGCCATCGCCCGCCAGGTCTACCACGTCGCCCGCACTCTGTCGATCCTGGTCTCCTGTCTCACCCTGGTGCTGATCTGGTGGCTGGGTGCGCGCCTTTTCGACAGATGGGTCGCCGGTCTGGCCACCCTCCTCGCCGCCGCCCCCCCCCTGGCTATCCAACTCGCCCACTTCTACACCGTGGACGGACTCTTCACCCTGATGAGCCTGGCCGCTTTCGCCGCCCTGCTGGTCGCCCTGGAAAACCCGGACAAACGCCGGTACATCCTCTGCGGCATTCTCATCGGCGGAACCGCCGCCGTGCGCCTCAACGGCCTGCTGCTGGGCGGCGTGCTGCTGATCGGCCACCTCCTGCGGCAGCGGAGCTGGCGATCTCTGGCCCAACCCCACCTGTGGCTGGCCGGCGGGGCCGCGCTCCTCACCCTGGCAGCGCTGCAACCCTTCCTCGTCACGCAACCCTCTCTGCTGCAGCGCGTCGAGTCGACCGACGATCTGGCCTACGCCCTTCGCATCGCCCGCGGTGAGGTGCTGGTCATCTGGTCCCTGGCCGACCTCCACACGCTGCCCTATCTGCACCACTGGCGCCATCTGTGGCCGCAGGTAGTCGGCTGGCCCCTCACCCTCTCCTTCGCGGCGGGAATCGGATATGCCCTGTGGCGGCGAGAGTGGCGCAGAGATCTGATCCTGGTCTGGTGCGGGATATACTTCCTGACCATCGGCGGCCTGCACGCCAAACCGGTCCGCTACCTGCTCCCCCTGCTTCCCTTCCTCTGCCTGCTGGCCGCCGATGCCGGCGCAGCCGCGATAAAGAGTCGCCGCTACCGCCTGGTGGGCGCGCTCGCCGGTGCGGCAGTGTTGCTCTACACCACTGCCTACGGTCTGGCCTTCGCCTCCATCTACACCCGGGAGGACAGCCGCATCCAGGCCGGGCGCTGGATCGCCGCCCATCTCCCCACCGGCAGCCGCATCGGCGTCGAGCGGGGTGCCTTCGCGGTGACGCCCCTGATCAGCCAGAAGAGCTACAATCCCCTGCTGCTCGGAGCCAACACCCTCTTCGAGTCGCGCGGCTATCTGACCTGCAGGGCCGGTCTGGCCTTTCTTCAGGGTCGGCTACAGGACCTCGAATACATCGCCATCGCCGACGCCAATCGGCATCTCCACTTTGCGGCCGCCCCCTGCCTCTCGCCGGCGATGACCGAGTTCTACGCAAAGTTAGTGGACGGAGAGCTGGGCTTCGACCTGGTCCGGCGCTTCAAAGTTTACCCCTCTTTGGGTGGCCTTCAGTGGAGGGACGACAACTTCGAGCCCACCTTCCTCGGCTTCGACCACCCCGCCGTCTCCCTCTTCGTGCGCCGCAGTCCGCAGGCGGTCGAACAGGCACTGGCGCGCTGGCGCGACGCGCTGGAGGAAAATACCTGCTGCGCCGACCGCCAGCTCGCCGATCTGGTCGGCGCCCTGAAGGAAGGGGAGCTGGAGACCGTTCTCGAGCGCGTGCAAACCCTCGTGGAGCGGTACCCTCGCGAAAAGATCGGCCACCTCTTCGCCGCCGAGGTCTATCGCCGACAGGGCCGCTCCGAGGCGAGGCAACAGGCCCATCTCAGCTTCCTCTCCGGGTACGAGTCTCACCGCGCCTTCTTCCTTCCCTGGGCCAGCGGCATGAGTCTGGTGGAGTTGGGCCTGCCCGAGCTGGCAGTCGGCGTCGTTGCCCAGACCGGCGAGGAGCGCCACTATCCTTCCTTTCCTTACTCCTACATGGCCGATCTGTACGTGATGCTGGGCGACCTGCTCCGGCAGCGGGACCGACCCGACCTGGCCGAATCGATTTTCGAACGCTCACTGCAAATCCACGAAAACACGATCGCCCGCAATCGTCTCGCCTACCTGGCCGCCCACGCCGGCGACTACCCCCGCGCCGCCGCACACTGGGAGCGCTCGCTGGCCCTGGCAGAGGCGCAACCCGATATCCACGTCAACCTGGGCAAGCTGGCCGCGCGCTATCTGGAGGATCCCGCTAGATCCCTGTACCATCTGCGCCGCGCCCTCCAGCTCGACCCCGCAAAAGAGGCGGAGATCTCACCGTGGATCCAGGCGATCGAAAATGCCCTGGAGGCGTCCCCCCCGTGAGAGACAAATCCTATATCGTTCTTCTGATCCTCGGCCTCGGCCTGGGGCTCTATGCGCGCTTCGTCGGGCTCGATTGGGGCACCAGCGACTTCGTCCTGCCCGAGCACACCCGACAGGGAGTGACCACCGCCTTCTATCAATTCCATCCGGACGAGCGGACCCTGGTCCGCGCCACCCTGGACCTGCGCAGCCCCTTCGAACCACCCACCGCCTACGGCATGCTCCCCCTCTACCTGCTGCGCGCCGGCCTGGAACTCTCCTCCGCTCTCCTGGGCTGGAATGCGGCTGCCGTCGACCATCCCGAGACCGCGCGCCAGATCTACCTCACCGCGCGCCTCTTTTCCGCCCTGCTCTCGTGCGCCTGCCTCGCCCTCGTCTGGTGGCTCGGACTGCGCCACTTCGGCCGCTGGACCGGCGGCCTGGCCCTCTTCTTCGTCGCCGCTTCCCCCCTGGCCGTGCAGCTGGCCCACTTTGCCACCGTGGACGGCGTCTTCACCTTCTTCTGCCTGCTCTTCTTCTGCTTGTTGACGCGCGCCCTGGACCTCGGCCGCCGCCGCGACTACCTCCTCGCCGGCCTGGCGGTGGGCGCCGTCGCCGCCGTGCGCCTCAACGGTCTGCTCCTGGGCGGCGTGGTGCTGGCCGCCCACCTGCTGCAGAACCGCAGCTGGCGCGCGCTCCGCGATGGGCGCCTGTGGCTCGCGGGTCTGGCGGCACTGCTCTTGCTCGTTCTCCTGCAGCCCTTCCTGGTCACCGAGCCCTCCGTTCTGTGGCGCGCCGAATCGACCAGTGATCTGGGCTTTTCGCTCAAAATCGCCCGCGGTGAAATCCTGCGCCCCTGGAGCCTGGTCGATCTCGACACCCTGCCCTATCTCCACTACTGGACCCACCTCTTTCCCCTGGGGGTGGGCTGGCCCCTGACCCTGGCCTTCCTCCTCGGCGTGGCCCACGCGCTGTGGCACCGCCGCCTCGCCAGTGGCCTGATGCTCCTCTGGATCGCCCTCTACTTCGCCCAGGTCGGTGGCCTGCACACCAAGCACGTGCGCTACCTGCTCCCCCTGCTCCCCTTCCTCTGTCTGCTGGCGGCCGACGCCTGCATCTGGCTGATACGCACGCCGAAAACTCGTCTGCTGGGCTACGGCCTGACCACCCTGCTCTTCCTCTACACCGGCGTCTACGGCCTGGCCTTCACGCGACTCTACGCCGCTGAGGACAGCCGCATCGTGGCCGGTCGCTGGCTCGCCGCTCACGTCCCCGCCGGCAGCGAAATCGGCGTCGAGCGCGGCGGCTTCCCCATGAGCCAGCTGATCGACAACCAGCGTCATCCCCGGCGCCTGCTCAACCTCTCCCCCCTTTTCGAGGGGCGCGGGTTGATGACCTGCAGATCCCAGCGGATCTATCTCCAGGATCGCCTGCTCGACCTGGAGTACATCGCCATCACCGATGTCAACCGCTACCAGCAGTTCCTGGCCGCCCCCAAGCTCCTCCCGGCGCTGGCCACCTTCTATCGCAACCTGGTCGACGGCCGGCTAGGTTACGACCTGGTCCAGCGCTTCAAGTGCTACCCCGCCATCGCCGGCATCCAGTTCAAAGACGACGGCGCCGAACCCTCCTTCATCGGCTACGACCACCCCGCCGTCCTCCTCTTCAAGCGCCGCAGCACTCCGGAAGTGGAGCGGGGGCTCGAGCGCCTGGACGGGGCGCAGCACTGCGCCGATGCCTCCCTGCAGCAGGGGGCCACAGCGCTGCGCGAAGGCGAACTGGAGCGGGCGGCGCAGCATTTTCAGGAAGCCATCGACAGCCACCCCGACATGGACCTGATCCATCTGCTGATCGCCGAGGTCCACCGCCGCGCCGGTCGCCAGGAACAAGAGCGCGAGGCCCGCGAGCGTTACAGGATAGCCGCCCGCAGACACTCCGCCCACGTCCTGCCCTTTGCCGCGGGCATGGGCCTGGTCGACCTGGACCTGCCCGATCTGGCGAGAGAGGTCCTGATCGAGGGGACCCAGAAGGCCGCCTACATGCCCTCCTGGGCCGTCGAGGATCTGGCCACCGCCTACGTCCTGCTGGCCAACATCGCCCTCGAACGCGGCCAGAGCGATCTGGCGTGGGACACCTATCGGCTCTCCACCCACATCCATCCCCACCCCGAGGCGTTCAATCGCCTGGGCTTCCTCTCCTACCGCGCCAAAGATTTCGACCTGGCCATCGATTTTTGGGATCAGTCGGTGCGCCTGCAGGAGGACCAGGCCAGCATCCACTTCAACCTGGGTCAGGTCCTCGCTGCCCACCGACGCGAGCTGGAGCTGGACCGGGCCCTGCATCACCTGACGCGCGCCGTCCAGCTCGACCCCGACCTGTCCGCTCAGCTCAATCCGTGGATCAATGCCGTCCGGACCGCGCTTCGAGAAAGAGAATAGAGGAGAACGCTACGTGGAAATTCGCCTGTACAGCCTGCTCTCCGGAGCCCGCAAAGCCGAGGGCACCGCTATCGTCATCGACGTCTACCGGGCCTTCACCACCGCAGCCGTGGCCTTCGATCGCGGCGCCGCGCAGATCCTGCTGACCGCCGAGGTCGACGAGGCCATGGCCCTGAAGGAGCGGGGCTTGGGCGAGCTGTGCATGGGGGAAGTGGACGGCTGTCGGCCGGCCGGATTCGACTTCGGCAACTCCCCCTACGAGCTGTCGCAGGCAAAGCTGGCCGACAGGCGGCTGATCCAGTCGACCCGGGCCGGCACGGTCGGCGCCGCCGCCGCTTCTCGGGCCGACACGCTCTACGTCGCCTCCCTGGTCAACGCCCGCGCCACCGCCGCGGCCGTCCGCCGCCAGCAGCCCGCGCTGGTGACCGTCGTCGCCATGGGCAGGGAGGGGCGGAACCGCACCGACGAGGACGAGCAGTGCGCCCTCTACATCCGCAACCTGCTCGAGGGCCGGCGCCCCGACCCCCAGGCGGTGCGCGCCCTGGTGCTGGCCGGCGGGGAATCGCTGAAGTTCGCCGACGACCGCCGTCCGCAGTTCCATCCCCGCGACCGCGACATTGCCCTGGAAGTCGACTCAATCGACATTCCCATCCGGGTGGAGCGCAAAGACGGCCTGCTGCTGGCGCAGCCGGCTGCCTGATCGCAGAACCGAGTCCACCCACCGGACGACGCACTCGCGTTCCGAATCGAACAAAAGAAGAGGGACCGAACCCTGGCGGCTCGACCCCTCGAAAAAATCCGTTTATACCAGATTGCTGAACAGATGTCCGGATGTTACCGGGATTCCCGTCGGTATTGCAGTTCGCTCCTCCTTACCGCCCCGCCTCCAGATCGGCCACCACCGCGCGGATGAAGTCCGGACTCGTGCCGCAGCAGCCACCGACGAAACTCGCCCCCGCCTCTATCAGCGCCGGCACGTGCGTGGTGAACTCCTCCGGACCGGTGCGGTACACCACCTCCCCGTGCAGCATCTCGGGCAGACCGGCATTCGCCTTGATCCACACCGGCCGCCGAGTCGCCGCGCACAGCCGGCGGCAGACCGGTAGAAAACCCTCGATTCCCTGACCGCAGTTCGCCCCGATCACATCCGCGCCCGCTCCTTCCAGAGCCGTCACCGCATCTTCGGGGGTCAACCCCATGATCGTCCGACTCTTGTCCGGCCCCGAGTCGAAGACCATGCAACCGACCACCGGCAGACCGGTCTTGGCGGCCGCCTCGATGGCGATCTTCGCCTCGTCAGCGTCGGTCATCGTCTCTACCACCAGACCGTCGGCGCCCCCATCGGCCAGCGCCTGAGCCTGATCGGCGAACGCCGTTTCGAGTGCCGCAGCGCTCACCTCGTCCATCATCAGCATCTTGCCGCTCGGGCCGATCGAGGCGAAGACCTTCGCCTCGTCACCGGCCGCCCGCCGCGAGATCTCCGCTCCCGCCCGATTGATCTCCACCGCTCTGTCCCCCAGACCGTACTTGTCCAGCGCCAGGCGGTTGGCCCCAAAGGTGTTGGTCAGAACGATCTCGCTGCCCGCTTCCACATACGCTCGGGCCACCTCCTCCACCCTTTCCGGATGCTCCAGGCTCCACAGCTCGGCCGAATCTCCCAGCTGCAGACCCCTCGCCTGCAACTGCGTGCCCCAGGCTCCGTCGGTGACCACCGGGGTCCGCCTCATAAACTCCTCGATCAATGCGTGCAACGCGCTCCTCCTACCAGTTGGTGTACGCTCCATCATCTCGCGAAAACCAGATGCCCCCACCCGGCGCCTCCTCATCCGCTTTCCGGGCGGCCTCCACCGCCGCCTCTTCGTCGAACTCCACCCCCAATCCCGGCCTCTCCGGCACCAGTAGATACCCGTCGGCAAACGGCACCTGCACCGGGAAAATGTCGGTCAGCGTGCTGCCCGGCACCCGCGGCAACTCCTGCACCCCCACCAGCGGCGACGCCAGACACAGGTGCAGATCGGCCGCCGTCGACACCGGACCCAGCGGATTGTGCGGCACCAGGGCGATGTAGTGCGTCTCGCACCACCCGGCGATCTTGCGCGCCTCGCTCAGCCCCCCGGCGATGCACAGATCCACCCGACAGTAGTCCATCAGCTTCTCCTCGATCGCCTGGCGGAACGCCCACTTGCCGGCCCACTGCTCCCCCACGGCGATCGGCACTCCGCTCTGCTGCCGAATCAGTCGCAAACTCGAGGGGTCCTCGCTGCGGATCGGGTCCTCGATGAAGAACGGCCGGTGCGGTTCCACCCCCTTGCAGAATTGCACGGCATCCACCGGGTCCAGTCGCGTGTGCACGTCGACGCAGATCTCCACCTCCTCGCCCAGCTCTTCCCGCACCGTCTTCACCTGCTCGATCCCGTAGCGCACCGCTCGAGACGGCTCCAGCACGTCCGCGCTCGTCGGATCGACCAGTCCCCAGCGCACGAACCGAAAACCCGCTTCCCAGGTCTTCCGGCAGCTGGCCAGCAAATCCTCCATCCTTCTCGGATCGCCGTTGTGCGGGTAGCAGACCACCCTGTCGCGGGTCCGTCCACCCAGCAGCTCGTACACCGGCACCCCCAGCGCCTTCCCCTTGATATCCCACAGAGCGATATCCACCGCGCTCACCGCGCAGGTCTGCACCCCGCCGCCCGGAAAAAAGCCGCCCCGGAACATCACCTGCCACAGATGCTCTATGCGGAACGGATCCTGACCGACCAGATCCGGCTCCATGCTGCGCACCACCTCGGCGATCCCCTTTCCCCGCCGCTTCATCCCCGCTTCGCCCATGCCGTAGATCCCCTCGTCCGTCTCCACCTTGACGAAGATGCCACCCGGCAGCACAAACGTTTTGACAGCCGTGATCTTCATATCTCTCCTCCTCTTTCACTCAGCAGACTCGCCACCGATCCGTGCAGCAGCCGGGCGCGCAGCCCGTCCAGCGGAAAGGCCGGCCCCGGATCGATCTTTCGCTGCGGCGCGATCTCCTCGTGGCCCAGGATATGCCGAAGTCCGTACTCGGCGATCAGCAGCCGACAGAGCTCCTCTACCGCCTCCACCTGCACCTTGGTGAACCGGTGCCAGGGGGTCGCCTCAATCTGGTTGCGGTGCACCCCCCAGAACACTTCCTCTTCCGGGTACGCCCGATCGAACCACGACACGCATTTGCCGTCCTTCTGCTCCAGCTGTCCGGCGTTGTCGATCTCGATCCCAATCGAGTACTGGTTGAACCCCTCCCGCTGACCCCACTGACTCACCCCCGCGTGCCAGCCGATCGCGTCGAACGGCAGCAGCTGAGTGACCGCTCCGTCGCGACCGACCACCAGATGCGCCGATACCCTGCGCTCGGTGTCGGACAGCGTCTCAATCGCCGACTCGGCATTGGCCCCGGCCGTGTAGTGGATGATAATCGTATCGAGAGCCCCTTCCGCGTACTCCCCTCCCTGGTTGGGCGACCCCCTGAAATCGACCCCTTCCCCCTCCAGCAGATGATTCCTTATCTTCATCTCGCCTCCAATGGCAGAAACGTTCAATGCGATCTTGCGCCCCGCGCAGAGCGCTCACCTGAGCAGCAACATCCTGCGCACTCGGATGGAGGACTCGGTCTGTAGCTGATAGAAGAACGCACCACTGGCAGCCGGTGCGCCGTCGTCATCCCGACCGTCCCACACCACCTCGTGCCCGCCCGCCGACCGCTCCCCATCCACCAGAAGCCGCAACCGCTGGCCCGCCACATTGAAGATGGCCAGACGCACGTGTGTCCGTTCCGGCAGGCCAAAGGAGATAATCGTCGCCGCGTTGAACGGATTGGGAAAGTTCTGCTCCAGACGCAGAGCAGCGGACAGGGCGAAGATCATCCCCACTGCCGTGCTGTCCGGCGGCGGCTCTTCCTCCTCGGCCGACTCGTACACCGCCGGGATCAATCCGCCGTTGAGGCCTACCAGAACCAGTCCGAATTCCGGCACTTCCCCCCCCTCGACGACGATCTCGACGAACGCACCGCTCCCCTTTCCCTCCTGAGCCGAAGCGATGGCGATCTTCAGCGTGTCGCCGACCACGTTGTGGATGGCGAAGAACCCTGCCAGGAGATCTGTTTTGCGCACTTCGGCAATCGCGAACGCCGCGCTGTCGAAAATCAAATTGAGGTCGATCGCCACCACCTTCGACAGATCGTCGATCTCCAGAGGCACGATGATCTGGTCATTCTCGCCGCGCGCCTCTCCGATCCGGACCTGACGCGCCCCGTCCTGCCCTATTCCCGCCGGCGCGGCAACCGTCCCGCCGACGGTCAACAGCGTCAGCAGAATCGCTGCCCACACTCTCTTCATAAACTCACCTCTGCAAGAATGGCATACTCGCATGCCGTTCGACATGTTCCGTTGTTCGAGCCGCTGAAAACAACCGGCGCGGTAACCCCAACGGCGACCGGCGCGTGCAGGTGCCCCGAGAATTGCCGATAAACCGTCTATCAGCAAGATCTCCATAAAACACTCCCTCGACCGGTCGACGTCATGAGTGCGCCGGGCTTTCCAACTGCTGCAACAGGCCGTCCAACTGGCGCAAATTTACCGGCTTGATGAGAAAACCGGCGGCCTTCTGCTCGCGGGCCTGGCTCTCCATCTCTGGATCGCCGTGACCGGTTATCACGATCATCGACATCTCCGGATGCATTTGCCTGGCTCTGGCCAGCAGTTCCAGCCCGTCCATGCCCGGCATGCGCACATCGATCAGCGCCACGTCGCAGGCCTGCCGTTGGAGCACCTCCAGTGCCTGGTATCCGTCCACAGCCGTCTCCACCTGGTAACCGCATTCGCTCATGTAATCACCGATCGTCTGACGCACGATCTCTTCGTCGTCTACCAGCAGAACTCGTAGCGACATACTCCGCACCCTTTCTTTTTGCTGTCTCTGAATTCGGTAAAACTCAATCACCCATCTGTTCAACCGCCGGCAGAGAGATGGTCGCCTTCGTCCCTTCGCCCGGCTCCGATCGGAGCTCCAGACCCCCGCCGAACTCCTCGATGATAGACCGCGAGACCGACAGCCCCAGGCCCGTGCCCCGATCCGGATCCTTGGTGGTGAAAAAAGGGTCGAACACCCTCTGGACGTTCTCCGTGGGAATCCCCGTTCCATTATCCTCCACCTCGACCTGCACCCACCCGGGGTCGCCCATCAGCGAACGCACTACGACCTCGGGGACAAATCCATCCCCTCCCAACCCCCTTTGTGCCTGCACCGCGTCTCGGGCATTGCTCAACAGATTCAGCACTACCTCTTCCAGCGAATAAGCATTGACCACCACGGTTGGCAATCCCTCCGCCAGCTCCGCCTCCAGCCCCAACCCGTGCGCCCGGAACTGCGCTTCCAGCATCTCCAGGCCGGCTTCTACGGCCCCGTTGACCTGTACCTCCTCCACCTTGGTTTTGCCGGCTTCCCGAGCGAAGCGGCGCACATGCTCAATGATATGCACCATGCGGTCGGCCTGTTCGACCACACTCTTCATCCGCTCCTGCAGCGTCTCCTCGTCCAGCTCCCAGCCCCGTTCTATGCCGATGAGGATGTGCTCGGCCAGGCCTCGCACGCCCACCAGCGGCTGGTTCAGTTCGTGAGCGATGCCCGCCGCCATCTCCCCCAGCGAGCGCAGCCGGTCCGAGCGCAGACGCAGGGAGCGCTGCTCTTCCAGTTCCCTTTCGGCCATCTGCTGAGCCTCTTCGGCGCGCTGGCGTTCCTGGATCTCGGTCAGCAGGCGGACGTTGGTGGCGCGCAGCTCCGCCGTCCGTTCCTCCACCCGTATCTCCAGCTCCACATGAGACTTCCTCAGCGCCTCGGTCATCCTGTTGAACGAAGCGGCCAGCCCCTCCACCTCGTCCCCCGTGGCGATCTCCGCCCGGGCTTCCAACTCGCCAGCGGCAATGCGCTCGGTGACCTCGTGCAGTTGGCGGATGGGTCGGCTCACTCGCCGGGCGAAGAACAGGGCAACCAGGGAGGCAGCCAGCATGCACACCAGCCCCAGCGCGATCGTCTGGGTGTAGATGACGCGCCTATCCTCCTGGAACTGCGCCAGCGACAGGCCGATGTGGATCCACCCCCAGTCGATCCCCGAATAGCTGAACGGATAGGAAAAATGGTACACCTCCTGCCCGACCAATTCGCTGTCCATCAGGAGTCCGGACGGTCTCTCTTCCTCCGGCTGCCACCACTCCTCCAGCTGCTGGTAACTCCAGCCGTCGGGCCGATGCACCAGCGAAAAGCCACCCCTGCGCGTGATCACCAGATAGAGCACCTCGGGCCGTTCGCCGACCACCTTCAGGCAGTGCTCGATGACCGAGCTGTAGTCCTCCACCACGATGGAGGAAACAGTGACCTGGTCGATGGAGGTGGCCACCACCTCGGCCGTCGACTTCAGCTGGCCCTCCAGGATACCCTCCTGGTAGGGAATGATGATGCCGATAAAAACGCTCAGTGCCAGGGTGACCACGACCCAGGAGAGCACGGCCGTGCGCACCAGGATGCTGCGCAGACCAAAGCTCCTCAGTCCAGACGGCCTTCGCGATTTCACGGCACTGTCGTCGCGCTCGTCCATGTTATTTCCCGCCACCTGAGCGCTCTTTGAGCACATCGTAATCTCTCACCAAATCGGCGACCGGCTCGAGCAGTTCGGGGCTGAACGGAAGGATTTTTTCTGCCTGGAACATGGTGAGGATCTGCTTGCCTTTGGGAGATTGGTGCAGGGTTAGAACCGCCTTCCGCACAAACCGCTTTATTTCTGCATCTTCCTCCGCCGGAAAGCAGGCCAGGGCCGGCAACAGTCTGGGGGAAGTGGTCAGCGCCGTCAGCTCCCGCTCCAGCTGGGGATTGAGTTCGGTCAGGGTCTCAAAGGAACTCTTCCGCACCAGGGCGGCATCCCTCTGTCCGAAAAAGACGGGGAGCACGGCCTGCGAGGTCTTGCGCACCTGCTTCACCATCCCGAAGAACCGCTCAGTCTCCTCCAGTCCCCTCTTCAGGAGTTGGCTATCCAGCCACAGCCGCGACACGGACTCCCCGCTTTTTCCTACCTCCACCATCAACTGGCCACCGTGCAGCTCTTCCAGCATCCTCATCTCTCGGTCCCGGCGCACGAGCAGGAGGTACTCCTGCTCGGCCCCTTCCCCGATAACGCTGACGAGAGCGGGCTCCAGGGCGACCCGGTCGCGGATTCGCAGATAGTCGAGGGTGGAAAGCGATAACAGGTCCACCTCTCCGTTCTGGGTCGCCCGCGCGATCGCCTCTAGGTCGTCGAATAGGGTGATCTGGGGAACCTCTGTCTTCCCCATCTTGGCGGACACCTGCTTGGCCCACAGCTCGATGGCCACCTGCACATCGCGGAAGCTGGTGTCGGTGAACAAACTCCCCGAATACCCCACCTTTAGCCCCTCGGACTCCCGGTCCGATTCCTCCGCCAGCACGCCGGAGGATCCCAGCATAAGCGCCGTCAGGAGTGCCGCCAGTGTCCCTTTCATCTCGCCCCTTTGCCCGCGAGCCTCTCGTGCTCCTCGACCAGGAAAATGAGTCTGCTGAGATGCGTCCGGGAGAAGGGCATGATTCGGTCCATATGAAAGAGGGTGAGGATCTGCTGCCCCTGGGGGTCGGTGTGCAACCCCAGCATCGCCTCCCGTATTTGTTCCCTGTGCGTCTCGATGAGGCCCCGGCGTATGCACACCACTCCGCTGAGAAAACCGGGGGAAACGACCAGCGCTGTCATCGTCTGCTCCAGCTGGGGGTTGAGTTCGACCATCGTCGCAAAGCTCCCCCGCACCACCACACAGGCGTCCGCCCGCCCGAAGAAGACCGACAGCACCGCCTGGGAGGTCCTCTTCAGCTCCTTCACGCTGCCGAAAAACTCGTCGCAGACGGCCAGGCCGTTCTCCAGCAGCAGCGCATCCATCCACAGTCGGGGCACCCGCCCGGACCCGCCCTCGCCAAAGACCAGTCGCCTGCCCCGCAAATCCGACAACTCGTCCGTGCCGCTCCGACGCGGCACCAGCAGGGCCAGCTCGTAGGTGACCGCGCCTCCCGCGCTGGTGATAAGGATCGGCTCCAGCAGCGCCCGACCTTCGATCTCCAGAAACTCCAGCGGCTGCATGACTACCACGTCCACATCCTGCGCCTCAACCGCCGCCAGGATGGAGGGCAGGTCGTCGAAGATCTGCGTCCTGGAGCGGTTCTCCAGCCCCAGACGCCCTATTACCCTCTCCACCCACACCTGGGTGGCCGCCCTGGCGTCGTTGGCGTCCACGTCGTAGAAGAAACCAGCCGAATACCCCACCTCGAACACGCCCTCCTCGGCCCCGGCTCCACCGCCACACAGCGCCGCCAGCACCACCACCTGTAGCACGATCGGAATCCGTCGCATCGCCGCTCTTCTCATCATCTGTCTGTCAGTCGCTCATGCTCCGCCACCAGCTGCTCCACCTCGCGGCCGACGACAAACTCCAGCTGGGCCAGCGCCCAGACGTGGCCATAGCGGACCAGCTGGTACTGGGTGCGCATGAATGACTCCAACAATTGCGCCTCGATCACGTCCTGGATCTCCACTAAGTCATCCTGATAGGCGCGCACATTGAGCCGCCGGTTGTCGCTGGCCGCCTCCAGGGCCGCACCGGCTGCCCCTTCCTGTTTTTGGGCGCGCGCCAGTTCTAAAAAGATCCCCTTCACCTGCAGGGCTAGGCCCCCGCGCAGCAGCACCTGCTGGTGCGCCAGTTGCTCCAGCCGGGCGCGCGCTTCACGGATCCGATTGCGGGTCAGAAAGCCGTCAAACAGAGGCAGCTCCATGCCGATGCCGGCCAGCCATGAGCGCCGCTCGTCCGGGCCGACGATCCCCTTGTCGTGGGGATTGGCGATCGCCTGCAGCTGGCCGATGAGCGCCACCCTGGGCAGCCGGCCGCTCCCGGCCCGGTCGACCCCGGCCGCCGCTGCCTGCAGCCCGGCCTGCAGTCGGCTCCAGTCCGGATTGAAGCGATAGGCCTCGCCCACCAGCGATGCCAGGTCGGCTGCGTACGGTTCGTATGGTACCTCACCGGCGGCCGGCTCCACCTCCCGATCCCATGGTAGCCCCATGGTGTTGGCCAGCGCCGCCCTGGCCAATTGCTGGCTACTCTCGAGCCGGAAGACCAACGAGCGCAAACTCTCGACCACCACCTTGTGCTTCAACCAATCGGTCTTCTTGACCTGCCCCGAGCCCTTTTTGTACAGATTCTCCGTCAGTTCCAGCGTCACCTCCAGCCGCGCCAGCGCCTCCTGGCCGATCTCGACCAGCGTGCCAGCGAGAACCGCCCCCCAGTACATCCGTCGCACGTCGTAGATCACCTGCAGATCGGTGCGCCGAGCGACTTGAGTGGCCGCCGTCACCCCCGTTCGGGCCTGGCGCGCCATCGCCCCGCGCAAGCCGCCGGTGTAGAGCGGATAGATGAAGTCGATCGTCGCCGTAAAGTGGGTCCGATCCATCAGCTCGATGTGCTTGTCCGGAATGGTCAGCGTCGTCTGCAACTGCTGGGTGCCCAGGCCGATCGAATAGGTCGAGGTCTCCTCGGGGAAGATGAACATCGGGTCGTCGTCCCGCCGCGTCAGCGCCGAGGTGAGGACAGCCTGCGGCCAGCGCGCCGATAGCGCCTGCCGATGCTGCGCCTCGGCGATCTCCACGGCCAGCTGCGAGACCGACCGCTGGCGACTGTTCTCCAAAGCCACGTCGATGCACTCTTCCAGGCTCAGGGAATGCGGCGATCCGTCCGTTTCCGCCGCCGGATCACTCCCCCGGGCCGGATCGCTCAATGCGACAGTCAGCGCTGCGGCGATCAGTGCCCAATGTACCATCTATCCTTCCTCTCGATCGTATTCGGACAGCAGCAAATTCACCACCATCCCCTGCTCATTCGACCGGAATAGCAGATATGCGAAACGGAGGATACAGGACGGAAAGGAAACTGTTGCAGAATCGATATCGACCGGAGTGAACATCGATCGGCTGGCTCGGGTAGGCATTGGCTGAATCCCGTGCTGCGCCAATCGACGGGCTCACCGATGGCGAATCCAGGCGGAAGGGAACGCTCTTTCAGCCCGGGCTGGGGTAGTCGCCTGGTGTCTGATGAGTGATCTCATCATCATCTACCGGCGGGATGTGCAGAGGAAGCGCCATACCCTCCCACTACACACCGGCCGGTAGCCAGGCGGCGACCGTCGTTCCCGTGTCCGATGTCGATAGCACCTCGATGCACCCTCCGAGTTGCTCGACCAGCGACCGGGATACGGTCAGCCCCAACCCGGTGCCCCGATCCGGCCCCTTGGTGGTGAAAAACGGATCGAAGATCTGCTCCGCGATCTCCGCTGCGATACCCGTGCCGTTATCCTCGACCTCGATCCGCACCCCTTCGCTCCCATCCGCGGTCGCCGGCACTGTGCGCACCTGCACCCACCCACCCCGATCTCCCGGCCGCTCCTCCACCGCGTCGCGACCGTTGCTCAACAGGTTGAGGATCACCTCCTCCAGCGAAAACGGATTGGCCAGCACCGGTGGCAGGTCTTCCCCCAGCGCGCAGTTGAGCTCGATGCCGTGCGCGCTGAATTGCGCCCCCAGCAGCTCGGTTCCCGCCATCACTACATCGTTGACTTGGACCGGCGACCGGTCCGACCGACCCGCCTCGCGCGAAAACATGCGCACGTGGTTGATGATGTGCACCATGCGATCGGCCTGCTCGACGATCTGCGTCAGCCGCTCCTCCAGCTTCTTCTCGTCCAGCTCCCAGCCCCGCTCGATGCCCAGCAACAGGTGCTCGGCCAGGCCGCGCACCCCTACCAGCGGTTGGCTGAGCTCGTGGGCGATGCCGGCGGCCATCTCGCCCAGGGAGCGCAACCGATCCGAACGCATGCTCAGCGACCGCTGCTGCTCCAGCTCCTCCTCGGCCAGCCTCAGCGCTGTTTCGGCCCGCTTGCGTTCGGAAATATTGCGGGAGACCACGCACAGCACCTGCGACCCCCCGTAGGAGATCTTGCTGACGCTCACCTCCACTTCAATCAAGCCGCCGTCCCTGCGGCGATAGCGCCCCTCTTCGATGAGTTTCCTGCCCTGCTGGTCGATCTCCTGAATCTGTCGATCGACCACCTCCCGATCCCGGGCGACGATATCGTACAGGGTCAGCGCCTCTATTTCCTCGGCCGCGTATCCGAGCAGCTTCTGCGCCGCCGGATTGGCCTCGATAATGCGCCGACCATCCACGTCTACCAGAAAGATGCACTCCGCACTTTGCTGTACTACGGCCGCGTATCGCTCCTCGCTTTCCTTCAGCGCCATTGTCAGCTGGTTGCGGTAGAGGGCGATCTCTATATTGGCCTGGAGTTCCCGCTTGTTGATCGGCTTGACGATATACCCGTAAGGTTCGGTGATCTTGGCCCGCTGCAGCGTGGCCTCATCCGAATAGGCCGTTAAAAAGATCACCGGAATCTGCAGGTGGTCACGGATCCATTCGGCCGCCTCCACGCCGTCCACCTCGCCGGCCAGATTGATGTCCATCAGCACCAGATCCGGATGCAGTTCCTCGGCGCGCTGCATCGCCTCTTCCCCGGTGCTGACCACGCTCACCACGTCGTATCCCAGCCCGATGAGCGTATACTCGATGTCGGTGGCGACCACGGCCATATCCTCGACGACGATGATCCGCTGGCCGTGCGCCATCGGCCGATCCCCGGTATGTGCATTCTGCCGTTCGTCCATCTCAGCTCCCGGAGTCCTCCGCAGCGCGCCGCCGTTGACAGGGCGCGCTCGGTCCCTTGTATTTGAATCTATATGCTATTCAACATATAAAGAATAGACATTTGTCACTCACCGGCAACCCGCGCGCACTGCCTATCGATGTCGGCTCCTCATCTGGAAAAACTGAGACGGGACATCGTCTTCGCCGAAACCCTGAGGGGGCACCACCTCATTTTCCACTCGACCTGGGGATTGTTCAACCCCAGGCGGATAGATGAGGGGTCGCGCCTGCTCATCGATCACATCCAGGTCGAACCAGACGATCTGAGCCTCGATGTCGGCTGTGGCTACGGGCCGCTCGGTCTGACCCTTGCCCGCCTTTGCCCGCAGGGACAGGTGCACATGGTCGACAAGGACTTCGTCGCCGTCGAATACGCCCGCAAAAATGCCGTCGTCAACCGCGTGGACAACGGCCAGATCTACCTGAGCAACGGCTTCAGCCACGTGCCCGATCTGCGCTTCGACAATATCCTCTCCAACCTGCCTGCCAAGGTCGGCAACGAGCTGCTCTCCATCATCATGCACGATGCCCACGCCCGGCTCAAACCGAGCGGTCGCTTCTACGTGGTCACTATATCCGGACTCAAAGAGTACGTCAAGCGCACCTTTCGGGAGATCTTCGGCAACTACAAAAAAGTGAAACAGGGAAAGAGCTACACCGTGGCGCTGGCGATCCGCGAGTGATCCCCGGCCGATTCCACGCGGCCGTTTCTCTGGCGCGGACTCAATACGCGATATCCACCTCGTGCAGCAGATCCGCAATCTCGGCAAACAGCGCCCCGAACATGGCCCCACCCAGGAGCACCAGCTCTCCCTCCGCCTCTGCGGCACCACAGCAGCGGGCGAAGATTCCGCCGATCAATCCCTGCAAATCCGCCGCGCTCCCTTCGGATGAATCGAGATTCTCGGTATAGAGCTGCAGACGCGACTGCAGGTCCGTCGTCAATCCGCCTCCCACCTCCCGGTCGATCCTCTCCCAGTGCTGGTAGTAGCGACTGAGAATCTCCTCGCGTGCCCGACTCTGCCCCAGCGTCATGCTCGTGGCGAAATCCACGGCGAAGGCGCGCAGAAACATCAGCTCCGACTGCATCCGCTCGAGGTCGACCTGCAGATGGGTGGCCAGTTCGCGCAGGGCATCCTGTTCTGCATCTGTCGGCGTGCAGACCGCATCCATCAGCAGCGCGGCAATCTCTATCGGGGAGGCTTCCTTGCGATTTGATTCCATACCATTTGGTTTTTCTCGGACCGCTTCATTCCTTATCTTTAGGGCAGAAAATATAACACCTCGCACTGGAAGCCAATATTCCGTACCCTAGTACACTCATCCTTCTCCGGTCCGATCCCGCCATAGGCGGATATGAATATCTTCAATATCCTACTCAGCGGTGAGGTTCTTTTTGGCCTGGGTGCCGCCGTTTCACTCGCCATCATCGTGCGCGCCCTCACGGGCTTCCTCGGTGAGGCCGCAGAGCTGCGGGTGCGCCTGGAGAACATTCAGCAACTGCTCGACAAAAGCCGCGAGTCCCTTCCGGAAAAAAAAGAACAGCTGGAAGCATTTCGCGCCCAGGTTCAGCCGCTCAAACCGCAGGAACAGAAGATGCGGACCTATTATGCGAGATTGAGGGATATCGAGAGTCGGGCCGCCAGGGAAGAGGCGGAAGAGGCGGAGGAGTCGCCCGCCGAGGAAATCCAGATTCACAAACCCGGCATACCCGGACTTTAAAAGAGGAGACCGGTGCCGAAATCCGCCAGCACGGCACCGGCGACCTGTTCCGTGCTCCCCTGAGGGTTTACGGTGACCTCCAGATAGTAGATTCGCTCCCACCCCATCTCCGTATGCACCGGGAATCGCACCTTCCCCCCAGCCTCCCGCAGTTCCGCCTCCGGGCCGTACCAGTCCGGCCGCGACAGACCGTCGACCTTTTCCGCTCTATCGACCAGTCCGGTGAAACGCGCCTCGGTAAAAATCGGCGTGGAGGACAGCCACTCGGCGGCGTGCCAGCTGGCCCGGGTCGCCCACAGTTCGGCGATAAAAAAGACGTATTCGAAGAGACCCTGAGGGCTGCGCTCGTAGTCCAGATACTGATAGAGCGTCTCCACCTGGTCCGCCGGCTCCCCGGCCACCGACACTACCAGCAGAGAATCCTCCTCTCCCTCGATCCGCGCGTAGGGCAGGATGTGTTGCACCGCCTCCCCTGCGCTTTCCAGCACGTAGTCCAGCACGTACCCCTCCCGTAACCCGACCTGCGGAAACAAACTCAGGAGAAAATTTACGTCATCCGGCTTCTCATACTGGTCGTAGCTGTCGCGGAATGCGAGAACCCTTTTCAGTATCTCCTCGGCCGGCTCCTGGGGGACGCGCTCATACCCGCCGTTTTTTCCCATCGCCTAGATCTTCGAAAAATGGTCCCGACACTCTGCCGCGCGTAATACCTGAAAATCCATCGCGCGGAGAGGGGGAGCTCGGGTATCGATCTAAATAGTCGCGGCAACTCCGCAATGCATTTCCAAAGTATCCATAGACATCGGTACACGCAAGACAATCCCCTTTGGCACCGGGCTGGAAAAGAGAAAAGCTTGACGCGCGCCCTATTCCGGCCTACCATGCTACCCGAAATTCACTCGTTCCGGAGGAAAGATGAGATGACCGCTGCATGGACCGCTGCATTGAAGGAAATGCACCTGCAGACCGACCTGACCGGAGGAGCGGAGATCGTCGTCTCATCCGGGACCGAATGGGGGCCGCTGGCCGTTCGCCTGCAGGAACGGCTACGCGCTCGGACCGGAGCGGAACTGCCGATCGTATCGGGGGAACGGGTTGCCCTTTCCCATCTGGAGAACCGCCACTGGGTGCTGCTCGGCAGCGCCGTCGACAACCCGGCTCTGGCCGCCCTGTATCGACGCCAGTACGCCTTTGTCGACGACTTCTATCCGGGGGTCGACGGGTATGTGCTGCGCACGGTCCACAACCCGTTCAACTGTGGTCACAACCTCCTCCTGGTCGGTGCCGGCCAGCCCCGGGGAGCGGCGGCCGCCCTCGATCGATTGGATCGGCTCCTGACAGAGAACGGCTCTCCCCTCGGCTATGTCAATCTGTCCCACTCCGCCACCCATGCTCGGCTGCTGCCGCAAATCTCTCCGGAGGACTTCCAGCAGCGCACCCGCGACGCCTTCGCCGCCAACGCCGGGCGCGGCCCCATCGAACAGGCGGTCAGTCTGGGCCTGGTCCACCACCTGACCGGCGATACCGCCTGCGCCGCAATATTCCGCGACACCCTCTTTTACTACCAGGACCTGGTTCACGACCGCTATGGCGGGGAGTTCTGCTTTGAGCACATGCTCTTCATCTACGCCTGGACCTGGCGCCTGTTCTACGTCTGGGACCTGATCGAGGAGAGCGATGCCTTCTCCGATGCCGACCGTCTGCGCATGACCGAACTACTGTGGGGGTTGACCCACTACGTGGCCGGGCTGAGCTACTTTCAGGGCCGGGAGCCGCCTCCCCCCGGGATTCGCCAGAATCACTGGACCTTTGCCGGCCTGAGCATGTCCTTCAGCGCCGGATATTTCGCCACCTACTACGACATCGACATCTTCGCCCGCCAGCTGCAGTTCTGCCGAGCCATCTTCGACGGCCAGGCCGATTGCTACAAACCGAACGACGACGGCGGCGGCGGCGGCTACTGCTGGCTGGTGCCCAACCACCTGCTGACCTACGACCTGCGCCTGGACGATGAGCGCTTCGCCGCAGGTGGCCATCTGCGCAGACTGGCCGACTACGCCCTCCTGATCACCGACAACCTCGGCTCTCCCGTCGGCTTTGGCGACGTCGGTTCCTACGGTCAGCGTCGACGGGCGTCGACCGGCATCGCCGAAGTCCTGTGCAAAGCGGCCTGGCACCATCGCGAGGGCGGCTACCTGTGGGCCCTCGACTGGATGGGCGGCACGCCCCAGCACGGCGGCTACTATCGCGATCTGCCGCGGCGGGAGCCGACCTGGATGACCGGCCTCTCCATCGCCCCGCTAACCCCACCGATGCACGCCTGGGTGCGGGATAACGCCCCGGGAGGTGCCAATATTCCCCAGGAGGAGTCGTTCGACAAGCTGACCCTGCGCGACGGCTTCGGCGAAGAGGATCTCTACCTCCTGCTCGACGGCACCTCGACTTTTGCCCACGGCCACGACGACGGCAACTCCATCGAGCGGCTGACCTGGAAGAAGCGCATGTGGCTGGCCGAGACCGACTACATCTGGCGCCGGCCCCGCCACCATTCCTCCATCGTGTCGATCTGCGACGGCAGCAGCACCGACCCACCCGCTCTCGTCGCCCTCGATTGGGCCGAGGACTTCGGCCGGATCGGGCTGACGCGCACTACCATCCCCGATTACAACGGCATCGACTGGACCCGCGATCTGCTCTGGACCCGGGGCCGTTTTCTGCTGGTGGCCGACGCCCTCCACATGCGGCAAGAGGCGGACTACGACCTGCGCTGCCTGTGGCGGACCCTGGGTGAGGCATCTCTGGAGGAAAACGGACTGCGGGTGGAACAGCAGTCGGTCTTTTTCCGCATCGCCAGCGCCGACGACTCGGAGAAGAGCCTGGAAATCGAGCTAGAGCGGGTTCCCGGTCAGGATCCCTACGCCTCCTACGACTACGCCGACGGACCGACCTGGATCCTCGGACAGCGGCAGACCCTCCATGGTCGTCCCGGTGAGGTTGTCCGCTACTTCAACCTGATGGTCGCCGGCTCGGACGCGGAGGTCGATACCTGTCGCATCGAACGGATCACAGCCGACCTGGTGCGGGTGGAGGATCCGTCCGGAGCGCTGATCTTCGGCACGGCACCGACGCCCATCGCCGTCGGCCCGTGGCGCATCGCCGCCGATGCCTTCGTCCTGACCGACACCGAGATCGTCCTCCTCGGTGCCACCTCGTTCGGCCACGATCGGTTCGACTTCGCCAGCCCGACACCGGTCCACCTGACCGCCAGTCCGACGGCGGGCAGAGGTGAACTCCGCGTGCCGACCGCCACCCGAGTGCAGGTATGCCACCTCCCCGGTGCCAGTATCGACGGCCAGATTTCGACGGACGGCTCGCTGGAGGTATCCCTCTCTCCCGGCACCTATCCTCTGAGCTTCGCCCCCGCCGCGCTCGATGTCCTCTCCGACATCCCGTCCGCCGATCCCGCGCACGCGCCTATCCATACTCCCCGCCAAAACTGCTTCGCGGGGACCGACAGATCCGCGTTCGAAACCACCTGGGAGCAACAGCTGAACGGGCCGGTCAGCTGCGCCGATCTCCGCGGGGAGCGCCTCGTCGTCGGCACGGAAGCCGGGGAACTGGTCTGTCTGGAACGGGAGGGGAATGCGCTGTGGAAAGCGTCACTCGAAGGCCGGGTGCGGGCCACCCACCTGACAGAATTCAACGGGGAATCGGCCCTGCTGGCCGGCGGCCGGGACTGTGCCCTGACCCGCTTTGACAGCGATGGAGTCGTTCGCTGGAAGATCGACTTCGCCGAATCCCATCACCGGGACCAGATCGTCAACGCAGTCACAACCGCAGATCTGACGAATACTGGAGAGACCACCATTCTGGTGGCCACCGACGGCTGGCTGGTCTGGAATCTCGACCCGAACGGCGATGAGCTGTGGCAGCGACAGATCGAGCATCACGCCGCCCTCTCGCTGGTCGTGGAAGATGTGGAGGGAGATGGAAAGCGGGAGATCCTGGTCGGCACCGAGTACTACAACGCCAACCTGCTGGAGGCAGACGGCCGCATCCGCTGGACCGTGCGCGGCGGACCGGGCTTCACCGCCCTCGCCCTGAACGACCTGGACGGTGACGGCGTCCGCGAGTCGATCTACGGCTCCCTGGACGGCAACGTCTACGTCTACGATTCTCTATCGGGGGGATTGAAATGGACGGCGAATCTGGGCGACGATGTGGGCCACGCCACCGTACTCCCGATCGCCGGAAAAAAACATCTGGTCGCCGCCAGCGAAAGCGGCAACGTCGCCCTGCTGACCCCGACCGGCGAACGAATCTGGCGCCGCGACCTGGACGCGCCGGTGACCGGGCTGGCGCTGTTACCAGGCGATGGCGAGGATCGCATCGCCGCGAGCACGGCCGCCGGCTGGATCGTTCTCCTCTCCCCGGAGGGCGAACTCCTCGGCAACACTCGCCTGGAGGCGGGGATCACCGCTTTGCGCCGCTGCGATTCCACCCTGCTCGCCGGCACGGCGGCGGGACAGGTGCTGATGCTCCGACAGATTTGAACGCGGCTGATATTCGAGAGTTGTGCGGAAAGGCCCGAGTGGCCCTCTATCCAGCGGCGGTCTCCAGACCCAGCGCCGCCCGCGCATGCGCCACATTCAGCGACACCTGATCCAGATACTTCGGGAACATCCCTACGATCACGGCATCCGTCGGCTTGATGCTCTCGTACGCGTAGCGGAACGCTTCGGCCACTTCCTCCTGGGAGCCGCAGCGCCGCGAGGCGGCCAGGATCTTGAACGCCAGGCACATCTTCGGCGTACCCTGGATCGTCTGCACCATACGCGCGGGATCCTCATCGGCGAAGATCTCCTTGGACATCTTACCGGTCACCAGGTAGCTGTCCCGGTCGGTGCGGCTGAGGTTGTAGAAACAGGTCATGTAGAAGTCCAGATCCCAGTCCCGCTCCTCGGCGTATTCGATCGCCTCGGGAATATGGCTCGCCAGCCCCACCTGCACGCCGCAGTCGCGCATGCATTTGAGATAGTCCTCCACCTCGTCGATCTTTCCCTCCTTCCACAGCCGATCGGTCTTGCTGCCGTGGTGATATATCCCCACCGCACCGGCCTCCTTCAGGATGCGGATGTTCTGGAATACGTCGTGCATCTCCGAAGCGGTCTGGGCGATCCAGTGGAGCTGGCCACCCTCCCGGCGGAACAGCTCCACCCAGTGGAGCACCCGATGGTAGTCGCCGCGCGCCTGCACCGTGTTCATCCCGGCCTTCTGAGCGGCGTGCAGGACCTCCACCACTCGCTCCGCCGTGTAGTACTCCACCATGTCGCGATTCATGGCATCGTCCACGTGCGAAAAACCGCAAAACGGATTTCCACCGATGATCAGCCGGGTCACCTCGACCGGACCGAACGGCACCGTGGGCAGTACTGACATATTCTGTCTCCTTTCCCTTTCACTCCGAACTCAGTGGTCTGTCAACAAAATTTCTGGTCTTCGGAAATCGCGTAACAAATTAATTTTCTGAAAGATCCTGATCGAAATTTTGTCAAAGCTTTTATTTGACAAAGCACTCAGTGGTCTGTCAACAAAGTTTCTGGTCTTCGGAAATCGCGTAACCATATTAATCTACTGGTAGATCTTGATTGCAATTTTGTCAACGTTTTTTGTTGACAAAGCACTCAGTCTTCGACCGCCAGATCCAGGCGTTCCCGCACCACCGCGGCATATTGCCCGGCGCTCGCGATCGCCGCCACCATGCCACGCGCATCGGCGATCCCCTGCCCGGCGATGTCGAAGGCCGTGCCGTGATCCACCGAGGTGCGCAGAAACTCCAGCCCCATGGTCAGGCTCACCGTGCCGTGGAAGTCGAGCGTCTTGGCGGCGATATGCCCCTGGTCGTGGTAGAGCGAAAGCACCCCCTCGTATTTTCCCTCGAGACACTGGTTGAACACGGAATCGGCCGGCACCGGCCCGACCACCCGCCAGCCCCTTCCCTTCGCCTCCTCCATCGCCGGACCGATCACCTCCATCTCCTCCGTGCCGAACAACCCCTGCTCCCCACCGTGCGGATTGAGCGCGGCCAGCGCCACGGTCGGCTGCTCGATACCCAGCTGCCGCAGATACAGATCGCACAGGGGCAGGTATTCCAAAATCCCCTCCCTGGTGATCGCATCGGGGATCTCCCTGAACGAGATGTGGCGCGTCAAAAAGAAGACCCTCAGCGTCTTGGCCACGAACAACGTCATCGGTTCGCGCCGGGCCGCCCGCGCCTTGAGCACCGCAGTGTGGTCGATAAACGGCACCTTGGCCGCCTGCAGTGACTCCTTGTTCAGCGGCGCGGTGGCCATCCCGACCACCTCGTCGGCCAGGGATGCGGCGATCCCCCGCTCCAGATAGCCCAGCCCCGCACGCCCACCGGCGGCCGAGATCTCGCCGTATTCGATCGGCTCCTCCAGCACCCCCACATCGACAAAATCCACGACCCCCGGGACGTACCGCCCCTCAGATGGCGAACTCACCTCGTTGAGCTCCATCCCCACCCCCAGCATCTCCAGCGTCTGCACCAGCACCGCCCGGTCGGCAAATACCAGCGGCCGCACCAGCTCGTGGATTTGCGGCTCCCGCAATGCCTTGATGGTGATCTCCGGACCGATCCCGGCCGGATCCCCCACGGTGAGCCCTATCAGCGGGCGATCGACAGTTTCTTTAGACGATTCAGACACGGGTATTTCTCCTTTGTTTTTTTGAGATTTATCTATTCTAAAACAATATACGTAGTCGGTCCAGATCCCCAGGTCGATCCAGCCGCCACAGTAGCCTGTCAGGACTAATTCGGACCATCAGAAATAGCGTAAGTATCTGAATTAACTGCAAGATCTTGATCGCAGTTCTGTCAAAATTAGTTTTGACAGAACAATAGTCTTTTGTGGACAGATAATTATATTAAATCTTTACGTGAAGTAGAAAGTTCATCCAGATCGTCTTTCCGGGGAAGAACCCATGTTTGGCGGCAGCGACAAAAAAACCGGTTTCGTGCGCGCCCAGATCTCACTCACCGAGCGCGTTCTCTCCCTCACTCTGCTCGGTCTGATCGGTGCGGTGGCCGTGGCCGTATACCTGAAGGGGCAGAGTTTCGATCCCGGCCTCTTCGCTCTCGACGCGGCCAGCCTCTCCGAAAGCCCCGCCTCCCGCGTCCAGGTGGAGCGGCTGGTCGAAACCGGGGACGAGGGTGTCGTAGCCGGCTCCGAGTCCGCGCCGCCGTCAACCGGGCTCCTGGACGGACTGGTTCCGGACGGCTGGCGGCAAATGGGGCCAGTCGAAACCTTCGCCGCAGACAATCTCTACGAAAAGATCAACGGCCGCGCCGAGCAGTACCTGGCCTACGACGTTCTCGGCCTCGCCTGCCTGAGCCTGGCCGAACCGGACGGCCAGTTCATCGACCTCTTCGTCTACGACATGGGCCAGCCGCTCCACGCCTTCGGCATCTTCTCGGTGGAGCGCGCCCCGGATCAACCAACCGCCGACCTGGGGCGCGAGAGCTACCGCGCCGAGTCCAGCTTCTTCTTCTGGAAGGGCCAGCACTACGTCCAGGTCCTCTCCTCCGACCGGACCGAACCACTGCGCCAGATCGCCACCGAAATTGCCCGGCTCCTGGATAGCCGCCTGGCCGGCGACGACGGAGAAATCTGGGGCCTGGCACTCCTGCCGGAAGAGGACCGCCGGCCCGGCACTGTTCAATACTTCAAGCGGGACGCCCTCAGTCTGGATTTCCTCGCCAATGCCTTCACCGCCACCTATCTCCAGGACGGCGCGGAAATGACCGCCTTCCTCTCTCAGCAGGACTCTCCGGAGGAAGCGACGCGAACCATGGCAGCCTACCGCGAGTATCTGGAGTCCTACGGGAAGATCGTCGAGCAGTCTGTCGAAGAAGGTGACGAGCGCTTCATCGGCGATCTGGGTGGCTTCTACGACCTGGTCTTCCAGAGGGGAAACGTCGTCGCCGGAGTGGTCATGAGCGGCGATCTGCAGGCTGCCCGCGCACTGTCCGCGAAACTGTTGCACGCACTAGAAAGCAGGTGATATGGAGCGACGGGAATTCATCAAGCGCGCCGGCAGGACCGGTCTGGCTGTCGCCAGCGCCGCTCTCGGGGCCGCCTATCTCTACGACCCCCGCAGCGGCGCCGAATACTTCCGCGACCAGGAGCAGACCTCCGGTATCCGCCTGCCATCCTATCGCATCGACCGCGGCGCCGGTGCTGTAGAATTGGCCGTCGCCCGCGGCCAGGACCCGGAGCAGCTGGTGCGCGCCGCCCTCGGCGCGCTGGGCGGCATCGAGTCCTTTATCCAAAAAGGCGACGTAGTGCTGCTCAAGCCGAACGTCGCCTTCGACCGCCCCCCTGCCCTGGGCGCCACCACCCACCCGGACGTGCTGCGCGCCATCGCCCTCCTCTGTCGCCAGGCCGGAGCGCGCAAGATAGTCGTCGCCGACAATCCGATCAACCAGCCCGAAGGCTGCTTCTTCAAATCCGGCATCCAGAAGGTCGCCGCCGAGGTAGACGCCGATCTGGCCCTGCCCAGACCCAGCGCCTTCGAGTCGCTCCAGATCGACGGCGAGGTGCTGCAGACCTGGCCCCTCTTTTACAAACCGTTTGCCGAAGCGACCAAAGTCATCGGCGTGGCCCCCTGCAAGGATCACAACCTGTGCAGCGCCTCGATGACCATGAAGAATTGGTACGGCCTGCTGGGCGGCCGCCGCAACCAGTTCCACCAGCGCATCCACGGCATCGTCTCCGACTTCCCGCACATGATCAAACCAACCTTGGTGATTCTCGACGCCACTCGCCTGCTCATGCGCAACGGCCCCACCGGCGGCAGCCTGGGAGACGTGGCAGCGGGCAATACCATCATCGCCGGCACCGACATGGTCGCCATCGACACCCTCGGCTACACCCTCCTGGGCCGCGACCCGGCCAAGCTGGAATATCTCCAGCGCGCCGAAAAGAGGGGATTGGGCACCACCAGATGGAAGGAACTGAACTGGCGCGAGGTGCAGGCGGGATGAAAACACCCATGCGCATAACCCAAACCAGGGTCCTCTCCCAGGCCTTCTTCTTCGGTCTCTTCCTGTTTTTCACCTTTGTCACCCAGTTCGGCTACCTGAAGGGCTACCCCGTCTCCCTCTTTTTGGAAGTCAACCCGCTGGTGGCCATCGCCACCGCCATCACCACCCACACCCTGTATCGCGGCCTCCTCTGGTCGCTGGTCCTGCTCCTGCCCACCCTGCTCCTGGGCCGCTTCTTCTGCAATTGGATCTGCCCGTACGGCACCCTGCATCAGCTGATCGGCTGGCTCTTCAACAGCCGCGACATCCAGCGACAAATCGATAGCAACCGCTACCGCAAGATCTACGCTCTCAAATACTACTTCCTCATCTTCTTCGCCGTCGCCGCGCTGTTCGGCAGTTTGCAGATCGGCCTGCTCGATCCGATCTGCATGCTCTTCCGCTCCTTCACCGTGGCCGTGCTCCCCTCGGTCGACCTGCCGACCGAATGGATCTACGTGCGCCCCCACGCCCACCAGCTCGGCTGGGTCGTCGGCTTCCTGCTGATCTTCCTCGTCGGCATGAACCTGGCCATCCCGCGCTTCTTCTGCCGCGTCGTCTGCCCCCTGGGAGCGACCCTGGGCCTGCTCTCCCGCTTCTCCATCTGGCGCATCGAGCGCGACACCGACAAGTGCGTCGACTGCGACCTCTGCTTGCCCCGCTGCGAAGGGGCTTCGGACCCGCACACCAATCTGCGTAAATCCGAGTGCTTCGTCTGCTTCAACTGCATCGACGACTGCCCGCACGACGCCCTCAGCTTCACGACCAAAGCACCGGTCGAGCACGAAGTGACCTACCCGGACGTGGACCGCCGCAAGGCGATCTTCGCCGGCCTCACCGGCCTCTTCTTCTTCCTCTTCTCCCGCCGCAGCGGCGACTTAGACAAAAACTTCAAGAAAGAGGTCATCCGGCCGCCCGGCTCGGTCGCCGAACCGGAGTTCCTGGAGCGCTGCATCAAATGCGACCAGTGCATCCGCGTCTGCCCGACCAATGTGCTGCAGCCAGCCATGCTCGAGTCGGGAATCGAGGGGATCTGGACGCCGATCATGAACATGCGCATGGGCTACTGCGAGCTCAACTGCACCCTCTGCGGCCAGGTCTGCCCGACCGGCGCCATCCAGAAGATCGGCCTGCCGCAAAAGCTCGGCATCGGCGAGTTCGTCGACGCCGGACCGGTCAAGACCGGTACCGCTTTCTACGACAGAGGCCGCTGTCTGCCCTGGGCCATGGACACCCCCTGCGTGGTCTGCGAGGAGGTCTGTCCCACCTCGCCCAAGGCGATCTATTCGCGCGAAGTGGAGATCACCAATCGCTGGGGCGAGAAGGTCGTGCTCAAGCGACCGTATGTCGATCCGGAGCTGTGCATCGGCTGCGGCATCTGCGAACACGAATGTCCGGTCAAGGACCATCGCGCCATCCGCGTCACCGCCGTGGGCGAAACCCGCTCCAAGGAGCGCTCCCTGCTGCTGAGCATCGACGCACCGAGCACCGACACCAAAGCGCCAACAACCTGAGGTACCCTCTGATCAAGGAGAATATTATGGACGGAAAGAAGGGCCGTTTTACCCGCCGCCAGTTCCTTACCACCTCCGCCGCGCTCGGAGCGGGAGCTCTGCTGCCCGGCAGCCTGACCGCAGAGGAAGCGGCCAAAACGGCCAAAGCGGCCATGCCCACCAAGATCCTCGGCAAAACCGGCGAGCGGGTGACCGCGCTCGGTTTCGGCAGCGCCCTCAACGTCACTCCACCCCTGCTCAACATCGCCCTGGCCGAAGGCATCACCTACATCGACACCGCCCAGGGATACGGCAACGGCAACTCCGAAAAGAACATCGGCGCTATTCTCGACCAGAACGGCCGCCGTAAAGACTGCTTCATCGTCACCAAATCGGGTGACCACTCCGTAGAGGGATTCGCATCCAGCCTGGAAAACGACAGCCTGCCGCGGCTACGCACCGACTACGTCGACCTCTACTATCTGCACAATCTGGGCGACCCCGATCGGCTCGACGACGAGATGAAACAGACGGCCGAGAGTCTGAAGAAGAGAAAGAAGATCCGCTTCTTTGGTTTCTCCTCACACCACGACAACATGGTCCCCACCCTGAACAAGGCGGCCGAAGTCGGCTTCGTCGATGCCATCATGTTCAAATACAATTTCCGCGACTACGACAATGCCGAACTCAACAAAGCCATGGATAAGTGCGCCAAGGCGGGCATCGGCCTGATCGCCATGAAGACCCAGGGCGGGGCCGTATCCTTCCAGGATCGGGTCGATCCCTTCACCGAGAAGGGATTCAACAAGCACCAGGCCTGCCTCAAGGCGGTGTGGGCCGACGACCGCATTCACTGCATCGTCTCGGCTATGAAGAACCTTTCGCAGCTCAAGGAAAATGCCGAAGCCGCCCGCCGGCCGAGCATGGGCCTGCTCGAGCGCCAGCTGCTGGACGAGTACGCCGCCGAGACCAGCCACCTCTACTGCCGCGGCTGCGCCCACAACTGCGAGGGCTGCGTAAACGCTCCCCTGCAGATCGCCGATACGCTGCGCTACCGCATGTATCACGAAAACTACGGAGACCGCGAGGAGGCCCGCCGTCTCTTCTCCGAGCTGCCGACCCGGGCGCGCGCCATCGCCGGCGTCGACTTCACCGCCGCTGAAGCCGCCTGTCCGCACAACCTGCCCATCGGCGCGCTGATGCGGGACGCGGCCGCAAAGCTCGCCTGACCCGAGCAATTTTCAATCGGCAACAAAAAGGCCCGCCGCTCCATCTTGGGAGCGTGCGGGCCTTTCTGCGTTTTTCCTCTGATCGCTCGATCGCGCTACAGCTTGAACAGGACGGTGCCGATCATCGAGAGCCAGCCAGCGAAAAAGATCCCCAGGAGCCAGTAAAAACGAGCACTCATCTCTCGCCGCATCTCGGCGAAGCCGCCATTCATCTCACTGCGCAACTCGGTCAAGCTGCCATCCATTTCACCGCGCAACTTCGTAGAGTCGCCATTCATCTCATCGCGCAACTGAGTGAAACCGTCGTTCATCTCACCGCGTAGCTGAGTGAAACCGTCGTTCATCTCACCGCGTAGCTGAGTGAAACCGTCGTTCATCTCACCGCGTAGCTGAGTGAAACCGTCGTTCATCTCACCACGCAATTCGCGCACGTCTTCTTCCATCAAAGTCAGACGGCGATCGACCTGATGCAGGACGTCGCGCGTGGTCAATTCGGAGACGGATTGTTCAGAAGGCATAGTCAAAAACCTCTCGGATATCGAGTTAAAGATACGCACCGCACCCTATGACGCAAAATACAGGCCGACCTCAAACCCGATAAAAACGACCCTTTTTCACCCGCATTCTGTGTCGTAGAGGAAACATTGCCGTTTCCCCTGACACACAGCTGCGTCTGCACTCAGTTATCCTTCTTCTCCGCCTCCGCCAGCTTCTCGACCGTCTTGCTCAGGCGTTCCAGCCGGCGGCGCATGATCTCCAGAACCCTGCGGGTCTCCGCGGGAATCCGCTCGCACTGCTCGCATCGGGATCGGGTGGCCAGGCTCTTGTGACCGGGATAGTCGTAGGATTCACCGCAGGTCCGACAGCGACGGCGACCCTTGTTATCTGAGGGCATAAATGCCTCCCTTTGCTCTTCAATTGAGTCCTCGTCCGAAACGACGATGATACTGAAATCAACTGCCTATACCCCGGGCATCGCAAACGCCCGGGCCGGGTTCTCCACGGTCAGCCGGCAAACCACTTCTTCGTCCAGGCCCACCGCCCGCATCTTCCCGAGAAACATCTCCGGAATATACTCGTAGTCGCGCACCTCTCCTCCCCGTTCCTCACCCACCTGGTACCAGCCGGCATCGTGCGAAATCATCAGCTGATCCGCGTACCCCGCATCGACCATCTCTACAACCAGGCGCAGGTGCCGTTCCTCCTCTTCCTCCTTGAGCTGGTCGTATTCCACCCACGCCCCTCTTTCGGCGACCGCAAAGTGGTGCGCCATCTCCGGCTCCTCGTCCGCGTGCACGTAAACAAAGCGGTCCAGGGCCACCCCCTCTTCCTCCAGAATGTCGAGCTGCTCCAGAGCGGCTACACCGCTGACCGTGTGCGAGGCGATGATCGCCCCCGTGGCCAGTTGGGTCCGGGCGGCGGCGCGGACGATCTTCCGCTGGACGGGAATCAGTCGCCCGGGATTGACCGCGATCTTGATGAAACCGGCCTTCACCCCCGTGTCGCCGATCCCCTCCTCGAACTCGGCGATCCAGCGCGCAGCCAGCTCATCGGCCGATTCGTCGAAGGCGTACGCGGGCAGGAACGGCTCCTTGTACAGCCCCGCGTTGGTGATAATGTGCAGCCCGGTCAGCTCGGACAACTGTCGGAGCACCAGCGGATCCCTGGCGATGAAGGCGGGCGAACAGTCCACGAACCCCCTGACGCCCAGCTCGCATATCCGCTCCAGATAGGGCCGCATCACCTCGACCACATCCTCCCGCTCCCAGCGGTGCTGCCCGGTCTCCGCTGCTCCGATGAAATCGCACATCACGTGCTCGTGCGGCAGTGCGAACCCCAGCTCACCCGGATCGATACGGCCGCGCACTGTCTGAATCACCTGTCTGGTCATCGCCATTCACCTGTCACTTACAGCACCGGCATATCCGGCGGCCGGTAGTCGCTCCGGCGCGGCTCCCACGTCTCCCCGCACATCCCGCTCATCACCACCCACTCCCCTTCGCATAGCGTCTCCACGTATCGGTAGACCGTGCCCACCAGGCCGTCGAAGCCACGCTGCCAGAGTTCCCTGTCTTCGGCGCTCTCCGTCGAGCCGGAGGCCATACCGGCCTTCCAGAGAGGCGACTTAATGATACCTCCACCGACGCACCCGTCAAGATGGAGTTCATTGTATAACCGTAACAGCGCGTGGCGCTCGGTCTCTTTTCGCCTTATTTTCTCTCCATTCTTTTTTCTCTTTCATCGAGCCGCTACTACCTCTGCCGACACCGTGACTTCCGCCGAACTCATCACCCTGTACGCTCCCGCCGAGCGCGCCCCGGACGCCGAACTCCAGCGGCAGGCGGAGCTGTTTGCCGACCCCCTTCAGGTCGCCTGTCTGGACGCCGTGCCCGACATTGTGACCATCCTCAACCAGCAGCGCCAGATTGTCTTCGCCAACCGTAGCCTGGTCGAATCTCTCGGTCTGGAGCACAGAGAAGAGGTGTACGGCCAACGTCCGGGAGAAGCCCTCGGCTGCGAGCACTCCTTCGCCATGAAAGCTGGATGCGGCACCTCGGAGTTCTGCCGCGACTGCGGCGCCGTGCACGCCATTCTCGCCGGTCTGGAGGGAAAGCGAGAGGTGCAGGAGTGCCGTATCACGCGCAGCGATAGCGGCGAGGCCCTGGATCTGCGGGTCTGGACGACCCCGCTCCAGGTAGACGGCGAGCCCTTCACCTTTTTCACCCTCGCCGACATCGGTCACGAAAAGCGGCGACGAGTCCTCGAGCGCATCTTCTTCCACGATATCCTCAACACCGCCGGCGGCCTGAAAGGGTTCGTGGAACTGCTCCAGGAGTCGGACCCGGACGAACTGGACGAGTTGACCGACATCGTCCACCGCCTTTCCCGAGAGCTGATCGAGGAAATCCAGGGCCAGAAGACTCTGAGCGCCGCCGAAAGCGGTGACCTCGAAGCCGAGTCCACTCCTATCCGCTCCCTGGAACTGCTCCAGGACGTGCTCGACCTGTACCGCAACCACGAAGTGGCCGAGAATAGACACCTACGCCTCGACGCGAACATCCCCAACATCCCCTTCATCAGCGATCCCGGTCTGCTCCGTCGGGTGATCGGCAATCTGGTAAAAAACGGACTGGAGGCCTGCGCTCCGGGATCGACCATCACCCTGGGCTGCACCAAGCGGGAGGGCAGGATCGAGTTCCGGGTCCACAATCCCGGCGTCATCCCGCGTTCGGTCCAGCTGCAGATCTTCCAGCGCTCCTTCTCCACTAAAGGGGCGGGAAGAGGGCTGGGCACCTACAGCATTCGGTTGCTGACCGAGAAATATCTGAAGGGAAACGTCTCCTTCACCACCTCCCCCGAGGAAGGCACCACTTTCACCGTATCCTATCCCCTCTTCCTATGAGATAGATAACCGAATTTCGGAGGTGGAAACAGAGCGAGAGAATTTTATTCTTCCACTTTGCGGACGGCCGCAGTTTTAACTTTTTATCCATCGGCCGCGCAAACGGAAGCTTCCCGATCCAAAAATAAAAGAGCCTGCTCCACTCGGAGATGCAGGCTCTTTTCGTTGTTTTCCGGATCGATCCGTCAGGAAGCCAGACGCAGACACTCCTCGTACACTTCGTACCGCTCCCCTTCCTTTTCCTCTGGATCGACCAGCTTGAGCCACAGCGCCCGATCCTTTCTGTCGCCGCTCAGCTGCCGCCGGCTGCCCAACTTATTCGGATCCGGCCCGTTCCAGACCACCTCGCCGTCCTGCAGGTAGATGTACTCCCCGCGATACTGGTCGATCAGCTTCTTCTGATTGTCCTGGTAGAAGAGACCCTGTTCGCAGGCGGTCAACCGCCAGCTGGTCACCGTTTCGGGCGAATCCATTTCATCCGCGTCGAACGCCCCGACCGTGGGCTCCACCTCCGATTCGAAATCGATCTCCTCCAGGTCGACCGTGCCAAAGCCGCGATCGGCCGCAATCAGTAAATGGTTGCGATCCCGACGGAAAGGCGGAGTCGGCCAATCAGACTGCGGGTCGTGCCCCATGAGATAGGCCCCGCAGGCATCCGTGGTGATGATCTGGTCCCCGGCGACCAGCCTGTCGCCGATCACCCCCCGGCCACGCCACTCGCAGCCGGTCTGGCCGACCAGTCCGTCGACGATGTTCAGGCAAGGCCGGGTGATCATCGCCAGGTCGGGCAGCACGTACGACAAGCGGATCAAATGGTGGTAGTAGGAGCGGGTTCGCCCTTCCGGAGGTATCGTCGGCGGCAGACCGAACAGATTCTTGGTGCACATCGTGACCCCCATGTAGAGATGGTTCTTCATCTTGGCGATGGAGATCACCTCATCCACCTCCTGAAAGATGGAGCTGAGCGTGTACCGATCGAACATACACCCCCCGCCAGGCACCTCGTAGTCGGCAAATGGCGGCAGATTCAAGTCGACGTACTCCACGCCGAACTCCTCCAGCAGGTAGCGATAGTTATACTCCTCGGGCGTGACCCCACCGTTGCCGTAGATAAAGGTATCCACGGCCAGTAACTCAGCCGAGGTCCGCTCCCTGAGCAGCCGCAGCGAAGCGCGCGCCACCGCGTCGTCGACCAGCTCCCGCCGGCGGCCGGCGAAATACTCGACCGTCGCCTCCATCATGTTGAACTTGATCGCGATTCTCTTCGCCTTCTCCAATCTCTCCCAGGTCTCCGTCAGCGGCTCTGTAATTCGCTTCAGGGTCTGGTAGATCTCCTCTTCGTCGGCCCGGTGATCGCAGTGCGCAGCCCTGACCTTGTAGACCTTTTCCGACATTGCTTTCTCCTTGCAAAACGTCTTTTATGACTCCGAGTATTCCACCGATCGTTTACTCGGCGGTGCATCGGCTCCATATCTGCTCCGGCCCCGTTTCCTCCGTCACCTCCACCTCCTCGACCGGCACCCCCAGCAGACGATAGTGATCCAGGAGTGGGGCGGTGCGCTCGCGGAAAATCTCCAGCTTGCGCGCCACGAACCGATCGTCGTCGTCCACTCTGCCCGCGCGATCTCCTCCGGCGTCGGTCCGTATCCTGCGATGTACCATCTCGGGCGTGCATCTGAGGTGGATCACCAGCTCCACCGCCGCCACCCGGTCGACATCGGCCGCCTGTCCAGCGTGGCGCGGCAGACCGTTGAGCAGCAGATAGCCATCCGTCCCAACCTCCCTCTTCTCGGCGAAAAAATGCAGGATCTTTTCAGCGATGTGGAACTGCTCGTCTTCCAACAGCGCCCCCGACTGCAGCAGATCGCCGATAAAGGCGCAATCGGCGGCCGACAGACCGTCTGGAACCGACTCCCCGGAGGCGACCCGGCGCATTTGGGCCCCAAAATCGAAGTGGGCGCAGCGATCTCCTCGCCATCCCTCGCGTTCGAAATACTCCCCCAGAGGCGTCTTGCCGGAACCGGTAGGTCCAATCAGCAAAATCGCCCGCAGGCGCTCATTTCCCATCTCGCAATGTCTCCCGGAAACCTCGTCGTGCGGCACGACTATAGAAATTACGGGCGCTTGCCCAAGCCGCAATCCCCCTATTGACCGGCGCCGTCCTTAGGGTGGAAGTTTCCCCGGGCCGCTCTCACGGGCTCTCTTCCATGGAAACCCACCCAGTCACAGGTGGGAGGCACCTAAAACCCACGGATTCATCCGCGGGTCGGTTACAGCAGTTCTTCGTTCACCCTCACGCCGAAGCCGGGCTCCTCAGGCAAACACAAATACCCATCCGTCGGCTCCGGTGCGCCCAGCCACACCTGGTCCCGACTGTCCCCACGCCGACCCATGACCAGTTCGGCCAGGTCTTCGCCGATGCCGGCGGCCAGCAGATGCAGACCCCAGACCTCGCCGCCGCGGTGCGGAACCAGCGGAATGCCGTGCTTCTCGGCCAATGCCGCGATCCGCAAGGCCGCGGTCAGCCCGCCGCACCAGGTCACATCCGGCTGCCACAAGTCGAGCGCCTGCGCACCGGCCAGCCGCGCAAAACCGTGGGCGGTGAAGTCGTGCTCCCCACCGGCCAGCAGAATCGGCGCTATCCGGGGCCGCAGCGCTGCCAGCCCCTCCAGATCGTCCGGCAGCAGCACATCCTCGAACCAGTATATCCTCTGAGAGGCCAGCTGCGCTGCCATCTCCACGGCGAAATCCGCTTCCCATGACATGTAGGCATCGACCATCAGCAGCGCTTCCGGACCGAGCTCTCGACGCGCCTCCGCCGCCCACGCCAGTATTCGCCCCCGGTCCTCCTCGGCCCTGTCCCGACGGTGCTGTGGAGATTTGTGCGCGGTAAACCCCAGATCTCGGTACCAGGCGATGTCCTGTCCAGTGGCGTAGGCGCGGACCCGCTCCCTTCGCACGCCACCCAGCAGCTCGCAGACCCTTTTCCCCTCGGCCCGCCCCAGCATATCCCACAGCGCCAGGTCCACCCCGCTCAGCCCCATCACCGCCAGACCACCCCGCCCGTAGGGCAGGCAGGCGAAATACAGGTCGTCCCAGATCTCGGAGATATCATCGACATCGTTCACCCGGCGCCCCACCAGCAGCTCGCGCAAATGCCGATTGACCACCTCCACCGCTCCCACACCGCCGCCGCCGTACCCCCAGCCGACTACTCCCGCATCCGATTCCACCCGCACTGCGATCTGCCAAAAATGGGTTCTCCACGACTTCCCCACGTGCTGGTATTTCGGATACACCGCTTTGACATCGGAAATCTTCATCGTTCATTCTCCCGAAAAAACGCAGTCGACCGCCGCCAGCAGATCCAGCTCCGCAAAAGTCAGCCCGGTCTCTTCGTCGTCTACCGGCCTACCGGTCTCCCGGAAAATCGCCATCATCGCCGATGGCAGCGTCTCCCCCATTTGCCGCCATCGGTACCCGCTCTCCGCGATCGCCTCCCGCAAAATTTGGGCACTGGCCGCCGCGTACGCGTTGGACGACGACGTCGCCTGCGCCGCCACCAGCAGATCGGTGTTCGCCCAGCGATCCAGATGCGCCGTCTGTCCACCGGGCACCGTACCGCCGATGGCGAAACAGTCCGGTTGGCAGGCAGGCCACGAAATCCCATCCGCGTATCCGTGATTGCCGCACGGCGCACTCACCCAGATCCCCAGTTGCCGCAGCGCCTGCAGCTTTCCATCTATCGCCGTGGCCACCGGCTCCCGATGCCGCTGGTCGTCCAGCGGCGAGAGATTCACCGCCGTAATCCCGTGCTGCTCGTGATGGTCGACCACCCACTGCAAGCCCGCCGCCATGCTCACCGATTCGTCCCGCTCCAGGTGCACCACGCTGACGCAGCGCACCTGGGCCACCGAATTGTCGTGTGCCACACCCCACACCCCCTGGTAGTTCAGCGACGAGGGAAAGCCGACGCTCGTGCCGTGATACCCCGGCGGCACCGGCGTCGGATCGTCGTTGCCGTCGATACTGTTATAGGTGGCGATCACCTTCGGCCCCCAGGGCAGTTCCACCTGCCACTCGGGAACGGTCAGGTCGCAGCCGTCGTCTAGCAGCGCCAGACACTGCCCCCGGCCCCAGCTCAATCTCCCCGCGTACCGCTCCCACACCTCGGTCACCCGCATCTGCGCAAAGCTCTCGGCGTTATAGGCCACCCCTGCTGGCGACGGTGTGCCGGTCCGGGGATCGATGCCCGTCCCCGAGGCTCCTTCCCTTTCCAAGGCGCAAGCTCCTCTTTTAAAAAAAATACCCAGCGAGTGGCAGAAAAAATTGACTCTCCGCAGCGGGAAGTCACCCTCTCTTTGCAATCCGCCAGCAGCTGTGAATCCGCGGGTTCCGCTCGAAGTCCCTGGGCAGGGTTTTCCGCGCAATATCCTCCACCTCCAGCCCCTCCAGCCCCTCCAAATCCATCTTGAATCGACGGAAATTGTTCGAGAAGACCAGCAGACCATCCTTCTCCAGTAGCTCAACTACCCGACGGATCAGTTGCACGTGATCCCGCTGCAGGTCGAAGTTGTCGGACATCCGCTTGGAATTGGAAAAAGTCGGCGGATCCAGAAAAATCAGACCGTAGCGCTCCTTCCGGTTCTCTTCCAGCCAGGCCAGACAGTCCGCCTGCACCAGCCCGTGCCGCTTACCCTCCAGATCGTTGCGTCTCAGATTCCGCTTTGCCCAATCCAAATAGGTGCGCGACATATCCACCGTGGTCGTCGCCGCCGCTCCACAGAGGCCCGCCCACACCGTAGCCGTGCCGGTGTACCCGAATAGATTGAGAAAGCGCCGTCCCTCCGCCAGTTCGCCGATGAGCGCCCGCGTCGACCGATGGTCGAGAAATAGCCCGGTATCCAGATAGTCGGTGAAATTCACCCAAAAGACACACGGCCCTTCCCGCACCTCGTGGAACAATCCTTCTACTCCCAGCTTCTCGTACTGGGAGCTACCTCTCTGCCGCTCTCTCACCTTGAAGAAAACCCGTTCCTCCGGGACCTCCAAGACCTGGGGAATGACCGCCAGCGCCGCGCTGCGGCGGACGCGGGCCTGGGACCGGTCCACGCTCTTGGGAGGGCTGTACTCCTGCACGTGGACCCACAGCTCCTCTCCCCGATACAGATCGACCGCCAGTGCGTATTCGGGCATGTCGGCATCGTAGAGCCGGAAGCAGCTGATCCCCTCCTTGCGCGCCCAGCGCCCCAGCATCCGGCGGTTTTTGCGCAGCCGATTGGCGAACATCTCCGCCCCTTCTGCCCCGGCGTCGGGTGGCACCCCACCTGCGATCGATGCCTCCTTCTTTGCCGCTGGTGGCGGTGCTACCGGAGGCGCTTTCGGAGAAGCTACCAGAGGGGGGTTCGACGGCGCTATCGAAGGCGCTTTCGGAGAAGCTACCGGAGGGGGGTTCATATAGTAGCGCGGCCCCACCTCGAAGCGCAGCAGCATGCACTCGATCGCTCCATTGTAGAGCTTGTTGGTCAACAGCGCGCGCAAACCCAGGTATTGGCCCAGCTCCGGGTTACCCGTAAAGACCGCCGCCCTCCAGCCGGCGAAATGCCGCTTTATGGCACTGCCCAGCTCCGCATACAGGGGGCGCAGACCGTCTACCTCGCCCAATCGCTCTCCGTAGGGCGGATTGACCACTACCATACCGGAGCGCGGTCCCCCTGACAGGGGTCGACAGGCGGCCAGGGTGCGCCGTTCAATCTGCACCTTGCCGGTCAGACCCGCTCCCTCGACGTTGGCCAGAGCAGCGCGCACTGCCCGCGGGTCCGCGTCGTAGCCGACCAGGCGCGGCAGCTTCTCAATCCCCGCCGCCCGTCTCTCCCTGGCCTCTGCCAACAACCGCTCCCACATGCGAGGGACGTGTCCCAACCAGCCGCGAAAGCCGAAGTAATCGCGCCCCAGCCCGGGGGCGATGTCGGCGGCCATCAGCCCCCCCTCGATTGGCAGCGTTCCCGAGCCGCACATCAAATCCACCAGGTATCCCCCCTCCGCAGCCACCTCCGGCCAGCCGCAGCGCAGCAGAATCGCCGCCGCCAGATTCTCCTTCAGCGGTGCCTCCACCCCATCGCTGCGGTACCCCCGCCGGTGTAAGCCCTGTCCTGCCAGATCCAGGCTGATCGTCGCCTGGTTCTTCTCCAGAAACACGTTGATGCGCAGATCGGGGCGCTCCCGATCGACCGAAGGTCGCACCCCGCTCCTTTCGCGGAACCGATCGACTATGGCATCCTTCACGCGCAGCGCCGCGAAGTGGGTGTGGTCGATCGGCGACCCCATGCTGTTGCAGTTGACCGCCAGCGTCCCCTCCTGGTGCAGATGCTCCTCCCAGTCCACCGTCCGCGCTCCCGCGTAGAGTGCATCCGCGTTCCCTGCCTCGAAATGAGCCAGAGGCATCAGCACCCGGCTGGCCAGCCGCGACCACAGGCATACCCGATAGGCCAGCTCCTGGGAACCGGCAAATGCCACTCCCGCCCGTCGCTCGCGTACCTGCCGGGCGCCCAGAGCGCGCAGCTCCGCCGCCAGCAATTGAGTCGTTCCCCGGGGCGCCGGGGCGAAGAATTCGTCGCTCAATCTCCACCTCACTCTCTGTGTGCGCCTTTCAGCGGAAATTTAATCCCCTTGACATTAAAGGTAGCGGGGGCTACACTGACTGGACTTTTCCTTTTACCCACACCGCGAGGAACGCTCATGCAAGCCGGCCCCAATAAAGTAGTCACCATCGACTACACCGTCACCGACGGACAGGGAGGGGAAATCGACAGCTCCAGAGACGGAGATCCCCTGGTCTACATCCACGGCGTCGGCCATCTCATCCCCGGCCTTGAAAAGGAAGTCGAGGGCAAATCGGCGGGTGACACCCTCACCGTCGTCGTGCCTCCGGAAGAGGCGTATGGGCAGCGCGACGAGGCGCTTCGGCAGGTTGTGGCGCGCGACCAGTTCGAGGACCCGGACAAACTCCAGGTCGGCATGCAGTTCGAGGCCCAGGGAGAGGAGAACGACAGCGAAGTCGTCACCGTTGTCGCCATCGAGGGGGAGGAGATCACCCTCGATGCCAACCACCCTCTGGCCGGCATCACCCTGCATTTTGAGGTCTCGATCGTCGAAGTGCGCGACGCCTCTCAGGAGGAACTCGACCACGGCCACGTCCACGGCGAAGGCGGGCATCACCACTGAGCTGTCCCTACTTGAATATAAGCAGCCCGAAGTCGTCGGGACTGTGCCCCCCGCCGTAGGTGCGCACCCACTGACTGTATTCGGCGCCGCGAAATACGCGTACAAAGTTGAAGCCCCACTGCTCTCCCGGCATCGGCTCGGGTACTCCCTCCTGACCGAAGTCCAGCCGGTACTCCACCGACCAGTAATCCGCTCCCACGTACACGGCGGACCCCGCTTTGGCGTTCCAGGCATCAAGACGACTGCCCAGGCCCTCCTGGTAGGATGCGTCCGATACCGTTCCCAGTGAATTGATGCCCACGTGGACGTAGCTGTTGTGGTCGAAGTGCGGATCCACAAACAGCTCCACGATATCCTCGTGCCACAGCTGTCCGTCGCGGCTCTGGGTGTGGGCAACCAGGCTGTCCGGATGACCGTCGTAGCCGACAAATCCAAAATACAGCCCCTCCGGGGTATAGCCCAGGTGAATCGTCGTCCGTTCGGCTGATGGCACGGCCGCGAAGTGGTCGCTGTGCTGGAAAAAGGAATCGACCTGAGCCGACTCCCGCCAGACCTCTTCTTTCAGTCGTCCATCCAGCCGCGGCGCCCGACTCAGCCGCGGCACCTCCAGGATCATCCCGTGGTCGCGCAAACGCTGGAGCCCTTCCTCCCGGCGGCCGTTGTCGAAGCAGAAACGCGCCAGACGATAGTTGGCCCGCTTGCTGGTTGGAGAGTATTCCAGAGCGCGGACAAAGAGCGATTCGGCCTCGGTCAGCCGCGCCTGCAGGGCCATCTGCCGCGCCTCCTCTACCCATTCATTGATGATGCTCTCCACCCGAATCTGCGCCTCCAGGCGGGCCCCCCGGTGCGGGTCCGCCGCCAGGCGGCGGGCCTGCTCCAGCAGCAATTCCCTCTGACTTTCCGTCAGTTCCTCCTCCACCTTGCCCACCGCCAGCAGCGCCTGGTAGCAGACCGCCCCCTCCTCATCGCCCAGCGCCGCCAAAAGCGGTTCCACGAACTTCCTGGGTTCGTACATTCCCAATCGACGGGCAATGCGTGCCCGCACGCGGGGATCGGGATCGTCGCGCAGATGGCGTAGCAGAGCGGGCCGGATGCGCGCGTCGTCCACGCGCGTCATCAGCCCCACCAACACCTCCACCAGTTCGGGACGAGCCTCGCTATAGCGCTCTTCTTCCAGGGCTGCCAGCAGCGGCTCCACCGCCCGATCCTTGGCCAGCAGCAGCTCCTGGCGTCCCTCCTCCCGCTCTTCGACGCTCCCCCCCAGCTTGGCGACGCTGTCCCCCAAACCGGGCCCGCAAGCCTCCCCCAGCAGGCCGCTCAACAGGCAGAAAAACAGTATTGCCAGCCCTATTCCTCGACGGTGTATCCCCTGTCCTCTGATCCCGAAACGCTCCATATCGACTCCTGTTCCGTGCACAAAAATGGCCTGCGCCCCGATCGACTTCGGCACAGGCCCGTCGAACCGCCCGCGGTGCGGAAAGGCAGCAGCGCGCCTTTACCTGGCGAGCGTCGCCTCCCGCAGACGCCGTCGGAGTTCCCTGAAGACCAGCGGCACGGAAAAGAAAAACGTCGCCGCCACCGCAGTGTAGAGCAGGAAACCCAGCAACATCGCGATGATCAGCAGGACGAACAGAAAGAGTTCCATGGCCTACCTCCCGGTAGAATGGAGATGGTGGAAACGCCCCCTCAATCGATGACCCCGCTGTGCCCAACCCGACTGTCAACTCCTGTCTTTAAGCTAGATAAACAAACCCTTTTCAACCGTCAACTCAATATCCGGTCCCGATCGGAACAAAGGCCGATATCGGGAGATCGATGCAAGTCTCAGCACACGCATGCATTTATCATCTTTTTTGGATACATTATGCATTCTTTCTATTGTTCCCAAACCCTATCTGCTTTATATTCCCTTTAATAGCATAAAAGGTACAAATATTGTGCGCTTTTTCTTTAGAGTTGCTCAATATTGTACTCACTGCCGTCCGCAGCTGAGAGTTTAAAGCACCATGATGGCCAGGTATTCACGCCTTCATAACCCCACCCCTTATCAAGGATAGTCTATCATGCCATTGGGAAAGACGCTCAAAGCTCTGCGTCAAAAACAAAGCCTCAACCAGAAAGCGCTCTCTGCGCTCTCCGGGGTCTCCCAGGCCACCATCTCCCGCATTGAGACCGGACGGGTGCGCCAGCTGCGCTCCTCGGCTCTCAAAAATCTGGCCGATGCTCTGGGGGTTTCCGTCGATTTCCTCATGGGAGACAACGAAGTTTTTGCCAACATTCCCACCGCCTCGGGAGGGGGAAGCGCTGGCTCGATTCCCGGCGTCAGAGAGGATCGCTTCCGCCAGATCGCCGATACCCTGGATGCCTTCATCGTCCATGAACAGGGCCGCGTCCTCTATGTCAATCAGACCTTCGCCGACATGCTGGGCTACCGCAAGGAAGAGCTCCTGGGCAAAAACGGCATCGAGCTGATCTCCGCCCCCCAGAGCCGCAGCACCCTCCAGCGCATGATCGGCGCGCTCTCCACCGATCCGTACGAAGCGCTCCTCGTGCGCAAGGACGGATCCCTGTTCCCCGTCGAAATCTCCGGCAAGAACATCAACGAAAACGTCCGCCTCGGGGTGGTTCGCGACATCACCAGCCGGCGCTGCCAGCAGGCCGTTTCGCGCGTCCAGCAGGCCGGTCTGGAGGCAGATCGGATCGACCACATGGCCAAGGTCGTCCGCATCATGTGCGACGAGTTGGAGGACATGGGCCTGCCCTTCGAGGCGGTCGGCGTCAACATCATCGATGAAGAGAATGACCAGTTCATCTCCTACTCTGCCTATCCCGAGTCCAAGGGGTATCGCTCCTTTCAGGATGCGCGCTCCCTGCAGCAGTTCATGCAGAGTCACGCTCCCATCCGCGGCCTGGTTAGCCACTGGCGCCGCAACAAGGTGTGGGAGCGCGAAGTCGACGAAGAATTCGCCCAGATGGTGCGCGAAAGCCCTATGGGCTCCTCCTATAGCCCCGCCCTGATGGTCGATGTCCCCTTCCCTCAGGGCACCCTGGTCATGGGCCTGTCCTCCAGCCGCACCGTGCGCATAGAAGATGTAGCCACTCTTCTGCAGGCGCTCTCCCAACCGCTATCGTGTATCCTCAAGCGCCTCCAGGAGATCGAATCGCTGACCGTCCAGCTACGGCAAGCCCGGGGCGAGGAGGTAGCGGCAAAGGCCTGATCCAAATTTTCAAATCTCCCAGTAGCCGGCCGTTTCCCCCAGAAGACACCGGCCGCACGGGGATCTCTGCACCACCATTTTAAATGTCCCGATGTCGGCCCCCTTTCCTTCTGGGAAGACCCGAATATCGGGACATTTTTGTTTTATACGACAGCTGAAACGATCGGTGAGAAGATCCAAAAAGCGATACTGTGTGACCCCTTTCTGCTTCTCCTGCAGTGAGATCAGCCGCAGAGTTAAAAAAAACAATTAGCGCAATCTGGCTTTTTGTTTATCTTTGGACAAGTTGAGCGGCCCCCTTTCCCCCGGAGACTGCTTTTCTCGGGCCGCTCGCGGCCCTTCCCTCCTCTAAGATTCCCGGGTAGAGCCCCCACCGGGAACCCCATCCCCGCTTTTGCCCCTGATCTCAACTACGAGGTGTGAGCCCTGTGGCCCTAGGTCTTTCGTACCGCTGCATCTGCGGCAAGAAATACAAGATCTACATGCCCAAACGCAAGCTCTTCAGCGACCTGGTGAGCAGAATGGTGGACTGGCAGGCCATCGACGCCAGGGAAGAGGCGGACGGCGAAGTGGAGGAGGTAGCGCGCCTGGCGGCGATGAGCCGCTGCCACTTCGTCGACGGCAGGATGACCGAACATCTGACCTGTCCGGACTGTGCCGCCGAAATCGATCTGACCCAGCACTTTCGCACGCGCCTGCTCAGGGTCTGATGCCGAATTGATGGGGGATGTCCCGGTGTCGTCGGGGTTTACTGAGAAGACTCGCCGGACATTTGGATATCCAAAAATCGAATCGGTACGACATTGAATGGATGTCCGGATGTCCGGATCGGTGATTTGCTCCAGAAGATCCCGGCCGCATCCGGACATCTGTTTTTCAGTCCGGAATGAGAGCTTCGGTGTGGCAATCCGCTAGTGCTTCTCGGCTATCGACTGGAGTCAACCGATTCACGCCAGGCTGAAATCGACCTTTCCCTGCAGCTTGTTCAGGCCGTTGAGCGCGGCGATCCGATACCCTTCCACAAAAGTCGGATAATTGAAGATGGTGTCGATGAAGTAGTCGACCCGGGCATGGAAGTCGATGGCCATCTGTCCCAGCGGAATCAGTTCGGTAGCGTTGGTGCCGATGATGTGTACGGCCAGCACTTCCAAGGTTTCGGCATGGAAGATCAGCTTGATCATTCCGGTGGTATCCCCGGCGATCGGCCCCCGACCCATCTCGTGATATTCGGCGTGGCCCACCTCGTAGCGAATCCCTCTCTCCCGCAGTACCTCCTCGGTCGGGCCGACGCTCGAGATCTCCGGCACCGTGTAGATCCCGTAGGGAAAGAACTCCGGAAAATGATGGCTCTTCAGAAGAAAGGCGTTGCGCACGGCCAGCCGCCCCTGCTCCATCGAAGTTGAGGCCAGGCTGGGCGGGCCGATAACGTCTCCCGCCGCATAGATGTGGGGGCAGTCGGTCTGGAACAGAGCATTGACCGGAATGTAGCCGCGCTCGTCCATTTCGATCCCCGCCCTCTCCAAATTGAGGCTTTCCGCATTCGCCTCGCGCCCCAGGGAGTAAAACAATAGGGGCGCCTTGATGCATTCTCCATCGGTGAAGGCGATCTCCGCCTGACCGTCCGCGCTGCGGCGCAGTTCCTCGATGTTCTGCCCCAGGCGCAAATCCACCCCGATTTTCAGGATATGCTCGACAAAGCGCTGCCCCACCTCGCCATCCAGCATGCGCAGCACTCCGTCGCGGCGGTCCACCAGCACCACATCGACTCCCAGGGCGGCGAACATGGTGGCGTACTCGCAGCCGATGATACCTGCCCCCAACACGATCAGCCGCTCCGGCAGCTCTTCGATGCGGAACACCTGATCCGAGTCCAGAAAGATCGCCGGTTCGTCCGGCACGTCGATCGGGTGGCGGGGTCTCGAGCCGGTGGCGATCAGCGACTTGGCGGCGATCACCTCGTGGGTCACCCGCCCTTCGGCATCCAAGACCTCGACCAGATGCTCGTCGGCGAATCGGGCCGACCCGTTGAGCACCTGGATGCCGTTTGCCTCGCACTGGTCCTGGAGCACCTGGTTCTCCTCTTCGATCACCTTGGTGATGCAGCTCTTCAGGTCGGCGATCGAGATTTCGTGCATCGTCCTCCGGTCCTGATCAAAATAGGCCGAGTGCATGAAACCGGTGAGATCGAGGATCGCCATCCGCAGGGTCTTCGAGGGAATCGTGCCCTGGTTCAAACTGGCTCCCCCCAGCATCCCGAGGCGGTCGATAAGTGCCACAGTATGACCTGCCTTGGCCCCCTGAACCGCCCCTTTCTGCCCGGCCGGACCGGCTCCGACGACCGCCAGATCTACTTCTAGTGTCCGCATCTCATTTCTCCTGGAGAGATCCGCCGACTCATCGCAGACGGGCTTTTCAAAGATGTTCAAGCGCTGCTACCTGAAGTGCTCCGCTGTGCTCCCGATCAAGTGCTGGCCTCCACGACCGTCGCCCGGCGCTGGCCTGAGCGACGCACCGGCGCCATCTCGACCTCGGGGATGGGCTCCCCGACTTCTTCCATGCGCCGCTTCAACCGCTCGCGCATCACCGCCGCCACCTCCTGGTGCGATTCCAGGCCGATCAGGTTGGTCAGTTCGTACGGATCGGCCTGGAGATCGTACAGGAATTGCTCCACATACCGATCCGAACCCGGATCCCGCCCCCCTTTCTTATCGGGCGCATCCACACAGTACTTCCAGCGCCGAGTGCGCACCGCCCGACCCACCTGGGCCTCGCTGATCTGCACGAAAACCTCCTCGGGCCAGCCCTCCCGGTCGCCGCGCAGCAGCGGCAGGATGGAGCGACCCTCCATCCGTTCGGGCACCTCCAGACCGGTCGCGTCGAGCAGAGTGGGGGGGAGATCGACGAGACTCACCAGTTCCTGCACCTGACCGCCCCCCTCGAAACCGGGTCCTGTTATGACCGTCGGCACCCGAATTGAACTCTCGTGGCAAGACCGCTTGTACTCCCCGTTCCGGGTTTTGAAATGACATCCGTGATCCGAGGTGAAGAGCACTATAGTGTCCTTGTCCAGCCCCAGACTTTTTAGCGCGTCGTGTAGTCTGCCGTACGCCTCGTCCAGCCGCTTGACCATCCCGTAGTAACCGCCCAGGTGTTGGTGTGTCGTTCCTCCCAGCGCGGCCAGGTCGGGCGGCACCCAGCCCCCGGTGTACTGCTCGCGATACCCATCCGGGGGAGGAAAATCGTCCAGATGATTTTGGAAGTGAGGCTCGATATAGGAAGTGAACAGGAAGAACGGCTCCTCCTGGTGACTATCGACATAGCGGATCACTGCGTCCGTGACCGCGTCCACCCGGTAACCGGGCAGCTTTACAGGCTGGTCGTCCACGTCGTACATCACCGTTTCGTACGCCTCCGAGGTGAATTCGAGAATATTCGACGCCAGCCAGTGCTCGTACCCAAAGCGCTGATCGGCCGGCACCGGTCCGGCCCCATCGTAGAGATGCCACTTGCCGATGTATCCGGTTCGGTACCCGGCCTCGCCGAAGTAGTGGGCCAGGGAGCGGCTCCCCTCGGGCAGGGGAATGGCGTTGGTGAAGCAGGTGGTGTTGGTGGCGTAGAGCCCGGTCTGCAGCACCGCCCGAGCCGGACCGCACACCGGCTGGCAGGTGAACGAGTTCGCCACGTGCGTGTGCGCCCGGCCCAACCGATCCAGATTCGGCGTCAGCCCCATCGGGTTGCCGTGCAACCCGGTGGTGTCCCAGCGCTGCTGATCGGTGAAAAACACGATGACGTTCGGTTTTCTCTTCTCCTCAGCCATGCTCAACACCTTCTCACCTTTTCAAAAATAGTGGGAGCATGCTCCCACTTCAATCCAGGTCAACAACCAGCGCTCGGTCCGGCTTTCCTACCTGCGCACCATCCAGCTTAATCCGCCGTTTCCGCCCAACCAGCGGGCCGCTCACCACCACCTCCCGCACCTCCAGCCGTCCCTCCTCCACCTCGACGCGCACCCGCAGCTTCCCACCCTTCTTCTCGTAGTGGACGCTGCCCCAGCCCGAGTCCACTGCAAACAGAAAGCGCCCCTTGTCCCCCTCAAGCTTTGGCGCGATCTCCAGCCGCCCGTTCGGTGCACTATAGCGGAATCCGGTCAGCGCCAGCAGCACTGCGTAGGATGCCAGGGCCCGAGCGTAGTAGTTGCCGCACTCGTACTCGTTCCACGGATTGCGCACCTTGCCCTCGTGTCGCTGGCGCACTCCCCTGACGACGGTCAATCCCTCCTCTACGAGTCCCTCGTAGATCATGTGGCTGGCCACCTGGTATTCGATACCGGTCCACACCTCGTCCGAATACACAAAGGGCAGGGAGGGCTTGCCCCCTCGCGGCCAGGAACACAAAAGCAGGCCCGGATCGTCGTTGAGCGCGTATCCCGGTCGCTGCGGATTGGCGTGGCCCCGCAGCGAGTTGCGGAAGTTGTGCTTGAAGATGGCGGCCAAATGGCGCCGGGTGTGCGCCCGATTGAGCGCATCGGGCAGCCCCAGCATGGTGGTGTACCACTGGCCGATAACGCCGTCCGAAATGCAGCCGGTGCCGTATTGATACTTGGGCCCTTCCTTCCTGAGGACCTTCAGCGCTTCCTCGGAATAGGCCGGATCATTCAGCGTCAGGGCACCGCTCACCCACTTTTTCAGCTTGGCTCCCGCCTTCAGGCCCTTCCATTCGACCTTCTGGTAGAAATACTCCCCGTTCCAGAGCTTGGCGTCGCAGTAGGTCTTGCCCTTTTCGGCCAGCGCCCGATACTTTTCGGCGTCCTCCTCCTTACCCAACGCCCCGGCCATCTCGGCCAGCCCCCGCAGCGCACCCAGATAGAAGCTGGTGCACATGACGTCGGCACCCCAGAACTCGATATCGTATGTGTTGTGGTGAGGTTCTATGAGCGCCCCTTTGCGAGCTGGATCCCAGGTGCGGATGCAGTATTCGACGCTGCGCTTCACCAGCGGGTACCGTTCTTTGAGCCACGCGTCGTCGCCGCAAATCTGCCATTCGCGATAGACCTTCATCACCCCGCCCAGCTGTCCGTCCGAGGCGGCGTGGAAACCGTGGTCTACCGCGCCGGTCGGCAGGGCCGAACGGAAGGTGACGTGACCGCGCTCGTCCATCGACCACTTCAGCTCCTGGTCGCGCAGAGAGCGCTCCAGACCGGGAAAGAGATAGGGGACCGCCTGGGCGTAGTTCCACACATGGGTGCAGGAGCCGGCACAGCAACCGCTGCCGTAAGAACAACCCTCCCAGTTCCACAGTATGCCGTCCTGCTGACGCAGCATAGTGGGCGACTTGAGGATAGACAGATTGGCCGACACCGCGTCGAGCACATAGTCGGGCAGCGAAGACCGGAACAGCGCCCTGTGAAAGCGGCGCGAGCGACTCAGCAGGCTGTCGAACTTCTCAACGCCGTACCGGGCCACTTCCCAGGCATCGGCATACAGGGTGGAATAGTAGGGGCGGTAGGTCGTCTCGCAACCGCACTCACAGTCGCAATCCCCACCACAGTCGCCACCGCAGTCGCCATCGCAGTCGCTGTCCCCACAGCATTTCTCCTTCTCGACTCGACCGTAGCTCAGCTCGGTATTGGGGGCGTACCAGCAGTAGATGAGCGGAATCTCGATCTCCTCGCCCGGCTGCAGCGTCAAATCCCAGAACAGCGTCGCCCCGAATCGCGACCGACCCACCTCCATCACCGGCTGGGAGCGGGGCGCCGCCTTCAGCTTCCCTTCCAACAGCTGGTTGGTCAGCATCGTCAGCGCATCGAACCACCCTCCCCTGAACCAGGCGCAGTTCCCCTTCTGGCCCCCGAGCGGAGAGACCACGGCGATGCTGATCTTGCGCGGATGGTCTTCCGGCAGGTCGCTGTCGAAGAGCAAGCCGGCCACCTTACCCTGACGACGATGCTGGACCTGATGCCCCTTCAAATCGCTCCCCTCTTGCCCGTGCAGATTGCCCGGCACCGGGTACTGCGCGTTGAAGGAAAACTGAACTTCCAGCGCCCGCTTCGCCCGATTGCGCAACCGATAGGTGACAAAGGCGGCCGGCAGACCCGAGGCCACGTCATCCCCGGGAATCAACGGCGAATACCCTTCGATATCCACCTTCAGGGGCAGCGCACCGTCTTTGAGCGCAACCTGGGCAAAGGGGAACTCCCCTTTGAATTCGGCACTCTCCATATGCGGCAGGCCCTCGTGCCCG